>Ga0335083_10010976_pt1 | contig 10905 bp, 2 predicted proteins | sample Lox_Sample_42_FD_206716 | JGI IMG/M metagenome (GOLD analysis project Ga0335083, IMG submission 206716) | Soil microbial communities from Loxahatchee National Wildlife Refuge, Florida, United States - Lox_Sample_4.2 | ecosystem: Environmental > Terrestrial > Soil > Wetlands | place: USA: Florida... | reverse complement strand
GTGATGCTGAAGTTGGCGGTGTTGTAGGTGATGTTGTAGTTGCTCAACACACCCGGAGGTGCAAGGGTGGCGCTGATGGTGTAGTTGCCCACGTTCTCACCCGCAGTGCGCGAGTAGGTCGCGGTAACGCCATCGGCGGGCAGGAAGCCGGTAAGGGTTCCGCTGAAAGCCGGATCCGACTGGCCGTAGACCTTGCTGGCCGCATTCGGAGTGACCGAGGCGTTGCGCTGGCTGATAGCGAAGTTGGCAGTGTTGTAGGTGATGTTGTAGTTGCCCAACACCCCGGGAGGATTCAGGGTGGCGCTGATGGTGTAGTTGCCCACGTTCTCACCCGCAGTGCGCGAGTAGGTCGCGGTAACGCCATCGGCTGGCAGGAAGCCGTTGAGGGTTCCGGTCAGGGTCGGATCCGCATCGCCGTAGGTCTTGCCGGCGGCGTTGGGAGTGACCGACGCGTTGCGCTGGTTGATGGTCAGGGTACCGTTGACGAACAGGAACGAGTAGTTCGCCGCCGTCAGCGTGCCCTGAGCTGCATTGATGGGATAGTTGCCGACGGGCGAGGTCGAAGTCGCCGTGGTGGTCAGGCTGGGTGAGCCGCTGAGCACGCCCTGGCCATCGCCGTTCACGAAGCCGCTGTAGCTGGCAGTGAACGTGGGCAGCGAGTCGCCATAGGTCATGCTGGCGGGGTTGGCCGTGACCGTGAGCACCGCCTGGTTAACGTTCTGTCCTCCGCTCAGCGAGCCATTGCTGGCCTGGTACGAACCGCTGCCGGAGTAGTTGGCGGTGACCGTGTGGTTGCCCGCCGACAACGTTGTAGTTGCCTGCGAGGTGGCTTGACCGGAGGCGTTCAACGTCACAGCCGAACCGAAATTGGTTCCGTCAACCACAAACTGCACGGTACCGCTGGTGACGGGATTGCTGCCCGCGGTTACAGTTGCGGTGAAGCTAACCGAGCCACCATACGTGGACGGATTGTTGGTGGAAGCGACCACAGTCGTCGTCGCCTGCGTCAAGTTCTGTGCGGTGTACTGGTAGTCCTGGTAGCCGTTCGCGCCACCAACTGTGGTCAGCCGCACCCAGATCGTGCTGCCATCAGTTGGAAGACAGCTGCTAAACGTTGCTTTGTAGGTTCCGGCGGTGTAGCTCTGTGTGCCACCGCAGTAGTTGTTGCCGCCTTGCGTGCTGCCGATCGCCAGCGTGTAGGTAGGCGTTCCAGTTCCCGGCGTCCACAAGAAGGTTGCCGAATTGCTGGTAAACGTGCCGCCGCCCTGTGCATTTGGAATTGGCAAGGTGATGGAAGCCAAAGTTGTACAGTTGGAGGTTCCGTAGCTCCAGTTGAAAACTCTGGTGCTCCAGTTAAATAATCCCGCAGCCTTCTCATATTCATTGGTGTACCAGAAGGTGCAGTCGTCAGGATCAAGTACGACCGAGCTGTAGTCGCCCCAACGATAGCCATACGCTTGACTGCTCAAGTTCACCTGAGAGTTCAAGCCAGCGAAGACCTTCTGTTCCGTCTCCATTGTGTTGGGAGCGTCGCCGGCAAGCCGGCCCGTCAGATATAACGACGGGAAGATGGATGAGCTTGTGCCTGTGTATCCCAGCAGCATGTTGTTGTTGTGGTCAGCAGCCATGCTGCCCATGAAGCGGAAGGTCGAATCGGGGGCAAAGGTGGACTGCTGCTGGACTGTGGGAACGCCAGCCCCTGTGCTGGTGTTTAGGCCTTGCAACTCGTACCAGCGGATGCCAGCCGTGTTGTCCGTACCCGTCTGCACGGTTTCGTTGAACACCACGGATTCATAGCCGCCAAAATTCCGGTATGCGGCGCGCCACATCGCATGGTAGGCCAGCGTGTCCAGCGTGGATTCCGATGCGAAGGTGCCGCCCTGCACGGTGCCAGTGTGCGGGGGCTGAACAGCACAGTGTTGTGTATCAACGCTGCACGTGGTCGCTGTGTAGGTGTTGACCGGAATCGTGAACTGTGTGTCAACGGCTGAGTTTGCCGGAGTAGTGAAGTTGAAGTGAACCCTGTATCCGTATAGGGATGACGACGGATCGTTTACTCCATCAGCTTCGAAGAAGATCGACTTTGGCTGGCATGGCGAAGCGCTGGAACACGTATCGGTCCCTGCCGTGCCGCTGGTTTGCAGGTTGGGATAGAGCGCGCCGTCTATGGTTGCCGGCAGCAGCGCATAGTCGTTTGCGGAGGTCAGGAAGCATATCGTAGTCGGACTGCTGTTCCCGCCCAGTATGGCATTCCGATCCATACCGCAGACCGTCGCGCCGTAGTAGGTGGTGCCAGCGCTATTGAACATGTCATAGGTGAAAGTGTAAGCATCACGCCATACGCTTTGCTTGGGGTAATCCGGCAAGTAGGTGTTGTGGCCGCCAATCTTGGAACCTACGTTGTACTGGAGCACAGTCCAGGAGCCAGTGGCGTCTGCCGTCGTGGAAACTGCGACACAGTGATAGAACGTGGTACTGCGGATGGCCAGAGTGGTGATCAACCAGCGCTGTGCAAACTGGTCAAAAGAAACCACCGGGTCGGTGAAGCTGTATGTGCTCGACTTACACCCGGCAGCCGAAAGCGAACTCCACAGTGCATAAAGATTCTTCGGATAGCCGCTTACGATGGCTCCGGTGCTCTTGTTGTATACCGCGAACCCGGAGTTGACGGTTTGGACATACTGGGTTGTGCCAACCGCCAAGTTGGGATCGGGCGGTACCCCGGAAACGGTGAAGCCGGAGACCCCATATCCCAGCCCATCTACACTCAGGCTGGAGCTGCCGGCCACCAATGGGCCGATAGACCGTTGTACGACGCGGTCATGTTGTGGTTGGCCGTGATTTATAACCGGCTGGTAGACAGGATGAGAAAGCTCCTCCAAGTCCAATTCACTGCCTTGATATGGCGGTAGCTGATTAAGGTCCTCGATGAAGCCGCTGTCTTCCGGCTGCATCACCCACATTGTGCCTGTAATTTTCTTGTCGATCTGCGCCTTCTGCGCGACAGAGACCGCGGGCAGAAGCAGCAGGGCAGCCACGAGCAAAATTGTCACCACGCCTAAACGTCGTGTCAGGCCTGGTAGGGAGCGTTGCATAAGCTCTCTCCTGGCACACCTCTCCATGGGTGTGCAAACTTAAGAATTCTTGGTATTTGGGAACTCGTTCTCGGGCGCGGACCTACGTTTGCATTACGACAGGAACAACAGGACTCATCTTCAAACTATCAGGCAGGGACGAAGTAGCCTGGATTCTTCGTGCAATGTTGACCGTTATCGCTGCACGTGCGACTTGCTGTCACAAACAATCAGAAGTGGGACATTCAAGCTGAAGCCGAATTTGAAGAATTGGTGTCGGGCAGAAACTAATGTTGAGCGATATTAATTACTCTTGGTGCTCCAATAGAATCAGGGAAAAACCCACACTCCTATCCTTCAGTCGCTGGCTCCTTGTCGAATTCCGGTGTTTGCGTAGGCGATAATACTATTGGAATAGTGTAAAAGTTTAAATAGCTCGTAGGTGGTGGTCTTGCTGGTAACGTATCTGGGACGGGTTAGAACAGAGTGCCAAAAGCCACGGCATATATATCTTTGGTCATTTTGACATAGTCTATGTCTGGACAGGCGAGCCGGGCCCCCTTACCTATCCCGCAGCACAATGTAGGGGACTTAAATCCGCAAGTATCTCTGAGAACCGATCCGGCATACGGATCTGTTAGGAGTGCCAAAGTGGTCTGGTAGAGTACCAAAGAAAAGCCATTGGGAGGGATTGTAGTACAACAGAGTTGTGGTGAGCCAAGATAAAGGAAGAAAGTTCCTCATTTGGCGGTGCAAGATGAACCGATGTGGTCGGGTACTGCTCGCGTTGTCTATCCTTTTGGTCGGGAGTGTCACCAGCGTGGGAGCGACGGCGGCAAATTCGGGGGGACAGGGCGAGGATAAGAATGATGTATCAGAAGTATGGGGTGGTCCGGATATACGCCTGCGGATGAATTCCCAGGGCGCAAGCGTGGAGTTTGACTGCGCCGAGGGCAAGATACTGCAGCCCATCAAAGCTGATGCCAACGGAGACTTCGCCGCGCGGGGCACGTACACCCCCGGCCAATTCGGAGCGATACGAAAAGACAACCCTCCGCAAGAAATGCCGGCCATCTATAAAGGCAAGATTTCGGGCGATGCCATGCAATTGCAAGTAGTAATCGAGAAAAAAGAAATGCAGCCCGAGCCCTTCACACTAACTAAAGGCAAGAACGGGCGCGTTGTGCGCTGCCACTGACTGGCGAAACTTCGCTCGGCTGCAGGGAGCCCCCCGGCCAATACTCGTGCATAAAAAATAACGGCCGTTCGCGGAAGCGAGCGGCCGTAGTGGTGTCCGGCTGGTCGAGGTTAAGACCAGCCGGAGTTGTGATTGCGCTTACCGGCTCGGGCCAAACGCTATATAGCTTGCCGTATCCTGCACCGTCCAGGAATCGGTCAGGCCATACAGAGTGACATACACCGCTTGGCTGTTGTTCGGCAGTCCGCTGATGGTCGAGGTCAGAGCGGAGGTGGTTCGCACCGCCAGGTCAGAGCCTCCAGGAGTACTTCCTACCCAGATCTGGTAGGAAGTTGCTCCGGTTTCCGCCGTCCATCCGAAGGTTACCGTGGTGTCAGTGAAGGTTGATCCCTTCACCGGCATCGTGATGACCGCTTTGGTCACGCCCGCCGCAGTGTAGGTGGCCGTGTCCTGCAGCGTCCAGCTGCCGGCTAAGCCGTACAAGCTGACATACAGCGTACGACCATCGGTAGGCAGACCACTGACCATTGTCGACAAGCCAGAGGTGGTTGCCACCGCTATGTCGTGCGCGCCAGGTGTATTTCCTACCCAGATCTGGTAGGAGGTTGCGCCGCTCTCCGCCGTCCAGCCAAAGGTCACCTTGCTACCGGTGAAGGTTGAGCCCTTGGTCGGAGTCGTTATGGCGGCCTTAGTGTTGGTGAAGGCGGTGTAGGTCGCTGAGTCCTGCACCGTCCAGCTGCCGGCCAAGCCATACAGCGTCACATAGATCTGGCTGCCGTCTACGGGCAGACCATTGACCGTTGCTGTCAAGCCAGGGGTGGAGACGGTCGCTATGTCGTGCGCACCGGCGCTGTGTCCTACCCAAACCTGGTAAGAGCTAGCTCCGGATTCCGCCGTCCAGGTGAACGTTACCGAACTGCTGGTAAACGTTGAGCCTTTCGCCGGCGAGGTGATCTGCGCCTTAAAGATGCTGGCTGTGGTGTAGGTGGCCGTATCCTGCACCACCCAGGTTCCGGCATAGCCATACAGCGTGGCGTAGACCGTTGTGCCGTCGGTGGGCACGTTGTTCATCGTAGCGGTCAGACCCGGAGTACTGACGACCCCGATGTCATGCGTGCCCGGGGTATGTCCCAGCCAGATCTGATAGCCGGTAGCACCGCTTTCCTTCGTCCAGGCGAACGTGACCGAGCTGCCGCTAAAGGTGGAGCCTTTGGTCGGCGTGGTGATCCCCGCGGTCACCGGCGTCACGGTCAGCACACCGTTGACGAAGGTGAAGGTGTAGTTCTGTGCCATCAACGTGCCTTGGGCAGCGATGATCGGGTAAGTGCCCGGAGGCGAGTTGAGGGTGTAAGTGGTGGTCAGGCTGGGCGAACCGGAGAGCACGCTCTGGTTGTCACCATTCACGAAGCCGCTGTAGCTGGCGGTGAACGGCGGTATGGCATCACCGTCGCGCATCGTCTTGTTGTCAGCCGTCACCGTCAGGGTGGCCTGAGTGATGCTGAAGTTGGCGGTGTTGTAGGTGATGTTGTAGTTGCTCAACACACCCGGAGGTGCAAGGGTGGCGCTGATGGTGTAGTTGCCCACGTTCTCACCCGCGGTGCGCGAGTAGGTGGCAGTTACTCCATCGGCGGGCAGGAAGCCGGTAAGGGTTCCGCTGAAGGCCGGATCCGACTGGCCGTAGACCTTGCTGGCCGCATTCGGAGTGACCGACGCGTTGCGCTGGTTGATGGTCAGAGTGCCGTTGACGAAGGTGAAGGTGTAGTTCGTCGAGGTCAACGTTCCCAAGGCAGCCGTAATCGGATAACCGCCTACTGGCGACGTCGAGGTAGCTGTCGTGGTGATATTCGGCTGACCGCTTGTCGAGTTGCCCTGATTGTCGCTGCCCAGGAATCCAGTCATGGAGTAGGTGAGCGGCGGTACCGAGTCGCCGTACGTCATGCTCTGGGGATTCGCAGTCACGGTCAGGGTTGCCTGGTTAATGGTCAGGGTTCCGTTGACGAAGGTGAACGAGTAGTTCGTGGAGGCCAACGTGCCCAAGGCCGCAGTGATGGTGTAGGGGCCTACAGCCGAATACTGCGTTGCGTCGGTGGTCAGACTGGGCTGTCCAGTGGTGGAGTTGCCCTGGTTATCGCTACCCTGGAATCCCGTCATCGTGTAGGTGAAGCTGGGATTGGGGTCGCCGTAGGTTTTGCTGGCGGGCTGTGCCGTAACCGTGAGCACCGCCTGGTTAACCACGATGGTGTCTTGCACCGGAGGAGCAGGTAGCCAGTTGGCGTCGCCGGCCTGGTCGGCCTCAACCACAACGTTGCCTGCACCGGTGATGGTCAGCACGCTGCCATTCACCGTAGCCGGACCGGAGATGACGGTGTAGGTCACCTGCAGACCCGAGGTCGCTGTCGCCGTCAAGGTGACTGGCGCAGTGCCATAGGTCAGCGGTCCCGGATTCGGGAAGGTGATGGTCTGTGGCTGCTGCACCGGACCCCATACGCTGGAATAAACAAGGTTGTACGCGTTGGGAGTGCCGAGACCAGTCGCCAAGTCATAGCCAGGCGCCGCGCCGTAGGCAGGCTGATAGGACTGCGCTCCGGTACCGGGAGTGGTGTTGGCGATGGCGATTGCGCCCGTGCCTCCGCCACCCGTCAGTGTGATCGGCGTTTCCGGCTGATAACCCGAGCCGGCCGTTCCGATTGAGATGCCGCTGACGTAGTTCGGGCCTTGGCCGAGGACGGTGTTTGTAATGGTTACGTAGCCCTGCTGGAACAGCGCGCCGTTGTTGCCGAACTGAGTGATGATGTTTCCGGCATACCCGCTGGTCTTTGAGGTAATCGTAACCGTGCTGCTGGAACGAGTTGCAGTGACATAGGTAGAGCAATTCGTCCCCAGCCAGGTGTTCAGGTTGGTAGCCAGGGTGGTCGCGGTGGTGCCAGTGAGCGTATAAGGCCCACAAAGCACCGTGCCGCCGTTGTTGCTCCACTGCAGCGAAATACCCGCTGCCCCGGCAGTAGGCTTCACCGTCCATGTTGAAGTGGTTGTGCCGCCGTTGACGCTAGCCGTACAAGTTGCCTGCGTGCCTCCCGCCCACAATGTGGTGCTGGTCGGCGACTTATACGAGTTAGAGTTGGTTGGGCCGGCAATCGTGCAGGTCGGCGCCGAAGTGTAACCTGTGCCGCCGTTGATCATGGTGGCACCGGTCACGTTGTCAGTGCTGGCAGCACCATTCGTGCCGCTAAGGTAACAGTGGTGTTCGGTGGTGGTTCCGTTGTAGCGGCAACCCGCGTCGATGTCGCCCTGGGTTACGTCGTTGAAGACGCAGCCGCTAGCAGGGCCTCCCGTGCCGCTGGCATTGCAGGAGCTTCCCAGGAAGGACCCACCAGCGGTACCGTACTCATTCTGGCCGATCTGGTAGTAGTACTTGAGCGGGAGACCCCAACTCTGGTTCGTCTTCTGGTTGACCAGGGACTGGATAGCCGCCATGGTAGGGGCCGAGACAGACGTTCCGCCGAAGCCTGCCCATGAGCTCGGCGCTCCAGTACAAGCAGCCGCGCCGTCTGAGGTGTAGGACGGGTCAGACCAGCAGACGACTTCGTAGTGAGCCCATGCGCCGTTGGCCGCGAACATGGACACGTCGGGAACGTTGCGCACGCCATCGGTGCTCGATCCGTAAACCGCCTGGCCGCCAGTGAGCGCCGCGCCCGTCTGGTAGTCAGGCTTGGCGTAGCCCTGACACTGAGGCTGCGAGACCAGGTAGAGGTTGGCATTTGTGCCACCGGCTCCTGTAGCGCAGTTGCTGGCGCCGCCGCTGGCAATAGCTGTGCTCAGGTAGCCGGCGGTGCTGTTACCGGGGCTGACGTTGCAGAAGCCGCTGGCGCCATAAGTGGTGTAGCTGCCTGTAACTGCGTAGGCGATCAGCGCACTGGCGCAGGCATCATTCCACGGAATTTCCGGAATGTACGATTTCGCAGAGCCGTAGTTTCCGTCGTTGGTTGCCTTCCAGTAGGCGCTAATCGGATTACCGCCATTCTGGCCGGTTTTCGCGTTGTACACATCCTGGAAATCGGTTCCGCCGACGGACACGTCATAGGGCGTGCCGCCCCATCCGCTTACACCCAGACTGGTGACGAAATAGTTGGCGCCGGCGGTGAAGTTGCGTGAACAACTGGAGGCTCCCTCATCACCCGACGAAGTGAAGACCGACACGCCTTGCGCCGCAGCCTGTTGGTAGGTGTAGTAAAAGGCGGCGTTTCCGCCGTTACCATTGGCCACTTCGCACACGCCATAGCTCACGCTCACAACTCCCGGATAAGGTCCCGAGTTGTTGAGCATGTTCTGCAAGGCGATCAGGCCACCGAAGGTAAGCGTGCCAGATGGGCACGACAGCAGCTGGATGGCGGCGCTGGGAGCAATTCCCGTTGGCACTTCCACATCGATTGCCGCTTCGCCATCGTCTGCGTTAGTTCCCGGGTCGGTGCAATTCGGATGCAGCTGAACAAAACTGCCCTGTGTGTAACCCGACAACCCGAACGTTGACCGGTAAGTGTTCCAGTCACCGGGGTAGTTATAGACGTCGGTGTCTTCGATGACCGCGATGGTCTGGTTCTGTCCGGAGTAGCCGGCAGTCCAGAGTGGATTGAGGTTGTAGATGACGGCATTGTCCTGTGGGGTGACGGCGTAGCAGGTGCCAGGCTCGATCGGGTGCGCCGTGGTGCTGGTGCATCCGGCAAAGGTGTACTGCGCGGCCGACATGTGGTTGGGGCTGGGACGGAAGCTATTCAGAGAGGCGAAGCCCCTAATAACAGGTGCCAATGCCGCCGGGACCGCGGGATCACTGAGATTGGCGATGTTGGTCTTGTCACCGACTTGCACCGTCGCCAACTGGGTATGGAAGGCATTGGCAACCTGGCCGGCAGTGCCTGAGATATCGATCAGCATGCGGTTGGGATAAACCTGGTTGATCCGGAAGCCGTTGGATTGCAGCCAGTTTGTAACCTGCTGAATATCTGCTTCTGCCACGCCGAACTTGTCGCCGAACTCTTCCGGCGTAAGCCACTTGTGGAAGTTGGGTGAATTCTTGTCGTTGAGCTGCTTGATGTAATCATCTACGGCCTTCTCCTGCTCCGGTGAGCGTTGGAGAAAGAGGAACAAGTGGTCAACGGGGTGATCGTTCGCGACCATGCCGCGAATATTGTCGGCAAGTGTCGCCTCGGGACGTACGTTGCCACCCAGCGTAACGTAAGTCCGATTGTCAATCTGTTGTGTAATACGAGGCTGCGGCTGCGCCGACGAAGTGAGCGCGCAGGTTGCGATGAATGTCATTATTAAAATGACAGTTAGCAACGACCTATTTTTCATAGTGCTCCTTCCGCACCTTGTGCACGAGGTGAGAGTTCACGACAGTGATGGCAAAACTTTATGCAGCTAAGAATCGAACAGCTACCGAAAAGGGGTAGCCATGGCGAGGGGCGCTCGCGCCGGTGAAGAAAGGACTCAGAAGCCGGACGGCCGGGGAAAGCCGGACGGAGTCGCGCTATTTAAGCAGCTGTTTGCAGCGCGTGCAATGACTGCAATTACGGCACGATCATATGACTATCGATGAGATGACAAGCCGAAAGCGAATTAGCGAAGGTTGGGATCTACTGCCGCTGTAGTTGCTTAGAGCTGTATCCTCAATAGTATACGAAAAGTAACCTACTCTTATAGGCGAAGCCAATAAATACCCCATTAGTTGTAGCACCCAGGATAGATAGACATTATCAATAGTCAAGAAATGACTACGAAACAAAAATGAGCCTTAACTATCGTCGGCTCCTAATAGTAGTGCTGATGAAACAAAGCCAGGCATCTTTAGCTGGAGGACTTTTCACCGTACAACGAAATCACGAAGACGGAAGTAAAGTCTCTGTAATATCAATTGCGATGGTCTGGGTACCGGCGAGAGTGAACCGCCAATTTCAAAGCGTGAAGTTCTATCACGCAGACGTCAAGATACTAGTGCGCAGCGACACTGGTGCTAAAGGAGAGTTAGCATCTCTTGCGAGCGGGTTTTCTTTTTGGGGCCATGGCGAAAAGGAAAGTTGGAGCCTCCCCCATTCGCACGGTCCTAAGAAAAGGGGCGCGTGTGGTTCGCGCCGGTAATCGCCATAACCAGGGAATGATTGGGCCCTATGTTAGGGGAGCACTACGATGAGTTCTGTGCCTCTATGCGGTCGCTTCTATTGAGGCGGCTCGTATCACAAGCACACGAAATGCTTCGTCGAGAGCATCCTCAGTGCTCGTTGATGTTGCGGTAGTTGCGGCCTAACGATTCGCGTTGAGGCTAAAGGATGCTCAAAAGGCGTATCGCAGCGCGAGTGTTGTGTTGTTGGCATGAAAATACCGCGGCGCCGTCGGACCTACGAATGAGCCTTCAGCGTACTGGTAGTAGTTCCACCCGCCCTTGAAGGCGACGCCCTTGTACAGTTTCACCTCCACCGTGGCCAGCGGAGTCTGATAGGTCGAGGAAAGCGGACCGAGGGGCAGCAAGGCATTGAAGTCGGTCGTATTGCCCTGGTTATCCACGATACTGTACCCCATGCGCATAGTGAGGCGGTTCAATGGAGACAAAGTCAGCGCTGCATATCCGTATTGCGTGTGCGT
>Ga0335083_10010973_pt1 | contig 10907 bp, 12 predicted proteins | sample Lox_Sample_42_FD_206716 | JGI IMG/M metagenome (GOLD analysis project Ga0335083, IMG submission 206716) | Soil microbial communities from Loxahatchee National Wildlife Refuge, Florida, United States - Lox_Sample_4.2 | ecosystem: Environmental > Terrestrial > Soil > Wetlands | place: USA... | reverse complement strand
GCCGGAACCGCACTGCCAGTTCGGCAAAGATGACCGGCATTAGCGCCCGCTCGGCCACGCCGTGCACTTCTTGCTTTGGCGAATACGACAGCATGGCAGCGCCCCATTCCTCGGCCTCGCGTAAGCCGCTCGCGATAGACTGCGGTGTGTGTCGCGTGTCGGCATCGGTAAACAGCAGCCACTTCCCCTGAGCAACCTTCGCGCCCGTCCAACACGCGTTGCACTTGCCGCTCCAGCCCGAGGGCAAGGGGTCGGCTTCAATGAGCCGCACAGAAAAGCCTTCGGCCATTTCGCGCGTCCGGTCGGTGGAGTGGTCGTCCACGACGATGACTTCATGGCTCGCGCCTGCCTGGCCCAGCAGCGAGCTCAGGCAGCTGGCAAGCGTCGTCTCTTCGTTCCTCGCCGGAACAATGACCGACACCTCGACCGGTCCGCTACCGGCTTGCGCATCCACACTCATGGGACTCTTGTTTATTATAGATTTGTGAAGCGCTTTCCATCGGCCGCCAGTGTTCTTTGCCTCTTTCTGCTCGCCGCCTGCAACGGCAATCGCCCGCCCAAGATCAACGAGACGGCACCCGATTTCACGCTCACCGATTCCGACAAGACGATCACGTTGTCGCAGCTTCGGGGTAAGCCCGTGCTGCTCAACTTCTGGGCGACGTGGTGCCCGCCCTGCATCGAAGAGATGCCATCGCTGGTCCAGCTCCAAAAGAATCTGGGCGACAAGGTGACGATTCTCGCCGTCAGCGAGGACGCCGACGACGGCGCCTACAAGCAGTTCATTCGCGACCACAACATCGACCTGCTCACCGTGCGTGATCCCAAGAACTCGGCCAATGTGCTCTACGGCACCTTCAAGTTTCCCGAAACCTACGTCATCGACAAGGACGGCGTGATCCGCCGCAAGTTCATCGGCGCCGCCGACTGGAATAACCCGGAAATCGCTGCCTACGTCACCGCGCTTCAGGAAGGAAAATAATGACTTTATCGGCACGTAACCAACTGTAAGGAACTATCGAGCAACTGCAACTTGGTGGCGTGATGGCCCACGTGGCTGTGCGCGTCGGCGAGAATATCATTGAAAGCGTCATTGCCCGTCGCAGCGCCGAGGAGATGGGACTAAAAATCGGCGATCAGGTGAAGGTCGTTTCAAGTCGACCGAAGTGATGCTCCAGAAGGACTGAACTGCCGCGTTATGCACACACCTCGCATAGGCCCGCTGATCGTCGTTGCGGCTTGCGCTGGTTGTCTGCGTCCCGGCATTGCTCGCCCAGACCCTTCATAGCGACGCTTCGGGCCACACGACATCACTTACTCCCGAGCAGATCGCCAAACTCCCGCACGTGACCGTGAATACCAAAGACCATGACACGCCCGCGCAATTCAAAGGGGTGCCGATCGCGCAGGTATTGTCTGCCGCCGGAATTCCGCTGGGCGATGCCTTGCGCGGCCCCGTCCTGTCGCAGGTGGTGCTGGTCGAAGCCGCTGACGGTTACAAGGTCGCATTCGCACTAGCCGAGTTCGATCCGGCATTCTCTTCGCGCCAGATCATTCTTGCCGACAAACGCGACGGCAAGCCTCTCGACGGAAAAGAGGGACCGTTTCGCATCGTTGCGCCCGGCGACCAGCGCCCGGCACGCTGGATCCGGCAGCTCTCATCAATGAAAGTTATTGTCGTGAAATAGCGCCGCCGCTTAGAAAGCCGGGATCGTGGGCTATCTGACACGCTCCCGCTGCTACTTGGTGGTCGCACCTTGTGCAGGTGTCGCCTCAACACCCTTCACGGCCACCAAGTACTCTACGATCAACGCCTGATCGGTATCGGGGATGGGCGCGCCGTAGACGTCTACCATCTTCTTGACCTCGCTCTGCCATACTGCCTTGGGGAAATGAGGCTGCATCGAGACGTAGCGCGCCGTGTGGCACGCGAGGCAATCTCTCCGGTATACCTCTGCGTTTGGTCCAGGCGGTATTTGCAGGGGATATTGCGGCAGCGTAATTTGCTGCACCTGCCCATTATCGGCTGCGCTCTCCGGCGCCTTGGGCGAGTGCGACCTGGATTGTGACTGCGCCTGTTGAGCAAGCGCCACCGCGATCGTAACCGCGACCAGCATCCACAGAAACATCCAACGGCCCATCACTTTCCTCACAGCACCACAACATCCTGGTGCTCGATCACGTCCCGTTGATACCCACTACGGTTCCACTGCGCCGTCGCCTGTTTCTGGCCGCTATTGGTGGTAGCGCGAACCATCAGCCGGTAGGTGCCCTTCGCCGGCGGTGTCCACTCCGCCCGCCAAGTCCGCCAGGAGTACTTTCCCAAGTCCTCACCGAGGCTTGCATCACTCCAGGTCTGCCCTCCATCGCTGGAAATTTCGGTCCGGCGTATGCCGGAGCTGCCGTCGTTGGCAACTCCCGCCAACTGATAAGGTTGTCCGGCCCGTAGCTGTTCGCCAGGCGCAGGCTTGACGAAGATCGAATGCACCGGCATCTGGCTGATTGGCACCGTCGTCGGCGCAAGGTGCTGCGGCTCTTCGTTCGCTTCAGCGTTGTCGGGGATGCGGTATGCCTTGTCCATCCAAAATGTCTTCAGCGGCTGATCGAGCACGCTGATGGACGACAGGGCTTTTACCCAATATGTGGCATACCATCCGGGCACAACCAGTCGAATGGGATAGCCGTTCAGCATCGGCAGCGGTTCCCCATTCATTTCGTAGGCGATCATCACCTCACCGTCGCGGGCGTGATCGATCTGCAGAGATTTCTGGTAGACCGGTGTCTTGGCGCTTGGCGGCTCATCCAGTCCTCGCAGCCCAACCTGCACGGCTCCGGCCTGAACACCGGCAGCGTCCAGCACTTCCTTCAGGCGAACGCCTTTCCAGCGCGCATTTCCCATGGCTCCGCTGCTCCACTGTCCGCCTGGAACCCGGGGCTCAAACCAGCTTCGGAAATTTCCGGCACACTGGGCGAACGCCACCAGCGAAACCGGCTCGAATTTCGATTGCAACTCGCTCAGCGACAGGCTTAACGGCTTGTTCACTTTTCCCGAGATTTCCAGGCGGAAAGTGTTGCGGTCGACTTTCGTGGGAATGCCGGACAAGTGCCAGCGTACAAAAAAAGCCTCATTGGGCGTGAGGTCGGTGAGCAAGTAGCGCAATGGCGTCTCCAACTGTGGAGGCCGGTCGGTGAGTAGAATCAGCTCGGCTTTTTGCGGAAAACGGGCCAGTGTTGGTGCGCCGGCATCCGAAGGGTCTTGCGATGTGTTCTCGGCCCAGGCCCAATCAGGATCCCATCCCAGCGCGTGCCCCGCAGCTAAAAGGCCGGAGAACGAGATCAGCGTTGAGACAAAGCGCCGACGTCCCACTCCAACGTTGCATCGGTTTGGTAGGCCTGCTGAGATCACTGTTCACCAACCTCGCGCGCCTGCGAGGCACAACACATTACCACAACCATGCGTCCGTGGGCACAAGAAGCCGTCGAAAGTTGGCAAATTTGCGAGCGGGCAGGAAAGTACTTGCAAATAATTCTTGGATTGCTAAAGTAACGCCGCACCCCCAGGCCTTAGCTTTTCAACATTATTCTGCGCGTGCACGGCATCCGCCCTGCCAGGAGGAACCACCAGTATGAACAACGATGAAAATCAGGAACTGTCCCGCCGCCAACTACTGCGAACGGGAATTGCTGCTGGAGCCGCTGTGTTAGCCGGAGGACTTGAGTTTGCCATGCCGGAGACCGCCCAGGCTCAATCCAAGCTCACGCCCGACCAGGCACTGGCTGCATTGATGGAGGGCAACAAGCGTTTCACATCCGGGAAACTCAAGTCGTTCGATGAAGACCTGGCCATCATCCGGGAACATACCGAAGAAAAACAGGAGCCCTTCGCGGCGGTCCTTTCTTGTGCGGATTCGCGCGTGCCGGCCGAAATCGTCTTCGATCAGAGCATTGGCCACATTTTCGTCTGCCGCGTTGCCGGCAACATCATCACGCCGGAGATTGTCGGCAGCCTGGAGTACGGCGCAGCGGTTCTAGGCACCAAGGTGATCCTCGTGCTGGGTCACTCTGCCTGTGGAGCAGTGAAAGCGACCATCCAGGGCAAAGAGGTGCCAGGACAAATCAGCTCGCTGTTTCCCCACATCCGGCCCGCAGTTGATCAGGCGAGCACTAACCTCGACGCTGCAATAAGAGCCAACGCTAAGATTCAAGCCACGCTCTTGCGCGAGGCGTCAACGGTGATCTCGGGAATGGTGAAGTCGGGAGGCCTGAAGGTGGTTCCGGGCTTCTACGATCTCGGCTCAGGTGCGGTTACGCTGCTGGAGTAATCAGGCCTTTCGCGTGAACCGGGTGCAACGATGCTGCGGCGGGAGTTACTTGCGCCCGCCGCTTTCGCTCTCTTTGTACATGTACTTGATGCTGGGCTTGTAGATGAGCAGGTTGGCTGCTCCCATGCGGTTCAACTTCAGACAGTACTTGTCGTACCACTCGATGACGCCATGGATCTCCTCGCCGTCCTGCAGCACCACGACCATGGGCGTCTTAGCCTGCATCTGCTTCTGGTAATAGAAATTCTCGGCGTGGGTTTGCTCGGGCGGTAGGGTCTTCTTGCCGTTGCCGCGTTCTGCACGCTCGCGGTCCGGGCGGTCGCTGCGCTCCCGACGCTCGCGCGGTTCACCGTTTTCGCTCGCGCGCGGCTCGCTGCGACCGAAGTTGGGACGAATCAGTCTCCGGTTGGCAAACACCTCGGGATCCGCGGCGCGGCCCGCGACAAGGGAATCGGGAGAATCTTTCATGGTGTTTGCTCCTAATGCTTCGCGCTTCGACGAGCCGTCGAAATTCCAGGTAAGGTGACGCTTCGGCTGGCGGAGTCTGTGGCGCGCATCCCGAATGTTCGGGCAAGAAGTTTGCTTAACCCTACCACAGCAGTTGTGGCAAAACAAAGCAGTTATCTGTGCGACTTTGGTGTGAGCCGTTCCAACTTGGTATGCGTGCGCAAGCAATTGGCACAAAGGTATTTGCGCGCGCTAGAGCTCAGTGAAAATGTCCTTGAAATCGTAGAAGCCCTGCTTGCCGGCGATCCACTCTGCCGCCAGCACCGCTCCCTCGGCAAAGGTTCGGCGCGATTTCGCTTCGTGGGTCAGCACAATGCGGTCGCCTGCCGAGTTCAGCTCCAGGACGTGCGTTCCAGTTACATCCCCTTCACGCTCGGACGTGATTCCAACCTCGACTCCGCCCAGTATCTTTTGCATCGCCGTGGCCGTTCCTGACGGCGCGTCCTTCTTGTGAATGTGATGCCGCTCGGTAATGTGACCCATGTAGCCGTGTGTCAGCGCCGGCGCCGCTGCCTTCACAATCTGGAAGAACAGGTTTACGCCAAAGGAAAAGTTTGCGCCGAAGACGAAGCCCGTGCCGGCATTTTCCACCAGTTTCTTGACGCCCTCGATGCCGGCGTACCACCCTGTGGTACCAACGACCATCGCCTTGCCGCAGTGGGCAATAGCGTCGATGTTGGCCAAGACTGCATCCGGCGTTGTGAAGTCGATCACTACATCTGCGCCGCGTAGGTTTTCAGCCGTGAGCCAGGCGGCGCCTTTGTTCTGCGCGCCTGCGATGACCTGAACTTGATGCCCACGCTCACGCGCGACCTCCGCTACCAGCGACCCGGTCTTGCCTTTGCCCAGAACGACGATATTCAACCGCGAAGGCATTAATCGAACACCTCAGGATCGACCTCGGCAAAGAAACGAGAGTGCAGCCGCTGCACTACCTCGGGCACGCGCGTCTCATCGACAACGAACGTCAGATTGATCTCCGATGCGCCCTGAGAAATCATGCGCACGTTGATGTCGCGGATGGCGTCGAATACCTGAGCCGCTACTCCCGGACGCTCGCGAATGTTTTCGCCCACGAGGCACACAATCGCCTGCCGCCCGGAATACTTCACTTGGCCGAGGTCTTCCAGGTCAGCGGCAATCTGTGGTATCGCTTCGTTGGAGTCGACCGTAAGTGAGACGCTGACCTCGGACGTGGAAACCACATCGACGGCGCAGCGATGGCGGGCAAATACCTCGAAAACTTTGGCGAGAAATCCGTGGGCCATCAGCATGCGCGCCGAGACGATGTCGATGATGGTGATGCGGCTCTTGACCGCAATGGCCTTGAACAGCGCCTTGGATGGCGGAGCCTGACCCAGGATGCGCGTGCCTTCGTTCGCCGGATTGCGCGAGTTGAGCACCAGCACCGGAATGTTCTTCTCCACCGCGGGAAGCACCGTCGCCGGATGCAGAACCTTGGCGCCGAAGTAGGCCAGCTCGGCCGCCTCCTCAAAGCTGATGACCTTGATGCGGTGGGCGTCGGGACAGATGCGCGGATCGGTGGTCTTCATGCCATCTACGTCGGTCCAGATCTCAATGCGCTCGGCATTCAGCCCCGCTCCGACCAGCGCCGCCGAAAAATCGGATCCGCCGCGTCCGATGGTCGTCGTGTGCCCTTCACGAGTCGCTCCGATGAACCCACCCATCACGGGAACCTTGCCGCTCTCCAGCAGGGGTCTGGCTTTGACGTGCAGGCGGTGACTGATCTCCTCAACCTGCGGCACAGCGCGCGTATGCTGCGCGTCGGTGAGGATGACCTGCCGCGCGTCGAGCAAGGCCGCGTCCATCCCGCGGACCGCAAATGCTGGAGCAATGATCATGCTCGAAAGCCGCTCGCCGAACGAGGCGACGTGGTCTGAGGTGCGCGGCGTCAGCTCGCCTACAGCGGAGATGCCGCGCAGAAGCTGGTCCAGCGCGTCAAAGACGGTTGCCAGCTCAGAGTGAAGGTCAGTGTGCAGCCCGGTGCCGAGCAGTTCGCCTGCGGTTGTGTAGTGGCGCTCGCGAAGCTTGAGGCAAAGATCGAGCGCCTTGTCGAGATCGCCCGCGCCGGCCGCGTTGGCCGAGGCCAGCAACTGGTCGGTGACCCTGGCCATGGCGCTGACGATGACGAACGGGCGATCGGAGAGATGGCCCTTCACGATGCAGGCAACGCGATCGATGGCGGTGGCATCCTCGACCGAGGTGCCGCCAAACTTCATGACGATCACGAGCGCACCGCCGCAGGCACGTCCATCACGAGAGGTAGCCTTGCACCTTCAGGAGTTCGCCGTTGAGCAGCGCCGCCCCCGCTGCTCCGCGAATGGTGTTGTGCGAGAGCACGGTGAACTTCCAGTCGAGTACGCCGCAAGGGCGCAGACGACCGACGCTGACCGTCATGCCATTGCCGCGGTCCACATCAAAGCGTGGCTGCGGACGGTCGGGCGTGGCATCGTAGGCAATCGGCTGTTGCGGCGCGGAGGGACACCCGAGTTCATGCGGCACGGACTTGAAGCTCGTGAGCGCGCCGACAATCGCGCCCGCATCTGCCTTACGGTTTAGCCTTATCGAAACTGATTCGGTGTGGCCATCTTCGACCGCGACGCGATTGCAGTGCGCCGTCATCGCGAACCCAGCTGCTTCTATGCCTGCGCCGTTCAGCGTGCCCAGCAGCTTGCGCGTCTCCTCCTCCATCTTCTCTTCTTCCTTGGCAATGTAGGGAATCACGTTGCCGAGGATGTCGAGCGAAGCCACGCCGGGATAGCCCGCGCCGCTCACCGCCTGCATGGTCGTAACAAAGATCGATTCGACGCCGAACTCCCGATGCAGAGGCGCCAGTGCCACGACCAGCCCGATGGCCGAGCAGTTGGGATTGGTGACAATGTATCCTCCCGACTGCTTGCGCCAGCACTGCTGCTCCAGAAGTGCGAGATGGTCCGGATTCACCTCGGGGATCACCAGCGGCACCTTCGGATCCATGCGGAAGGCGCTGGAGTTGCTGACTACGGAGCAGCCTGCGGCGGCAAACTGCGGCTCCAGCTCGCGCGCGATGGCGGCATCGAGCGCAGCGAAGATTACCTTGGGCGCTCCGTTGGGCGACGCTGGCGAAACCATCATGTCGCGCACGGTCGAAGGCATTGGCGTCTTCAGACGCCAGCGTGTGGCTTCGCCGTAAGGCTTTCCCTCAGAGCGATCCGAGGCCGCCAACCAAGCAACTTCGAACCAGGGATGGGCCTCAAGCAACTGGATAAAGCGCTGACCGACAACTCCGGTCGCGCCCAAAATTCCAACGGGGATTTTCGATGACATCATTGCAAATCAAGGAAGGCGTGCGACGCCAGAAAGCTCAGGATAACATCCGCGCCGCCCGATAAACCTCTGCCGCCGCCAGCACGGTGTTGCAATGTATGGTCACCGTGTCTTCGACTTGAATGGCATAGCCGCCGGCAAAGGTCACCATCACCGGAATGTCTCGCGCGCGCGCCACGCGGAAGAGCAGCTCGTCGCGCTGCTTGAGTCCTTCCAGAGTCAGGTTCAATCCCCCGAGCTGATCTTCGCGGAAGGGATCGGCGCCCGCGACGTAGCAGAGAAGTTGCGGCTCGAACTGCCGCAATGCTGAGCTGAGCGCGTTGTCCAGCCAGGCAAGATACTCGTCGTCGGTGCAGCCGTCCGGCAGATTGACATCGATCGACGATGGGGGCTTGACGAATGGATAGTTGTTCTCCTGGTGCAGCGAAACAGTGAAGACGTCGCGCGATTGGCCTTGCAGCATTTCGCCGCGCGACGGCGAGAGGGTCTGAGGCGTGGCGGATGGCAGGGTGGGCGAGCTCGGCGCCGGCTTGCTGAAGATAGCAGCGGTGCCGTTGCCCTGGTGAACGTCGCAATCCACCGTCATGGCGCGCTGAATCAGGCCGCGCTTCTGCAGGGCACGTATGGCAACCGCGATGTCGTTGATCATGCAGAAGCCTTCACCGTGATCGGGGAAGGCGTGATGGAACCCGCCACCCACATTGATGCAGACGCCGTCGGTCAGGGCCCGTTCCGCCGCAAGTATGGAGCCACCAGCATGCAGCATGAAGGTGTCGACTACCTGCGGCGAGTAGGGGATCTCCATCTGCAACTCTTCGCGCGCTGAGAGGCTGCCTTCCATCAGCTTGTTGACGTAATGCGGCGAGTGCACCAGCATGACATCGGCCTCTGACGCGGGAGATGGCTCGAGCAAATCAGACCTGTCCACAGCGTCCTGCTGCATCAGCCGTTGAACAATGAGCCGAAACTTATCGGCGCGGAAGACGTGCTCCCCGATAGGAAGGAAATACTTCTCGCTATAGACCAGTTTGAAAGGAAGCATGGCCGCGAAGGCCGATTGTACTCCGCCGCACAAAGGCCGGCGTACGTTAAGATGGCGCATTCATGCTCTCCGAGGCCCAAGGCACTGCGCTGCGGCGCGCCGCCAGTCACAACCTGCTTTCAACCGCCGGCGCCATGATGATCGTTGTCTTCGTGGCCTGCGCCGTGTTTGCGCCCTGGCTCGCGCCCTACGACCCGGCGTATATCGATCTGCCTGCGCGCCTGATGCCGCCGTCGGCTGCGCACTGGTTCGGAACGGACGAACTGGGACGCGACATCCTGTCGCGCGTCGTCTACGGTGCTCGCATCTCCATGCTGGTGGGCACCAGCGTGGTCGCCGCTTCGCTAACCCTTGGCTTGATCTTCGGTTCCATTGCCGGTTACTACGGCGGGATGACCGACCGTCTGCTGAACGTCGTGGTGATGAACGCGTTCCTGTCGTTTCCCGGAATTCTTCTGGCCATCGCCTTCGTAGCCTTTCTCGGGCCGGGAATTTTCAACCTCATCCTTGCGCTATCGATTGGCGGATGGGTGGGCTATGCGCGCCTGGTACGCGCGCAGGTGCTGACTGTGCGTGAGCGCGAGTTTGTGGAAGCGGCTCGCGCCGTGGGAGCCAGCGACGTGCGCATTATTGTGCGTCACATTCTGCCGAACATCATCCAGCCAGTGCTGGTGCAGGCGGCCATCGGCATGGCGGGCGCGATTCTGGCCGAAGCCACCATGAGTTTTCTTGGGTTAGGCGTTCCACCTCCAACCGCAAGTTGGGGGGCGATGCTTAACGATGCGCGCTCGCACCTCTTCGACTCGCCGCACCTGGTGCTCTTCCCCGCAGGCGCAGTGATGCTGGCGGTGTTGTCGTTCAATTTCGTGGGAGACGGCCTGCGCGATTACCTGGATCCGCGGTCTCGAATTGAAGCTGGAATTTGAAAATCGGCGATATGCGTGTAGTAACGCTCCTCTTGGGGGTCCTACGACTTGCAACGGTAACAGGGAAGGTAACAGGCAGGAGTACTACTGACGTGCAGTTACTGACAACTGACAACCGGCCACTGACAACTTGCTTTAAGGGGGGGTGGGCGCCCGTTTGGGGTTGCTGTCGGGGTTGCGGCGCCCACCTTGGATTTGGGTTATAAGTATAGACGCAAATTGCCCGGAAAAGTCTTCCAAAAACCATTTTCCCCGGTACTTTTTTACAGTTCTTCACAAACGGGGATGGCATAGCCAGCCCTCGGGCGAGGCAACACCGTTGGTTGCCAGAGGCCATAAGTCGCCACCACGACAATAATCCGGGCCTAGGTGTACACGGTTCGCCATGCCGAGTGACCGCCAACCAGGCATTGACGACTTAGGCTGAGGCGACGCGTTCTCCCCGGGGACGTAGCGGTCAGGGCATCTCTGCCGGCACTCCTCCGCATTTCAACAGCTTGAACGGTCACCCAAAATACATCGACGAGTCATCAGCCGGGCATTGTCTTCTGCCACCACCTGACGCAATGTAGGCCGCACAGCGACAGCCACCATTACAGAGCAGATCCGGTCAAGCGGATTTGCGGCAATGCAGAGCCTTGAAAGGAGAGTCGTCATGCCAGGTCGCAGGTTGATGTTCGCCGCCCTCAGTCTTGTGCTTGCACTAGCGGGTGTCAGCGGGATGAAAGGGGAAGAGCCAGAAGCTGCATCCGTAGGGATGCCGGAGGTTTCGCCCAAGTTCGT
>Ga0335083_10010970_pt1 | contig 10908 bp, 9 predicted proteins | sample Lox_Sample_42_FD_206716 | JGI IMG/M metagenome (GOLD analysis project Ga0335083, IMG submission 206716) | Soil microbial communities from Loxahatchee National Wildlife Refuge, Florida, United States - Lox_Sample_4.2 | ecosystem: Environmental > Terrestrial > Soil > Wetlands | place: USA: Florida... | reverse complement strand
TGGACGCGTCGTTCGACGGCACGCCCAGCCGCTTCGTCGCCGAGCGCGGCAAGATCATCCAGCAGGGGTACGCCAGCAACGAGCCCTATCGCTGGGAGCACGACGTCGCCGGCTGGAAGAAGCCGGTGAAGTACCTGCTGGTCCACGACTCGGGCTACCAGATCTACCCGCAGGGGCTGGCGGTGCGGGCCTCGCAACTGGCCCCGCAGAAGGCCTGCTTGAAGGCGCTGGTCCCGATCATCCAGCAGGCGCAGGTCGACTACATGACCAACCCCCGACCCACCAACGAAGCGCTGGTGCGGATCGGCAAGGAGCTGGCGGGCGGGCCGCCCATCACGGCGTCGGCCAACGCGGCGGCGGTGGTGACCATGAAGAAGCTGGGCCTGGTCGGCAACGGCCCCGACAAGACGCTGGGTAACTTCGACCTGGCCCGCGTCGAGAAGACCATCGCCCAGCTCAAAGCGATCTTCGCGGCGCGCGGCGTGAAGGTGCCGGCCGCCCTGACCGCGGGGGACATCGTCACCAACGAGTTCATCGACCCGAGCATCCACCTTTGACCCCGGGCGCGCCGCCGGTCGACCTGCTGATCGAGCGGGCCGTCTCGGTGGTGACGGTCGACGACCAGCGCCGCGAGCTGGCCGGCGGGTGGGTGGCGATCCGCGACGGCGTCATCGAATCGGTGGGCGCCGCGGGCGCCGAGCCACCCGCCCGCGAACGTCTGAACGCCGCCGGGTGCCTGGTGACGCCCGGGCTGGTGAACACGCACCACCACATCTGGCAGAACCTGACGCGCGCCTACCGCCCGATGACCACCACCGACTTTCTCGGGTGGCTGGGCGCCCTGTACCCGCTCTGGTCGCGCGTCGACGCCGAGGCCATTGCCCTGTCGACGCAGGTCGGCCTCTACGAGCTGGCCCTGGGGGGCTGCACGACCACCAGCGATCATCTGTACCTGCAGCCGCCCGACCAGCCGAGCCTGGTCGAGGTCGAGATCCAGGCCGCGCGCGAGGTGGGGCTGCGCTTTCACGCCACGCGCGGCGCGGTCGACCGCGGGCAGCGTGACGGCAGCCCCATGCCTGACCACATGCTGGAGACGATCGACCGGGTGCTGGCCGACGCCGAGCGCCTGGCCGCCAAGTATCACCAGCGCGGGCCGCGCGCGATGGTGCAGGTCGCGCTGGGGCCGCACTCGGTCTTCGGCGCGACGCCGGCGTTGATGCGCGAGACGGCCGCGCTGGCCGAGCGGCTGGACCTGCGCCTGCACACGCACCTGTCGGGCGACAGCGCCGACGAGGGCTACTGCTCGAGCCTGCATGGCTGCCGGCCGGTGGAGTGGTTCGAGTCGCTGGGCTGGGCCAGCCCGCGCACCTGGGTGGCGCACTGCCTGTTCCCCAGCCCCGCGGAGATCGAGCGCCTGGGGGCGGCCGGGGTGGGCGTGGCCCACTGCGCGACCGCCGCGCTGATCATGGGCGTGGGCATCGCGCCGGTCGTGGAGCTGCGGCGGGCCGGCGCGCCCGTGGGCATCGGCGTCGACGGCTCGTCGAACTCCGACTGCGCGTCGATGTGGCTGGAGTCGCGCATGGCGATGATCGCCAACCGCTTTCGCTCCGGGCCGGCGGCGTTCGGCGCGCGCGACGCGCTGGAGCTGGCCACCCGCGGCGGCGCCGCCTGCCTGGGGCGCGCGGGAGAGATCGGCGTGCTGGCCGCCGGCGCCAACGCGGACGTCGCCGTCTGGCCGATCGAGGGGCTGCTGTTCGCGGGCGCGGTCTCCGATCCGGTCGACGCCTGGATGAGGTGCGGGCCCTCGGCGCCGCGCGACGTGCTGGTGGGCGGCCGCGCCGTCGTCCGTGACGGCCGCCTGGCTGGCCTTCAACCCGAGCAGCTGGCCGCCTTGCTGGACCAGCACCGGCAGGCCGCGCGCCGGCTGCAGGCATGCTGAACGAACCACCGGCGATCGGGCGCGTCGAGGGCGCGCGACTGGCCGGCCAGAACGGAGAGGTCGATGTGGTGATCGAGAACGGCCGGATTCGGGCGATCGAAGCGGCCCCGGCCGGCGCCGCGAACGGCCCGGTGCTGCGCGCCGGAGGGCGCGCGGTGATCCCGGCGCTGGTCGACGCCCACGTGCACCTGGACAAAGCCTTCCTGCTGGCCGCCGCCGAGGAAGCCGGTGAGTCGCCCCCGCCCCGGTTGGACGCGGCCATCGCCGCCGTCGCCGGGCTTCGGGACCGCGTCACGTCGGCCCAGGTTCGGGCGGGGGCCGAGCGGGCCCTCGGTCGCCTGGTGGCCAGCGGCGTCGGCGCAGCCCGCGTCCACGTCGAGATCGATACGGCCGTGGGCCTGGACCTGGTCCGCCTTCACCACGAGCTGGCGGACGAATGGCGCCAGCGCATCGTCCTGGACCTGGTCGCGTTCCCGCAGCGCGGGCTGGAGCGCAGCGGGATGCCCGAGCTGCTGGCCGCCGCCATGGCCGCAGGGCTGCACGTCGTGGGCGGCTGCCCCTATGTGGACGCCGATCCGCGGGCCCACCTGGATCGGGTCTTCGCGCTGGCCGAACGACACGGCGCGCCCGTCGATCTGCACCTGGACTTCAGCGACGACCCGAGCCTCTCCCTGCTGCCGCTGGTCGTCGAGCGCACGCGCGCTCACGGGATGGCCGGCCGGGTGACGGTGGGCCACCTGACGACCGTCGCCGCCATGCCGCTGGACGAGCAGGCCCGGGCGCTGGACGCGCTGGCGGCGGCGGGGGTGTCGCTGGTGGTGCTGCCGGCCACCGACCTCTACCTGGCGGGCCACGGCGAGCCGGGAACCCGCAGCCTGGCCCCCTGGGAGCGGGCGGTCGACCGCGGCGTCCGGGTCGCCATCGCCAACAACAACCTCGAGAACCCGTTCGCGCCCTTCGGCAACGGGAACCTCTTGCAAGCGGCCTGGCTGGCCGGCCTCACCCGCCGCGCCGCCACCCCCGCGCGGCGGCAGAGCCTGCTCGACGCGATCACCCGCGCGCCGGCCGCCATCCTGGGCCTGGCGCCCCATGGCCCCACGGTCGAGGCCGACGCCCACCTGGCGCTGCTGGACAGTGACGATCCCGATGACGTGATCCTGCGAGCCCCCGCGGTGGCAGCCACGCTGCACGGCGGCCGGCTGGTGCATGTGACACGAGGGCCCGCGGTCGTCACCCGCAGTCCCGGTTGACCGCGGTAAGAATCGCGGTAAGAATTTCTGTATGAAGGTAGTAAAGGTCACCTCCAAAGGGCAGGTCACCATCCCGCAAGAGGCCCGGAAGGCCCTCGGCGTGGACGAACACACCTACCTCGAAGTTCGCGTCGATGGTGATGAGGTGAGGTTTCGCAAGCTCGTTCAAGCTCGTCCTCTCGCCGACGAGGATCCGATCTGGAGCCTCGTCGGAAGCGCTTCGGGTGACACTCACGATGCATCGGTCGACCACGATCGCTATCTCGCGGAAGGCGAAGTTGCTCGATGGCGCGAATCCTCATAGATACGAGCGCCGTCTACGCCCTGATCGACAAGGCCGACGCCAATCACGCTGCCGCACGCCGGGGCCTCGAGCGCATGCGCGCCGAGAAGGATACGCCCCTCCTGACCAACTTCATCGTCGCGGAGAGTCATGCTCTGCTTCTGTCCCGCCTGGGAGCCGATGTCGCGCGGACCTGGCTCACACGGAGCATCTGGCCCATAGAGCGCGTAACGCCCGAAGATGAAGCCGCGGCGAAGGAAATCATGCGCACCCACACCGACAAGAGCTATTCGTACGTCGACGCGACGAGCTTCGCCGTGGTCGAGCGGCTTCGTGTACGCGCCGCCCTCGCCTTCGATCGCCACTTTCGACAGTTCGGCGTGAAGCTCGTGGCGACCCAACCGGGCCGAATTCAAGAACGGTAACCGATAGCTTTTGCCCGGCACGCGCCGGCGTGGGAGATTGGACCCTCGAGCCCCAGCATGCTTTGTAAGCGGGTCATCCCCTGCCTCGACGTCGACGGTGGGCGGGTCAAGAAAGGTGTTCGGTTCAAGGAGCTGCGCGACGCCGGCGATCCCGTCGCCGTCGCCGCCGCCTACGACGCCCAGGGCGCGGACGAGGTCTGTTTCCTGGACATCACGGCCTCGTCGGACGGCCGGGCCACGATGCTGGACGTCGTGCGCGCCACGGCCGACCGCGTCTTCCTGCCGCTGACGGTGGGCGGGGGCGTCCGGTCGGTCGAGGACGTGCGCGCGCTGCTGCTGGCCGGCGCCGACAAGGCCGGAATCAACACCGCGGCCGTGGCCGATCCGGACCTGGTGCGGCGGGCCTCGGACGCGTTCGGCAACCAGGCCATCGTGGTGGCGGTCGACGCGCGCCGCCGTCCCGACTCGCCCACGCCGGCCTGGGAGGTCTACACGCACGGCGGCCGCCGCCCGACCGGGCTGGACGCGGTCGCCTGGTGCGAGCGCATGGCGAAGAACGGCGCGGGCGAGATCCTGCTGACCAGCATGGACCGCGACGGCACGCGCGACGGCTTCGATCTAGAGCTGACCCGCGCGGTGGCCGATCGCGTGTCCATCCCGGTCATCGCGTCGGGCGGCGTCGGCAACCTGCAGCACCTGTACGAGGGGATCGCCGAGGGGCACGCCGAGGCGGTGCTGGCCGCGTCGATCTTCCACTTCGGCGAGGCGACGGTCGGCCAGGCGCACGCGTACCTGCGGGGGCGCGGCGTACCCGTGCGCGAAGAGGTGAAGTCGTGAAGTCCGAGGCCTTGCTGGCCGCGGTCTCGTTCGACGCGGCCGGGCTGGTCCCGGTGATCGCGCAGGAGGCGCGCACCGGAATGATCCGGATGTTCGCCTGGGCCAACCGCGACGCGCTGGAGCAGACGCTGGCCACCGGCGACGCCACCTTCTGGAGCCGCTCGCGCAAGGCGCTCTGGCGCAAGGGCGAGTCCTCGGGCAACGGGCTGCGGGTGCGCGAGGTCCGCGTCGACTGCGACGCCGACGTGGTCCTGTACCTGGTCGACGCCGAGGGGCCGTCCTGCCACACGGGCGCGACGTCCTGCTTCTATCGGCGCGTGGGCGAGGACGGCGCGCTGGTCGAGGACGACGCACCGCCTGTTCCGCCCGCCGTGATGGTGACCCGGGTGGCCGACGTGATCGCCGAGCGGCGGCGGCAGCGTCCCGAGAAGTCGTACGTGGTCTCGCTGCTGGACGCCGGCTTCCCCAAGATCAACGCCAAGATCGTCGAGGAGGCGCGCGAGCTGACCGAGGCCCTGCCCGAGGGCGACGCCGCCCACACCGCGCACGAGGCGGCGGACCTGATCTTCCACGCGCTGGTCGGCCTGGAAGCGGCCGGTGTGCCTGCCGACGCTGTGTTCGCGGAGCTGCGGCGGCGGTTCGGCGTTTCGGGGATCGACGAAAAGGCGAGCCGGAAGAAATGAGCGGCTCGGCGCTCAGCCGGGAGATTCGCAGCATCTTGGGGCCGGGCGGCGCGGCCGCCTCCGTCTTGCCGGGCTACGAGGCCCGCGGCGGGCAGGTGGCCATGGCCGAGCGGATCGCCGACGCGATCGACGGCGACGAGCGGCTGCTGGTCGAGGCGGGCACGGGCACCGGCAAGACGCTGGCCTACCTGATCCCGGCCATTCTCTCGGGGCGCAAGACGGTGGTCAGCACCGGGACCAAGACGCTGCAGGATCAGATCGCCTCGGTCGACCTGCCGCGGCTGGCGCAGATCTTCGCGGCGGCGGGGCGGCCCGAGCTGGGGCCGGAAGCGGCGGTCATGAAGGGCCTGGGAAACTACGTCTGCCGGCGGCGGCTGTCCGAGCAGGATCGCCAGCGCCGGCTGGTCGCCGATCCCGAGCTCGACCGGCTGCTGGCTTTTGCGGAGACGTCCGCCACCGGCGATCGCGCCGAGCTGACCGACCTGGCCGACGACGCGCCGAGCTGGGGAGAGGTGGCGGCCACGCCCGAGACGCGCATCGGCCCGCGCTGCGCGTTCTTCGAGAGCTGCTTCGTGACCGCGATGCGCCGCCGGGCCGCGGCCGCCCGGCTGGTGATCGTGAACCATCACCTGTTCTTCGCCGACCTGGCGCTGCGCTCGCGCTGGCCCGACGCCCAGGTGCTTCCCCCGTATGAAGTCGTGATCTTCGACGAGGCCCACCAGATCGAGGACGTCGCGACCGAGTTCTTCGGCGTGCACGCGTCGACCCAGCGGCTGTTCGCGCTGGCCCGCGACCTGGCGCGCGAGACCGGCGTGGCGGCCGCGCGCGCCGAGTCGGCCTCGGGGCGCCTGTCCTCGGCGGGCGGGCTGCTGGCCGACGTGTTGCGCGACCTGATGCCGGCCCCGCGGGCGGGGACGGACGAGACCCGAGCGCCGCTGCCCGCCGATCTGGACCGTGGCCCGGTGCGGACCGCCTACCACCGGCTGGACGCCGTGCTGGATGAGATCGCCGCCTGGCTGGACCCCGACGGCCAGACGGTGCAGGGATCGCACCGTCCCGCCGAGGTCGCCGCGCTGGGACGGCGCGCCCAGGCCCTGCGCGCCGATCTCGAGCTGCTCATCGATGGGCGCGGGCGCGACCACGTGAAGTGGATGGGCGCCTCGCCGCGCAACGTGGCGCTGCACGCCTCGCCCGTCGACGTGTCGCCGCTGCTGGGGCGGGCGCTGGACGCCTGCCCCGGCCCGATCATCTTCACCTCCGCGACGCTGACGGTGGCCGGCTCGTTCGACTACCTGCGCGCGCGCACCGGGCTGGGCGACACCGCCACCGACGCGACCTACCCGTCTCCGTTCAACTACGCGCGCCAGGCGCTGCTGTACCTGGCGACCGATCTGCCCGAGCCCAACGCCGACGCGTTCCCGGCGGCCGCCGCTGGGCGCATGGCCGAGCTGTGCGCGATCACGGGCGGGCGCGCGCTGCTGCTGTTCACCAGCTTCAAGAACCTGCGCGTGGCCGAGGCCCAGCTGCGCGGCACGCTGCCCTTCCCGCTGCTGGTGCAGGGCGAGCGCCCGCGCCATCACCTGCTGGCGGCGCTGCGCAGCCAGATCGGCTCCGTGCTGCTGGCCACCCAGAGCTTCTGGGAGGGGGTCGACGTCCCGGGCGAGGCGCTGTCGCTGGTGGTCATGGACAGGATCCCGTTCGGCGCGCCCGACGACCCGCTGACGCGCGCCCGCATCGATCGCATCCGCGACGAGGGCGGCGACCCGTTCGGCGCGTACCAGCTGCCGCGCGCCGCGCTGTCGCTGAAGCAGGGCTTCGGCCGCCTGATCCGCAGCCGCGGCGACCACGGCATCGTGGCGCTGCTGGACGGGCGCGCGGCCCGCAAGTCCTACGGCGCCACCCTGCGCGCCAGCCTGCCCGCCGAGTGCCCCCGCACCGAGTCCCTGGAAGACGTCGCCCACTTCTGGGCCCGCGTCCGTCCGCCGGCCTCCCCGCGCACCGCCGTCGCCTCATGACGTCCGCCATCCTGCTCTGCCTGGCCGCCTACGTGGCGGGCTCGGTCCCCTTCGGTGTGCTGGTCGCGCGCGCCAAGGGGGTGAACCTGCGGAAGGTGGGCAGCGGGAACATCGGCGCGACCAACGTCGCGCGCGCGCTGGGCAAGGGGTGGGCGATCGCCGTTCTGCTGGGTGACGCCGCCAAGGGCTTCGTGCCCGTGTACCTCGGGCGCCGCCTGGGCTTCTCGCCGGGCGCCGTCGCGGCGGCCGGCCTGTGCGCCATCGTCGGCCACATGTTCACGATCTTCCTGCGCGGCCGGGGCGGCAAGGGAGTGGCGACCTCGCTGGGGGTGGCGCTGGCGCTGTCGCCGGTCTCCGCTCTGATCGGCTTCGGCGTCTACGTGTTGCTGTACCTGACCACGCACCTGTCGTCGCTGGGCTCGCTGCTGGGCGTCTGGACCTTCAGCATCACCTTCGTGACCTGGCAGCGGCCGCCCTGGCCGCTCTGGGTGCTGGCCCTGGGCGGCGCGTCGCTGGTGACGCTGCGCCACCGCCAGAACATCGCGCGCCTGATGCGCGGCGAGGAGAAGCGGGCGTGATTCGCCAGGCACACAGTCTCCCCGACACTAACGTTTCCCTGCTCCACATGCTCTCGGTGGCCCAGCTCCGATATCGCCTTGGTTACCCTCCGATCATGCTGAAGGTACCGCGTTGGACGCGGCGAAGTGATAGCGATCATCTCCGGGCCTTTGACCTGCTCCGGTAGCCACACGCCGCTAACATTGCCGGTCGTCTTGACGTAAGCTCGTTGCGTTGACGGACGTCTTTGGCCGGACCCAGGCGGTGCCCCATCGGTACGAACCGAGTATCGCCACTCTGCTCGGATCAGGTGAGATCACCGAGCGCGCATTGGCCCGAAACGTCATGCACGACCACAGGGTCACTCCGGCACGTGCGGAGCGCTTCGATCAGGTCGCGGCCCGCCCATCGACGGCAAGAGAGTTGACTGATGGGTTGGATTCCTACTACCAGCGAAGCGTCAAAACCCGCCGGCTGCCTGACTTTGTAATGCGCCGGCTAAACCACGAGAACGTGGTCTCCGATCTTCCCACGGGTGGCGGGTCACCGAAGCGCGAAGTGTATCTCGCTCGAGTGCTCATCCTTAATGGCCTGCGACTACTGTTTCAATATGGCCACGCCAAACGTATCCTAGGTTTTCGGGGGTTCTCCGAAACGTCGTGGTCAGGAATCACACGCTGGTTGGACGAGCGTCTATCACTCGCCTCGATGCGTGGCGACTTCATCGAACGCATACTCAATCTGATTTACCTTTACTCGAGGCACGAGCCCTTTCAGCCGTCTTGGTGCACAACCTGGACAGCTATATCCCCGTTCTTGCCCCTGCGCGCCCCACGGTGGATGCAGGTGCTTGGGCTGTCAACACCGTCTACCACCCCGATTTGGCTAATTGTCCTCAAATACCAAGTGCGTGAAGCAGGAACACTTTGTCGTCCGACGCAGCTCGATTGCGGTCGGTCGTACCTCCACTTTCCTTCGCCCCCGGCGGCCCCCCTCTACCGAGGCGGACATCCGGTGGACCTCCGCTATAATCCAAGAAGTACGGACGTTATCCCCGAGTTCATTCACAAGCAGATTTGGCATCCGCTTCGACACTGGACGGATGCCGGTAGCCGATGCGAACGTGTAACGTTAACCAGTGCCGGTGACCTTGGCGCTCAACGCTCGGCTCACCATGCCCTCCTTCAGACCGTCTACGGCCCGAGCGTGCCGCTATGGATGCCGGCTTGCGTCTGATGAATTTCGACGTCGAATATAGCGAAGCCGATCCAGACGGGGCAATGCAGCGATTGGTGCTGCCATGGCTCAGCAAGGACCACTGGTCTACTAAAGACCTATTGGGCTGGATCGCCGGCCGGGGGTTGCCACCCGTCTCGGGCGATGAAGAACCGTACGTTTGGATCCTTCAAGGGCTCCCGCTAGGCGCTCAGAGACACGCAGCAGAGCGCGAACTAGCGGGCCGCCTAGCGGCGAGTATTAGTGAGTTGTCCGTCACCGCATTCTCTTCACAAGGAGACAGTAAGCTTTCATTTGGCTTGCTTATGACCGCCGCCTCTCTGGGATGTCCCGAGGAATTGAGCGCGGCACTGCGGCCGTTGTTCGAACGCGGCGTCTCGGGGGAGTGGAATGGCATTCCCATTTCCGATGCCCTCGTCTTGGCCGTTGCCGGGAATCAACTCGACAATACGTTGCTTATACACTGGAAGAGGTACCTGCTTGGCGAGACGACGCCGGTCCCGGGCTCTCCGGAAGACGGCCTTTTGGGCATTTTGCTCATGCCTGCATCCGCAGAAGCCCGCGACCGCCCATCTCTTGAAGCGCTTCAAGATGCTCTCACATGCGTCGTGCGATGGTTTGACTCCGCTGGCGAACCCGATCGTGTTGACCGCCTTCGGGCCTTGTCCTCAAAGGTGGAAGCCACGTATCCCGGCCTGAAACACTGGGCATCCTTTTTCGCAGAGGTAGCCGATCGCGACCGATGGCCCAGTTGGACACGGGCGGCGCTGAACGGACCAGCGAAGGACACCCAACAGAAGATCTTCGGCAGGAGCGCCGAAAAGATCTATTGGCCCAGATACGTTGAAAAGAGGGCCGAGTAGTATGTCTTCTCAAACGCTCCTCGGCCTGACTATTGATCGCGCGAAGCGGACCGCGAGCGACATTGCCCGCTTTCTGATCGAGGTGGAAGACTTCTTGGAAGCCGAGAAGATCTCAGCCGAGCACATCGTAGATTGGAACGAGTTAATCCGTGGCATTCGCGGTCGACGCGACACTGTCAGAAAGAAGAGCGTCGATCGATTTGAAGAACGCCTTGCTCGCATTGTGATTCGCACCTGGACCGAGGAGGTTACTAGTCGAGGCCGGCGACCGGACGTGCTGTCTTTGGCTTGCGAGCTACTTTCCAATCCAGAGCTTCCTTTCACCCGCGACTCCACTCGTTTCTGCATCGTTCTCGCGCTGCGGGCCTACTACGTCGTCGACTACTCAACCTCTACCTTACAAGAACTACGAAAGGCGTACGACGACCTTCGCCGTCGATGGAGTGGTCAAAAGCTCAGACAGCGAAAAGGCGACTTGCGCCACGAAAACTTGATCCTCGATATCCTTTGCATGGACGGCAAGGTCATTCGCTCCCTGACAGGGAGCAACCTTCGAAGCTATTACCAAGGGTTTCAAGAATATCCATTTGGCATAGCGCGCGGCCATCGAACTTTTTCCGAGGAACAGGATTGGCCGCAACTGCGCGGGGAATTGTCGGATTTTTCCGCGCTGTTAAATGCGTTGTTCACCCAGCCGACATCGGTTCCAGGTCTAGACGAGGTCACCGGCGGTCTCCTGGCCGCTGTTCCAGACCCTCAAAAGCCGAACCGTAGTCGCGGGTTGGTCACTCTTTTGACCGGGCCAGCCGGTTCGGGAAA
>Ga0335083_10010969_pt1 | contig 10908 bp, 11 predicted proteins | sample Lox_Sample_42_FD_206716 | JGI IMG/M metagenome (GOLD analysis project Ga0335083, IMG submission 206716) | Soil microbial communities from Loxahatchee National Wildlife Refuge, Florida, United States - Lox_Sample_4.2 | ecosystem: Environmental > Terrestrial > Soil > Wetlands | place: USA... | reverse complement strand
AATAATCCAACTGCCTCGACTCAATCCTGCGCAGCAACATGCAAAACGCTTCTCAGTTAAGCCACCCGCTTGCCCGAGGTTTTCTCCAAATCGAGGCAGGCTGTCCGGCTCCCTTGCCCTCGCGCCCAATGTGCCTCTTCGGCGCACATCATCTCATTGTCAAGACAGGGGATAGTGAAACTCGCATAGAGCGCCCGGGCGGCCTCGTAGCGTCCAAGTGGCCGGTCGATTGCCCCGCATTATCCACGCTCGATACGCGAGCGGCGGTCTCGAAACTCGATTGACCTGTGGTGGGAGGTGCCGGTCGAAGCAGCGGAGTCGCTCATCCGGGCGGCTTCGCGCTGAGGATGCCAATCGACGGCGGCGGCCTTTGCGTCGTTCGACGAATCGGATATGATCCGCGCCTCGCGCAGGGGGCAGCATCAATCGCGTGGGGCAATTCCGATAGCGCAAACGAAACGGGAACGACGCAAGCTTGGGAGGCGGCGTGGCGCTGTTCGTTCTGATTCTGGTGGGCGTCGTGGTCGCGCAGACGTGGGTTGACTGGCGCGATTCAAACAAAGCATCGATCTTTCCCGACTGGGCGAGGGGCGTTGCGTTGGGCGGGGCCGCCGGCGCGTTGATCACGGCGGCGGGCTCGTTTGCGTCCGTCTGGCTTCGCGACTCAGCTTCGCAGTTGACCGGCAGCGTCACGTCCGGCACGTTCTGGCTGGAATTCGGATTTCTGCTCGCGATGATGGGGATCATCGTGATCGCCGCGCGCCGCAAGCGGCTCCGCATCATTTTGCTGATCGCCTGCGCTCTGGCGGCCGTGGTTTGGCTTGGGATGGCTCTGTGAACCTTCGCAGGTTCGTCCAGCGTCCCCCCAATATGAATTAGTAGCCGATCTCGTCTCTTCTCCGCAGAAGGCATCTACAGGAAACCGCACTCCAGGCCCAAGGAAAAACATCATGAAAAGAGGATTCGCCATTCTTGCGCTATTCGTATCTTTCGCCGCTGCGCCCCTGTTCGCGCAGACGCAAGCCGAAGACGCCGCACCTTCCGTCGCTCCGGCCGATTCCGCCGTCCCGCCGCTCCCGAAGCCGCGCCTGAAAATCGCGGACAAGAGATTCTGGATTCTCGCAGGCATTCAGATCGGGGCCACCGTCGCGGATTTCGAGACCACGCAGTGGGCCCTGCGCAGCGATCCCAGCGCCCGCGAGGTCAATCCTCTCTTCGGCCAGCGGCCCGGCCGCGCCAAGATGTACGCCATCGGCATGCCTCTGACGCTTTTTCAGATCGCGCTCCAATACCACGTAAAGGGCACCGCCGCCCAGACGGGTAAGGGGCGCGCCGCCTGGATCGTTGGGGCGTCCATAAACACGGGGCTGCACACCGCCCTGGCCGTCCACAATGCGAGTCTGGTTCACGGGCCCGTGTGCCCGGCGCAGGGCGCCGGTTGCCTGTAGCCGTTCGCGGGTAGGCTTTCGGGCCCACCCCCATTGGCCGGTAGCCAGCCTCCGCTCGCCGAATAACCGGAGACGCAGCGCGCGATTGCCCATAATCTCACGCCATGTTCAGCACGGCACTAAGGCGAGAGGAGATGGCAATGACCGACGCGCGACCCCAGCTCAATTCGGCGCCCTCTGTTTCCCGGATGCTGGCCCTGACCGCAGCCGCCCTTCTGATTTTCGCGGGAGTTGTGTTTCAATTGGGCGAGTTTCTGTGCCGGAGAATCGGTTCCGACGGTTACTGGCTCATCCACATGATCGCCACAAATCTCTGGAACATGCTTGTCCTGCGGCTGAACATGCCCGACATTGGCGACGTGCTCCGTTTCTGGCCGCTCATCCTGGTCGGATTCGGATTCGCCATATTGCTCGCCCTGCAGTCGCAGAACCAGCCTGCGCGGCAGCAGTCGCGCCGGAGTGACATTCGGTGAACGATCTGCGCCAGCCAAGCCGCCATTTCATTGTGGGCGTGGTCGTCTTGATCATCGGTCTGGCCCTGCTGGCGGAGCAACTCGGCTACGCGGAAGCGAACTGGATTTTTCGGCTCTGGCCTCTGATCCTGATCTATTTCGGAGTCAACAAGCTGGCGTCGTCCTATGAATTGACCGGACGATTCTGGGGCGGCTTCTTGACCCTGCTGGGCGTCTCTTTCCTCCTGGAGGAGATGGGCTTCAGCCACATTCACTTCATCACCATATGGCCCGTGTTCTTGATCTGCGTCGGCGTTCTTCTGATCCTGAGGCGTTACGAAAATCAAGTCCGGCCCGGCGCCTATCCGCCACCACCTCCTCCCGGACCGCAACCCGGAGGAGGCGGTGCTCCGCCGCCCGCGGGTCCGAGCACGGCTCCTCCGACCGGCGAGCCCCAAGCCGCGGCGTCCGCTCCGCCTCAGGCAGCTCCACAGCCGGAGTCTGCGCCACAGACGCCGCAAGCGCAAACGTCCGCGCAGGCACCTCCTCCGCCACCGCCGACCGCGCAGTGGCCCTATTGTCCTCCCGGTTGGGATCCGAACAACTGGCGGCATCAGCGCGCTTGGAGGCGGTTCGAGCGGAGCATGAATCGCCTGAGCAACGAGTTCAACCAGAGGTGGGATCCCCGCGCCGGCTGGGCCCCGACTTCCGGACCAGAGGCGGCCCCCGGCCCGCAGCAAAATCCGAACTGGCAATACGGACCGCGTCCTCATTGGGACACCAGGCCCGGCTGGTCCGAATCCTCGGAGCCGCGCCTCAATGACGTCAACATTTTCTGGGGCACGCGGCGCCGCATCCTTTCGAAGAACTTCCTGGGCGGCGAAATCGTCGCCATCTTCGGCGGCTTCGAGATCGATTTGACGCAGGCCGACTTTCCGGGCAACGAAATCGCGATCGATATTGTCGCGATCTTCGGCGGCGGTGAGATTCGCGTTCCCGTGAACTGGGACGTCGTCGTCGAGAATGTCGGCATTTTCGGCGGGTCTCACAACAAGACGTGGCACCCCGAGCAGCCGTCCGCGGGCGGCCCCCCCATCAAGAGGCTGCACATCAAAGGCATTTCCATTTTCGGGGGCATAACCATCAAGAACTGAATCGCGCGATGCATCCGATCCTGGCACAGCTCCGGCGGCTCGTGTTCTATCTCCTGGGGTGGATTCCCCTCGCGTGCATGCTCACGTATCTGCTCGCCGTGCCCGGCGGGCTCACGTGGCTGCAGGCCGCTTCCGTCGCGTTTCCCCTGTGTCTGCTGTACGCCTTCGTCTGCCTCGCTGCCTGGTATCCGTGCCTGGCGACGCCGCTTGAGCGCTCGAGCGTCCCGCGATTCCTCTTTACGCACGTTGCCGGCGCGTTCGTGGCAAGCGCCCTCTGGCTCCTCGCCGCGCGCACGCTCGGCCGGATGCTCGCCGGATTCGAGGGTTTTCGCGGGCTCGATAGCCGTCTCTCGCAGGATTTGCCGCTGCTGTTCGGCACGGGCGTTCTTCTCTACCTGCTTGCCGTCGGGTTTCACTACGTGCTTCTGGCCGTCGAGGCGTCGCGCCAGGCGGAAGCCCGCGTCATGCAGGCCAGCCTTCTGGCCCGCGACGCCGAATTGCGCGCCCTGAAAGCGCAAGTCAACCCGCACTTTCTCTTCAACAGCCTCAACTCCATCAGCGCGCTCACGGCCTCCGATCCCGCGAAAGCCCGCGAGATGTGCGTGCTGCTCGGCGATTTCCTGCGCCGCACGCTCGGCCTGGGCGAGAAACCCGCGATCCCGCTCGAAGAGGAGATGTCGCTGGTTCAGTCCTTCCTCGCCGTCGAAAAAATCCGCTATGGCGACCGCTTGCGAATGGAAGAAAACGTCGATCGCGAGGCGCTCGCCACCGAGGTGCCGCCCCTGCTTCTGCAGCCGCTGGTCGAAAACGCCGTCGTGCACGGCATCGCCAACCTGATCGACGGCGGCTGGATTCGCCTTTCGGCGCAACGGCGCGACGGCCTGCTCGACATCGTCGTCGAGAACAAATTCGATCCCGAGGCCCCTCGGCGCCGCCGGAACGGCGTCGGCCTCGTCAACGTCCGCCAGCGCCTCGAAGCGCGCTACGGCAGCCACGCCAGCTTTGCCACGTCGGCCGAAGGCGACCGCTTTCGCGTCGCCATCCAGTTGCCCGCCGGCACATTCGACGCGTCGGCCGCGCAGCGCGATCCCATGAAGGAGACAACTTCGTGACCCTGCCCGAAGACCGCAAGGTCCGCACCATGATCGTGGACGACGAGGATTTGGCACGGCAGGTCCTGCGCGAATTCCTTTCCGCGCATCCCGAAATCGAGATCGTCGCGGAATGTGCCAATGGCTTCGAGGCGGTCAAGGCCGCCGCCGAACAAAAGCCCGACCTCGTTTTCCTCGATATCCAGATGCCGAAACTCGACGGCTTCGAAGTGCTGGAGCTGATCGGCTCGGGAATGGCCGTCATCTTCGTCACCGCCTACGACACGTTCGCCATTCGCGCCTTCGAAGTTCACGCCGTCGACTATCTGCTGAAACCGATCAGCGCTCCGCGCTTTGAGGCCGCGCTCGAACGGGCGAAGGAGCGCCTTTCCGGCAAGCTGCCCTCGGCGCCCGTGCCTGCAATGGATCTGGCGGCCGCCGCGCGCCCGCCGCAGCAATACCTCGATCGCATTCCCGTCCGCGATGGCGCCAGCGTCTTCATCGTCCCGGTCGCCAAGCTCGACTACGTCGAGGCCCAGGACGACTACGTCGCTCTCGCGTCGCAGGGCAAGAAGCACCTCAAGCAGCAAACGATTTCCAGCCTGGAGGCCGCCCTCGATCCGTCGCGCTTCCTGCGGATTCACCGCTCCTACATCGTCAATCTGGAGCGCGTCACCAAGATCGAGCCCTACGGCAAGGACAGTTTCCTCGCCGTCCTCAGCACCGGAACTCAGCTCCCGGTCAGCCGCGCGGGCCACGCCCGTTTGCGAGCTTTCCTCGACCGCTAGCCGCTCGCCAGCCGTAACTGCTCCAACGCACCCTTTCGTGAAAAATCTTGCGGCCCGGAGGGCGCAAGACGATCCTCTAGGAGAGCGCTCCCGCGCCGAATTCTCCTCTTCCGGCGGGCGCGCCGATTCCAATGCGGATTCTCGTCGCCGAAGACACTCTCGAAAGCCGCGAATTGCTGATCGACCTGCTGCGAAACGGCGGGCACACCGTCGTCGGCGTCGCCAACGGCCGCGAAGCCATCCAGGCCGCCGAAAAGGAGCCTTTCGAAGTCATCTTCATGGACGAGCAGATGCCCTCGATGAATGGCACCGACGCTGCCCGCGCGATTCGCCAGACGGCCGCAAGACACGGAAAGCGGCCCATCATCGTCGGAATGTCCGGAAACACCGCGGAGGCCGATGAGCGCCGCTGCCTTGAAGCGGGCATGGACGCGTTCCTGCCCAAGCCGATCGGCATGCCGGAGCTGCTCGGAATGCTTGCCGTGCTGTCACGCCGGCCGCCGCAACCGGCTTCCCCAAACCGCGGTCAAACGCGCGCGGAGTTGATCCTGCAGCTCCAGCGAACCACCGGCGGCGATCAGAAAGTGCTTCGAACGCTCGTGAAGAATTTCCTGGCGGACGCGCCGAAAAAGATAACGAACATCCGCCGCAGCCTCGCGCGCCGCGATGCCGAGGCCATGGCCTCCAGCGCCCACGCGCTGAAGGGTTCTCTCGGCCTTTTCGGCGCGAACCGCGCCGTGGACGCTGCCCGAAACCTCCAGAATATCGGCCGCACCGGCACCGTCGAAGGAGCCGGAGCGGAATTTCACGCCCTGGAAGAAGAATTCGGCCGGCTGCGCCGGGAGCTGCGTGCGCTCTTCTCGGCCGCGAAGCCCAAACGCCGCAAAACGACCGCAAAACCTCGTGCGCGCCGCGCCCCCAAGCGCTCCGCCAGGCGCCGCCGCTAACTGAACGAGCAACGCCCGCCTTGCAATTCTTGCTGGCTGCGCAGCCCGGCGCGATACTCGATTACATGAAACGATCACTTCGAATTCTTGGCACCGCAGCGCCGCTCGCCGCTCTGGCCGCCGCGTGTGCACTCGCGCCGCCCGCCGCGCGCGCCGACGACTTCAAGCTCAAAGACGGCACGAAGATCTCCGGGACGATCGTCGGCTTCGAGGACAACTCGTTCAAGGTGAAGACGAGCTACGGCTACGCCCTCGTGCAAAAGGATCAGGTCGTCTCGATCGGCATGACGGACGCGCCGGCGGCAAAGGAAGCCGCGAAGCCTGCATCCGAGAAAGCGCCGGCGCCAGAGAAACCGAAACCCGAACCCGCAGTTGCCGCATCGGCTCCGGCCCAGCCCGCAGCCCCCGCGAGCAAGCCCGCGGAACCGAGCGCGCCTGCGCCGGCGCCACCCGCTGTGGCCAAGAGCGTTGCGCCACCTGCGCCGAAATCGGCCGCTCCCGCTCCGATCGCGCCGCCTACGGTCGTCGCGAAAAACACGGCCCCGGCGCCACCGGTTGTCGCCGCGCCGACGCCTGCTCCATCAGCGCCTGCCGTGGTTCCGCCGGCGAAGCCGCCTGCTCCCGAACCGATTCGCGAGCAGGTGACCGGCAACACATACACGAACGAAACCTATCGCTTCCACATGTACAAGCCGCCCGATTGGGACGTGATCGCCTCGGCTCCGGCTGTTCTGCCCGGCGCCATCACGGCGATGGGCACGCCGGACGACACGACCTATCTCTTGATCGGTCAGGAGCCGTCCGGCAAGTCGCTGACGGCCGAAATGGACGCGACGGAGCATCGCCTGCGCGACGTGATGGCGAACTTCCGCGCGCTGGGCGAGCAGCAGATCACCGTGTCGGGAAGCTCCGCCGTGGAGCACAAGTTCCGCGGCAGCGTGGACCAGCACGACTGGTCGGGCGTGGTCGTCCTGATCCCGCGTGGCGGGAAGGTCTACACGGTCTTCGGCATGACGCGGGCGGACAACGATCTCGTGCAACTGCAGGAGAACGTGATCTCCCGCGCGATCGCCAGCCTGCAATTCGCCGACTAGCGCGAATCCGGCCTAGAACTTCGTCACTTCGCTGAAGTGGAAGTCACGCACCTTCATCGGCGGCACGACCATTTCGAAGGACTCTTCTCCCGCCGCGCGCACAGATGGGCCGAGCATCTCCACGTTCGTGAGCATCTCGATGATGCTCTGATTGAATCGAAAGTTGCGGATGCCGCCCGCGATTTTCCCGTTTTCGATCAGGAAAGTTCCATCGCGCGTCATGCCGGTGAGAATCTTTTCATAGGGATCGACTTCGCGGATGTACCACAGGCGCGTGACCAGGATGCCCCGCTCCGTGGTGCGGACCATTTCTTCCACGGACTTGTCGCCACCCGCGAAGACGAGGTTCATCGGCGCTTCGCCATAGTCGTTCGGCAGCGAGAAGCCGTGGCCGGTTGACTTCGCCTTCATCTTCTTGGCCGTGGCGCGCGAATAGACGAGATTCTTCACGACGCCGCGATCGACGAGCTGGACCTTCTGCCGCGGCATGCCCTCGCCGTCATAGGGATGGCCGGTTTGCAGCGGATGATAGACGTCGTCCCACAACGTGATGTTCTCGCCGAGCACTTTCTTGCCGATGCGCCCCGTAAAGCACGAGCGCTTGTCAAGCACCGCCGTGCCCGCGAAATCGTAGAAGAGGAATCCGACCAGGTCGAGCACCGCCGCCGGCGGCAGGATCGTGGTGTAGCGGCCCGGCGCGATTTCGCGCGGCTCGCGGGACTGCGCCGACTTCTCGCTCGCGCTTTCGGCCAGCGCCTGCGGATCGATCTTCCGGACGTCGGGCGAGTTCGCCTTGGCCCAGCCCGAGGAATTCTTCTCCAGAATCGTGACGGAGAATTCGGCGCGCGTCTGCTCGTAGCTCGCGAAAAGCCCTTTCGAGTTCGCCAGCACGGAGCGCGAGCCGCCGCTCGAAAAAATTCCGGCAGCCGTCTGCCTGCGCTTGTCCGCCATTTTGCAGACGCGCGCGACGGCCTTGGCGCGGTCTTCCGGCGTCGTATTCGCAGTGGCGGAAAAGAAGCGCGAAACTTTCTGATACGTCTGCTTGCCGAGCATCGGCAGCAGATCGGGATTTTCGGGCTCGTTCCGCGCCAGGCTGATCGCGGACGCGACCACGCGGCGCAGCGAATCGTCATCGGTCTTGTTCGTGGTGGAGCGGGCGGTGCGTCCGTCCACCACGGCGCGAACCGAAAGGCTCAGGGTCTGCTCAGCCACGTTCTGGTGGATCGTGTTGTTGGCGAAACGCGTCAAAGCGTCGGTCGTGGCGCCGATGTCGACTTCCGTCTCGTCCGCGCCGCTCAGCTTGAGCACGCGCTCGGCGATTCTCTCCAGTTCGGCTGTCGTCAGTTTCCCTGCGGTCTTGGACATGGCTATTTGGAGAAGGCGACCCCGACGCGGACATTGCGGAAGCGCGCGGGCGACGCGCCGTGGCCCGTGCCCATCACCTGCTGCGGCTGCCCTTTGCCGCAATTGGGCGTGCCCCACAGCGTCCAGTAGTCGCGCGAGCAGATAGCGTCGCAGCTGTTCCAGAATTCCGTGGTGATGCCGCTATAGCTCGGATTCTTGATCATGCGGCCGATCTTGCCGCCTTTCACTTCCCAGCCGATCTCGGTCGAGAACTGGAAGTGGTAGCGCTTGTCGTCGATCGACCACGAGCGGTTGGTCTCCATCAGGATCGCGTCGTCCGTGTCCGCGATCAGGTCGTCGTATTTCCACGTGCCCGGATGGATGCTGATGTTCGTCATGCGGATCATCGGCAGGCGGTTCCAGCTTTCGCAGCGGACCGTGCCGCCGGATCGCTTTTCGCCAATCGCCGACGCGGTCTCGCGGCTGGAAAGGTAGCCGGTGAAAAGACCGTTGGTGATGATCGGCGTGCACTGCGCGGGGACGCCTTCGTCATCGTAGGCAAACGTGCCGAGGCCGGGGCCGTGCTCCAGGCGCGCATCGGCCACGACGTTCACGATGTCCGAGCCGTATTTCAGCTTGCGCAGCTTTTCGGTGGTGAGGAAACTCATGCCCGCGAAATTCGCTTCCATGCCGAGGACGCGGTCGAGTTCGATCGGGTGGCCGATCGATTCGTGAATTTGCAGGCCGAGCTGCGAGCTGCCGAGGATGATCGTGCTCTGCCCTTCCGGACATTGCGCGGCCGAATGGAGCGCGACGCACTCTTCCGCGATGCGCGCGGCGTTGCCGACGAGATCGAGCGACTCGATCAACTCGTAACCCTGGAGCGTGTGCTGGCCGCCAAAGCTGTTCGGATAGGAGCGCTTCTGGATTTCGGTGCCCGCGAAACTGGTGGCGACAATGCCCGCGCCGGATTGCATCTTGATCTGATGAATCGACGAGCCCGCGCTCGATGCAAACAACTGCTCGATGCGGCGGAACGACATCGAGCCTTCGGCGACCGTGACGCCCTTGACGCGGCGCATCTCCTTGTCCGCTGCGAGGAGGAGGTCAATCTGCCGCTCGACCGGAACGCGAAAGGGATCTTTCAGGAAGGGGTTCTGCCACGTGTCGACGTGGGCGTCTTCCGGGGCCAGCGCAACGTTTTCTTTCTTCGCCAGCGCCGATGCCTTGGCGATTGCAACGGCTTCCGCCGCGCACGCCTGAATGCCCTCGCTCGTCAGCCGGTCGGTCGACGCAAATCCCCACGCCCCGTTGGCGATCACGCGGACGCCGATGCCGAGCGATTCGGACTCGGCCAGTGTGCCGACCTCGCCATTCTTCACCGAGATATCGCGGTGGCGAATGTCCATCACGCGCACGTCCGCGTAGGAAGCGCCGCGGCGCTTCGCCGTGTCGATTGCGAGAGCGGCCCATTGCTGCATCATCGGCTTATCGGGGCCTCCCGAAAAATTGGCGATTAGAATGGGAAGAAATGGTGGCAGCAAACGACTTGGGTGCGATTCTAATAACGGGATTGGCGATTAGAAATGCGGATGAGCCGGGGCGGCTGCCGGTCTCGATTCCCTTCGGCGCGCCGGACCAAATCTTCTCGAAATTCACGCAACTATCTTAGTGAAAAGCGCGGAGAGTGCAAGCGAGAGGTTGTGTAAACAATTTCACGTCGATGGAAGGGGCGCCCCGCGCAACGCGCGGTGGCGGTCGAACCACCAGGCCCACGGGAGTAATACAGCGGAGGCGATGACGCCGGGCCAGGCGACTTCGGACATGTTGGCGGGCAAAGGGCCGAAGCGGTCGGCGATATAGAAACCGAAATTGAGCAGCACGAAGGCCCAGAACGCGTACGTGCCGATGCGATCCCGGGCGCGCGTGGCGCTGACGTAGAGGCCGACGCCCAGCGCGTACATCGCGATCTCCACCGTCATCGTTCCCCAGATCGAATTCCAAAGTCCGAGGCCATATTTCGCGCTGCCGGGATAGAGCGGCATGTCCGGGCCGTGGCTGATCCAGTCGAGGACCCAGTGGCTAACGACGCCGATCCATATGGCGACGGCGCCGGCGCGGTAGCGGGCGATTGCGTAGTACACGCCCGCGAAAAGCGTGGCCCACACACAACACAGCAGCAGGCTATGCGACCAGGGAAAATCGTAAAGATCGAGCGGTGAGTATTTCGTGATTCCGGGAACGATCCGGGCGTGTTCCCAGCCGAGCAGCAGAAAGATGGGCCAGAAAATGTCGCTGAGCAGCGGCGCCGCTAGAAGAAGCGCGAACGACGTGCGCGGCGCGAATTTCTTCGCTCCGAAACCGACCGCAAAGTGGCCGATGAACACGTGAGTCTCCCGCGCCGGGCCATCATAACCCAGCAGAAGGGGCCCGGAGCTACCTCGTGTTCAGGCCTCTGATCTCATGGACCAGAGCGTCGATTTCATCGGGGGTCAGTTTGCCGACGTATTGGGGCATGTGCCCCTTGCCATTGGCGATGACATCGCGCAGGTCGTCGTCGGAGGCGGAGGCCACCTTTGCCGACGCGAGC
>Ga0335083_10010968_pt1 | contig 10909 bp, 10 predicted proteins | sample Lox_Sample_42_FD_206716 | JGI IMG/M metagenome (GOLD analysis project Ga0335083, IMG submission 206716) | Soil microbial communities from Loxahatchee National Wildlife Refuge, Florida, United States - Lox_Sample_4.2 | ecosystem: Environmental > Terrestrial > Soil > Wetlands | place: USA... | reverse complement strand
GCAGCTGCGACATCGGCGATTACGTCGTCATGGCAGGCCAGGTCGGCATTGGCGACCATGTGAAAGTCGGCAGCGGCATCCGGCTCGGAGCGCGCACCGGTATGCAGACGGGCGCAGAGCTCCACGAGCCGGGCGACTACGGCGGATTGCCGGCGAAGCCGATCAGGGAGTGGCTGCGCGAGCTCCACACACTGGCCTCGCTTGCCAAGCGGAAGACGAAGACTGGACATGAGTGACGCGGCCGCCGATACGAAGCTCACGCTGGACGTGGAGCAGATCAAGGCGCTGTTGCCTCACCGCGCGCCGTTCCTGTTCGTCGAGAAGCTGACGGATATCGTCCCGAACGAGAGCGCCACGGGCTACAAGGCGGTCTCGTTCAACGAGCCGCATTTCCAGGGGCATTTTCCGGACTATGCGGTGATGCCGGGCGTCCTGATCGTCGAAGCGATGGCGCAAACGGCCGGGGCTCTTGTCGTGCATTCGATGGGCGTCACGAACGACAACCGCATCGTCTACTTCATGACGATCGAGAAGGCCCGTTTCCGCCGGCCCGTGCGGCCAGGCGACATGCTGAGGATGCCGGTGAAGGCGCTGAGACGCCGCGGACCGGTGTGGCGCTTCGAAGGCCAGGCTTATGTCGGGGAGACGCTGTGCGCGGAAGCGGAATTCAGCGCGATGATTCAGGACGGCGTGCCCGGAAATGGGCAAGGCGGCAATGGCGATCCATCCGACGGCGATCGTTGAGAACGGCGCAAAGCTCGGCCAGGGCGTCGAGATAGGTCCCTTCTGTGTGGTCAATGGCCGTGCGGTGCTGGGCGATGGCGTGCGGCTTCTTTCTCATGTCGTGATCACCGGCGTGACCCAGGTCGGTGCCCGCACGGTGGTGCATCCGCAAGCCGTGCTCGGCGGAGAGGGCCAGATCCGCGGCAATTCATTTCGCGAAGGCCGGCTTGTGGTCGGCGCCGACTGCGTCGTTCGCGAAGGCGTGACATTGAGCGCCGGCAGCGACAAGGGCGGCGGCCTCACGCGCATCGGCGACCGCTGCTACTTCATGGCAATGAGCCATGTCGGACATGATTGTCATGTCGGCAACGACGTGACGTTTACGAATGCGGCCGTGACCGGCGGGCATGTCGATATCGGTGACGGCGCGATCCTGGGCGGCAACTCGGCGGTCCAGCAGTTCGGCCGCGTCGGCAAGGGCGCATTCATCGGCGGCATGACAGGCGTGAATACCGACGTCATCCCGTACGGACAGGCAATCGGCGACCACGCGGTACTCGGCGGGCTGAACCTCATTGGCCTGAAGCGCCGCGGACTCCCGCGCACCACGATCCATGCGATGCGCGCGGCTTTCCGCATGATCTTCCGCGAGGAAGGTGGCTCGGTCTTCGACCGGGCGGCGCGCGCGAAGGCCCAGTGGCGCGATGTGGCGGAGGTGCAGGAGATCACCGACTTCATTCTCGCCGACGCGAAGCGCCCCATCTGCATGGCGCGCAAGCGCGCTGGCACGACGGACGACGACTGATGACCGGCAAGGCGCTCGGCATCATCGCGGGCGGGGGCGATCTCCCGCGCGCCATTGCGGAGACCGTGAGAGAATCCGGTCGCGGCGTCTTTGTGCTGGCGTTGCGCGGCTCGGCCGAACCATGGGTCGAGCAATATCCGCACGAGTGGGTCGCGCTCGGCGAAGTGCGCAAGGCTTTCAACGCGCTGCGCTTGGGCGATTGCGGCGATGTCGTGCTGGTCGGGCAGGTCGAGCGGCCGAAATTCTCCGAAATCAAATTGGATACCAAGGCGGTGATGCTGGCGCCGCGCGTCATGGCGGCTGCGCTCAAAGGCGACGACGCGCTGCTGCGATCGCTGGTCGACATGTTCGACCGCGAGGGCTTCAAGGTCGTGGGTGTTGCCGAAGCAGCGCCGGGGCTCATAGCAGGGGCCGGGCCGGTGGGCAGGATCGTTCCGAGCGCCGAACAGCAGAGCGATGTCGCGCTTGGCCTCAAGGTCGTGCGCGCGATGGGAGCGCTCGACGTGGGGCAGGCGGCCATTGTCTGCAACGGGCTCACGCTTTCCGTCGAGGCGGCCGAGGGCACGGACAAGATGATGAACCGCGTGCTCGAACTGCCCGAGCACATTCGCGGCACCGAGAAGAAGCCGCGCGGCGTGCTCGTCAAGGCACCAAAGCCGATCCAGGACAGGAGGACCGACCTTCCCGTCGTGGGCGTTCAGACGGTGAAGAATGCGCAGCGCGTCGGGCTTGCCGGCATCGCGATCGAGGCCGGCGGCGCACTCATCATCGACCGCCGCGCCGTCGCAGAAGCCGCCGACAAGGCAGGGCTGTTCGTCATCGGCGTTCCTGCCGGCTCATGAGTGCTCTTCCGGAAAGGCCCCTTTCGCTGATGCTGGTTTGTGGCGAGCCCTCTGGCGATCAGCTTGGGGGCCAACTGATGTCCGGCCTCAAGGCCGTTGCCGGCAACAGCGTCGTGATCACCGGTGTCGGCGGCGAGGCGATGGCGGCGCAGGGTCTCAAGACGCTTTTTCCGCTGACTGATACCGCCGTGATGGGCCTTGCGGAAGTCGTGCCCAAGATCCCCAGGATCCTCCGGCGCGTGCGCGAGGCCTCGGACTTTGCCCTGCAGACGCGGCCCGACGCCGTCGTGCTGATCGACAGCCCGGACTTCACCCATCGCATCGCGCAGCGCCTGAAGCGCATAGATCCTTCGATCGCCACGATCAACTATGTCGCCCCGCAAGTCTGGGCATCGCGCACCTATCGCGCTCGCAAGATGGCGCGCTACTTCGATCTCGTTCTCGCGCTCTTGCCGTTCGAGGCGCCGTTCTTCGAGAAGTATGGCATCCGCTCGAGCTTTGTCGGTCATCCCGTGATCGAGCGGGCACAGCGGATGAAGGGCGGAGAGGCACTGCGCGCCCGCCTTGGCATCGGCGCGGATGCGCCTCTGCTTGCCGTCCTCCCGGGGAGCCGCACCAACGAGATCCGCTTCATCCTGCCCGTGTTGCGCGACGCAGTCGCGCTCGTGGCAAAACGCATCCCGGGCCTTGTCTGCGTGTTGCCGACCATCCCCCATGTCGAGGCGCGCGTTCGCGCCGCGACGACCGGCTGGCCCACGCCGCTCCACATCCTCGACAACGAGACAGACAAATATGCGGCCTTCGATGCCGCGGACGCGGCGCTGGCGGCGTCAGGCACCGTGACCACCGAGCTTGCGCTCGCCGGGACACCCATGGTCGTGGCGTATCGCGTCGGCGCGCTCACCTATTCGCTCGCAAGCCTCTTGTTCTTTCTCGACTACTTCACGCTCGTCAATCTGCTCCTGAACCGCCGCGCGGTGCCGGAATTCCTGCAGCGCGCGGCGACGCCCGAGGCGCTGGCCGCCGAGGTGGTCACGCTGATGACGGACAAGGACGCCGCGGCGGCACAGGTGAAGCACCTCGACGAAGCCTCGCACCTTTTGGGAGTAGGCGGCGAGGCACCGTCGCTACGCGCCGCACGCGCGATCGTCGATTTTGCGCGCGAGCGGCGCCTGACTGCGGCTCAGCGCTTGCCGATTGGCACGTAGTCGCGCTTGCCCTTGCCCGTGTAGATCTGCCTCGGGCGGCTGATCTTCTGGTGCGGGTCCTCGAGCATCTCCGACCATTGCGCGATCCAGCCCACGGTGCGGGCGAGCGCGAAGAGCACGGTGAACATGCTCCGCGGGAAGCCAAGCGCCTTGAGCGTGATGCCCGAATAGAAGTCGATGTTGGGATAGAGCTTCTTCTCGACGAAATACTCGTCCTGCAACGCGATGCGCTCGAGCTCCATGGCGACCTTGAGCAGCGGGTCGTTGTGCACGCCGAGCTCGTCGAGCACCTTGTGACACTGGATCTGCATCGCCTTGGCGCGCGGGTCGTAGTTCTTGTAGACGCGGTGGCCGAAGCCCATCAGGCGGAAATTGTCGTTCTTGTCCTTCGCGCGCCTGACGAATTCGGGAATGCGGTCGACCGTGCCGATCTCCTCGAGCATCGCGAGCGCCGCCTCGTTGGCGCCGCCATGCGCTGGCCCCCAGAGACACGCGATGCCTGCCGCAATGCAGGCAAAGGGATTGGCGCCCGAGGAACCGGCGCTGCGAACGGTCGAGGTCGACGCGTTCTGCTCGTGGTCGGCATGCAGGATGAAGATCGTGTCCAGTGCCTTCGACAGCACCTTGTTGACCTTGTACTCCTCGGCCGGCACCGAGAACGTCATGCGCAGGAAGTTGTCGGTGTAGCCGAGATTGTTGAGCGGATACACGAAGGGCTGGCCGAGCGAATATTTGTACGCCATCGCGGCCAGCGTCGGCATCTTCGCGATCAGCCGGTGGCTCGCGATCTCGCGCTGGCGCGGATCGTTGATGTCGGTGGAGTCGTGATAGAAGGCCGAGAGCGCGCCGACGACGCCGCACATCACCGCCATCGGGTGCGCGTCGCGACGGAACCCCCTGAAGAACTGCGCCAGCTGCTCATGCACCATCGTGTGCAGCGTGATGGCGCGATCGAATTTCTGCATCTGGTCCTTGTTCGGCAGTTCGCCGTGGAGGAGCAGGTAGCAGACCTCGAGGAAGTTCGAATGTTCGGCGAGCTCGTCGATCGGGTAGCCGCGATAGAGCAGGATGCCCTTGTCGCCGTCGATGAAGGTGATGTTGCTTTCGCAGCTCGCGGTCGAGGTGAAACCGGGATCGTAGGTGAAGATGTCGGCGTCGCCGTAGAGCTTGCGGATGTCGACGACTTCGGGGCCTTCCGTACCGGCGAATACCGGCAACTCATGAACCTTGTTCTTGTAGGTCAGGCTGGCCGTGCCGGACGGCTTCATTTTGCTCTCTCTCACGATGCGGCTCCCTCTTTCCGGGCTTTGGCGTCCGGAACGTTATCTTGCACTGCAGCAATTATAAGCAGGACCGGTTAATTCCGTCACCCATTTCCTGCCCCTTGGGGAGGCATGCACAGGCATGCGTCACGAGGCATAAGCCTTTAGTCTGTCCACGGATTCTGTGCGTCCGAGCACTTCCATCATCTCGAACAGGGGCGGTGAACTCGTCTTGCCGGTCAAGGCGGCACGCAGTGGCTGCGCCACCTGTCCGAGCTTGACGCCTGCCGCATCTGCGAACGTCCGGGCGGCCGCCTCGAGCGCCGCGGCCGTCCAGTCGGTCGCCTCCAGCGCAGGCAGCGTCTTCGTGATCGAGGCTCGGGCTTCCGGACCAAGCAGCTTCTCGGCGGCCGCATCGGGAACGCGCTTTCCGTCCGTGAACAGGAAGTCGGCGCTCTGCGCCAGCTCGACCAGGGTCTTGGCGCGTTCCTTGAGCGCGGGCATGGCGCGCTTCAGGCGCTGCCGCGCCAGCTCGCTCAGGATTCTCGGCGGCGTCTCGCGCGCCAGCAGCGCGATGATCTCTGCCGTCAGTACGTCGTCGGACGTATGGCGGATGTAGTGTCCATTGAAATTGTCGAGCTTCTTGAAGTCCATCCGCGCCGGGCTCTTGCCGATGCTCTCGAGATTGAACCACTCGATGGCCTGGGCTGTCGGGATGATCTCGTCATTGCCATGGCTCCAGCCCAGCCTCAGCAGGTAGCTGCGCATCGCTTCGGGCAGATAGCCCATGTCGCGATAGGCCTCGACCGCCAGTGCCCCATGACGCTTGGACAGTTTCGCGCCGTCGGGACCCAGGATCATCGGCACATGGCCATAGACGGGAATGGGCCAGCCCATCGCCTTGATGATCTGCATCTGACGCGGCGTGTTGTTCAGATGATCGTCGCCGCGCAGAACATGCGTGACGCCCATGTCCTGGTCGTCCACCACGACCGCCAGCATGTAGGTTGGCGTCCCGTCGGAGCGAAGCAGGATCATGTCGTCGAGCTGTTCGTTGGCGAAGCGCACCTCGCCCTGCACGACGTCGTGCACGATGGTCTCGCCCGTCTGCTCGGCCTTCAGACGGATGACGAAGGGCGCGCCTTTGGGTGCGTCTGAGGGGTCGCGATCGCGCCAGCGTCCGTCATAGCGGATGGGTTTTCCTTCCGCGCGCTGTTTTGCCCGCATTTCCTCGAGCTCTTCCTGCGTGGTGTAGCAGCGATAGGCCTTGCCCTGGCGCAAGAGCTCCTCGGCGATCTCGCGATGCCTCTCGGCGCGCGCGAACTGGTAGACCGTCTGGCCATCCCAATCGAGACCGAGCCATTCCAGTCCGTTCAGGATTGCCGCGACGGCTTCGGGCGTCGAGCGCTCGCGGTCGGTGTCTTCAATGCGCAAACGCATCGAGCCGCCGGTGTGGCGCGCGTAGAGCCAGTTGAACAGTGCCGTGCGCGCGCCCCCGATATGGAGATAGCCGGTGGGCGAGGGCGGAAAGCGCAAAACGGGTTTCTTGGTCTCGGTCATCTTGAAAGTTACGCGAGCTGTCGCAGGACGCCTGCGGTTGAGCGGTCTGGAGCGGGTTTCCGCATACTTTGCGACAGGTGTTTTTGCATAAGGGCCGGGGAGCTTCTAACAGGCCGGTCGCAGTGGGGGTAGGGCGATTTCTGCAGATTCCGCGTGGGTTCTCGGCCGGTCCCGGGGCCCGGCTGCCGGCGCTCCTCGCAGCCTTCAGCCATGGGCTTCCGACATTGCTCCTGGCGGAGCGCTCGCGCTGGGTTCTGTGGCTCCCCGTCGCACTCGGGACGGGCATCGCGTTCTACTTCAGTCTTCCGTTCGAGCCTTCGGGCCGCCTCGCTCTCCTCCTCATGCTGGCGACGATTGCTGCCTCTGCGCTGGCGGCGCTCACCCATGCGGTCTTTCTGCGCGCCTGCCTCACGCTCGCCATCGCCGTCGCGCTCGGATTCGCGCTCGCGAAATTGCGCGAGGAACTGGTGGCAGCGCCGGTCCTCTCCGCGCGCATCGGTCCGACCGTTCTCGACGGCCGCGTCGGCTATGCCGAGCCGCACGGCAAATCCATCCGTGTCCTGCTCGACGACATCAAGTCGCGCGAGATCGCGCCAAGCGCGTTGCCATACCGCATCCGCATCTCCTTTCGCGCCGGCGCGGGCGCGCTTGTTCCCGGCGAGCGGATCTACGCCATGGCGGTGCTCATGCCGCCGCCCGGTCCGGCGGCGCCAGGCGCCTATGATTTCGGTCGCGCCGCGTTTTTCGACCGCATTGGCGCCGTCGGCTACGCGTATGGAAAGCCGCGCCTGATCGGAAAGCCTCCGCCACCAGGTCTCTCCGCACCGCTCGTGCTCGCGATCGAGCACCTGCGCTGGAGCATGACCATGCGGCTGCACGAGGTGCTGCCAGGAAGCGAAGGCTCGATCGCATCCGCGCTCATCACCGGGGAGCGCGGCGGCATTTCCGAAAGCGACGAACAGGCGCTGCGCGACGCGGGGCTCGCCCATGTGCTCGCCATTGCGGGACTGCACATGGCCCTTGTCGGACTCGGATTGTTCTGGGTCGTGCGCGCTTCGCTCGCGTTGATCCCGGCGCTCGCGCTTGGCTATCCGATCAAGAAATGGGCTGCGGCAGCCGCGCTCTGCGGTGCTCTTTTCTATCTCGTCGTGAGCGGCGCCGCGGCGCCGACCATCCGCGCCTTCACCATGCTCGCCATGATGCTGATTGCGATCCTCGTCGATCGGCCGGCGCTCTCGATGCGCTCCGTTGCGCTCGCCGCCACCATCATTCTTGTCCTCGAGCCCGAGAGCCTGGTCGAACCGGGATTCCAGATGTCCTTCGCGGCTGTGGTCGGATTGATCGCCGTGGCGGAATGGGAACAGGCACGCGCCGTCCAGCGCGGGACATGGGGCCCGGCCTGGCTCGGGTCGGTGCGCCGCTACCTGCGCGGCATCGCCACGACGAGCCTGGTCGGCAGTGTCGCGACAGTGCCCTACGCGATCTATCACTTCGACCGCGCCACGCATTATGCCGTGCTCGGCAATCTCCTCGCCATGCCGATCATGGGCTTCGTGGTGATGCCGTCCGCGGCAGTCGCAGTCATTGCCATGCCATTCGGTCTCGATGCCTGGCCGTTGCGCGCCATGGGCCTCGGCATCGAGAGCATGCTTGCGGTCGGGCGCTGGGTCTCGCAGCTGCCGGGCGCGGTGACGGTGATGCCGGCGTGGCCGGTCAGCGCGCTTGTGCTGATTTCGCTAGGCGGACTCTGGTGCACCCTCTGGCGGCGGCGCTGGCGCTGGCTCGGCCTCATGCCGGCGGTGCTCGGTGTGCTCGTTGCCGTCAACGCGCCGGTGCCCGACATCCTCATTGGCCGCGACGGCCGCACCATCGCGATCCGCACGGCGCACGGTGGGCTCAAATTGCTGCCGAGCTATCGCGACGGCTGGTCGGCGAACGAGTGGCTGAAGCGCGACGGCGACGAGCATGTGGCCGAGGATGCGATCGCGACCGGCGCCGACGGCGTCGCCTGCGACGCGATAGGGTGCGTGGCGCGTCTCAAGGATGGACACCTGCTGGCCGCGCCGCTGCGGGTCGATGCCCTTGCCGAGGACTGCACCCGGGCCGACATCGTCGTCAGCGCCGTGGCCGTCAGCGTGCCCTGCGAGAATCCGCGCCTCGTCATCGACCCGCGCAAAACCGCAGAGAGCGACGGTTACGCCATCGCGCTCTCATCGCCGCTCGCCGCCGCAACCGTTGCAGCGGCGCGCGGCGAGCGGCCCTGGAGTGCAAGAAACCTCAGTAGCGCCGGATCAGCCCGACCAGCCGGCCCTGCACCTTGACGCGATCGGCGCCATAGAGACGGGTCTCGTAGGCAGGATTGGCGGCCTCGAGCGCGATCGAGTCGCCGCGGCGCCTCAAGCGCTTCAACGTCGCCTCGCTCGCATCGACCAGCGCCACGACGATCTCGCCCGTGTTGGCAGTGTCGGTTTCCTGGATGATGACCGTGTCGCCGTCCAGGATGCCGGCATTGATCATCGAGTCGCCCGTCACTTCGAGCGCGTAGTGATCGCCGCGCCCGACCATGCCGCTCGGAACGGGAATGTCGGCCATCTTGTTCTGCAGCGCCTCGATCGGCGTGCCCGCAGCGATGCGTCCGACCAGCGGAACGCTCACCGCGCCTTCGCCGTCGGCCATGCTGCGCCGGGGCGTGCCGCCGCCGCGCGTGTCTGCGGGAATGCGGGCCTCGCCGCGGCCGTGCCGGCCGCCCGGTATCAGCCGCTGCGCCTGCGAACGGGTCGTTGCGGGTCTCAGCGTATCGGCGACGTTGTCGGGGAGCTTGATGATCTCCAAGGCACGCGCGCGCTTTTCCATGCGGCGCAGGAAACCGCGCTCCTCGAGTGCCGTGATCAGGCGGTGGATCCCGGATTTCGATTTCAGGTCGAGCGCGTCCTTCATTTCGTCGAAGGAGGGCGGCACGCCGGTTTCGCGCACCCGCTCGTGGATGAACATCAGGAGTTCGTGTTGTTTGCGGGTCAGCATCGCCATGTTCCTCATGTTGTCGGCCCAGGGTTTGGATCCGGGCCGGGATCTCGGCTGTCAGAGCCGGTCGCGAAGCGCGAGCGAACAAAGCCGAAACATGGAGAATTGTTCTACTTTAGTTCTATCGGTGCGTCAACGCGCAATATGTGGGGTGAAGAACGTTAATGCGCGTAAAGGAACGCCCTACCGCACCGTCCGTTCTTTCTGGCGAGAGGGCGACGCTAGAGAGAGCGAGGAGAACATCATGATGATTCGCAAAGCGCTCGCGGCGAGTGCGCTCGCCGCACTCATAGGTGGCGGAATGGTCGCCGCGACTGCAACGGACGCGTCGGCGCGTACCGTCTGCAACCAGTGGGGCCGCTGCTGGCACGAGTCCGGCTACTACGGCTATCGCGGTTCCTACTACCACAGCGGCTACGGATACGACTGGCGCTATCACCATCGCTATCACGACTACGATCGCGACCGTGATTCCTGGCGCTGGCGCCATCACCACCACGACTATGATCGCGGGTACGACCACGACCGCTACTAGGCCGTCGGGGTTCACAAGTGAGAAGGCCGTCCGCGAAAAGCGCGGGCGGCCTTTTCCTTTGGTTGCGTGCGGCGCGCGTTGCACCTCGCGGCATTACTCCGTGTCCGGACGAATTGCCGCGCGCGTGGCGAACCGGAACGGCACATGGCGACAGCCGTTTTCTTATGTGGAGGGGCGGATCCAGCAATCCTCCCAAAGGAGACTGCTCATGACACGGCTCAAGAAGATCCTCGCCACAGGCGCGATGGCTGCGCTCGCAGGCGCAGGCGCGGTCGTGGCATCGACGGCGCCGGCATCCGCCTACACGGTCTGTAATCGTTGGGGTCGGTGCTGGCAGGTGCATCGCCACTACTACTCCCCCGCGTATTACGGCGGGTACTATGGCAGCCCGTACTACGACCCGTACTACTACAATAACTACGACTACCCGTATTACGGGCCGTCCTACGGCTACTATGGCGGACCGTCGATCGGCTTCGGCTTCACGTTCGGCGGCGGCGGCCACTTCCACGGCCACCATCACTAGCGCGTCATGAAACGAAACCGCGGAGCGGGCGCGAAAGCGCCCGCTCCGTTGCCTTATGGAACTTTGTCTTCTGCTGGCGGCGCGCCGCGCACGGCGCTACACTTTCTGCAGGTCGCGAAAACGAGTCTTCCCACGGAGGACGTCATGCTGCGGCTTCACAAACATCTCGCGAGATTTGTTCTCGCCGTGTCGCTTGTCTTCGGTGTGCTGGCGATTGCGACGGGGCCGGCAGAGGCGCAACGTTATTGGCACGGCCATCGCTACGGCTACGGCTACGGGCATCGCTGGTATGGCGGCTATTACGGCTGGCCGTATTACCGCAGCTACTGGTATGGGCCGCGCTATTACTACCCGCCGCCTTACTACTCGGGCTATTACCCGCCCTATTACGGGTCTCCGTACTACGCGCCGTATTACGGGCCCGGCT
>Ga0335083_10010967_pt1 | contig 10910 bp, 5 predicted proteins | sample Lox_Sample_42_FD_206716 | JGI IMG/M metagenome (GOLD analysis project Ga0335083, IMG submission 206716) | Soil microbial communities from Loxahatchee National Wildlife Refuge, Florida, United States - Lox_Sample_4.2 | ecosystem: Environmental > Terrestrial > Soil > Wetlands | place: USA: Florida... | reverse complement strand
AGCATCAGCTCCAGCACGGTGGGCGAATAGCGCAGGAACGACTCCTGGAAGTGCGTGCTCAGGTCGTCGGGATAGAGCGGCAGATAGCGGATGGAAGCTTCCACCAGGTCCTGGAAGAAGTGGGTCCCGAAGGACAAATCGGGGAGATAGTTACCCCGCTGCCGCGCCACCTCGATGAGCATGGCGGTGTTGTTGATGTCGGAATAGGTGACCGGCACTCCCAGCTTGATGTCACCGCGACTGCCCCATCGTCCGGGACCGATGAGAATGAACTGGCGCCGGGGCAGCAGCTTGTTCAGGCGCCCGACCGCGCGTCCCACGTCGCGCATGGCGTTCTGGTCGGGAAGCTGGCTGTAGCCTTCGAGATCCACATACACGATGTGGGTGATTTCCGGGACCCTGCCGTTCGAAACAAAACGATTGGCAGAGAAAATCACCTTGTCGGAAGGCAGATCGTGCGGAATCGTGGCCGGCACGGTGTCGCCACTGTAACTCTGCGGACGGCACTGCAGCAGGTACAGGTCCTCGCCGTCATAGGCGAACTCGATATCCACCGGCGTGCCCAGCTTGGCCGACAGCAGCGACAGCATCTCGCGAATCAGGCCGACAAAGGGCGTCTTGCGGATGAGGCCTTCGAAGCTGAAGACCACATCGTGCGTGCGGAAGTCGGGGATCGGTCCGATGAGTTGTTCCAGCCGGTCGTGGTCCACGATCGAAACCAGCTGCCGGACCTGTGGATAGTGCGCGCCGCAATAGCACAACAACTCCAGGGTATCCACGGTCTCAAACGCGTTGGTCTCCAGGTTGATAACGTCCACCCGTTTGGGTGAGTACTTCAGCACTTCCTCGACGGTGACGTTGGCGCGCAGGTTGGGCTGTCCGGGGGCAATCAGCACCGGGTAGTCGTCCATCACGCGGTCCACGGCGCGCGTGCCGAGGCCCGGTACCAGACGCAGCAGGCCATCTTCGCGCTGGATACGCGCCGACCAGCGAAATTCGTTGTTGCTGAAGGCCACGCCCGAGCAGGCGGGGAAAAAGTATTTGCCCACCACCTGCCCCACAACTTCCTGGATCATGATGCCCATCTCTTCGTGGACATCGAGCAGCCCGCGCTCGGCACGGTATTCCGTGGGGTCGGGCCCAAAAATCGACGCGTATACCTCGGCAACGGCGTCCATCAGCGCCGCCAGCCGTTCTTCCTTCGTACCCTGGTTGCCCAGGAACAGGCTCTTGTACTTTCCGGAGAACGCCGAGCCGGCACGGTCCTCCAGCAGACTGGAGCTGCGCACGATGATGGGACGCCCGCCAATCTCGTCCAGCGCCAGGGACAGGCCCTTGGAGAGCTCCGAGGGGAACGCTGAACTCTTGAACAGGGCCACCAGATTGGGATACTCCTGCCGAATCTGGTCAATCTCCATGTACTTCCAATTGAGCACGTCTTCCAGCTCGTTGTGGTGCACGAAGTTCAAGATCCAATCCGAAGTGACGTACCAGGTGCGTGGTACCTTCACCTGCCGCAGCGGAGCGCTTGCCTCGGGCGCCTTCTCAATAATCTTCTTGGCCAGGAACAGGCCGGCGCTCTTGCCACCCAGCTTTCCATGACAGCTCGGAGGGAAGATGATGCGACCAAGAAGATCATAGAAATCAGATACTTGCACGAATTTCTTCGCGATGTTGATGAACTCAAGGTTCTCCGAGAAGAAGCGCCGGATGAGCGAGACTCGCAGTCCCTTCTGGGTAGACAGCGTCAGCTCGTCTTCCTCGATGGAGGAGTGCTGGTAGCGTTCAATCGCCTCGATGACGTCGCCCAGCGACGTGGCCAGGTTCTCCAGCGCGCGCACCAGGAAACTGGATTTTTCTTCCTTGATCCAGGTGGTGACGCAGTTCAGGATTTCCGACTCGCTCAAATGCTGGCTGGCAATATGAAACGCCTCCTGCGTCAGGTCGATGGACTGCGGCAGGACGTCGCGGCGTAGAGGACGGTTCTCTTCGCCCGAGACTTCCGCTTCGGTCAGGGGCGGCGCGCCGCGGCGCAACAACAGTTCCTTGGCCTCGCGAACACCACTCCAGCTCAGATGATTGACCAGCTTGCGCGAGATTCGCCGCAACAGGACGGGTTCGGTATCGCGCAGGAATTCAACCACGACGCGCCAGTCGCCCTTGTCGGTGGCCGAGCCCTCCGCGGCAGCCGACAGGCTCTCGAAGGCCGTCTTCAGGCGCCGCTGCTCGATGTGGCTGGCGATGCGCTCAGCGATGGTTTCAATAAGCTTGCGCTCTTCCTTCAGGAACGGCCCCTCGTCGGAGCGCGGCATCTGCGCGCGATAGGAGACCTCGACCTGGCCGACGGTCTCTCCCTGCACCACGATATTGGCGCTTTGCACCCAGGATGTGGTCTGGAACTCCGCGGGCTGGATTACTTTGTCCTCGAAGACAATTCGCGCCTGACAATCGTGGGGATACTGCCAGCCGGGCGGCAGGACGGCGATGATCCCGCGGAAGACGTCCTCCAGCGACAGGTCTGGACGGTTCAGCAGTTCGTCCACTTTGTACAGGCAGTTGAGCTCCTTGGCACGCTCCTGCAACTCGCGAAGGATCATCCCCACCTGGGTATCGTCGCGGCTCATGGCGTTGCCCCGTTCATTCTCTCTCCAGGTGCAGCTTTGATCACCCCGCGCGCATGACGCCCATCTACTTTGACGCTTAATGGAAGCCGGGGCCGCACATGTCGAACCAGCTCCGTCTCCTCTATGATCGGCTGCTGGTTCAGCCATTCCCAGTTGATCTGAAAAGGACCGTCGTACGGCACCATAAAGTAGCTGGCACGGAAGCTGGAGAGATTATGAAAGAAGTGTGAGCCCTGGCTGAGTTCCACATTCATCTCCGGCAGCGTTGCCTCCACAATGGTACGCGCCCCCGAAATCTGGCTCCAGTCCACGGGAATTCCGAGCGAGGGATGCGAGCTGCCCCAGCGCCCGAAGCCAATCAGCAGGTAAGGCCTTCCCTGCTCTCGTAAGCTACGGTTGATCTGCCCCAACTCCTGGGCAATCTCGGGCGTTCGCATGGGCGAGAAGTTTTCCGGACGAACGAACACAATGTCCCGAATGTCGTTCTCCACCCCATTGCCCATCACCCGATTCGAGGCCGCTACCGCAGCGGGGTCCGCCATTTCGTCATCCGCGATGGCGACAATTTCCTCCGGAACAACCATGGGACGGACCTGCAGGAACCCCAGCCGGACGTTCAGCTCCTCATCCCGAACCTGCTCGATAGTCACGGCAAACTCGATTTCCACCTTGGCTCCGGTGGTTGCTTCTGCCGCGTTGAGCAGGGTCTTGATGACCGTGTTCAGCGGAAGGTACTCCAGCACAAGAATCGGCGCAAAATCGAGGATGCGCGGGCCCTTGGGACCCGTGCCGGGGATGATGCGGTCGCGCGCCGGGTCAAACGTCGAAGCCACGTAGCGCAGCACTTCGTCGCTCTCAGCTTCCTTCAGTCCGGCCTTCACCAGATACTCGGTCTCGCTCACCGGATCATAGGGAGGCGGCGCACCCATGTTGACCGCCCAGAAATCGGTTTGCGTGCCGCGCATCAGTTCTCCGGCTGAGGCAAAGGGTGGCGGCTTCCTGGGATAAGCCGGCGAGAAGGTCCAGGAGATGCCGCCGTCCACAATTGTCTTCCCCAGACCGAGCGCCAGATTGACCACTCCTTCCTCCGGCTGAGCATCCCCGGCGGGATAGAAATTGTAAGAGCGGCCCACACCAGAAATGTCCGGATAGAAGCGGTCGCCATGCCGCAGGCCGACAACCTCCTGAATGATGACCGCCATCTTTTCTTCCTGCGGATCGCGGCCTGTGGTCCTGATGTAGTCGCGCGCCTCGCGGAAATGAGTGGACGCGTACACGAACTTGATGGCTTCAATCAGCTTCCGGAAACGGGTGTCCGGATCGAGCTGATTGTTGGGAATCATCTTGGTGCCATACACGCCGGCGAAAGGACGGTCGAGCGCATCTTCCAGCAAGCTGGAGGAACGGACCGCCAGCGGGCTCTTCACCTGCAGGCTAAGCGCACGCAGATCGCCGAGCAGTTCCACGGGCAGCTCGGCTTGTTGAAAGGCGTGACCGATGCGGTCGTCAGAGAGGTCGTCCAGTTGCAGTTCATGCAGCTTGTTGTCTGCGATGAACTGATCGTAGCAATCCGTTGCCAGGACGGCCATGGTGGGGACATTCACCTCGACGCCGCCAAACCGGGCGGTATCCAGATGATTCGCGAGAATGTCCCGGGCAACGAGCAGGCCACTGGCCTTACCGCCCAGGGCGCCGCTCCCGATCCGGGTGAAGCGGAATTCCCCATCCCAGAATTGCCGGTCAAAGACCGGGAGGTCCGCTACGGCGGTCTTGAGCTCGGTCATGATTGTTCCCGCGTGTGGGCGGCTGGGATTAGACCCAGCCGCGCTCATGACAGGCTTTGGCCACGCGGCCGATGGCGATGGCGTACGCGGCATCGCGCATGTACAGCTTCTCGCGTCGCGCCAGCTCGGAGACGGCGAAGTAGGCGGCTGTCATCTTCACGTCCAGCTTGCCCAACACTTCGTCCTTCTCCCAGAAGTAATTCATGTTGCTCTGCACCTGCTCGAAATAGCTGCAGGTGACGCCGCCGGCGTTGGCGAGAAAGTCCGGGATCAGCAGAATGCCGCGCTGCCGGATCTGTGTATCGGCCTCGGGCGTGGTCGGCCCGTTGGCGCCTTCCACGATAATGCGCACACTGGGCTTGATCTTGCCCACGTTGTCGCCAGTAATCTGGTTCTCGATGGCTGCGGGAATCAGGATTTCCACGTTCTGCTCCAGCCAAGCGTCGCCGGGCAGCAGCTCATAGCCCAGAGACTTCGCCTTCTCCTTGTTGATGCCGCCAAAGCGATCGGTGATGGACAGCAACTGCTCCAGGTTGACTCCCTCGCGTTTCAGGTAAGTGTAGGAAGTCTGGTCGGCCTGGTCCCAACACGACACCGCAATGACCTTGCCGCCAAGCCGCTGGTACAGCTCGATGGCGTATTGCGCCACGTTGCCGAAGCCCTGCACGCTGGCCGAGGTGTTCTCCGGACGCAGGTCCAATTCCTTCAGTGCTTCGCGCAGCGTGAAGACCACCCCGTAGCCGGTGGCTTCCGTCCGGCCTTGGGAACCGCCCATGCCAACCGGCTTGCCGGTGATGAAGCCCGGGAACCGCCCGCCGTGAATGTGCTCGAATTCGTCCAGAATCCACAGCATATGCTGCGCATTGGTCATGACATCCGGCGCCGGCACGTCGGTAATCGGTCCTACATTCCTTGCTACCTGGCGCACCCACCCGCGGCAGATCTGCTCCTGCTCGCGCGCGCTGAGGTTGTGAGGATCGCAAATCACCCCGCCCTTGGCGCCACCCAAAGGAATATCCACGACCGCACACTTCCAGGTCATCCACATCGACAGTGCGCGTACGGTGTCAATCGTCTCCTGCGGGTGAAAGCGAATGCCGCCTTTACCCGGGCCGCGGGCGTCGTTGTGCTGCACGCGGAAGCCGCGAAATATCTTGACTGAGCCGTCGTCCATCCGCACCGGAATCGCGAACTGGTACTCGCGCAACGGGTAGCGGAGCAGTTCCCGTGTGGCAGGATCCAAACCGAGGTACTCGGCCACCTTATCGAACTGGGTCTGAGCGATCTGGAACGAGTTGAATGCTTTGGTCTTTCTCTGCGGTTCGATGGGCGTCTCCGCAACAACCGGGTCACTCACGGCAGTGGGCATGATCGTCTCCTTGTTCTCGATAGAAATGCAACGCACTATCTTCTACGAAGTCAGGCCGGTTGAACAGTGACTTCCGGCACAGGAGGAGGTGACGGCGGACAGGACCCGCCTGGCAACGTCACCAGCGCCGTGCGGCGCACGCGCCCCCTCTACTGCTCGCGAAGGACGTTTGCGGGATCGACATGCAGGGCGCGGCGGACCGGGCCGGCCACCGCCAGCGCTCCCGTCAGGAGGATAGTAAATGCGACCGCGACCAGTACAAACGGATCCTTGGCCGACGCCTGGAAGACGATGACCGAAAGAATTCGGCTCGTGGCGACGCCCAGCAGCAGCCCAACGAGGGACCCGCCGGCGAGCAGCATCAGCATCCTACCGAGCGCGGCGGCAAAAACCTGCCGGGCCTGCGCACCCAGCGCGACGCGGATACTCAGCTCGCGCAACCGCTTGCTGACGGTGTACGAGGCGAGGCCGAAGGTCCCGGTGATGGAGAGCAGTAACCCAAAGGCGCCAAACAGGCCAAGGGCGACCGTGGCCACCTGGGCGGGAAAGAAGCTCATGGCCAGCTGGCCTCTCCACTCCGCCGACGTTCGGATGGGAACGGCGGGGTCAAGGTCGCGGACCGTCTTACGGATGGTTGCTGCCATGTCGGCGGTGGCTAAGCCGGTGGGGTCCGGCCTGGTCCGGACGACCAGCGATGTCTTGGTAGTAGGCCGCTGCGAGATCGGAAAATAGGCTGCGGCCCTCGGCGTTTCGCTGACCAGGAATTGTTTGCCATCACCCGCGAGGCCCACGATCTCGATGGAGACGCCCGCGCTGTTCTTGAAGAAACGACCGACAGCGTTTTCGGAGTGGAACAGGCGGCGCGCAAATTCCTGATTTACGATCGCGACCGGCGGCGTCTTGTCACTGTCGGAGAAGCTGACATCGCGTCCCGCCAGCAGCGGTGTCGCACAGGCGGCCAGGTACCCCGGGGAGACGTCGTATTCATAGGTATGAAACGCGGCATTGGAGGGCCTGAAATCCGTAGTCTGCTGGGAAAAGACCGGTGGAACCAGATTGTCTCCGGTCAGGGGCGTGGTAATGGCATAGCCTGCTGCTTCCACTCCCGGGAGTTGCGACAGCCGTTCCCGTAACTGGCGTTGGAACTGGTCGGCAGCCACGGCGGAGTAGCCAGCCTGGCTCAGATCGAAGGTCGTCAGGACAGCATTCCGGGGATTGAAGCCCAGGTCCACGGTCAGCGTCCGCCGCAAGCCACGCAGCGAGACGAAGGCAGCCGTAATGGTGACGCAGCATAGGGCGATCTGGGCCGCCAGCAGGACATCGCGCAGCGCCCAGCGGCGTCCCGGACCCGACTGCTGGCCGCCACTCTTGATTGCATCGTTGGGGTCGGCCTTGAAGATCTGGCGCAGCGGCATCACGCCAAAGGCGACACCGGCGAGTACCGAGATGACCAGCGCTATCAGGACCAGCGATGGCTGGGGCTGGACGATGAACCGCATCGGGTAGTCGGTGGGCGGGCGCCAGTTCGCGAGAGCGGTAAGTGCGATCCAGGCTAAAGCGCAGGCGCATGCCCCGCCAAACAGCGAAATCACTACGGCCTCGACCAGGACCTGACGGAGAACCCGCCAGCGGCTGGAGCCGACCGCCAGGCGAATGGCGATTTCGCGGGTACGGTCTGCGGTCCGCGCTGCGAACAGGCTGCCGAGGTTGGCACAAGCCGCCAGCAAAACAATTCCCGCCAGGATCATGACCCCGGCCAGAAAGCGGCGGGCCGCTCCACCGACAAAGTCGCCAACGAGGCCGGGCTTGGCCAGTTTGAATTCCAGCCCATCTTCTTCCGTGGGGTTCTGCTGGCGGATGCGGGCAGCAATCGTGTCCAGTTCCGCCTGCACCTGGGTCAGAGTGATGCCGTCCTTGATGCGAACGATGGGGAAGACGCGTTGCTTCTCGCGGCGCGACTCAAGCCAGCTGACCCCGTCGAGCGCAGCCTGATTTGCCATCGGAACGAAGATGTCGGGTTGCAGGAATTTTTCCGTTCCGTAGAAGCCTTCCGGAGTAACTCCAACGATGGTGTACACATGCTTGTTGAGGCGGACGGTCTTGCCCACGATGTTGGGGTCCGCGCCAAAGTAGTTCTTCCACGCAGGATGGGTAATCACCGCGACTTCTGAGGCCCCGGGATGGTCGTCATCGGCACGCTCCAACAGGCGCCCGAGAAGCGGTTGGATGCCGACAACTTCGAAGTATTGCCCGCTGACTTCGTAGCCCCAGACCGGGCGCGTGATCCCGTCGGCTTCCAGGCCGAAGAGTTGAATGGTATCGGCGGCAACGGCAGAGAATACGGTACTGTCGTCACGCACATCGCGCACTTCCGGGTAGGCGAAAATGGGATAGTCACCAGCGTGGGGCGCGAAAGTCATGACCCGGTCCGGGTTGGGCACATCCAGAGGTTGCAGGATCATCGCCTGCAGCACGCCGAAAACGATGACATTGGCGGCAATCCCAAGCGAAAGAATGAGGACGGCCGTGATGGCGAAGCCGGGTGACCGGCGCATCTGGCGAAGGGCAAAGCGCACATCCTGCAGCAGGGTGATCACGTCGGCCTCCGGACCATAGACGAAATCGTATCGCAGAAGTGCAACTGCAAGGCCACTTCGCCCAGCAGGTAAGTATTGGCGATTCAATTACATGCCGGCGTTGCGGCAGCGATGGTGCGGGGCGGGGTTGTCCGGCAAGGCCGATTGCGTCCATTCCTGAACACCGGCGATTAGGCCGGCGCGACTGCTTATTTTGACGCCAGGTGGACGGTCTTCTCCTTGTTCTGCGCCTGCTTTGCGGGCGGAGCGTTTTCGATGTTGGGAGGATTGTGGCTGGGCGGCGGGCCGCCGTGCAGGCTCAACTGTCCCAACCGGGCGTAGTTGATGGCTTCACCCAGAATGCGTGTGGCCTCCTGCGGTGCGTGGAAGCCCATGGAGTTCTCCGACATCACAAAATCGATCATGAACTGGCTCTTGCGCTGGTAGTCGCGGGCCGGCGCCAGTTGCGCATCGGTGGCGCCTTTGGCCTTCTCCGTCTTAATGTCGTTAATCAGGTCCACCAGCGCGTCCAGGGCCGTGTTACGCAGCATGAAGAAGCGGTCCTGGATGTCCTCCACCCTGGCCTTGATCTCTTCTTCCGGAAAATGGTGGCAGGTCTGGCAGGAGCGATTGATCTTCAGGATGGGGCTGTTGATCTGGTGGTCGCTGATCTTTAATCCGCCCTCGCGTGTGTAGGGCATGTGGCAGTCGGCGCAGGCGACTCCCGAGCGCGCGTGCACGCCCTGGTTCCACATCTCGAACTCCGGATGCCGCGGCTTGATGAGCCCGGCGCCGCTGTCGGCATGCGTCCACTCCACCAGTTTGGCCTGATCTTCGACGGCGATGATGTCTTCCACCTTCAAGCCCTTCGCCCACGGGAAGGTCAGCCGCTTGTTGGGCGGCGCGAAGTAGTAAGTAACATGGCACTGCCCGCAGACGAACGAGCGCATCTCCTGGCGGCTCGCCATGGTGTTGACGTCGTAGTTCTGCACGCCCTGGCTCGCCTTCAGCGCCCGAATGCCCTCGATAAACGCCGGCCGTGTGATGCGCAACTGCATGTTCTTGGGATCGTGGCAATCAATGCACGCAACGGGATGCTTCACGGTCTCGCGGATCTGCTTGTACGTCATGTGCGTGTCGCTGATGACGTTGAAGCCCTTCATGATGTCACCGTCGCCGAGTTTCAGGAATGTGGTGACCATCGACGCGTGGCAGTTGATGCACATGGCCGGCGGATTGAATTTCTGCCGCTCAGTGAAGGTCTGGTCCTCCAGCATATAGGCGTGGCCGCGCCGCTCCCGATAGTCGGCGGAGAACGCGTACCCGGCCCAGATGGTCTTCAAGCGTGGGTCTTCCTGCAACTTGGAGCGCGCCACCGCGGATCGCGGATCGGCCTCCGTCGGGGAGTGCGGCATGGCCTCGCTGCCGCCGTACTTGGTGCGCTGCATGTCCACCGTGCGCTGATACAGGTCGTATTGCAGCGGGAAGTCCTTGCCCCAGGTGGCGGGGTCGTCCACCGTGTCGTTCAACTCGACGACGCGGTAGAACGGGTTCTTGGCCTCCTGCTTGCGCTCGAAGACGTTGATCAGCAGGGCGACAAGCGCCACGGCGGCCACCGCCGCCAGCACAACTACCGTAATCAGCATGTGGCGCGACGGCGCGCCGCCCTCAGTCGGGGTGGGGCTCATGATTGCTCCAGGGATGTATCGGGAAATTCTTCGAGAAGGCCGCATCCGTATGCCCGACCGTGCCGTGACAGCGTGTGCAGTCCATGCCCTTGGCTTCGCCATGCACTACGTTGCCGTCGATGGCCGCAGTGATGTTCTGGTGGCAACGGCGACAGGCATTTTCCGCGACCTCCTCGTCAAACTCGGTGATGCGGATGTTGTCCGGATAGCGTCCGGTGGTGAAGTAAAAGGAATGCCAGAAGCCGTTGTTCAGCTTGACGGCATACTTGCCGATCAGGTTGTGCGGGGTGTGGCAGTCATTGCAGGTGGCCGCGTGCCGGTGGCTCGACTTGACCCAGCCGTCGTACTCGGCGCGCATGACGTGGCAGTTGGTGCAGGCCTCAGGATTATTGGTGAGATAGGAGTATCCCTTGGCGTAAATGAAGGTGTACGCGCCCAGGCCGATGACCAGCCCGGCCAGCACCGCCAGGACGACCGCAATACCGAAACGCGATCTCATTCGCCTCTAGTTTGCCGTGCGCATGCTGTGTGCCATGCCACCGCCGACAAGTATAGTAGGCCGGCTGGGCGGGGCCGGATATGACTTAGGTCACAACCACAACAGACCCAGGCTTGGAATTCGTTGGGCCGCGGCGGTCACGCAGTCGTACGGGGCGCGGCGCCGACTGCTGACCAACGCGGAGAATGCCGGCATTACAACATGGCGGCACTCTGTGGCGCCAACGTAGCTGGAGGCTCTACTCCCGGCAGCTCTTGTTCTCCACTGCCAGGTCCCGCGCAATCAGATACTGTTGCGCGCCGCCCTCGACCCGTTCATCGGCCGTTGGCCGCACCGCATCGCCGACCACGGTGACCGTGTGTCCAACGTA
>Ga0335083_10010964_pt1 | contig 10911 bp, 6 predicted proteins | sample Lox_Sample_42_FD_206716 | JGI IMG/M metagenome (GOLD analysis project Ga0335083, IMG submission 206716) | Soil microbial communities from Loxahatchee National Wildlife Refuge, Florida, United States - Lox_Sample_4.2 | ecosystem: Environmental > Terrestrial > Soil > Wetlands | place: USA: Florida... | reverse complement strand
ATTTACGCCGCGGCCGGCAATTTCGGCACCGAAAGCCCGACGCGCATCCAGGAGATGGCACCGACCCTCGAAGCCGCCAACGCGCTATACGAGAAACGTCTCGCCGACGCGGCGAAAGGCGATGCCAACAACCAGCTCTGGGCGATCGAGGCGATCATGGATTACGACCCCGAGCCCGACCTCGGCAAGATCAAGGCCAAGTTCGTGCTGATCAACGACGCCGAGGACCACGCCAACCCGCCGGAACTCGGCACCGTCGAACGGGCGATGAAGCGCGTGAAGCACGGCCGCTACGTGCTGCTGCCGGCCGGGCCGAACACGCACGGCCATTTCAGCCATTTCTACGCCGAGCTGTGGCAGCCGTATCTGATCGAACTGCTTGCAGAACTTGGCCCCGAGCACGCTGCCGCCGCGGCGCAATAACACAAGTGGCCGAGCGCGCTTCTCGCCGCGCGGGGCTGCTGATCGGGGTGGCGTTGCTGGCCTGCGAGAGTACGGCGATGGCGGATTCACTGCCGTTCGAGGGCAGATGGACAAAGCAAGGGGAGACCTGCGTCGCCGGGCAGCCGGCGCCGCTTGTCCTCACCGCCAAGCGTCTTGAGGCGCGGACAGTGATGAACTGCGATTTCACCTCTGTCCTCCCCGGTGGGATTTCGTTCCGGGTCGAGGCCGATTGCGAGGCGAGTGGCCAGAAAGGCCACGAATTCTTCACCTTCGCGGTGCTCTCAGGCCGGCTTTATTGGAGTTGGGGCGGCCAGACCGGCGGTTTCGACCGGTGCACGGATTGACCGCCAGTAACGCGTCAAAAGATCGAAAGGCAAATAGTTATGCTGAGGCATTTGTTCGTTGGCGCGACGCTGCTCGCGCTGGTGTCGCCGGCGTGGGCGCAGGAGGCGGCCAAAAAGTCCAATACCGATTGGCCCGGCTACCAGACCGGCGACTATGTCATCAAGGAATACAAATTCGTCGACGGCCAAACCCTGCCCGAGGTGAAGCTGCACTACCGCACGATTGGCACGCCCAAGCGCAACGCCACCGGCGGGATCGTCAACGGCGTGCTGCTGCTGCAGGGCAATACCGGCACCGGCGACAACTGGTTCCGGCCGACTTTGGCCGACGAGTTGTTCAAGCCGGGCCAGCCGCTCGACGCGGCAAAATACTACATCGTCATGCCCGATGCGCTTGGCCGCGGCGGCTCGTCAAAACCATCGGACGGGCTCAAGGGCAGTTTCCCGCATTACCGCTACCACGACATGGTCGACCTGACGCACCGTTTGGTGACCGACGGCCTCAAGGTCGCGCATCTGCGGCTCATCATCGGCAGCTCGCTCGGCTGCATGCAGCAGTTCCTCTGGGCCGAATGGTATCCGGACTTGATGGACGGGACGGTCGGCATGTCGTGCCAACCGGTCGAGATCAGCGGCCGCAATTTCATGCTGCGTCATGCGATGGCCGAGCTGATCCGCCACGACCCCGACTGGAACAACGGCAATTACGACAAGAAGCCGACCCTCTACATGTACCAGGCGGCCGGCAACGTTTCGGTCGAAAGCCCGGTGCGCATCCAGGAGGAGGCGCCGACCATGGAGGCGGCCAAGGCGCTCTACGACAAGCGTCTCGCCGCGCTGATGAAAAACGGCGACGCCAACAACACGCTCTACGAGATCGAGTCGATCTACGACTACAGCCCGGAGGCCGACCTGCCGAAGATCAAGGCGCACGTACTGCTGATCAACAATGAGGAGGATTTCGCCGATCCCCCGACGCTCGGCACAGTGGAGCGGGCCTTCAAGAAGATCGCCCACGGCACCTATGTCTTGACCCCGTACAGCAAAGACACGCATGGCCATTTCACCCATTACTACGCGGGCGTGTGGAAACCCTATCTGGTGAAGTTCATGGCCGGGCTGCCGCCGGCGCCGAAGGGAAAATAGGCTTTCAATGCGAAAATGAGAATCATCATATTGTCATTATCATAATATACCCCATATCAGCCTCGTGTTCCTGCGAGCGGCAAGGCCGGCGGGTGCGGAGGGGAAAAAGCGGCGTAACAGCAAATTTCTCGCTGTTCCGCTGCTGTTATTCCGCTGATATCTCGCTGTTTCGCCGCTGTTAATTTTGCTGTTTCAGAGAAACGATAGCATGAATAAATTATGGTTTATCAACGGTTTAAGAGTTCTAATGCTGCATTTTTGGTTTGCTGAACAGCGGCGGGCGTCACGAAGCGAGGCACGACGATGCGCGATTTCACCGTCAGCGACGGGCTAAAGCTCACCTATTACATCGACGACTTCACCAACCCTTGGGCCAAGCGGCCGACGCTCTTGCTCCTCCATGCGGCGATGGGGAGCGCCGGTCGCTGGTTCGGCTGGGTGCCGCATCTGTGCCGCCGTTATCGCGTGGTGCGGCTCGATCTGCGCGGGCATGGCGCCTCGGCGGTGCCTCCGGCCGATCAGGCGTTGACGCTCGACCGGTTGGTGCAAGACGTGGTCGAACTGCTCGATCATCTCGGCTGCGACAGCGTGCATGTCGCCGGCAATTCGGCGGGTGGCTATCTCGGCCAACAACTCGCGATGAACCATCCCGAACGCGTCACCAGCCTCGCGCTTTACGGCTCGACGCCGGGGCTCAAGAACAGCCAGGCGCCAAGTTGGATCCCGCAAATCCAGGCAAAGGGCATCCGCGGTTTTCTCGCGCAGACGATCCGCGATCGTCTTCCGGCGGACGCCGATCCGGGGCTTGTCGAATGGTTTCTCGACGAGGCCGGCAAGAACGATCCAGTCTTTATCGGCAAGTTCGTGCTGCTGATGGCGAGCTATGATTGGAGCGGCGAGGTGGAGCGCATCCGGTGTCCGACCCTGGTGGTGGTTCCCGGTGCCGAGACGGTTGGCACGTTGGAGAATTACGAGCCTTTCCGTCGTCTTCAGGATGTCGGGTTCCGCGTCTATGACGGCATGCCGCACAATATCTGCGACGCGGTGCCCGACCGCTGCGCTGCCGATCTGCGCGAGTTCCTCGACCGGCGGTTCCCACGCGGCTGATGTGTAACCTGTACTCCTATACCAAATCGCAGGATGAGGCGCGACGGCTGTTTGGGGTCATGGCCGACCGCACCGGCAATCAGCCGTCGCTGCCGGCAGTCTTCCCCGACCAGATCGCGCCCGTCATCCGCATCGGCGGGGAGGGCCTGCGCGAAATGCTGCCGATGCGCTGGGGGCTGCCGGGACCGAACAATGCCGGCGGGCGGCCGGTCACCAATATCCGCCATACCCACAGCGCGTGGTGGCGGTCCTGGCTCGACCCGCGCTGGCGCTGCCTCGTGCCGGCGACGTCGTTTTGCGAATGGACCGACACGCGGCCCAAAGTGCCGCATTGGTTCGCGCTCGCGCCGGATCGGCCGCTTTTCGCTTTTGCCGGCATCTGGCGGCCCTGGACGGGGGAGCGCAAGGGCGAAGCGGGCGAGCATCTGCTGTTCGGCTTTTTGACCACCGAGCCGAACGCCATCGTGCGTCCGGTGCACGCCAAGGCTATGCCGGTCATGCTGACGACGCCGGAAGAATGGCATGCCTGGCTCAGCGCGCCCGCCGACGAAGCGCTAACCTTGCAGAGATCGTTGCCCGCCGAGCTGCTTTGCGTGGTCGCGCGCGGAGACCTCGAAGACCCGCCGACCGGTGCGCCGCCGAAGACAGACGCCATGAAAAGCCGGCAGCTCATCCTGCCGATTTAAGCTCAGCTGCCCTTCTTGAGATTGGCCAGCAGCGTCGCCATCGCCGGCAGCCACGGTTTTTTGTCGGGTGGCAGCGTTCCCGCCGCATCGAGACGCTGCAGCACGGCAAGCGCTTCGGTGTAATTCGCCGCGGCATCATCGCCGGCGCCCACCGCCTTCACCAAGGTGATCACGAGATCGATCTGCCAGCCGACATTGCTCGGGTCCTTCTCCGCCAGCCCGCGGATGACTGGCAGGCTGTCGCGGTAGGCGGCAAGCGCGCCCGAAACATCGCCTTGCGCCTTCAGCGCGTCGCCGATCTTGTTGTCGCCGACCGACAGCGCGCGCCACCAGCCGGTATTGGTCGCGTCCTTTTCCGTGAGCGCCTTCAGGATCGTGTGCGCCTCGCGATAGGCCGCGAGAGCGCCGGCGAGATCGCCGCGGGCCCTCAGCACGTCGCCGACATCGTCGTCGGCGATCGACAAATTGAGCTGCCAATCCATATTGTTCGCGCTCTTTTGCACGAGCGCGCGCATCGTCGTCTGCGCGTCTTGATACGCCGCCAGCGCGCCGCTGATATCGCCTTGCGCGGTCAGCGCATCGCCCAGCTTGCATTTGGCGGCGGCGAGATCGAGCCGCCAGTCGCCATTGCTCGTGTCCTTTGCCGTCAGTTCTTCGATGATGCCGACATCCTTGCGGTAAAGCGCCACGGCGCTGGCGATGTCGCCCTGCGCCTTCGTGATGTCGGCGACATGTTCGTAGCCGATCGACAGATCGCGCTGCCAGTCGGTGTTGGTCGGGTCCTTTTTCGCGAGAGCTTCGGTAATCGCGAGGCCGGCGCGGTAGCTGGCAAGTCCTCCCGCAATGTCACCCTGCGCGAGGAGGATCGCGCCAATGCGATCCTGGGCCACCGATGCCTCGCGCTGCCATGCGGTGTTGCTCGGGTCGGTCTTTAACAGCGATTGGATCACCGCGAGGCTGGCGCGATAGGAGGCGAGCGCTCCGTTGAGATCGCCGTGTGCGACGAGCACCTGGCCGATATGGTCCTCGGCGATCGACAGGGATAACTGCCAAGCGGTGTTCGTCGGGTCTTTTTTCGCCAGCTCTTGGCGAATCGCGCGGTAGTCGCGAAACGCGGCCAGCGCGCCGGGAAGGTCACCCTGTTCGAGCAGGACGGTGCCGATCCGCTCTTCGCTCAGCGACAGGTCGTCCTGCCACAAAGTGTGGTTGGGGTCCTTCGCGACAAGCGCCGCGGCGATCGCCTGACCCTTGCGATATTCGGCAAGCGCGCCCTGAAGATCGCTCTCGGCGCGCAGCACATCCCCGACGTTGTTTTCGGCGACAGCCAAATCCCGCTGCCACCCGGCATTGCTGGGATCGGTTTTCGCCAGCGCCGCTGTCGCGGCGAGGTCCGCCTTGAACGAGGCCAGCGCGCCGGGGAGGTCCCCTTGGGCGCGGAGCACCTCGCCGAGCTTGCCGCGGGCGACGGAGAGATCGCGTTGCCACAGCGTGTTATCGGGCTCTTTTTGCGCCAACGGCTCGACGACGGCGAGGCTGTCGCGATAGGCCGCGGCTGCGTTCTCCAGCCGCCCTTGCGCCATAAAGACATCGCCGAGCCGCTGCCGACCCGCGGCGAGCGCATGTTGCCACGGGGCGTTGCCTGGCTCCTTTGCGACCATCGCCGCCATGGTGGCGATCCCGTCGCGATAGGCGGCGAGCGCGGCATCGAGCTCACCCTGCGTCTTGAGCACATCCGCCTGATCGTAATCGGCCATCGCGAGGTCGGCCTGCCACTCGGTATTGTCGGGGTTCGACGGCAGAAGCTGCTTCAAGATCGCGACATCGTCGCGATAGGCGGCGAGCGCGCCGGGAAGGTTCCCTTGTGCACGCAAAACGTCACCGATCCGGCCATTGGCGATCGCCAGCTCGCGGCGGTAATCGGGGTTGTCGGGATTGGCCGCGGCCAGCCCTTGGAAGATGCCGCGCGCCTGCGTCGCCGAGGTGAGCGCGGCGCCGGCATTGCCGAGCGCCAGCAGCGTCTTGGCGGCTTCCGTGCGGGCCGCCGCGGCGCTCCGCTGTAGATCGGCCGAGATCGCCCCGCCGCGCATGAGCTGTGCCTGAAGATGCTGGGCGCGCCCCAGCATGTCCTCGATGACCGCCTTGGGCACGCCCTGGTTCTGGTATTTCTGCGCGAGGTCGAAGACGAGCCCGTTGGCGGTGTCGGTCGCCAGCGAAAGCGTGCGCTGAGCCTGGTCGCGCTGGCGCTGCGCCTCGCGGCGTTCGAACGTGGCGAGGGTCCATTGCCAGGCGGCCACGCCAAGCAGCACGACCAGCGCGCCTACGGCTGACCAGGCGAGACGCAAAGCTCGACGTTGCTGTCTCACCTCCAGCGACAGCAGATCTTCCTTCGGCTTGCCATGAATTGTCGCGGCGAAGCCCGCCGCGAGATTGGCGAAAGTCGGGTTGCGCGCGCGGACGCTGTCACGAAACTGGCGCAGATCGATCCACAGAGGCTCGTCGTCGAACCTGCCTTTCAGCGCCGGCGGGAGCGGCGTCTCGCTTGACCAGTGGAAATCGCCAGCACTCTCGTCCCAGGCGAGCTCACCGGCAGTCAGCGCGATCAGGATCGTCTCGCCGCTATTATGGCCAAGCCACCAGGTAACCTCCTGATTGACCCAGTGCGACTGAGCGGACTCGGGGGAGGCGAGCAGGATCAGAAACCGGCTCTCGCTCAGTGCGCGCTCGATCGAGGGCCAGAGATGCGGCGTCGCCGCAAGGCTCGTATCGTCACGAAAGACGCGAAGTGCGCGCCGCTGGTTCCACGCCTTGCCGAGCCGCTGCGCGACCGATTGCAGCGCCGTCGCGATCGCCTTGTCCTTGGCATGGCTGTAGGAGATGAACGCGTCATAGATGCGCGACAAGGCGGCCGCGGTTGGTCCCGGTGACGCGGGGGGAACTGTCTCCGAGGACACGATGTCGACCGGCATTGGCCTCTTCCGGCGCATGGCGCTGCGAGCACGAAAGATAACGACTAATGCCACCCACGTGGGAGCGTTTCGTGAGCTTATCGACTGGCTTGGCGCAGCCTCGGCGAGCCTCTTCGAACGGCCGACAGGTTATCGAGACGCGCTGGTCGATGTTCTTCTTACGATGAGCGAAAAGCCGGGTGCAGAGACATTTCCCAACGGGATGTAGGTCCATGCGCCGTTGCATGAGTGAACAATCGTCTCGATTGCCAATTCACAGTGACCATGAACGCTCAGCGTGAAAACTGTGCTTGGCCTTTCGGAGGGCGAATCACTAAAGTTAACGGGTAAGTTACTAAGAAGTCCGTTGGAACATGGTTAATGGCGCTCTGACCGCCGCGGAAAAGACTGCCGCTGTAGCGCCGAGCCGCGAAACGCGAGCGGTCGTGGAAGATGTTGTCGCGCCCACGTGGTCGTCCGCCGCATGGGAGGGGTATGTCGACGCCCATGGCGTTTCATCCGCTGATGCGTTTGACGGCTATATCGATCTTCACGCATTCAGCCGCTCGCTTGGCGGCTGGCTGTATCTCGGTTGGGTTGCGCGGTCATGGGTCGACGGCGACGGGCCGGCGATAGCGGTCGCGAGATGTCGCAACGGCGAACGCGTCGGTGAACTGACGGCGGTATTTTTTGATCGCGCCGATGTCCGTGGCCGCGGCATTGGTTGCATCCTGCTGATGCCGAACTCTGCCGCATTGCATGAGGATGCGCCGCCGCTCGTGTCGCTTGAGATCGACATCGGGGCCGTACGCATCAGGCTCAAGGGTGACGCACAGCAGCCGGTGCAGTTGGAGCGGCTTATCGCAGCGATCAAGCCGGAGCGACTTGCGGCGTTTCACTCGCCCCGACCGAAAGCGCCGAAATCCGCCGATATCGGTTCCGCGGCAGCGGCGAAAGCGACTGAAGCTGTCTCCGATAATCTTATCGGCTTTTCCGATGCGCATGCGGTGACAACGACGCCAGCGGCTACGACACGAAGTTCCAACAGACGTCACGGCCACGTCGACCTGTACGGTTATCACGCTGCAGCTAATGCCTGGTTCTTTTGCGGCTGGGTTTCTGGTCCCTGGGCCGACAACGACATGCCAAAACGAGTCGCTGCTCGCTTTGAGGATGGCGCTGCTGTCGGCGAAACGTCGCTTGCGGCGTTTTATTACCGCGATGACATCCAAGGGCGCGGCGTGGGCTTTGTTCTCGCTCTGGATAGCACGGAGCAAGAGCGAAACCATCTGGCGTCACTGGATTTCGAATTTGCCGACGGTCCAGCGTCGCTGGCAACGACGGGGGCGAGTCCCGGCCTCTCGGGACGAGAACTTGTCGACTGGCTAAGCCCCTTGCTGACTGGCGGAGAAGCCAATTCGAACCGCTCGCGCCTGCGCTCGATGCTCTTGCCGCAAAACGACGACCCCGACTTCGGCATTTCGTACGGTTATATCGATTTGTACGGTTATCACAGCATGGCGGGCGGGTGGCTGTTTTGCGGCTGGGTGTCGAGCACGCTGGACGAGTTGACCGCGGATGGGCCGTTGGCGGCGGCTGTCCAGTTCGAACGCGGGGAACTCCGCGGCGAGGCGGCTCGGGTTCAATATGACCGTGATGACCTCGGGGAACGCGGTCGTGGTCTCGTATTATTTGTATCTGGAGCTGGATCAGCGCTCGGCGGCCTGCTGTCGATCACAATCGGGGCAGGATCGTTCTCGTTCATAATTTATCCCGGTACCGGTGTCCGGCGTCTGCGCGAGCAAGTATTGCTTTCAGGGCTGCGCTCGATCGTCGCCGGCGCTCCCTCAAGCGGCCAGCGCGAGACGATGCTGGCGATTTTGCGCCGCGAAGGGTTCATCGGCACCGACACGATCGGGGAACTGACCGACCACGTATTTCTCGAGATAGATGAGACGATCAGCTGCGGTTCCGGTTCACTCGTGCTGATCGGCTGGTTCTTGGCGAAACCCGAGGTCGTCCGGGCTATTCGGTTGCGTTGTGGAGTGCTCGCGTCGACGGTGCAGTTCGACGAAGCCCTGAGGGTCGATCGTCCGGATGTTCTGGCCGGGATCGGGAAGCAGCACGGTTTTGACGACCCGCGCTGCGGTTTTATCGTGTTTTTAGAGCGCGCGGTTGATGGCGCCAACATTCCCTATTTCGAGATCGAGACAAGATGCGGTGAGGTGGGCTATCGAACCCTTCCCCCGCCAAAGCTCGAGGGTATTGCCGCGACCAAGAGGCTGCTGGAATGTTTTGACGTCCGCTTTCTCGACGTGCCGCGCGCTTACGACCGTGTCATCGGTCCCGCCATTGAACTGCTGACCAAGAACAGACTGAAAGCAGCGCCTTTGGTGACAGCGCTCGAATTTGGTGCACCGCCGGCTAATCCTGAATTCTCGGTGATCATCCCGCTCCACGGCCGAATCGATTTTGTCGAATATCAGCTCGCTTTGTTTTCTATTTATCCACGGAACAGTAATTACGAGTTCATCTACATCCTCGACGATCCTCCGAAGCAGCGCGAGGCGCAATTTTTATTTACCTCGATCTATGAGCGCCTGCGCCTGTCCTTCCGCGCCCTGCTGCTCGACCGGAATATCGGCTTTGCGCCGACCAGTAACGTGGGCTTACGCCATGCGAATGGGAAGTATGTGTGTTTTCTGAATTCCGATGCCTTTCCAGGAACGCCCGATTGGCTGGAGCGGCTTGCCGCACGGCTTGTAGCGCATCCTGATCTCGGCGCGATCGGACCCCTCCTGCTTTACGAAGACGGCTCGATTCAGCACCAAGGCATGTCATTTCGACAGCTGTACGAGTTTGGCAATTGGCATTTCGGTCATCATCCGGGCAAGGGATTGCAGCCAGGAAAGGTGGGAGGCCTTCAGAAATGCATCAGTATAACCGGTGCCTGCATACTCATGGAGCGCGGACTTGCCGAGCATACGCACGGTTTTGATGAAGCGTATGCCATCGGTGATTTTGAAGATTCGGATTTATGTATGAGATTGCACCAGATAGGCCTGAACTGCGCTGTCGATCTTGACACTCATCTCTACCATCTCGAACGAAAGTCGCAGGGAAGCGCAGCGCACACATGGCGCATGAACCTTACCCTCTATAACGCCTGGTTTCATGAGCGTCGCTGGGCGCACGCCATAGCCGCACACCCGTACGCGTATGCTCTGGGGTCGCGAGTGGACGAGATGCGGCCCTCGCGATGAAGGGCGGTTCAGCCAGCATGCCCAATCGCCGCGCGAGCGCGATTTCGTTGTCGTCGGCGGGGCGGTCAATCCCAAGCAGCAAGCGGTTGCGGATCGTCGTCGCGGCACATGCCCACCCCGAGTTGTCGAAGGGGGGCGCGGAAATTGCGGCCTACCAGTTGTTCTGCGAGTTGCAGGACCGCAACGACTGTGAGGTGTGGTTTATCGGTTGCGATCGCTCTGTGGAAGCCGATCGTGCCGGCGCGGTGTTCGTGCAGCCGTTTTCGGATCGTGAATATATCTATGCTGCCGGGGAATTTGACTGGTTCAAATTCGCCAATAGAGACCACAGGTTTCCGACTGATTTCGCTCAGCTTATCGACGAGTTACGGCCCGACGTCATACATTTTCACCATTTCGTAAATTTTGGGGTTGAAGTATTTTATATTATAAAAAATATTTTGCCGGATTGCCAGATTGTTCTGACGCTGCATGAATTTTTGGCTATCTGTCATCATTATGGGCAAATGATCGCGCAAAAACATAATAATTTGTGCTTTGAGTCGAGTTTTATTCGCTGCCATCGATGCTTTCCAGAAATCAGTCGGTCGGATTTTTATTTGCGCAAGCGGTACATTCAGCGATTTTTCGATCTTGTTGATCACTTTATCGCACCTAGCCATTTTCTTGCAGAGCGGTATGTAGCTTGGGGCCTGTCGGCGTCCAAATTGCACATCATCGAAAATGTCATTCCAGCGCCACACACTGTGAAAGAGATGGTCGCAGTGTCGCGAGGCGGCGCGTTGCGAATCGGCTTTTTTGGGCAGATCTCGGTGCTGAAGGGGATCAATGTGCTGTTCGACGCGGCTGACATCCTGTCTGAGGATGCCATGACGGACGCGGTTTTCGAGATTTATGGGGATTACCGCAACCAGCCGAATGAATTCCAAGACGATTTTCTGCGACGGCTACCCAAAGCCGGACGCAATGTCAGGTT
>Ga0335083_10010963_pt1 | contig 10911 bp, 9 predicted proteins | sample Lox_Sample_42_FD_206716 | JGI IMG/M metagenome (GOLD analysis project Ga0335083, IMG submission 206716) | Soil microbial communities from Loxahatchee National Wildlife Refuge, Florida, United States - Lox_Sample_4.2 | ecosystem: Environmental > Terrestrial > Soil > Wetlands | place: USA: Florida... | reverse complement strand
ATACTCAAGCACGCGGAAAACTGCCCCACCTCGGCCCTGGCGATCGCGCAGATCATGAAGGACGCGGGCGTGCCGGACGGCGTGTACGTGAACCTCTTCGCGACCCACGAGCAGGTCGCCGCGATGATCGCCGACCCGCGGCTGCGCGGCGTGTCACTGACCGGCTCCGAGCGGGCCGGCACCGTGGTCGCCGAGACGGCCGGCCGCAACCTGAAGAAGGTGGTCCTTGAGCTCGGCGGCTCCGACCCGTACATCATCCTCGACACCGGCAACGTCGAGGACGCGGCCAAGACCGCCTGGGTCACCCGGATGGAGAACGTCGGCCAGGCCTGCAACTCCAACAAGCGGATGATCGTCATGGACGACATCTACGACGAGTTCGTGGCCGCCCTGGTCAAGCGGGCCACCGGGATGTCCCCGCGCCAGCCGGGCGATGACTCGCCGCGCTCCTACAGCCCGATGGTCTCCCGTAAGGCAGCCGAGAACCTCCTGGCCCAGGTGCAGGACGCGGTGTCGAAGGGGGCCACGCTGCACGTCGGCGGCACGCTCGACGGCGGCAACGGTGCTTACTTCGCCCCGGCCGTGCTCACCGGCGTGACCCCGGACATGCGGGCCTACCGCGAGGAACTGTTCGGCCCGGTCGCCGTGGTCTACAAGGTCAGCAACGACGACGAGGCGGTCCAACTCGCCAACGTGGTGGACTTCGGCCTTGGCGGCGCGGTCTGGTCGACCGACGAGGAGCGGGCCATCAAGGTGGCCGAGCAGCTGGAGGTCGGCATGGCCAACGTGAACACCCCGGCCGGGGAGGGCGCGGATCTGCCGTTCGGCGGCACTAAGCGCTCCGGCTTCGGCCGCGAGCTGGGTCCCCTGGGCATCGACGAGTTCGTCAACAAGCGCCTCTTCTACGTCGAGAAGTAGCGCCTGACGAGGCTCTGTGACGTGGCTGTGACAGTCTGACGACACGGCCACGACATCGGGGCCTCATCGTCGCGGGTATGCGTGACGCGAAGGCCCGATCCGCTCGCGCGCAGGGCGCAGTGCTCACCGTGGACCTGCACGCGATCGCGGCGAATACCCGGCTCTTCGCCTCACGCACCCGCGGCGAGGTGATGGCCGTGGTCAAAGCCGACGGTTTCGGGCACGGCGGCGCCGCGGCGGCCCGCACGGCGCTGGCGAACGGGGCGACGTGGCTGGGCGTGACAAGCATCGCCGAAGCCCTGGCCTTGCGGGAGGCGGGGCTGGCGGCGCCGGTGCTCAGCTGGCTCAACCCGGTCGGTGCCGACTTCGGGCTGGCGCTCGCGGCGGGAATTGACCTCGCGGTGCCCAGCCTGGGGCATCTCAGTGCGGTCACGCGCGCGGCCACGTCCACCGGGCGCCGCGCACGGGTGCACTTGCACCTGGATGTGGGGATGGCCCGTGACGGCGCCGAGCCCGCCGAGTGGCCCCGGCTGTGCCGGGCCGCGTTCCGCGGCGAGCAGCGCGGCCTGCTCACCGTCGTTGGCCTGATGGGTCATCTGGGCTGCGCTGGCAGGCCAGCCGACCCGTGCAACGAGGCGGGCCGCGCGTGCTTCGCCCGGGGCCTGGAGACGGCTCGTACCGCCGGGCTGCGCCCGGCGGTACGCCACCTGGCGGCGACGGCGGCGACGCTGACCGACCCGCGCACCCATCACACCCTGTGCCGTATCGGAGCCGGCCTGGTAGGCATCGACCCCTCCCGGACGGCCCGCCTGCACCCAGGGCTGACGCTCACCGTGCCGGTCGTGGCGGTGCGCCGGGTGCGGGCAGGACGCCCTGTCGGGTACGGGCATTCCTGGAGCGCGCCGGCGGATACCACGCTGGGCTTGCTGCCGGCGGGCTATGCCGACGGGCTGCCCCGCGCCGCCTCCGGCCAGGCCGGGGTCATGGTGCGCGGGCGCCGGTGCCCGGTCGCCGGGCTGATCTCCATGGACCAGACCGTCGTCGACCTGCGCAGCCAGCCGGTACACCCGGGGGAGATAGCTACCGTGTTCGGCCCCGGCACGTCCGGGGAGCCCACGGTCGCCGACTGGGCCACCTGGGCCGGAACGATCGAGCATGAGATCGTCACCGGCATCGGCGCCCGGGTTCGCCGGCAGATCACCGGCGCGTGCGGCGGGAGCACCGGGTGAAGGCGCGGGTCGCCGTCATCGGCGGGGGGCGCAACTGCGAGCACGACGTCTCCCTGGCCTCCGCGGCGGCGGTCGCCGCCGCGCTGGAACATACCGGCTACCGCGTGGTCCGGCTGACGATCGGCGCTGACGGCACCTGGCATGACGGCGGCGCTCACCTGCCAGGTCTCGCTGACGCCGTGCGCATACTCAGCGGCTGCGATGCTGCCGTGCCGGTCGTGCACGGCCCGCACGGGGAGGACGGGACCCTGGCCGCGCTCTGCGACCTCGCGGGTATCACCTGCGTCGGCTCCGGCTTGCGTGCGGGCGCGCTGGCAATGGACAAGCACGTCACCAAGCTCATCGCGGCCGATTGCGGGATCGCCACCGCACCGGCGGTCCTGCTGACCGCCGGCACCGCGGCCGGCTACCGCTGGACCCGCCCGGTCGTGGTCAAGCCCGTCGCCGCCGGATCCAGCCAGGGCGTCACCTTGGTCGACGGGCCCGGCGGGCTGCCAGCGGCCCTCGACGCCGCGTTCGCGCTGGATGACCGGGTACTGGCCGAAGACGTCATCACCGGCCGCGAGATTGACCTGGCCGTCCTGGGCCGCCCCGACGGCACCCGCATGATCGCACCCGCCCTGGAGATCGCGGGCGAGGGGATCTTCGGCTACCAGGACAAGTACGGCGGCCAGGCCGACCTGCGGGTCCCTGCTCCGCTCGGCGACGCTGACCGCACCGTGCTCGAGACCGCCGCCGTGACCATGTTCGACGCGCTCGGCTGCGCCGGGGTCGCGCGGATCGACTTCTTCCTCACGTCCGCAGGCCCGGTCCTCAACGAGGTCAACACCATGCCCGGCTTCACCGGGCACTCACAGGTGCCGAAGATGTTCGCCTGCGCTGGCCTGCCCTACCCCGAGCTCCTCGACCTGCTGCTCAGCGACGCATTGCCCGGGTCCGGCGATGCCGCTGTCAGCACCGGCAGCCACCATAATGGCGGGCGATGACAACGGTGCTGCTGGTCGAGGACGACCCGGCCGCCCGGCAGGGCCTGGAGTTGGCCTTGCTCCGGCTGGGCTACCAGGTGCGCCCGGCCGTCACCGGTGAGGCGGCGCTGGACGGCATCCGCCAGGGCGCGGCCGACGTCGTCGTGCTCGATGTGATGCTGCCCGGGGTGGACGGCTTCGAGGTGTGCCGGCGGCTGCGCCGCGACAGCGACGTGCCGGTCATCATGCTGACCGCCCGCGGCGACGACTTCGACATCGTGGGTGGCCTGGAGGCCGGGGCTGACGACTACGTGGTGAAACCGGTGGAGCCGCGGGTGCTCGATGCCCGGATCCGGGCGGTGCTGCGGCGGCTGGACCGGGCCGGCTCGCCGGCCGAGACCTATGGTGAGCTGGTGATCGACCGGGGCTCGCTGACGGTGGCCCTGGCCGGCCGGGAGATCTCGCTGACCCCCACCGAGCTGCGGCTGCTGCTGGTCCTGTCCGGGTCACCGCGGCAGGTATTCTCCCGGGAGCAGCTGCTCGACCTGGTGTGGGAACACGGCTACCTGGGTGATTCCCGGCTGGTGGATGCCTGCGTGCAGCGGCTGCGGGCGAAGATCGAAGCCGACACGTCCGGGCCGCGCTACATCCAGACGGTGCGGGGGTTCGGCTACCGGTTCGGGCCCGTGTAGCCCCACCACGGGAGGAGCCTCTGGTGCGTGCCCGCCTGATCGCCGCGTTCATCGTGGTGGCGCTGCTGGCCGCGCTGGCGTCGGCGTGGGTGGCCAATCTGATCATCCCGTTCTACCCGTCGGTTAGCCACCTGATCCGGCCCGCCCTGATCAGCCACCTGCTCAACTCGCACGTGCCGGGGGTCGGCCGGCGCCCGCCCGAGGGCCCTGGCGCCTTCCCGGCCCGTACCACCTCCGTCGCGTTCGTCCTGGCCGCGGCCGGGCTGCTGCTGGCGACGATCACCGGGCTGGCGTTCGCCGCGTCCCGCCGGGTGCTGGGGCCGGTGCGGCGGCTGGCCGAGGCGGCGCGGCGGATGTCGGGCGGCGATCTGTCGGTCCGGGTCGAGCCGCGGGGCCGGGACGAGGTGGCCCAGCTGGTCGAGGCGTTCAACACCATGGCCCTGGCGTTGCAGGACAAGGTCGGCGAGCTGGAGCGGATGGAGACCCGGGCCCGCCAGTTCGCCGGTGACGTCTCACATGAGCTGCGGACGCCGCTGACGGCGATGACGGCAGTGGCCGACATCCTCGGTGACGAGGCCGCCGCGGGCGCGGACGCCACCGCGGCGGCGCACCTGGTCGGCCAGGAGATACGCCACCTCAACCGCCTGGTGGAAGACCTGATCGAGATCTCCCGCTTCGACGCCGGCTCGGCCCAGCTGATCGCGGAAGACACCAGCGTCGCGGCCGCGGTGCAGGGTTGCCTGCGCGCCCGGAACTGGGCCGGGGTGTGTTGCGCGGTGCCTGATGGGCTGACGGTGCGGCTGGACCGCCGCCGGTTCGACGTCGTCGTCGCCAACCTGGTCGGCAACGCACTGCGGCACGGTGCCCCGCCGGTTACCGTCTGGGCCAGCATCCAGGCCGGCCGGGCGGGCGGCAGTGACCTGGTTCTGGAGGTCCGTGACCACGGCCCTGGCCTTCCCGCCGGTGCCATCGGGCACGTGTTCGACCGCTTCTACAAGGCCGACAGCGCCCGGGCGCGCTCGGAAGGCAGCGGCCTGGGGCTGGCCATCGCCCAGGAGAACGCGCGCCTGCACGGCGGGCAGATCGACGCCGCCAACAGCGCGGAAGGCGGCGCGGTGTTCACCGTCCGGCTCCCCGCCACACTGGCCCGGCGCCAGGTCCCGGCCCTGCGGCAGGCGGGCTCCTAGGGTTGTGACGGGCCCGTGACAGGCGCCGGACGCCGTCATCACACCGGCGCCGCATGGTTGCGGCATGCGCGACATAAGAACCGGCTCGCCGGCCGTCCCGATCGTGCTGGCCGTCCTAGCCGGCATTGCCGGGGTGGCCGTGACCATGGTGTGGCGCTCCAGCCCATCGGCTCAGTCAGCCGGCCCACCGCCCACCCCCCTGGCCCAGCCACCGGCGTCGCTGGGCCCGGTGCCGTGGCCGGAGGCTGGCGCTTCCGCCGCTGACATCACCGGCCTGGGCGTCGTGGCCGGGCCGGGCGCCCACCGGCGGGTCCCGATCGCGAGCGTCGCCAAGGTGATGACCGCCTACATCGTCCTGCGCGACCATCCGCTGACGCCGGGGCAGCCGGGGCCGGACATCGTTGTCCAGGCCGGCGAGGCCGCGGCCTACCCGGCCGAGGTACGCGATGGGGACTCGCTGGTCCCCGTCGCTGCCGGGGAACGGGTCAGCGAGCGCCAGGCGCTGGAGGCACTGCTGCTGCCGTCCGCGGACAACATGGCCTGGATCCTGGCCCGCTGGGACGCTGGCAGCCTGGCCGGGTTCGTGGCCCGGATGAACGCCGCCGCCCGCGCCCTGGGCATGACCGCCACCCGCTACACCGACCCCTCCGGTCTCGCCGCGTCCACCGTGAGCAGTGCCGCCGACCAGGTCGTCCTGGGCACGGCGGCCATGCACCAGCCGGCGCTGGCGGCGATCGTGGCCATGCGTTCCGCCGTCATCCCGGTGGCCGGCCTGGTCCGCAACCTCAACACCCTGCTCGGCCAGGACGGGATCGCCGGGCTCAAGACCGGCAGTGACTCCGCCGCCGGCGGGTGCGTGCTGCTGGCCTCCTGGCGGGACGTACGCGGCGGCGGGAGCAGGGTCCTGATCGTCGCGGCCGTGCTCGGCCAGCCCGGAACGGATGAGACCATCCTGCCCAACGCGCTGGGAGCCGGCCGTCATCTCATGCTCGGCCTGGGCCAGGCGCTCCAGCCAGGGTCGCGGCGGCGCGCCCGGCAACGGGCCTGATCGTTCGCCGCCCAGAGCACTGGGCACAATCACTGAGATGAGCGTGCAACGCTGCGGCCGAGGCAGCTGATCGTGGAGTGGCCGACGTCAGGGACGCCGAGGTCACGATTGTCGGTGGCGGGGCCATCGGGTGCGCGGTGGCCCATGTCCTGGCCGGGGCGGGCTACCGTGACATCCAGGTCCTGGAACAGGGCGAGCTGGCCGGCGCGACGTCGGGACAGGCCGCCGGGCTGGTCGGGCAGGTCCGCGCCAGCAAGGAGCGATGCCTGCTGGCGATGGCGTCGGTGGCGGTGTACGCCCGGATCGAGCAGGAGACCGGCTACCCGGCGGATTGGCGACAGACCGGGAGCGTGCGGATAGCGGCCACCCCGCAGCGGGCGGCGGAATTCCAGGCGCTGGCCGGCGTGGCCCGGTCAGCTGGGCTCGAGGTCGAGTTCCTTTCCACCGCCCGGCTGGCCGAGCTGTGCCCGATGCTGGACAGCACGCGGGTCACGGCGGCGCTGTGGTGTCCCACCGACGGCTACCTGCAGCCGCACAGTCTGGTGACTGCCTACGCCCGCGCCGCGCGTGACCAGGGAGTCACGTTCGCGACACACACCACCGTGACCGGATTGCGCATCATCGGCGGCGCGGTGCGGGGCGTGCACACCGACCGGGGCACGATCGCGACCGACATGGTGATCAACGCGGCCGGGCCCTGGGCCGGCGCCGTGGCCGCGCTGGCCGGCCAGCCCCTCCCGATCGTGCCGGTGCGCCATGAGTACTTCGTCACCCGCGCCGTCGCGGGCTGGCATAGCGATCTGCCCGTGCTCCGCCTCCCTGACATACGCCTTTACGCCCGGGCTGAAGGGCCCGGACTGCTGTGCGGAGGGTGGGAACCGAACGGGCACAGCCTCGACCCCCGCGGGGTGAGCATCGGGCAGGCCCTGGCCGTCGCACCAGACTGGGAGGTCCTATCCGGTTTCGCCCGCGACTTCGCCACATACGCACCCGACGTCACCGAGGCCGAGGTACGCGAGGTCTTCCGCGGTTTCCCGGCGTTCTCACCAGACGGCCGCTTCATCGTCGGGCCGGTGCCCGGCGTGCGCGGCCTGGTGATGGCGGCGGCCTGCAACGCCCATGGTGTCTCCGGGTCAGCGGGCCTGGCCGGGCATGTCCTGGACAGCCTGCAGCCAGACCCGTCCCCCTACGTCAAGTCCCTCAGCCCCAGCCGGTACTACCCGCCTACCTGGGACTGGGAATCCGCCCGCGCTCAAGCCCAGAGCGTCTACCAGGACTATTACAGCCTGTCACCCGTGGGCGGCTGAACGCCATCGCGCTGGACCGCGGCGATGAAGCCGTCTGGATCGACGAGGCTCACGATCAGTTGGGTGACCTTCGCCCGGCGGAAGAAGGTGCTGGGGGAGCGTTCCGTGCGGCAGGGCGGGTCGATCTCGATCTCTACGAGGCCGTGAGAAGAGCCATTCGCCAGCCAAGTGCCGCGCTTGGCATGCACGCCGATCGTTCCCCGCGTCTGATATGAGGACCGGGCGGCCCGGCGGACGGAGGCGCGCGGCACGTCGACCTTGAAGTCGGCCACCCGCAGCCTGAGCTGGCCGGCGTCGACCTCGATCCGCCACCTGGCCGGTCTTCCGCTGCGGCGGGAGACCGGGCCCAGCTCGTCGTAGCTGATCGAGAACCGTTCCGGTGCCACGCCCGGTTCGTTGCTACCGGCGGCCCGGAACTCCCTGATGACCTCGCGCCGGGCGGCGGCGTAGGACTCGCCGGTCTCCGCCATGCGCCGGCGGGCCGCCGCCTTGATCTTGTCGTGCGCCATCGTGTCCTCGATCCGGTGGCTTCGTCCCGGCGCCCAGCCACCGCAGAGTGATCACGATGGGAAGGAAAGAACTCACACGAGGGCTACGCCGCTCTTGTCCTCAACCGCTACCGCCAGCGCCGGGCCAGGGCAACTCGGAGACAGGCAGGTGTGTGCTGCCACGGCCAGCATAGCCCCCGGCGTCGTCTCAGCTACTGGAGCCCGGTGCGGACAGAGGTGATGCGCTGCGTGTTGAAACCGAGCCAGTGCATCCGCCCCACGTAGCGTGCGTGCTCAACCTTGAGGCAGCAGTCCATGATCACCGTCACGCCGCCGTCCTCAGCGATCCGCGCGCCCTCCTTGTTGATCACGCCGAACTGGCACCAGAGAGCGCCGGCGTGGACCGCCACGGCGTCGCGGGCGATGCCAGGCAGCGCATCCGGTGCCCGGAAGACATTCACCACGTCCACCGGCACCGGCAGGTCCAGCAAGCTGGCATAGCAGGCCTCGCCGAGGATCTCCGTCTCGCGGGGGTTGACCGGGATCACGCGGTAGCCGTGCCGCTTGAGGTAGTAGCCGACGAAGTTGCTGGCCCGCAGCTCGTTGCCGGACAGGCCGACGATCGCGATCGTCCTGGCGGTGTGCAGCACGCGCTGGATCGTCAGCGGGTCCTGGTACCGGGCGAGATCCATCATGTCCTGGCTACCTTCCGCCCAGCGCGGCGACCCGCGCGAAACCCTGCTCCAGATCCCAGATCAGATCGTCCACGGACTCGGTCCCCACCGACAGCCGCACCGTCCCCGGCCCAACACCCGCCGCCCGCAGCTCGCCGTCGCCCAGCTGACGGTGCGTCGTGCTGGCCGGATGGATGATCAGGCTCTTCGCGTCGCCGACGTTGGCCAGGTGGGACCAGAGCGTGACGCCGCCGATGAGCCCCTGCCCGCCGGCCCGGCCACCGGCGCAGTCGAACGAGAACACCGCGCCCGCCCCGCGCGGCAGGTACTTGTCTACCAGCGGCCGGTACCTGCTGCCCGGCAGGCCCGGGTAGGTCACGTTCGACGCCAGCTCGTGCGATTCCAGGAAGGCTGCCACCGCCCGCGCGTTCTCCACGTGGCGTTCCATCCTCAGTGACAGCGTCTCGAGCCCCTGCAGGAACAGGAAGGCGTTGAGCGGCGCGAGCGCCGCGCCGAGATCGCGCAGGGTCTCGGCCCGGAGCTTCATCAGGTAGCCGTACGTGCCGAACGTCTCGTGGAATTGCAGGCCGTGGTAGGCCGGCGAGGGGTCCGCGACCACGGGGAACCGCCCGTTCGACCAGTTGAACGTGCCCGCCTCGACGACGATGCCACCGATGCTCGTGCCGTGGCCACCGATGAACTTGGTCGCCGAGTGGATCACGATGTCGGCGCCCCATTCGATCGGGCGGCACAGGTACGGGGTCGCGAACGTGTTGTCCACGATCAGCGGCAGCTCATGCTCGTGTGCGATGGCCGCCACCGCTTCGATGTCCAGCACGTTGCCGGCCGGGTTGCCGATGGTCTCCCCGAAGAACGCCTTGGTGTTGGCGCGGACCGCCTTCCGCCACGCCCCGGGGTCGTCGGGATCGACCCAGGTCAGCTCCACGCTCATCTTGCGCAGCAGGTGCTTGAGCTGGTTCACCGTCCCGCCGTAGAGGGCCGAGGACGAGACCACGTGATCACCTGGCTGCAGCACCGTGAAGAGCGCGCCAGCCTGTGCGGCGATCCCGCTGGCGAACGCCACCCCGCCCGCACCGCCCTCGAGGTTCGCCACCCGCTCCTCGAAGACCGCGACGGTCGGGTTCATGATGCGCGAGTAGGTGTTCCCGTACTCCTGCAGGTTGAAGTACGCCGCCGCCGATTCCGGGTCCTCGAACACGTAGCTGGTGGTCTGGAAGATCGGCACCGCCCGCGCGCCCGTGTTCGGGTCGGGCCGCTGCCCGGCGTGCAGCTGCCGCGTCTCGAACCCGAACGTGCGGGGTTCCTCGGCCCCGGCGGACTGGCCCGGCTGGTCGGTCACGAGAGGTCCTTCCTCGAGGTCATCCGCTGGCCCGGCCCCCGGCCAGGCGGTGCTGGCCCAGAAACTGGCGGATGATGGGCGTCTGCTGCGCTTCCTCGAGCAGGAAGCAGTCGTGCCCGTACGGCGCCTCGATCACATGAAACTCGGCTGGTCTGCCCAGGCGGCCAAGCGCGCCGGCGATCTCCCGCGACGCGGCGGGCGGGTACAGCCAGTCGGAACTGAACGCGATCAGCAGTGTCCGCGCCGAGACGCCTGCGAGCGCGCGCTCCAGCGACCCGCTCCCGTACTGCCGCGCGAGATCGAAATACGTCAGCGCGCGCGACGTGTAGAGATAGGTGTTGGCATCGAAGCGCCTGACGAACGTTCCGGCCTGGTGGCGCAGGTAGCTCTCGACCTCGAACTCCGGTTCGGTGATCGTGTAGCGGATGTCGTCGGCGAACTGCAGCCGCCGCCCGAACTTGTCGCTCAGCGCCAGCGCGGACAGGTACGTGACGTGGCCGACCATCCGCGCCACACCCAGGCCGGCCTCGGGCGTTCGGCCGGTGCCGTAGTAGCGGCCGCCCTGCCAGGCCGGGTCCCGCATGATCGCATCACGCGCGATCGCGTTCCAGGCCACCCCCTGCGGGTGCAGGGCGTGGGTGCTGGCGATGGCCACGATGGCCTCGACCTGATCAGGAAACAGGACCGCCCACTCGAACGCCTGCATCCCGCCGAGCGAGCCACCGGCCACGGCCGCCAGACGCTCGATCCCGAGCACGTCCAGGAACGCGCGCTCGGTCCGCACCATGTCCGCGACAGTGATCACCGGGAAGTCCGGGCCGTATGGCTGGCCCGTCAGCGGATCGGCCGACGATGGCCCTGTTGTCCCGCGGCAGCCCCCCAGCAGGTTCGTGGAGACCACGAAAAAGCGGTCGGTATCGAACGCCTTGCCGGGGCCGATCATCCCGTCCCACCAGCCGAGCCCCCTGCGGGTCGCGCCGTCGCGATCCTCGGCCGCGAACCCGTCGCGGGTGCTCTCCTCGGGCGGCGTCTTCGCCAAGCCC
>Ga0335083_10010962_pt1 | contig 10911 bp, 6 predicted proteins | sample Lox_Sample_42_FD_206716 | JGI IMG/M metagenome (GOLD analysis project Ga0335083, IMG submission 206716) | Soil microbial communities from Loxahatchee National Wildlife Refuge, Florida, United States - Lox_Sample_4.2 | ecosystem: Environmental > Terrestrial > Soil > Wetlands | place: USA: Florida... | reverse complement strand
TACGACGATCTTTACGGCTCGATGTCCCTTTTTGCGTGGCTGCTCGGCATCACGTATCTGGGCCTCGAGCTTTTTCATCGCCAGCGCTCCGTCGGCGCATTCGTCACGCTCCTGCTCTTGGTCTGGATTGGCGTGGTCAGTTGGCTCGCGCCCGGCGCAATGCCGCCCCCGCCTCCGGCGCGGGGCCCTCTGTTCGCATTTCACGTGACCCTCAACGCCTGGGCCTACGCCGCCTTCGCTCTTTCGTTCGTCCTGAGCGTCATCTACCTGCTGCAGGACCGCGTTCTGCGTTCGCACCGCCCCGGCGCGGCCTTCTGGCGGTTTCCGGCGCTCGACGTGCTCGACCGGATGTCCCGCAGCAGCGTGTACGTCGGTTTGATCGCGCTGGCGATCGGTGTGATCAGCGGGCTTGTGTGGGAGCATCGGCTGACCGGCGCCTACGCCTGGGGCGACCCGAAGGTGATCGTCACGCTCCTGATTGTGGCGGCGTATGTAGCGTATTTGTGGCTTTCGCGCAGCGCGCATTGGCGCGGAGCTCGTGCGGCCCGAATCTGTGCGCTCAATTTCGCGATTGTGCTTTTCAGCTACACGATTGTGAACCTGTACATGACGGCGTTTCACCGCTACTTCTAATGTCTTCGACCTCCAAAGAGAAGAGTTCGCCGCCCCGTGGCGCGGGAGCGATTCGCGTCGCGCTGATCGGCTGCAACCATCGCACGGCGCCCGTCGAGCTTCGCGAGCGCGTCGCGTTCAGCAACGAGCAGGCGCTCGAAGCGGCCACGCAGTTGCGCCGCAAAGGCATTCTGGAAGAGGCCGTCGTAGTCTCCACGTGCAATCGCAGCGAGGTCTACGGAGTGCCCGGCGACGCCAGCCCCTCGGTCGCCGAAGCGATGGAGGATTTTCTCACTTCGTACCATCGAATCCCGCGAGGAGAGCTGGAAGGCCGGACCTATCGCTGGATGGGTACCGATGCGGTGCGTCATCTTTTCCGCGTGGCCTCAGGGCTCGATTCGATGCTCCTGGGTGAGGCGGAAATACTCGGACAGATCCGCGCGGCGTACGGCCGCGCTCTCGAGCACGGTGCGACGGGGCCGATTCTGAATCGCGCCTTCCAGGGGGCGCTCGAGGTCGGCAAGCGCGTTCGCGCCGAGACCGAAGTGGGCGCGCGGCCCATGTCCGTTTCTCTTGCGGGAGTGAAGCTGGCAGAGCGCGTCTTCGGCAGCCTGAAGGGCCGGTCGGCTTTGATCCTGGGCGCCGGAGAAGCGGCCGAGCAGGTTGTCGAACATTTGCGCAACCGCGGCATCGGGCACCTCCGCGTCGTGAATCGATCCTTCGACCGCGCGCAGCACCTGGCCGAGCGCATGGGTGGCGAGGCCGTTCCGTGGGATTCGCTGGACAAGGTCCTCGCGGCGCCGGATATCATCGTCACGTCCGTGGGAGAAATCGGCGCGGTCCTCACGCGTGAAAAGCTGGAGCGCGCTCTCGACGCGCGCGCCGGCCGTCCCGTGTTCATCGTCGATCTTGGCGTGCCGCGCAACGTCGCGCCGGAAGCGGCCGGCCTCTACAATCTGTACCTCTACAACATCGACGATCTCGGAGAAATCGTGGAGCAGAACAAACGCGCGCGCGAAGCCGAAATTCCGCGCGCTGAGGCCATCATCTCCGAGCACATCACGAAATTCGAGTCCTGGCGCGCCGCGCTGGAGGCCAGCTCGATCCTGGATGATCTGCGCGGGCGCTTCCGCAAAGAGCGCGAGATCCTCCTGCGCGAGCGCCTTGACGCCGAGCAGGGAGTCTCGGCCGAAGAGCGGCAGCGCATCGCCAATATCACCGAGGAACTGATCGAGCGATTGCTGAACGAACCCGACGAGCGTCTTCGCAACGGCCGCGGCTTGCGCGGCCGCCTGGGCGCGGTGGAGGCTCTGCGCCACGTCTTCGGTCTCGACAAGGAAGAGGAATCGGAGTGAGGCTGCTGCGCATCGGAACGCGCGGCAGCGCGCTCGCGCTTTGGCAGGCGAATTTCGTTGCTGAATCGCTGCGCAAGCTTCACGGAGTCGAAGTCGACCTCATCCGAATCCGAACGTCCGGCGATCGACTGCTGGCCGCTCCGGTCGCGCAGGTCAATGCGCAGATGAGCGCCGAATCGGGCAAGGGCATCTTCATCAAGGAGCTGGAAGAGGCGCTGCTCGCGGGCGCGATCGATCTCGCGGTGCACAGCATGAAGGATGTCCCGACGGAAACGCCGGACGGCCTCGCATTCGCCGCCGTCACCCTCCGGGAGGACTCCCGCGACTGCGTGATTTCCCGCTCGGGCCGCGCGCTGAAGTATCTTCCCGCCGGCGCGCGCGTCGGCACAAGCAGCCTGCGACGTCAGGCTCAGGTGCGCCACCAGCGCGGGGATCTGCAGGTGGTCGAGCTTCGCGGTAATGTCGACACGCGGCTCAAGAAACTCGATGCGGGAGAATTCGACGCCGTGATTCTCGCGGCCGCAGGGGTCAATCGTCTCGGCTTTGCGAGTCGCATCACGCAGATGCTGGACCCGGAAATCATGCTCCCCGCCGTGGGGCAGGGCGCGCTGGGCATTGAAGTTCGCATGCGCGATCCCCAAACCGCGCAGCTCGTGGCCCCGCTCGATGATTCCGAAACGAGGACCTGCGTCACCGCCGAGCGCGCACTGCTGCGCGAGCTTCAGGGCGGGTGCCAGGTTCCCCTCGGCGCCTTGGCGCGCATCGAAAGGGACCAGTTGCATCTGGAAGCCGCCGTTTTTTCGGCCGATGGCCGGGATTTTGCGCGCAGGGATGTGGTGTCTCCTCGATCCGAAGCTCGCGCGGCAGGCGAGCGCCTGGCCCGGATGCTGATCGAGGCGGGCGCTGACAGGCTCCTCCGCCTCGCGGGAAGAACCGTTGGGTAGCGACCACAAGCCGCTCGCTGGCAGGCGTATCGTGGTCACCCGCGCCCCGGAGCAGTCTGCCGAACTGACCCGCGCACTGGAAGCACTGGGGGCGGACGTTATCGCCTTTCCGATGGTTTCCGTGGTTCCGCCGAAAGACTCGCGCGAATTGGACGAACAGTTGCGCCGGCTCGACGAGTTCGATGCCATTCTTTTTCTGAGCGGCAACGCCGTGAAATATACCTTTGATCGTTGCGCGCAACTCGGCATAGAGTGTGATTTGCTGTCGTCCGGGAATCGGCTGGTCGCCGCCGTCGGACCGGCAACGGCCCGCCCGCTTGCGGAAAAGGGAATTCGAGTGGCTCACATCGCGGAGAAAGGGACTGGCGAGGCGTTGGTGCGTGAGCTGCGCGACTCGTTGACGGGACGCCGGATCCTGATTCCTCGCAGCGACCGCGGCGATGAACGCGTGCCGAGCCTGCTCAAAGATCTGGGCGCAAACGTGACGGAGGTCGTTGCCTATCGAACGGCGGCTCCCGCGAGCGTCGATGCCGCCGTGCGGGACCGTATTCGCCGGGCCGAAATCGACGCCGTGATCTTTGCAAGCCCTTCCGCATTCCGCAACTTTGTCTCCGCGGTTGGTCCGGCGGAGGCCGTCGCTCTCGGTGCTCGCGTGGTCTTCGTCGCTATTGGGCCGACCACGGCGCGCTCGATTCGAGAGGCCGGCGCGCGCGTTGCCGCCCAATCGGAGTCGGCATCCGCGGCGGATCTGGCCCGCGCAGTCGCGGCCCACTGTCCAGACCATCCTGAGGCAGCGAGGCGCGCATGACGTTCCCGATTCACCGCCCGCGCCGTTTGCGTCGCTCGGAAGCGCTGCGCAACCTCGTTCGCGAAACGCAGCTCTCCACGCACGGCCTGCTCTATCCGATGTTCGCCTGCCCGGGCAGGAAGGTCCGCACCGAAGTGAGTTCGATGCCCGGCATTTTTCAGCAGTCGCCCGACCAGATCGTCGAAGAATGCAGGGAAGTGGCCGATCTCGGCATTCCCGGAGTGATCCTTTTCGGCCTCCCCGAGCACAAGGACGCGACCGGCTCGGAAGCTGCTTCGCCGAAAGGCGCGGTGCAGCGCTCGATCGAGGCCATCCGCAAGGCTCAGCTCGACTTGCTTGTCGTTACCGACGTTTGCCTCTGCGAGTACACCGATCACGGCCACTGCGGCGTCATCAAGGATGGCCAGATTCTCAACGACCCGAGCATCGCGCTTCTCGCCGACGCGGCGCTCTCGCACGCTCGCGCGGGTGCCGATATCGTCGCGCCGTCCGACATGATGGACGGCCGCGTCGCCGCCATCCGCCGCAAGCTGGACGAAAAGGCGTTTCAGGACGTTGCGATTCTCTCCTACGCCGCGAAGTACGGTTCGGCGTTCTACGGTCCTTTCCGCGAGGCGGCGCAATCGACGCCGCAGTTCGGCGATCGCCGCAGCTATCAGATGGATCCGGCCAATGCGCGCGAAGCTCTGCGCGAAGTCGCGCTCGATATCGAAGAGGGCGCGGACATCCTGATGGTCAAGCCCGCTTTGCCGTACCTCGACATCATCGCGCGCGTCCGCGAGCGCTTCGATGTCCCCGTCGCTGCCTACAACGTGAGCGCCGAATACTCCATGGTCAAGGCCGCCGCGCAAAAGGGCTGGATCGACGAGCAGCGCATCGTCCTCGAAATCCTCACCGGCATCCAGCGCGCCGGCGCCTCCATCATCCTCACCTATCACGCCAAGGACGTCGCCCGCTGGCTGAAGCGCTGCTGACGATGTCGAGCCCGGATTCCAGCCCTTCTGCCGATTTGCGCGCTCGTGCCGAGAAGATTCTCGTAGGTGGCGTCGATAGCCCCGTCCGCGCCTTTCGCGCCGTCGGAGCAGCGCCGCTCATCATCGATCGCGCCTCCGGTTCCCGCCTGTGGGACGCCGACGGGCGCGAGTACATGGACTACGTCGGTTCGTGGGGAGCGCTGATTCTCGGTCACGCCAACCTTGACGTGGTCGATGCGATTGCCGACCAGGCGCGCCATGGCACCAGCTACGGCATGACGTCGCCGCTTGAAATCGAGCTCGGTGAGACGATCAGCCGCGCGATTCCTTCGATCGAAAAGATCCGCTTCGTCAGCTCTGGCACGGAAGCGACGATGTCCGCCGTCCGTGCCGCCCGCGCGTTCACCAGGCGCGATCTGCTCCTGAAATTCGAGGGCGGCTACCACGGTCATGCCGATAGCTTTCTTTCCGAGGCCGGCTCGGGGCTCGCCACTCTCGGCATCTCCTCGAGTCCCGGCGTGCCTCAATCGCTCGCCGCGCTCACGCTGAACGCTCCGTACAACGACGCCGCTGCGGTCGAGCGCGTTTTCGCCGAGCAGGCCGGAAAAATCGCGGCGGTCATCGTCGAACCCGTGGCGGCCAACATGGGCGTCGTGCCGCCCACTCCCGGCTTCCTCGAATCGCTTCGCCGCGTCACTCAGCGCGACGGCTCTCTTCTGATCTTCGACGAGGTCATCACCGGATTCCGCCTCGGCTATGGCGGCGCTCAAAAGGTCTGCGCGATCCAGCCGGATATGACTGTCCTCGGCAAGATCATCGGTGGAGGATTGCCCGTGGCCGCCTACGGCGGCCGCCGCGAGATCATGGATCAGATCGCGCCGCTCGGCCCTGTCTATCAGGCGGGCACGCTTTCAGGGAATCCTCTCGCCATGCGCGCAGGCCTCGCCACTCTTGCGCTGCTCCGCGACCCGACCTTCTACGAACCTCTCGGCCTCCGCGCGGAGCGACTGGCTAACGGCCTCCGCGACGGCCTGCGCCAATCGAAGCTGCCCGGGACTGTGAACGCCGCCGGGTCTCTGATGACCCTTTTTTTCGCAGCCGACCCGGTCCGGGATTACGCCAGCGCCAAGCGATCGGACACCTCTCGATTCGCAGCCTTCTTTCGCCACATGCTGGCTCGCGGAGTCTTCCTGCCTCCATCCCAGTTCGAAGCGCTCTTCGTCTCCGCCGCCCACAGCGACGAAGACATCAGCCGCACCCTCGCAGCCGCTCGCGAAAGCCTGCGCGCAATTGCTGCGGACTCCTAGTCGCTGCCGAGCGCGCTCTGCGGGGCAGGGAAGCGACTGCCGAGGCCCTTCTTGGGGGGCAAATCGTGGAAAACCACTTCCACTCTCGTGGTACCCAGGGTCTATCGCCGCTCTGGTCCAAGGGCTTCTTCGATTTCTAGACACTGAAACTACAAGACTTAGCGGCACGTTTTCTTGGTACCCTCCTTGCTTTTCTCTCCTGCGCACCACCGAATGCGGAGCGGTTACAAGGAGCTTTCCCTTCCATGGTTCTTGCAACAGCGGCCCTGCTACTTCATTTGGCGGCAGCAGCACCGGCGGTCCCCGACGCCACCACGAAACCGGCCGTCGCGACCCCTGAAATGAGCGACCCTTTCGCAGCCGAACCAGCCAGCAGCCCGGTCGCGCGCGCCGAAACCTCCTCGGCCGACGCCGCGCCCGCCACTCTGACGACCGCCTCCCTCGAAACGAGTAACGGTAACAACCAGAACTCTCAGTCCCTTTCGACGGTTCGCGTCCCTTCGATCCAGCCGGCCACACCGCCCAAGGTGATCCCCGTCCAGGACATGCCTTCGCACCGCAAATGGCTCGCGCTCTCGATCGCTCAGCACAGCGCCGCGGCCTTCGACGCCTATTCCACTCGCCGCGCGATCTCGAGCGGAGCGCACGAGGCCGATCCTCTGATGCGTCCGTTCGCGCAGTCGCCGGGGATCTACGCCGCCATTCAGGCCTGCCCGCTCGTCCTCGACTACGCCTCCCGGAGGATGCAGCGCAGCTCCAACAGCTTCATGCGGCGGACGTGGTGGGTGCCCCAATCGGCCGCCACCGGCCTGTTTCTCTTTTCCGGCTTTCACAACCTGAGCGTGGCGAATCAGCACTAGCTGAAAAACTTTCGCGGCAGCTCCACTCCCTGGCGGGAACGCCGCAACGAACACCCGGGACTCTCCTCCCGGGTGTTTTTTCGTCCGCCGGCCAAAAAACTCTTTCATTCTCCGGCGGACCACGTAGAATGTGCGCCTTATTGCGTCGCTATCCGGGCCGCTCGGCCCGCGTAGCGGTGGGCTCTTCGCTCTTTCGCGGCTTTCGAGAAGAGGAGCACCGGGGTTGGTTGCTGAGGGTCCTCGAAAATCTGCCGGTTTTGGCGCGCGTTGCGTGCGAGTGTTCTCGCTCGCTTGCGCCGTCCTGCTGATTTGCGCCGCCGCCTTGGCCCAAACCACCGGCGCGATTCGCGGCGACGTTCGCGATCCTTCCGGCGCACTCGTGCAGGGCGCCACCCTGAAAGCCACGCTTTCCGGCACCAGCACGGCCCGTACAACGGTCAGTGGTCCCGATGGATCGTTCGAAATCCCCGAATTGCCGGTGGGTTCCTACGAAGTGACCGCCGAGGCCAGCGGCTTCAAGAAGTTCGTCGCGCAGGGCGTCGACGTCAGCATCGGCCACGTCGCGGTTCTCGGCATTTCCCTCGAAGTCGGCGGCTCCACGCAGACCGTCACCGTCGCGGCCAGTGCCATTCAGGTCGAAACCACCAGCACGCAGCTCGGCGCCGTCATGTCGGAAACGGCCGTGCGCGAGCTTCCCCTCAGCACCCGCGACACGTATCAGCTCCTCCAGTTGCAGCCGGGCGTCCAGTCGCAAGTCGGCGCGGACCTCTTCTATGGCAGCGACAATGCCGGAGTCGTCTCCGTCAACGGCGGTCGCGGCCGTTCCAACAATTACATGGTCAACGGTGGCGACGGCAACGACATCTTCGCCAACGGCCCGGCGATCCAGCCCTCGCCCGACGCAATCGAGGAATTTCGCGTCATCACCAACACGTTCGACGCGGAATATGGCCGCAACTCGGGCTCCGTCGTCAATGTCGTGACCAAGTCCGGCACCAACGATTTCCACGGCGACGTATACGAGTTTTTCCGCAACGACATCCTGAACACGCGCGGCTACTTCGACAAGCTCGACTCGCCCGGCGCGCCCACCCCGGACTACAAACAGAATCAGTTTGGCGCGACGCTCGGCGGGCCGATCAAGAAAGACAAGACGTTCATTTTCGGTTCTTACGAGGGCAACCGCCTGCGGCAGGGAATTTCCTCCGGCGCGGTCGCGTTTCCGACGGGCGCCAACGTCCTCGGCGATTTCTCCGATGGCCCCACCTTCACCGGCACGCTGGTCGACCCCGCCTTCGCCGATATTCTGGCGAATCGCACCACCGGAGGATCGGCGATGAACTGTCAGGCGGCCGTGCTCGCCCAAGACGGCGCCGCTTTCGATCCTCTGCCGGCGGGCGGCGTGCTCTTTTCGAGCATCTTCCCCAACAACGTGATTCCGTCGCAGTGTTTCGATCCCACCGCCGTCGCCGTGTACGACCGCTGGGTTCAGCCCTTCGCCGCCAATTGCGCGGGCGATCCCTGCATGGCCAGCACCTCGCCCGTGCGCAGCGATCGCGGCGACCAATTCACCGTCCGCTTCGACCACAAAATCAGCGAAGCGCAGCAGCTATCCGTCTACTACTATTTTGACGACGACGCGCGCGTCGATCCCTTCTCGACCTTCCAGGCCGCGGGCGGCAACGTGCCCGGCTTCGGTGCGATGTTCAACACGCGCGTGCAGCAGTGGAATCTCAGTCATACGTGGACGCTCGGTTCTAGCGCGATCAACGAATTCCGCTTCAACTATTTCCGCGAGGGCCAGCGAAACCTCGACCACCCGGTCAACCTACTCGGCAGCGTCCACGACTCCTGCGGCCCCGATCTCGTCGCCACGTGCTTCCAGGACCCGGACTATCCCGCCTCGGCCGGCATCACCTCCGATATTCCCGGCCGGCAGGGCGTTCCCAGCATTCTCGTGGCTGGCGGCTTTTCGATCGGCAACAACAACGAAGGCGAGCTGCCGCAAATCGGCAATACGTTTCAGTGGACCGACAACTACACCCGTGTGATTTCCAATCACACGGTCAAGTTTGGCGGCGACGTGCGCCGCCAGCGCTTCGACCAGTTCCTCTATTTCGATATCAACGGCTTCTTCACGTTCCTGAGCGACGGGAACCTCTGCTCGCCGTCGAATCCGAATCCGCCCAGCCCGATCGTTTCTGATTCCGGCCTCAACTGCGACAGTCCGACGACCAACGATGTCGGCTTTCAGTCCGCCTACCCCAACTACTTCCTCGGCACGTCAAATAGCTACACGCAGGGCGCCGCGCAAGGGCAGCACGACCGCAATACGGCCCTCTACCTCTTCGCGCAGGACAGTTGGAAGGTTCGCCCCAACGTGACCTTGAACTATGGCCTACGCTGGGAGCTGAACACGCCGTACTTCGACACGGGCAATCGCCTGCAGACCTTCCGCCCCGGACAGATCACCACGCAGTATCCCTGCTGGATGTCGCAGGAAAGCGCCGATGAGACCGGCTTGCCGGCAGGGGATTGCAGTCCCGGCAGCGCGGGCGAATCTGTTTTCCCGGTTGGTCTCGTTTTCCCGGGTGACAAAGGCGTGCCGCGCGGCCTGACGACCACGTTCTACAAAGCGTTCGCGCCGCGCATCGGCCTCGCGTGGAGCCCGGGCTGGACCGACGGCTTCCTCGCCAAGCTCACCGGCGGACCGGGGAAGGCCAGCATCCGCGCGGGCTATGGCATCTTCTACAATCCGATCGAGCAGTTGGTTCTCGAGCAGTTCAGCGCCGAGCCTCCGTTCGGAGGCAGCACGTCGCTCACGAATACTCTGTTCAATCTGCCCTTCGAGCCGCAATCCGGCGGCGCACCGTATCCGAACGTTTTCGGCGGCGTCATCGATCAGACCCCGAAGACGCCCTGTGCTTCCGATACCCCCGGCGGTCCGGCGGGCTGCGTCGATTGGTCTCAATTCCGCCCGATCCTGCTGGCCGGTGAATTTCAGCCGCACCTGCATGCGCAGTACGCCGACCAGTACAATCTGACGATCGAACGCCAGTTGACCAAGAACATGCTCCTGCGCCTCGCCTACGTGGGCACGCAGTCGCACCACCTGCTCGCGATTCACGATCTCAATCCCGGCAACGCGCAGACCTGCCTCGATCTCCAGGCCGTCTCCTCCTACTACGCCGCATCGCTGCCGGACGGCTCGCCGAATCCGAACGCCAACTCGGACTTGAGTTCCATCTACTCCTGCGGCCCCTTCGGCTCGGACAATGCCTACAATCTGCCTCCCGGCTCGCTTCCCACCGGATTTGCGCTGCATCTTCCGTACGGCGGTACCCCGTCCGTCAACGGAGGACCGGAGTCACCCGCTGTCACCCTCGTCGGTTTGCGTCCCTATTCCTCGCCGCTGTGCCAGCCGCTGACGGCCAACGGCTGCCCGCCCGATGGTGTGCCCGTCTTCAGCAATATCTTCGCCGAGGACACAATCGCCAATTCCAACTACAACGGCTTGCAGGTCTCCGTAGAGCGCAATCTCTCCGCGGGCTTGATGTTCCAGGCTTCGTACACCTACAGCAAAGCGATCGATCAGGGCGCTTCGTTCGAAAATGAGCTGAACCCGCTGAATTTCAACGCCACCCGCGGCCTCTCGCTCGTGGACGCCAGGCACCGCTTCGTCTTCAGTCCGTACTGGCAGCTTCCCGTGCCGAAGTTCGACGGCGTCAAAGGGAAACTTGCGGACGGCTGGGCTGTGTCAGCGATCATCACGTATCAGAGCGGCTTCCCGATTCGTGTCCAGACGCAGGACGATCTCGAGCTCGAAAGCAGCTACTTCTTCGAAGACGCGAACACGCCCCAGGTGACCGGCCCTGTCACGTTCCTGAATCCAAAGTCGAACGGCGGCTACTGGTTCGACACGTCGAACATCAACGATCCCGCGCCGGGCGCCTTCGGGAACATGCCGCACTCGCTGTGCTGCGGTCCCGCGATCAGCAACACGGACATTGCCATCGAAAAACAAACGCCTCTCACCGAGCGGCTCAACACC
>Ga0335083_10010961_pt1 | contig 10911 bp, 7 predicted proteins | sample Lox_Sample_42_FD_206716 | JGI IMG/M metagenome (GOLD analysis project Ga0335083, IMG submission 206716) | Soil microbial communities from Loxahatchee National Wildlife Refuge, Florida, United States - Lox_Sample_4.2 | ecosystem: Environmental > Terrestrial > Soil > Wetlands | place: USA: Florida... | reverse complement strand
CTCTGTTCGCATATGCATCGGACACCTCGCGCGGAACGGCCGCCACCGGCGACCCAATTTCGCTCGACGCACCGATCGTCACGTCGGCCACGCCGGAACCCTCGGCCCTGTGGCTGCCCGTTTGCGGCCTGGCACTGATTGCTTTCCGGCGGCGCTTGCGGACGTGTGGGGAGGCGCGTCAGTAACATCTACTGCGGATCTGCCCCCACATACCGCGCTGCAACTGTCGGGTCCAGTACAATGGATTCGCATTCGCAGCGAACCAATGGAGCCGGATCCTGGCCAGATTACCGAGTTGCTGAAAGCCTGGGTGGCCGGCGACGCATCCGCCCGGGAAGAGTTAATCCCGCTGGTATACAGCAAGCTTCATCAACTGGCGCAACACTATCGGCGCAACGTCGGAGCCGGCGATACCTTGCAGACCACCGCGCTGGTTCACGAAGCTTATTTGCGCCTGGTAAACGTCGAAGGGATTACATGGCGCGACCGGGCGCACTTTTTCGCGGTTTCGGCGCAACTGATGCGCAGAATCCTGGTGGATGCCGCCCGCGCGCACGCGGCAGCCAAGCGCGGCGGCGACCAGAATGTGGTGAACTGGCTGGAACTGGATGGCCTGCCGGCCCCGGACTCCAGTCGGGGCGGCGAACTGGTGGCGCTAGACGATGCGCTGACTAGCTTGACTCAACTGGATCCGCGCCGCGCCAGCGTGGTCGAGTTGCGGGTGTTCGGCGGCCTTACCGTCGATGAAACCGCCGAGGCGCTCGATCTTTCGCCGCAGAGCGTCATGCGCGATTGGAAATTCGCAAAAGCGTGGCTGCTTCGCGCCCTGTCGGACCAGAACACCACTGGGTGAGGATCGTCAAACCAGCTACTGAAGAACGCGTAAAACGGAGCGCGGCGCGAAGCAGTTCCTGACACGTATTGCGGTGCGCGCCGCACCCTTTGCGCTACTAATTGCCTTCGCCGGTCTGCTCGAAGATTAGTTTGCCGTTCAGATAAATCCGGCGCGCATTCATCAGGTGGGAGCCGTCTTTGGCCTGGTAGCCGTCGACTACCAGTTTGTCGCCGAGTTTGGCCGCGCCTTTCTGGAATCCCTGGCGCGAGAGAGCCACGGGGCTAGCGCCTTCACATCCCCAGGTTACGACGTTCCCGGCATCATCCTTGACATCCACGTAGAACCAGGAATGCGGGTTGGTCCATTCGAGCCTGGAGAGAGCTCCTTGGATGCGGATCGGTTTGTTCCCGTCGAACTCGGCTGCGAAGGAGTGATGGGCAATCGCGGAAGGCACGGTCGCCAGCGCCAGGCATAGGGCGGAGAGAGCCAGACTCGATCGCATCAACATTATTATCGCTCCTATTTCTTCTCCGGCAGCGGCGGAGGCAGCGGGGCTAGCTTTTCGAAACCACGGGTGCCATCGGGACGAATCGGGCCGGGGCCGAATTGCAAATGGTCGCGGTCGACGTTGTTCTCGCTGCACGCGTACTCGTGCAGTTCGTCGCCCGGCTTGCCCAAGACCCAGGTGCGTGAGTAGTTGAATGCCTTGGTGTAGAACTTTGGGTCCTCGATCAAGGTGTCGACATGAATGTGATCGTAGTCCGGGCGAGTCCAGTGCTCGATCACATGCAGCGCGTCGCTGTGCGGATTAGCGTTCTCGTCGATCCACACTTGTTTGTCCTTGAAGCCGATGGAATCGATCACCAGCGCGTCTCCGTCCCAGCGGCCGAGTTCTTCTCCGAAGAAGGATGGGTCGGGATCTTCGCTATGTTTGCGTTTGGCGTCGATGGGGATCAGGCGGAAGTAGGTGTACCAATAAAGGAAGGCCACTTTATTCGCGCTTTGCAGGACTTCAAAGGGCAGCGCGCTGGCGTTGTGGCGCGGGATGCCGCCGGGGATGCAGAGGCTTTCCGGATCGATGGTGGCACTGACGTTGTGTTTCCAAGCCGCTTCGCCGGCCGGGGTGAAAGGCAGCTTGTGGTTGGGAAGATCCTTGGCGATGTTGCCTACCGGCGTAGTGTCGCGTGTGCCTTTCCAGTAGCCGCTCAGATCGGGATGGCCGTCGGCGGTTCGAGGAGCGGGTTTCGAGGATTTGACGTCGGGAGCGGTCAAGCCCTGGGCCGCCGCGCGTGGCGCAACGACAGCGAACCATAGCAAACCCGATGCAACCGCAGTAACGCACTTACCGAGTTGACGACTCATGCGGGACTCCTCCGGGGTGCCGATCGATCAGCTACGATCCTAACATTCCATGCAATCTGCGTCAGCCGGCTTGAGGCGAGTCGGGTTGAGCCTGCGAAGGAAGATAGTCCTGAGGGTGGTATAGGAAAGGAGTTGCTGAATCGTTTATACTGGCTGCGGAGGCTGGGTGTGAAGCAGCCTCCGCAGTTCGTGACCGTTACCGGCGTTTCCGCCGGATGACGATCGCTACTGATACCGTGCCGACTAGAGCCAGCACGAACTCGACCAGTATGAGGATCATAAAATGGTCCTCCTTTCTGCTCCTGATGTGGAAGGTCCGGCCTAGCCCCTTTCAGGATTAGCCGGGCTTTCCCGTTTGGAGCTCTAGCACTCCTCGCAGGAACCCACTCTTCCACGGAACAGAAAGATCGTTCGAAACCGATTAGTGGCTTATTAGGGGCGGTTGCTCTCCGAGGAATTTCCGGTTACGGCTTCAACACCGATTCGGCGGTGTACTTGCGGTACTCGCGAAAGTCGACTTGGTTAGTCAGAAACACCTGTTTGGAATGCCCGGCTTCGCGGCCGTATCGCAGGAAGTCCTCGCTCATGCGAGTCTGCATTTCGCCATGCAGCGGCAGGATGAACGGCTGACCCGCGATCTCCACCTGGCCGTAGTCGAGCAGATGAGTCACGTCTTGCAGCGGGAAGTCTTTCGGTGATTCAGCCTCCGTGGTCAGCCGCAGTACGATATTCGAATCGCGACTGGCGTAAATCAGCCCGTGATAGCCAACCACCACGGTGCGTGAGGGCACTTCCAACTGCGCTTGGGAGTGGGATTGATCAACCTGGAAGGAAAAGACCGCGACAGTCTGGCCGCGCAAAGTCTCCCATTTCTTCCATGCGAATTCGGCCTTCGATTGAGGATCGAAGACGCCCCATAACGTGGTGCCGAATTCGCCGGTGGACGTCATACCCGGAGGACGTGGCTGGCCCGGCTTCTGTTTTTTTCCGTCCACTTTGAGAAGTTGATAGCTTTCCTTGTGGTCGAAATAACCGAGCTGCTCCTCAAACGTGTCGGTCGATTTGCGCTCGCCTGTGCCGGCGAGGCGCCCCCGCCCGGGCATCGATTCCCTCACGCCGGACACGTCGTTGGGCGCGAGCATGACCTCGCGCTTAGTGATCTGGGAGCAGATGAAATTTGGTAAATTTGTGGTGTATGCCTCCGCGTAGGCGCGAAGTGCGTTGATGATTTTGGCCTGTTCGGCGGCGTCCGGCGGAGATTGAGCGCAAGCTGTGGTGGCTAGGAGCAGGATGGCCGCGCTGCGCGGGACCGGCATGAGGTTATTGTACTCGCCACGAAGGAAACGCGCCGCACTCCGGATAAGGCCAAGATGCCGGACTAATGGGCCGCCGCGCCTGACATAACGAACCAATGATGAGCGCCTCAAGACCTATTCTTGTTCTGTTGATCGAAGACAACGCGGGTGACGCTGTGCTGGCGCAGCACGTACTAGCCGATTATCCGGAACCGGTAACCCTGCAGGTGGCCGCAAATGAGGAGCAAGCACTCCGGGTGTTCTCGCGCGACGAAATAGAGCCGGATCTGATCATTCAGGATTTGAGCATCCTGTCTTTAGCCGATGCGAAATGGCTGGGATCTAAGAAAATCCCGAGAGTGATCTTCAGCTCCTCGGCGGATCCGCGGGAAATGGCCCGCGCATTCGCCTTGGGCGCCTGCGATTTCATCCGGAAGCCGACCGATCTGAACGAGTTCGCGCAGGCGATGTTTGGTATTCTCGACCGATGGGCGCCGCAAAGGGCCTACCGGGCGGCCCTTTAAGGCCGAACCTTAGCCCCAACCCTGCCTGGCAGGATAGCTAATCTCTTGACAATGGCGCGCTATTCGCACGCGTCCCACGAAACGCTAAGCGTTAAGCCGGAGTCCTACCTGCGGGCGATATGACTGCGGTGGAAGTTTTATTGGTCGAGGATAACGCGGGAGATACTCTGTTAACGAGTCAGATCCTGGCCGAAGCTCCTGTGCCGGTCAAGCTGCACATCGCCCGGGATGGAGCCCAGGCGTTGCAAATGCTGTCGGGCGGCCTGAAACCCGACGTGGTTATCCTGGATCTCAACCTTCCGGAGATCGACGGACTACGTATGATGGAACGCTACCATCCGGTGGACGTTCCCATTGTCGTCTTTAGCGCATCGCGGAGGGAGAGCGACAAGCTGCTGGCCAAGGCATTGGGGGCGGCGGAATACATAGTAAAGCCTACCGATCTTCAGGCCTTCCGCGAGGCCCTTTTTGGCATTGTGGAACGTTGGGGCGGACGGAAGCAAAACGGACTTAGCGGCGCTGCAACCAGCTAGATCAAAGCGAAAGCGCGGACCGGTCTCAGCGGCCGGGAACTCTGCGTTCCAGCAAATCCTGGACAGTGTGACCGATCTGGAAGATCTCGTCCAAGTCGGAGGACTTCTGGACGTACAGATCCGCGCCGAGCTGGGTGGCCATTGTCTTGTCGTCGGGCGAAGCCGAGGACGTCAGGATAATCACCGGGATCGTGACTAGTGGCGGGGTGGCGCGGACCCAGCGCAAGACCTCCTGCCCGCTGCGCCGCGGCAGATTGACGTCCAGGACTATCAAGTCCGGAGCAGCCAGGCCATCCGAAGCGACCCTCTGCAGAAGCTTCAACGCCTTTTCGCCATCCTCGGCGACAACCAGCTCACATGCCAGGTTGCAGGAGCGCAGTGCCTCCCGGAAGAGCAGAACGTCCCCCGGATTGTCCTCGGCCAGCAGGATGCGATGCACGGCGGGACTAGCCACAGGACAAGGTAACTAAAACTTGTAACATCATTTTTCCAGTAGAGTCTAATTCTGACGACCAGTGTACTCGAATCAGACTGTGTCCGCGTAAAATAAGTGTCTAGCTAAGGAGCAGCGAATGAAGTCCAGTGCGACCACCCCAAGCCGTAACGGCGCTAAAACCCGGGAAACTAACACGTTACTTAACACGCTGGTGGCCTTCAAGAGGGGCAATTTTTCAGCCCGGATGCCGGTGAACGAGACCGGCGTTGCCGGCAAGATTGCCGACACTCTGAATGACATTTTGGAACTGAACGAAAAGATGGTCAGTGAGTTTGCGCGCATCAGCCGCGCGGTCGGCAAGGACGGCAAGATTACGCAGCGCGCCTCCATCGGTTCGGTCACTGGGAGCTGGGCGGAGTGTGTGGAATCGGTCAACAGTTTGATCGGCGATCTGGTGCAGCCGTCGACGGAAGTGGCGCGCGTGATTGGCGCGGTGGCTAAGGGCGACCTTTCGCAGAACATGTCGCTGGAAGTGGAAGGCCGCCCGCTGCGCGGCGAGTTCCTGCACACCGCGCGCGTGGTGAACACCATGGTGCAGCAATTGAACTCGTTTGCCAGCGAAGTAACGCGCGTGGCGCGCGAAGTGGGAACCGAAGGAAAGCTGGGCGGGCAAGCGGTGGTGACCGGCGTCGCCGGAACCTGGAAGGACCTGACCGAAAGCGTCAACTCCATGGCCAGCAACCTCACCAACCAGGTTCGTAATATCTCCGGCGTGACCACGGCCGTAGTGAAAGGCGACTTGACCACCCGTATCACCGTAGACGCGCGCGGTGAAATTCTGCAGCTCAAGAACACCATCAACACCATGGTGGACCAGCTAAGTTCGTTCGCGGCGGAAGTGACTCGCGTGGCGCGCGAAGTGGGAACCGAGGGCCGGCTGGGCGGACAGGCCGAAGTGAAGGGCGTGGCGGGTGTGTGGCGCGACCTGACCGATTCGGTGAACTCCATGGCCGGCAACCTGACTAACCAGGTCCGCAACATCGCCGAAGTCACCACCGCGGTGGCCAAAGGCGATCTGTCGACACGCATCACAGTGGACGCGCGCGGCGAAATCCTGCAGCTCAAGAACACCATCAACACCATGGTGGACCAGCTCAGCTCGTTCGCGGCCGAAGTAACCCGCGTAGCGCGCGAAGTGGGAACGGAAGGCAAGCTGGGCGGGCAGGCGGACGTGCCGGGCGTGGCCGGAACTTGGAAGGATCTTACGGATTCGGTCAACTCCATGGCCGGCAACCTTACGGCTCAGGTTCGTAACATCGCCGAAGTGACCACGGCCGTGGCCAAGGGCGATCTATCGCGCAAGATCACGGTGCAGGTCCGCGGCGAGATCCTGGAACTAAAGAACACCATCAACACCATGGTGGATCAGCTCAGCTCGTTCGCCAGCGAAGTGACGCGTGTGGCGCGCGAAGTGGGAACCGAGGGCAAGCTAGGCGGTCAGGCTGAGGTGGAAGGCGTGGCTGGAACCTGGCGCGACCTGACCGAAAGCGTCAACTCCATGGCCGGCAACCTTACCAACCAGGTCCGCAACATCGCCGGTGTGACCACGGCCGTGGCTCGCGGCGACCTTTCCACCAAGATCACCGTAGACGCGCGCGGCGAAATTCTGGAGCTCAAGAACACCATCAACACCATGGTGGACCAGCTCAATTCGTTCGCGGCGGAAGTGACGCGCGTGGCGCGCGAAGTGGGAACCGAAGGCAAGCTGGGCGGTCAGGCGCAGGTAAAAGGCGTAGGCGGCGTCTGGAAGGATCTGACCGAAAGCGTCAATTCCATGGCCGGCAACCTCACCAACCAGGTCCGCAACATCGCCGGCGTGACGACAGCGGTGGCGAAAGGCGACCTGTCGACCAAGATCACGGTGGACGCGCGCGGCGAAATTCTGGAACTTAAGAACACCGTCAACACCATGGTGGACCAGCTCAACTCGTTCGCCAGCGAAGTGACGCGCGTGGCGCGCGAGGTGGGCACCGACGGCAAGCTGGGCGGCCAGGCGCAGGTGAAAGGCGTGGGCGGAGTCTGGAAGGATCTGACCGATTCGGTCAATTCGATGGCCGGCAACCTGACGGCTCAGGTGCGCAACATCGCCGAAGTAACCACGGCCGTGGCCAACGGCGACCTGTCGCGCAAGATCACCGTGGACGTGCGCGGCGAAATTCTGGAGCTGAAGAACACCATCAACATCATGGTGGATCAGCTCAATGCGTTCGCCAGCGAAGTGACGCGCGTGGCGCGCGAAGTGGGAACCGAGGGCAAGCTGGGCGGCCAGGCGATCGTGAAAGGCGTGGCCGGAACCTGGGCCGACCTTACCGACTCGGTCAACTCCATGGCCAGCAACCTCACCAACCAGGTGCGTAACATCGCCGAAGTAACTACGGCCGTGGCTAACGGCGACCTGTCACGCAAGATCACCGTGGACGTGCGCGGCGAAATTCTGGAACTGAAAAATACCATCAACACCATGGTGGACCAGCTCAGCTCGTTCGCCGCGGAAGTGACGCGCGTGGCGCGCGAGGTGGGAACCGAAGGCAAGCTGGGCGGGCAGGCCGACGTGCACGGCGTGGCCGGAACCTGGAAGGATTTGACCGATTCCGTAAACTCCATGGCCAGCAACCTGACCAGCCAGGTGCGCAACATCGCCGAGGTGACTACGGCGGTGGCCAAGGGCGACTTGTCGCGCAAAGTCACGGTGGACGTGCGCGGCGAAATCCTGGAGCTGAAGAACACCGTCAACACCATGGTGGATCAGCTCAACGCGTTTGCGAGCGAAGTGACGCGCGTGGCGCGCGAAGTGGGAACGGAAGGCAAGCTGGGCGGGCAGGCCGAGGTGAAGGGCGTCGGCGGCGTCTGGAAGGATCTGACCGACAGCGTAAATTCGATGGCCGGCAACCTGACGTCGCAGGTCCGCAACATCGCGGGTGTGACCACGGCGGTGGCGCGCGGCGATCTTTCCACCAAGATCACGGTGGATGCGCGCGGCGAAATTCTGGAACTGAAGAACACCATCAACACCATGGTGGACCAGCTCAATTCGTTCGCCAGCGAAGTGACGCGCGTGGCGCGCGAAGTGGGCACCGACGGCAAGCTGGGCGGCCAGGCCGACGTGCGCGGAGTGGCCGGAACGTGGAAGGACTTGACCGACAGCGTCAACTACATGGCCAGCAACCTGACCAACCAGGTTCGCAACATCGCGGGCGTGACGACGGCGGTAGCGCGCGGCGACTTGACTACTAAGATCACGGTGGACGCGCGCGGCGAAATTCTGGAGCTGAAGAACACCATCAACATCATGGTGGATCAGCTCAGCTCGTTTGCATCCGAAGTGACGCGCGTGGCGCGCGAAGTGGGCACCGAGGGTAAGCTGGGCGGTCAGGCTGAAGTCAGAGGCGTGGCTGGAACCTGGAAGGATTTGACCGAGAGCGTGAATTCCATGGCCGGGAACCTGACCAACCAGGTGCGCAACATCGCTGAGGTGACCACAGCCGTGGCGCGCGGCGACCTGTCGCGCAAAATCACGGTGGACGTGCGCGGTGAAATTCTGGAGTTGAAGAACACCATCAACACCATGGTCGACCAGCTCAACGCGTTCGCCAGCGAAGTGACGCGCGTGGCGCGCGAAGTCGGAACCGAAGGCAAGCTCGGCGGTCAGGCCAATGTGCGCGGCGTGGGCGGCACCTGGAAAGACTTAACCGACAGCGTCAACTCCATGGCCGGCAACCTGACGGCGCAGGTCCGCAACATTGCGCACGTCACCACGGCGGTGGCCAATGGCGACCTGTCGCGAAAAATCACGGTGGACGTGCAGGGCGAGATTCTGGAGCTGAAGAACACCATCAATCGCATGGTGGACCAGCTCAATTCCTTCGCCAGCGAAGTGACGCGCGTGGCGCGCGAGGTGGGAACCGACGGCAAGCTGGGCGGGCAGGCCGAAGTGAAAGGCGTGGCCGGAACCTGGAAGGACTTGACCGATAACGTCAACTTCATGGCGGCTAACCTCACCACGCAGGTGCGCGGCATAGCCAAGGTGGTTACGGCCGTGGCGAATGGCGACCTGAAGCGCAAGCTGGTGCTGGAGACCAAAGGCGAAATCGCCGAGCTGGCTGACACCATCAACGGCATGATCGACACGCTCGCCACCTTTGCAGACCAGGTAACCACGGTGGCGCGCGAGGTCGGCATCGAAGGCAAGCTGGGCGGGCAGGCACGCGTTCCGGGCGCCGCGGGAATCTGGCGCGACTTGACGGACAACGTCAATCAGCTCGCTGCCACGCTCACCAACCAGCTCCGCGCCATTGCCGAGGTGGCGACGGCCGTGACCAAGGGCGATCTGACGCGATCCATCGCCGTCGAAGCGCAGGGTGAAGTGGCTGCGCTGAAAGACAACATCAATGAAATGATCGTGAACCTTGCCGCCACCACGCGCAAGAACAACGAGCAGGACTGGCTCAAGACCAACATCGCGAAGTTCACGGGCATGATGCAGGGCCAGCGCGACTTGCTCACTGTTTCGCAATTGTTGCTCTCGGAGGTGACGCCGCTGGTCAGTGCTCAGCACGGAACGTTTTATATCTCCGATACGCATGACAACAAGACCTTGCTCAAGCTGGTGGCTGGTTATGCCGTGGACGACCGCGATGAGGTTCGCAACCAATTCGAAATCGGCCAGGGTCTGGTGGGCCAGTGCGCCAAGGAAAAAGAACGAATCCTGGTCACGGATATGCCGAGCGGTTACGTGCGCATCAATTCCAGTCTGGGCAGCCTGGCGGCAGTGAGCATCGTGGTTCTGCCGGTGTTGTTTGAAGGCGACGTCAAGGCCGTGATCGAGCTGGCTTCGTTCGGCCAGTTCAGCGACATTCACCTGGCGTTTTTGGATCAGCTCACGCAATCCATCGGCATCGTGTTGAACACCATTCGCGCTACCATGCGCACCGAACAGCTCCTGCAACAGAGCCAGGCGCTGGCCGAGGAGTTGCAGAGCCAGCAGCTTCAATTACAAACCACCAACGCCGAGCTGCAGGAAAAGGCCCAGCTTCTGGCCGAGCAGAAGACCGAAGTGGAAACCAAGAACCGAGAAGTGGAGCAAGCCAAGAAAGCGCTGGAGGAAAAGGCCTCGCAGCTGGAAATAACGTCCAAGTATAAGAGCGAATTCCTGGCGAACATGAGCCACGAACTGCGGACGCCTCTGAATAATCTTCTGATTCTGGCGCGCATGTTGTCAGAAAACTCAGATAAGAACCTGACCCCCAAGCAGGTCAAGTTCGCCGAAACGATCCACACCTCCGGCACGGACCTGTTGGCGTTAATCAACGACATTCTGGACCTCAGCAAGATCGAGTCCGGCAAGATGGACGTCGAAGTGGGCGGTGTCCGGTTTACAGACCTGGAAGACTACTGTCTGCGCACTTTCCGGCACGTAGCCGAAGGAAAAGGCATCGACTTCCAGATCGGTCTGGGAGATGGGCTGACGGCGGAATTGATGCACACCGACGCCAAGCGGCTGCAGCAAGTCCTTAAGAATCTCTTGTCCAATGCGCTAAAGTTCACCGAGCATGGTTCGGTGCGGCTCAACATCGACAAAGTGATGAGCGGCTGGAGTTCCTCGAACATGATTCTGAGCCGCTCCAAGGCCGTGATCGCATTCTCGGTTTCCGATACCGGTATCGGCATTCCATCCGACAAGCAACGCATTATTTTCGAGGCGTTCCAACAGGCGGACGGAACAACCAGCCGCAAGTACGGCGGAACTGGGCTGGGCCTATCCATCAGTCGCGAGCTGGCGAAACTGCTGGGCGGTGAAATCCGGCTGCAAAGCGCGCCTGGCATCGGAAGTACTTTTACGCTGTATCTGCCCCAGACCTATGTGACG
>Ga0335083_10010960_pt1 | contig 10912 bp, 8 predicted proteins | sample Lox_Sample_42_FD_206716 | JGI IMG/M metagenome (GOLD analysis project Ga0335083, IMG submission 206716) | Soil microbial communities from Loxahatchee National Wildlife Refuge, Florida, United States - Lox_Sample_4.2 | ecosystem: Environmental > Terrestrial > Soil > Wetlands | place: USA: Florida... | reverse complement strand
TGTAGCCGATCTTCTCGCCCTCGTCCCCGATGCGCTCGAGGTCGGTGATGGTCTTGATGATCGCCACGATGACGCGCAGGTCGCCGGCGGCCGGGGCGCGCGTGGCGAGGATGCGGCTGCACTCCTCGTCGATCATGACCTCCATGTTGTTGACCTGGTGATCATCCAGGGCCACCGACTCGCCGAGCGTGCTGTCGCCCTCGACCAGCGCCGTGATCGCCTTGCGCAGCTGCTGCTCGACGAAGCCGCCCATGCCCAGCACCTTGCTGCGCACCCGCTCCAGGTCCTCGTTGAAGCGACGGGAGATGTGGTGACTGAGATCGGCGGTTTCCATCAGTTGGGCTCTCCGGCCTGGCTCGGCTGCCTGCGTGGCGCGATACGCTCGATCATAGCGGAACTGCGGCTGACGGCCAGTCGGGCGCGTAACGGGACCGGGATCGGCTCGAGCCCGGCGAGGAACTGCGCGGTCGCCGCCTCCCAGCTGAAGGTACGGGCACGGGCGGCGCACCGGGCGCGCTCGAGGCGCAGGGCGCCGGCGATGGCGGTGGCCAGGTCCGGGTCGAGGACCCCGGTGACCCCGGGCTCGATCACGTCATTCGGACCCGGCACGGGGAAGGCCGCCACCGGCACCCCGCACGCCAGGGCCTCGATCATCGCCAGCCCGAACGTGTCGGTGAGCGAGGAGAACACCAGGACGTCCGCGCTGCCGACCAGCCTCGCCAGGCCCTCCCCGGTGCGGAAGCCGACGAAGCGCGCCGCCGGGTAGCGGCGCTCGAGTTCCGCGCGCTGCGGGCCGTCGCCGACCAGGAGCTTGGTGCCCGGCAGGTCGAGCCTGAGGAAGGCCTCGAGGTTCTTCTCCACCGCGAGGCGCCCGACGCTCACCAGCAGCGGCCGCGGGAGGCCCGCGAGGGCGGGATCCGGCGGCATGGGGCGGAAGCACTCGAGGTCCACCCCGCGCCGCCACAGGTGCAGCTGTGCGAAGCCGTGCGAGCCCAGCTCGCGCTGCAGCGTGGGGCTGGAGACGAAGGTGCGCGCCGCGGCGTTGTGGAAGCGCCGCAGCCAGGCGTAGCTCACCGTGAGTGGGATCGGCCAGCGCGCGCGCAGGTACTCCGGGTAGCGGGTGTGGTACGAGGTCGTGAACGGCACGCCGCGCGCGCGACAGAAGCGCCGCACCGCCATGCCGAGCGGGCCCTCGGTAGCGACGTGGATGGCATGCGGGGCGAAGGCCCGGAGCTCGCGCGCCACGAAGTTGCCCGGGGCGATCGCCAGGCGGATCTCGGGATAGCTCGGGCAGGGTATGCAGGCGAGCCCCTGCGGGGTCAGGAAGCGCACCTCGTGGCCGAGGGCGCCGAGCTGCGCGGCGGTGGCCCTGAGGGTCGTGACGACGCCGTTGATCTGCGGGGTCCAGGCATCGGTGGCCAGCGCAATCCTCATGCCGGGTCCGCCAGCAGCGCGCCGCGCGCCCGCACCGCGCTCGCGGCGCGGCCCGGCCAGCGCACCAGGCTGAGCTCGCCCGCCTCGTTCTCGGCGAGCGCCGAGCAGGACTCGACCCAGTCGCCGGTGTTGGCGTAGACCGTGCCCTCGATGCGGCACAGGTTGGCGCGGTGGATGTGCCCGCAGACGACGCCGTCGTAGCCCTGGGTGCGCGCGTGGGCCGCGGCCAGGCGCTCGAAGTTCTCGATGTAGCGCGCCGCCACGCCGATGCCGAGCTTCAGCCCCTCGGTCATCGGCCAGTAGGGCTGGCCGAGGCGGCGGCGCAGGTTGTTGATGCGGTGGCTGACGCCCACCATGGTCCCGTGCATGAAGTCGCCCAGGTGCTGCAGCCACGGGGCGCAGTGGACCACGCCGTCGAACTGGTCACCGTGCAGCACCAGCAGGCGCTGGCCGGCGGCGGTGCGGTGCACCCACTCGCGGTGTACCTCGAACTGTCCCTGCAGCATCTGCGCGAGCATCGCGAGGCTCGCATCGTGGTTGCCGGGAATGTAGACCAGGCGCACCCCGGCGCGTTGCCGCGCGAGCAGCGTGCGCACCACCTGGGTGTGCTGCGGGCTCCAGAAGGCCCGGCGCGCCAGGCTCAGGGCATCGACGATGTCCCCGACCAGCACGATGGTCTGCGCCTCGACGCCGGCCAGGAACTCGTTCAGCTCGCGGGCGCGGGCGTGGCGGTAGCCGAGGTGGATGTCCGAGAGAAACAGCGTCCGGGCTCGTGTCCTGCCGGCGCGGGGAGCGTTGCCGCTTGCCATGATCCGTCCTTAGCCTCGCCACCAGGGCCTACGGCCCAGCCAAGGGTGAGTGCGGCGTGTGTCGGTACCGTTACGGGCCGACTACGACTTTCTGACGGTGCCGGCGCGCTCAGGCGTGGGCGGCTGCGGGATGCGCGACGGAGACGACGCGCTCGGGCGGGAAATGGCAGGTGAAGGTGCTCCCCTGGCCGAGCGCGCTGTGCACCTCGAGCGTCGCCCCGTGCCGCTGCAGCACGTGCTTGACGATCGCGAGGCCGAGGCCCGAGCCGCCGGTGGCGCGCGAGCGGCCCGGATCGACGCGGTAGAAGCGCTCGGTGAGTCGCGGGATGTGCTCCGGGGGCACGCCCATGCCCGTGTCGGTGACGGCGAAGTGCGCGCCGTCCGCGTCGGTCCACCAGCGGATCTCGATCGAGCCATCCGGCGGGGTGTACTTCGCGGCGTTGTCGACCAGGTTGGAGAACGCCGAGTGCACCTCCGGTTCGTCGCCCAGCAGCTGCCCCTGCGAGTCGATGCGCACGCGCACATCCTTGGGGTGCACCGGCCGGGCGAGCACGTCCTTGCGCAGGAGCGCGGCGAGCGCCGCCACGTCGATCGGCTCCCCGCCGACGATCTCGTCGGTCTCCTCCAGGCGCGACAGCTCGATCAGGTCGCGGATGATCGCGGTCATGCGCTCGGCCTGGCGCCGCATCTCGGCGATCGGCTGCTGCAGCTCGCGGTCGAGCGCCGGGTCGGCCGCCAGGGTCTCGAGATAGCCGGAGATCACGGTCAGCGGCGAGCGCAGCTCGTGGGAGGCGTTGGCGACGAAGTCGCGCCGCACCGCCTCGAGCCGCATCTGCCGCGACACGTCGCGCACCAGCAGCAGCAGCTGGCCGTCACCGTAGGGCGCCACCTGCAGGGACAGGAAGCCGTCCTCGCCGGTGGTGGTACGCACGACCACCGGGTTGGCGAAGTCGCCGCCGGCCAGGTAGCGCACGAACTCCGGCGCGCGCAGCAGGTTCTCGATGCGCATGCCGAGGTCCCCGGTGCGCCGCAGGTTGAGCAGGCGCGCCGCCATGCGGTTGAACCATACGATCTCGCGCTGCGCGTTGAGGATCACCACCCCGTCGGGAAGCGCCGCGGTCGAGCGCTGCAGCTGGCGCATCAGTTGCACGAAGCGCTGCTTGTGGAAGCGCTTGCGGCGGTGCAGGCGCACCACCTGGGCGATGATCTCGCCCCACACGCCGCCGACGTCGGGCGGCTCGGCGTAGTTGCGGTGGCGCAGCCACCACTCGAGGCGGAACAGGTTGGCGAGCACCCAGGCCAGGTGCAGCACGAGGGCGACTGCGAGCCCGCCCCAGACGTTGCCGAACAGCCACCCGGCACCGGCACCGATCAGGACGGTCGCGAGCAGGCGGCCTGCCGCGAACAACCAGGCCTGTGTCGCGGGTTGCATCAATTTAACGATCCGCGCCTCGTGCTACGCGAGGCTCACTATACCGTGCGTGCGGAGAAGCGGTAGCCGGAGCCGCGCACCGTCTGCACGAAGTGGTCGTAGCCGAAGTCCTCGAGCGCCTTGCGCAGGCGCCGGATGTGGACGTCGATGGTGCGTTCCTCGACGTACACGTTGCCGCCCCAGATGCGGTCGAGCAGCTGGTCGCGGGTGTACACCCGCTCCGGGTGGGTCATGAAGAACTCGAGCATGCGGTACTCGGTCGGGCCGAGGGCCACGGTGCGCTCACCGACCATCACGCGGTGACTGCCCTGGTCGAGCACCAGTCCCTCGAACTCGATCAGCTCGTCCGCGCCGTTGGGGGTGCTGCGGCGGAGCACCGCATTGATGCGCGCGAGCAGCTCGCGCGGCGAGAACGGCTTGGTGACGTAGTCGTCCGCCCCGCCCTCGAGGCCTGCGACCTTGTCGCCCTCCTCCGCGCGCGCGGTGAGCATGATGACCGGCAGCTCGCGGGTCTCGCGGTCACGCTTGAGCGAGCGGGTGAGCTCCAGCCCGCTCATGTCGGGCAGCATCCAGTCGACCAGCACCAGGTCCGGGCGCGAGTCGGCAAGCGCGGCCCGCGCGGCGCGGCAGTCCTCGGCCTCGCGCACCTCGAAACCGGCGCGCTTGAGGCCGAAAGCGATCATCTCGCGGATGGGGCGCTCGTCCTCGACGATCAGTACGTGCTTGGCGGGCATCTGGGGTTGGGAGACGTCCATACTCCGTGGCGCGGAAGTATTACAGAGGCGCCGTGTTTCAGATTCATGACAAACCGACACTGCCTTGCAGATTAGTGACTTGCCCGCGGCGCCTGTGCAACGTCGTCGCGCACGTACACCGGGATTGCCGCATCCGCAGGCAGTGCCCGGCCGCCTTCGACTTCGGCGACGGCCAGGAGCGCCATCTCGCGTGCCCGGGACCACAGGTCCGGCTGCACCGGCCCCAGTCGGCCTTTGAGGCCCAGTTCAAGCTCAGGGTAGGCGCGGAACCCGCTTCCCACCCCTGCGGCTTTCGGTCCCTGGCCCCAGGCGGAGGGCAGCGTGACCTGTGCGGGTGCGAGCACGGCTTCAGCGCCGCTGGCCCGGGCACCCCCGGAGCTGCGCTCGAAGGCGCCGCAGTAGACCTGGTGCATGCGGGCATCGGTGCAGCAGAGCACGCGCCCGAGCGCCGGGTCCTCCCGAAGCGCACGTTCGGCGAGCGCCCGCAGGTTGGAGACCGGCACGACCGGTACCCCCGCGCCGAAGGCCAGGCCCTGAGTGACGCTCGCGGCCAGGCGCAGCCCGGTGAAGCCGCCGGGACCACGCCCGAAGGCGATCGCGGCGAGGCTGCCGAGCCCAATGCCGGCCTCGTCCAGGAGCTCGCGGATCATCGGCAGGATGAACTGAGCATGGCCGCGCTCGAGCAGCCGCTCGCGCCCGAGCAGGTTGCCGTTAATAAAGAGTGCGGCCGAGCAGTTCTCGGTGGCGGTATCCAGGGCCAGGATCCTCACGAGGCCGCCGCGCTTGCAGCCACCGCGCCGGGCGCGTGCCGGCGCAGGAAGCGCCGGACCTCGTCGGGGTCGCGCGTCAGGGTCATCGGCGGCAGCGCGTTCAGGAACACGCGCCCGTAGCTGCGGCCGAGGATGCGCGGATCGCACAGCACGACCACGCCGTAGTCCTCCTCGCTGCGGATCAGTCGGCCGGCGCCCTGCTTGAGGGCGAGCGCGGCCTCGGGCAGCTGGTAGTCGCGGAAGGCATTGCCGCCGGTGGAACCCAGGTGCTCGATGCGCGCCCGCACCAGCGGGTCATCGGGCGAGGCGAACGGGAGCTTCTCGATGATGACCAGCCGGAGCGCGCTGCCCTTGACGTCGACTCCCTCCCAGAAGCTCGCAGTCCCCAGGAGCACCGCGTTGCCGTCGGCGCGGAACTCCTCGAGCATGCGCTCGCGCGGGGCCTCGCCCTGCACCAGCAGGCGGAACGGCGCGGCGGATCCGGCCCAGCGCTCGCGCAGCAGCGCCGCGCCCTGGGCGAGCGCACGGTGACTGGTGAACAGCACGAACGCGCCGCCGCCGGCGGCGCGGATCAGCGGCTCGGCCGTCTCGATCACCGCCGCCACGTAGCCGGCCGAGGACGGGTCGGGGAGCGGCGGCGGCAGATACAGCAGGCTCTGCCGCTCGTGGTCAAAGGGACTGTCGATCTTCAGGGTCGCGGCATCGGCGAGCCCGAGGCGCTGCGTGAAGTGACCGAACTCCTCACCCACCGACAGCGTCGCGGAAGTGAAAACCCACGCCCCGCCGCGTCCCTCGAGCAGGCCGCGGAAACGCGTGGAGATGTCGAACGGCATGAGGCTGAGCGTGAAGCCGCGCGCGGTGACCTCGAGCGTGCGGACCCCGTCCTGGTCATCGGCGGCAATGCGCGCCAGGCTCGCCGTCGCATCCGCCGCCCGTTCCGCGAGTGGTGCGAGAGCGCAGTCCTCGGGCACGGCGCCGAGCTGCAGCTGCACCCCGTGCAGGGCTTCCTGGAGGCCACCGAGCGCGCACGCCAGGGGCGATGCGCCCGGCGACCAGGCGAGTCGCCCCGCCGAGCGCGGCGCGACAGCCCGCAGGGCCGCCAGGGATTCCTCGGCATCACCCAGCAGGGCGGGTAGCACCCGCGGGCGCTCCGCCGGCAGCGTGCCCGCCTGGGCGTTGGCGAGCTCCGCCCTGAGGTCGCGCAGCAGCGTCTCGAGCTGGCGGCTGCTGACGTGCGCGCCGAAGAACTGGGTGGCCAGGTCCGGGATCTGGTGGGCCTCGTCGAGCACGATCGCATCGGCCGAGCCGAGCAGGTCGCCGAACCCGTCCTCCTTGAGCGCGAGGTCCGCCAGCAGCAGGTGATGGTTGACGATGACCACGTCGGCCTCGAGCGCCTCGCGGCGCGCCAGCACCACGTGACAGCGCGCGAACTCCGCGCAGCGCGTCCCGAGGCAGCTCTCGCGCGTCGAGGTCACCTGCCCCCATACGGGATGTGAGTCCGACAGGCCGCGGATCTCGGCAAGGTCGCCGCGCCTGGTGGTGCGTGCCCAGCGCCGCACTCGTTCGAGCATGGCGCGGGCCGCCCGCGTCGGCGCCGCGCCGCAGGCGTCGAGCCCGAGCTGCTCGCCCTCTCCCTCCAGGCGGCCGATCCGGTAGCGGCACAGGTAGTTGGCCCGGCCCTTGAGCAGCGCCACCTTCGCGGGGCGGCCCAGGGCGCGCGCGACCAGCGGCAGGTCCTTCGCGAACAGCTGGTCCTGGAGCGTGCGCGTGCCGGTCGAGATCAGGACGCGCCGGCCGGAGAGCAGCGCGGGCACCAGGTAAGCGAACGTCTTGCCGGTGCCGGTACCCGCCTCCACCACCAGCGCGCCGCGCTCGCCCATCGCCGTCTCGACGCGGCGCGCCATGTGCAGCTGCTCGCGCCGGACGCGGAAGTCCGGCAAGGCCTGCGCAAGCGGCCCCTCGGGGCTGAATATGTCCTCAAGATCGAGCACGTGGGCGGGCGCCTACGCGGGAGGTCCGGCCGCCCCGGGGGGCAGCGTATCTTGCTGAATTCCCTGCAAACTGGTGCGCGCCGGAGCCATGAAGGACAATGCGTATGAGCCGCTACATTATCAGGGCGCGCAGGGCGGCCGGGATATAATTAGCGGTTACTGAGGCCGTCGAATAACGAGGGATCTGCGGATGGCTACCGCCGCACACACACTGCTGCCGCTTGCGCAGCTCAGCCGTCCGGTGACCCAGTGGGTGAACTCGGTGCGGGAGCTGACCCAGCCGCGCGCCGTGCACTGGTGCGAGGGCACCGAGGCCGAGGCGCGGGAACTCACCGCGCAGCTGCTCAGGAGCGGCGAGCTCAAGAGCCTCAACCCCGAGTTCTTCCCGGGCTGCCAGCTGTACCGCTCGGCGCCCTCGGACGTGGCGCGGGTCGAGCACCTGACCTACATCTGCACGCGCGCGCAGGAAGATGCGGGCCCGAACAACCACTGGATGGAGCCGCAGGCCGCCCACGCCAGGATGCGCGAGCTGTTCCGCGGCTGCATGCGCGAGCGCACGCTGTACGTCATCCCCTACTGCATGGGGCCGATCGACTCGCCGCTGTCGCGCTGCGGGGTGGAGATCACCGACAGCCCCTACGTCGTGCTGAACATGCTGATCATGACGCGCGCCGGCCGGCCGGCGCTCGAGCGCATCTCGCGCGAGGGCACTTTCGTGCGCGGCCTGCATTCCACCGGCGAGCTCGACCCGGAGCGACGCTTCATCATGCACTTCCCCGAGGAGCTCGCGATCGAGAGCTTCGGCTCGGGGTACGGCGGCAATGCGCTCCTGGGCAAGAAGTGCCATGCGCTGCGCATCGCCAGCTGGCAGGCGCGCACCGAGGGCTGGCTGGCCGAGCACATGCTGATCGTCGGCCTGGAGAGCCCGCGCGGCGAGACCCACTACGTCGCCTGCGCCTTCCCCTCCGCCTGCGGCAAGACCAACCTTGCGATGCTGATCCCGCCCGACTCGCTGCCGGGCTGGCGCGTGTTCACGGTGGGCGATGACATCGCCTGGCTGCACCCGGGCCCGGACGGGCGGCTGTGGGCCATCAATCCGGAAGCCGGATATTTCGGGGTGGTGCCCGGCACCAATCCCGAGACCAACCGCAACGCCTACGAGATGATCCGCCGCGACACGCTGTTCACCAACGTCGCGGTCACCACGGACAACCAGCCCTGGTGGGAGGGCCTGAGCAGCGGCAAGCCGGTGCTCGACTGGCAGGGCCGCCCCTACGATCCCGCCAATGGACCGGCCGCACACCCCAACTCGCGCTTCACGGTCGCGGCGCGGCGCAACCCGAGCTGGTCACCCCATGCCGAGGATGCCCGCGGCGTGCCGATCTCGGCGCTGGTGTTCGGCGGCCGCCGTCGCGAGGTCGCCCCGCTGGTCTACGAGGCGCGCGACTGGCGCCACGGCGTCCTGGTGGGCGCCTCGGTGGCTTCCGAGACCACCGCCGCCGCGGTCGGCCAGGTCGGGGTGACGCGCCGCGACCCGATGGCGATGCAGCCCTTCTGCGGCTACAACTTCGGCGATTATTGGCAGCACTGGCTCAACGTCGGCGCCCGGCTCGCCAAGCCGCCGCGCATCTACCACGTCAACTGGTTCCGGCGCGACGCCCAGGGCAAGTTCCTGTGGCCCGGCTACGGCGAGAACCTGCGCGTGCTGGCCTGGATGCTGGAGCGCTGTGCCGGCCGTGCCGGCGCCGATGCTGCGGCCATCGGTAACCTGCCGCGTCCCGGCGATCTCAACACCCAGGGGCTGAGCCTCGCGCCCGGAGCCCTCGAGTCACTGCTGAGCGTCGACAAGGGCCTGTGGTCGAAGGAACTGCGCGAGATCCGCGATTACCTCGGCAAGTACGGCGCGCGGCTGCCGGCGGAGCTGCTCGGGGAACTGGACCGGACCGAGAAGCTCCTCGGCTAGTCATCCTCGCTGGTGAAGCGGATCGTCTGCGGGGAGCCCTGCTCGGGCAGGCGGCCGAGGCCGATCATCCCCTGCCCCTTGATCTGCAGGCTGTCGCGCCGCACGAACGACTCCTCGCCGTCCGCGGTCTGCACGAACGTGCCGTTGGTGCTCTGGTCGATGAGCACGAACTTGCTGCGGTTGATCTCGATGCGCGCGTGCAGCCGCGAAATGAGGCTGCCCTTCACCACGACATCGTTGTCCTCGGCGCGACCGATGGTGATGCTGGCGTGCCGCTCGTCGACGACGATCTCGCGGTCCTGGCAACGCAGCCGCAGACGCATCGTGCGTGCCGGGCGCGGCTCGGTGGCGATGCCCGGCACCATGCTGGTGACGTCCTCGGTCTGCCACAGCACCTCGTAGAGCGCGACCTCGTTGCCCTGCCCCTTGATGGTCGCGATGTCGATCTGGCGGCAGGCGGCACGCCACTCCGGCGACAGCTTCTCCACCGTGGCCGCCGTGGTCACGATCTGGCCGGCCTTAGCCTGGCTCGTCATGCGGTTGGCGGTGTGCACGGCCGCACCGAACACGTCGCGGTTCTCGAGCATCACCGGCCCGAAGTGGCAGCCGATGCGGATCGACACCGGCTGGCCATCGACCTTGAGCTGGGCATGGCTGGAGATCTGCTGCTGCATCTGCGCCGCGGCGTTCAGCGCCGCGTCGGCGCTCGGGAAGGTCGCCATGACTTCATCGCCCATCGTCTTGATGACGGTGCCCTGGCGCTGCTCGGTGGCGCTGCGCATCACGTCGATGCAGATCGCCACCATGTCGCGGGCGCGCAGGTCGCCCATGATGTCGTATAGCCGGGTCGATCCCACGACGTCGGCGAACAGGATGGCGAGTTCGATGTCTTTTCCCATGCGGCCCAACCGATTATACGCAAGCGTCTCCGGGCCGCTATACAGTTGCCGGGCCGCCACGGGCCAGCTGAAGGGCCTCGCGCAGCAGGTCAGGGCCCGCGCCCGGGCGCCGCACGCCCTCGCTCAGCACGCGACGGTACTCGCGCGCACCGGGCTGCCCGCTAAACAGGCCCAGCATGTGACGCGTGACGGCCGACAGGCGTCCGCCGGCAGCCAGCTCGTCCTGTGAATAGCGCGCCATGCGTTCCAACAGCTCGGCGCGCGACGGGACCGGGGCGCCGTGCGGGTGCAGCGCCTGCTGCAGTTCGGCGAGCAGGTACGGCCGATGGTAGGCCTCGCGCCCCAGCATCACGCCATCCGCCCACTCGAGAGCCGCGAGCACGCTGGCAACGTCACGCAGGCCGCCGTTGACCACGAGCGGCAGCCCCGGGAACCGCTGGCGCAGCCGGCGGACCACCTCGTAGCGCAGCGGCGGCACCTCGCGGTTGTCCTTGGGCGACAGGCCGCCGAGCACCGCCTGCCGCGCGTGCACGATCGCAACCGCGCAGCCCGCGGACTGCACGGCCGCGACGAAGCCGCACAGGCGCTCGAAATCCTGGTCTTCGTAGCGTCCTACCGCGGCCGCAACCTCGCGACCGCGGGCGCTGATCACGCCGATGCGCATCTTCACGGTGACCGGGACGCTGATGGCCGCGCACATTGCGGCGACACACTCCGCGACAAGTCGGGGTTCCAGCATCAGGCACGCCCCGAAGGACCCGCTGGCGACCCGGTCGCTGGGGCAGCCGCAGTTGAGGTTGATCTCGTCGTACCCAAGGTCCGCACCGATTCGTGCCGCCCGCGCGAGTTCGGCGGGATC
>Ga0335083_10010958_pt1 | contig 10913 bp, 11 predicted proteins | sample Lox_Sample_42_FD_206716 | JGI IMG/M metagenome (GOLD analysis project Ga0335083, IMG submission 206716) | Soil microbial communities from Loxahatchee National Wildlife Refuge, Florida, United States - Lox_Sample_4.2 | ecosystem: Environmental > Terrestrial > Soil > Wetlands | place: USA... | reverse complement strand
CTCCCCGAAAAATCTCTTCGCTGCGCATCGAGATTTTTCGACCCTCCCGCGAGGGGAGGGTGGCTAAGAAGCAAATTCCTCCGCGAGGATGGCGTAGAAATATTCGTCCCACCATGCGCCGCTCGGCTGGAGGAGGGCTTCCTTGAAATGTGCCTCGCGGCGCATGCGGAGTTTTTCGGCCACGCGCCAGGAGGCGGGGTTCTCGGGCTGGCAGGTGGCGATCACGCGGTGGCACTGAAGCGGGCCGAAGGCGTAAGCGAGCAGCGCAGCGGCGGCCTCCGTCGCGAGCCCGCGTCCCTGATGCTCGCGCGCGAGCGCCCAGCCGATCTCCCACGTGCGGGGCACGAACCAGGGGTGAAAGGGCATGTGTCCGACGAGCGTGCCGCCTGCCTTTTCCATCACCGCGATCGCTTGCGGAGTCTTTGCGTTCTTCGCCGTGAAGGCGCGCGCCCGGGCCGGGCTCATGAGTCCTTCGGGGAGGAACTCCGTGACCTCGCGGTCGGACATGTAGCGGTGCACGGCACGCCAGTCCTCCGGCTTGAAGCGGCGCAGGAGCAGGCGGTCGGTTTCGAGGCGGGTGAATCGCAATGCCATCGGCGACAGAATACGTGAGTCACGCTCCCCCTGAGGGAGGTGGCTCATGCCCATAAATTTTCGTCACAAAACAGAGCACGCATCACCCCCTCCGCCCCGCGACAATGAGCCTTAGGGACCCGGGCGTTCGGCGCTTTCCCGCCCAGCATCAAAGTGGTTCTCTCGCCTTCAGACGGTCCGCGGTTCCCTCGCGGGCCATCAGCCACGCGTCGACACTCAAGCGCTTCGAGGCAATCAGGATATGAAAATCCTGCCGCCCGTCTCGATCGAAGCACGCCGCCTCGTGCCCAGCCCCTGGGACGTGATCGCGGCGGCGCTGGTGCTCGGCTTCATCGTCCTGTTCGCGGATGCGAGCCGCACGGTGATCAAGCCCCTGGCTACGATCACGCACGCGCCGATCTCGCTCGACCCGTCGAATCTTCCGCACTACGCGCTGCTCACGGCGATGCGCATGCTGATCGCGCTGATCGTGTCGCTCATCTTCACCTTCACCTATGCGACCTGGGCGGCGAAGAGCCCGCGCGCCAGCACGCTGCTCATCCCGCTGCTCGACATCCTGCAATCGGTGCCAATCCTGGGCTTCCTTTCGATCACGGTCGTCTTCTTCCTCTCGCTCGCGCCGGGCCGCATCCTGGGTGCGGAGTTCGCCGCCGTGTTCGCGATCTTCACGAGCCAGGCCTGGAACATGGCCTTCAGCTTCTACCAGTCGCTCCGCACCGTGCCCGACGAGATGATGGAAGCGGGCCGCATGTTCGGCATGAATGCCTGGGCGCGCTTCTGGCGCATCGAAGTGCCTTTCGGCATGCCGCAGCTCATCTGGAACATGATGCTGTCCATGTCCGGCGCCTGGTTCTTCGTGGTCGCGTCCGAAGCGATCACCGTCGGCAACACGAACATCGCCCTGCCCGGCATCGGCTCGTATATTGCCGAGGCGATCCTCGAGAAGAATCTCACCGCGATCCTTCTGGCGATCGGGACCATGCTCGTGGTGATCCTGATCTACGACCTCATCCTGTTCCGCCCTCTCGTGGCGTGGGCGGACCGCTTCCGCATCGACAGCGAACCGGGCGACGAGCCGCCGGAATCTTCCGTGCTGACGCTGTTCCGCCGCTCCGCGCTGATGGATACGCTGGGCGCGCCTTTTTCGCGCTTCATGAGCTGGACCTACGCCTTGTCGCCGCCGACGCGCCGGCTCGGTCCGCCGCCGACGCCGTTGCAGAACCGGATCATGGAGATCGCCTGGTCGCTCATCGTGACCGCGATCACGCTTTATGCCGCGTGGCGGATCTTCGCCTTTGTGCGCGGCGCGCTTTCCTGGACCGACGTGCTCACGGCTTCGGAGTACGGCTTCTTCACGTTCCTTCGCGTTGTGATCCTGATTGCCATCGCAAGCGCGATCTGGACCCCCATCGGAATCTATGTCGGGTTGAAGCCGCATCTGACGCGCATCATCCAGCCGATCGCGCAGTTCCTGGCTGCGTTCCCGGTGAACCTGCTTTTCCCGCTCGTGTTCTCGATCATCGTCGGCTTCAACCTCAACACAGATATCTGGCTGTCGCCGCTGATCATCCTCGGCACGCAGTGGTATATTCTCTTCAACGTCATCGCGGGCGCTTCGGCACTTCCGCGCGAGCTGCGCGATGCCGGCGAGAACTTCCAGGTGCACGGACTTTTGTGGTGGCGGAAGATCGGCCTTCCCGGCGTGTTCCCCTACTACGTGACGGGCGCGATCACCGCGTCCGGCGGCTCATGGAATGCGAGCGTCGTCGCCGAGTTCGCAAAATGGGGCAACCATACGCTGCGAGCCCATGGGCTCGGCGCCTATATCGAAAGTGCGACGGTTGCCGGCGACTTCCATCGCATCGTGCTCGGCATCGCGGTGATGGCCGTCTTCGTGGTGTTGCTCAATCGCCTTTTCTGGCGTCCCCTCTATTCCTACGCCGTGCGCAGATACCAACTGACGTAAGATCGGAGAGAGTGTCATGGCAGCGCAGACCCTTCTCGACGTCCATGAGGTGCGCCGCTCGTTCCCGCGCCCGGGCGGCGGCGAGCTTCTCGTACTCGACAATGTCGAGCTGACCCTCAAAGAGGGCGAGATTGTCGGATTGCTTGGACGCTCGGGGTCCGGCAAGTCCACGCTCCTCAGGTTGATCGCGGGCCTCGCGCGGCCCCAGGGCGGCAGCCTCTCCTATCTGGGCCATCCGATCGAAGGCCCGCCCAACGGCATCGCCATGGTGTTCCAGAGCTTTGCGCTCTTTCCCTGGCTGACCGTTCTGGAAAACGTGCAGCTCGGCCTCGAGGCGCTCGGCATCGATCCCAAGGAGATCCGCGCCCGCGCACTGGAAGCGATCGATCTCATCGGTCTCGACGGCTACGAGTCCGCCTATCCGCGCGAGCTCTCGGGCGGGATGCGCCAGCGCGTGGGCTTCGCGCGCGCGCTCGTCGTGCATCCCAACATTCTTCTCATGGACGAGCCGTTCTCGGCACTCGATGTCCTCACCGCCGAAAACCTGCGCACCGATTTCCTCGAGCTGTGGGGCAACGGCAAGCTTCCGATCAAGGGCGTGATCCTCGTCACGCACAATATCGAGGAAGCGGTGTTGATGTGCGACCGCGTGCTTCTGTTCTCCACCAATCCGGGCCGTGTCGTGACCGAGGTGAAGATCGACCTGCCGCAACCGCGCAACCGCACCGATCCGGTGTTCGAAGATTACGTCGATCGCATCTATGTCGAGATGACGGCGCGGCGCGTGGAGCGTGCGCGCACCCAGGCCGTACCGACCGGGCTCGGCTCGATCCTGCATCATGTCTCCGCGAACCTGGTTTCGGGTCTCATCGAGGCGGTTGCCGCCGATCCGTACAGCGGCAAGGCGGACCTTCCCGACATCGCCTCCGACCTGCAGCTCGAGATCGACGAGCTCTTTCCCGTGGCCGAGGCGCTGCAGCTGCTGAGGCTTGCGGAGATCGAGGGTGGCGACATCAGGCTCACCCATATGGGCAAGCGCTTCGCCGATTCCGACTTGAACGAGCGCAAGGAGATCTTCTCGCGCGCGTTGATGAGCCAGGTGCCGCTCGCGGCCCATATCCGCCGCGTGCTCGACGAGCGCACCAGCCACACCGCGCCCAAGCGCCGCTTCATCGACGAGCTCGAGGATCACATGACCGAGGACGCGGCGGAGGAAACGCTGCGCGCAGTCGTGAGCTGGGCGCGGTTCGCCGAGCTCTTCTCCTATGACGACGAGAATGAGATGTTCAGTTTGGAGAACCCGACTTAAGGCGGCGCCACCCGGCGTTCGTCGAGCTGGCTCAGGATCATGATTTTCTGCCAGATCTTGCGCCCCAGGTCGGAGGTCAGTTCTTCCACCTCGTTGACGGCGGAGACGACCGCGGGGTCCTGGATCTCTTCGGCATAGAGGGCGGCGAGCTTGGCGATCAGGGCCAGCATCTCCGAGCAATATTCGAGATAGCGCGACAGTTCGAACTCGCTCATTTTCCGCGCCGGCGAGGACTTGGTCTTCTGGCCGCTGCCGAGAAGGAGCGTCGGATCCTTCGTGAGCTGGTGCATGTCGACGACATGCGCGAAGGAGCGCAGCTCGTAAAGCCTGCGCAGCACGCGGCGGCGCTTCAAACGGAGCTCGAGCGTCAGCACGAACCAGATCGCGCCGAAAGCGAGCAGGAGCAGGTTCACCACGGAATCGAGGCCCTGGGTGATGCCGACGACATCGGCGCGCCTGAGCGCCGCCGACCAGTCGACGATGTCCGCGACATAGATCTGCGCCGCGATGCCGGCGACCACGACCAGCACGGCCAGGGAGCGCAGGCCGAAATAGGGCCGCGACAGCGCTCGCACCCGGGTCGAGGTCGCGCGCGCCGTCTCGACGAGATCGGCGCAGACCTGCGCAAGCCCCGACTCCGGAAAGCGCTCCGCGATGCGGGCGCGCAGGATTTCGACCGTCTCCACGATGCTCTTTGCGGAAAGACGATAGGAGGCCGAAGGCGTCTGGTTCCCGCCGCGCATTCTCATGAACCCCCGAGCCGAAGCCGCGTACCGGCGCACCTTCTGTCGCACCACGGTCACGCATGTGTCCCACACTACCATGGCAGGTTGTGGGCGTGCCGCGGCCCCGCAGGAGCCGGTCGGGGCCGGGATTCATCCTGCGCGGGAATCATCGGCTCGGATTCATTCATCCTGCGCCGCGGGCGGATTTGGAGTCCGCGTGCGGCCTGTGCCAAGAATGGCGGCAGAGGTCCGGCGAACGGGACCGTGGTATGGGGGCGCAATGAACAGAATTCACGTCGGTCAGACGATCGGCCGCGGCTACCGTTTTCTCTTCCACCGCTTCTTTGCGATCGCCGGCTTGAGCTGGCTGCCCGCGCTGGCGCTCGGTGTTTTTGCCACGCTCTGGCTCCCGCATTTCGCGTCCGACGCGGCCCTGGTGTCGAAGGGCACGCTCGCGGCGTACTGGCTCGGGCTCGATGCGCTGGCTCTTTTCGCCGCCCTCGCCTTTTTCGCCGCGACGATCGCGGTTCCGGTCACGCGCGAGGCCCTCGGGCTGCATGACGAGAGCGTGTTCGCGCATTTCGTCGTCGGCCGGCGCGAGCTCCGGCTGTTCCTGGCGCTGCTGCGTTTCGGCGTGTTGCTCTTTGCAGCCGCCGTGCTTCTGACCTTGCTCGTCGGATTCGCGGCGCGGCTGGCCATGCCGGTCCTTGTCGCAAAGATGGGCGCCACCTCGGAGGCGACCGCAGCCTGGCGCGGAATTCCGCTGCGCAGCTTCGTGCTGGGCGGCTCGGCCTTCGTCCTCATATCCGTCCTTGCCGTTCTCGTCCTGCGTCTCGGCTTCTTCCTCGCGCCGATCGCGGCGATCGAAGAGCGCGCCCGCGTGACGCGGGCCTGGATCCTGTCGGCGAGGAATTTCTGGCGCGTCCTGATCGTGACGCTCGCGCTCGCCGTGCCCCTGGACCTCGCCGCGCGCGCCGTCGAATACGCGCTGTTCGGCAAGCAATTGCAGGCGCTCCTGCCGCAGGCGCTGGCCGCGCACGATCCCCTGCTCCTCGTCGGCTGGATGGCGCAGCATGCCGTCGTCCTGGCGGCGATCGGCTCGACCGTGCTGACGCTTCTCATCGCGCTGTTCGCGGGCGCGTCCGCGATGGCTTATCGCACGCTGATGCCGGCGTCCGACATGCAGACCGTCTGGCAACCGACGGTGCGCGAAAGCGTCGAGGAAGAGGCACCCATGCTGCCGGCCATGCCCGCGATGGCAGCGCCGCCGCTCGATGTGACGCTCGGCGATCACCAGGCCTATGTCGCAGAGCCGGCGGTGGACGTCGCCGAACCGGCCGTCTCGCACGAGGCCGAAACGACTGTGCCGCACGACACCCAAATGCACGCGAGCGAAGCGCCGGCCACGGCGGAGGAACTCGCACCGCAGCAGGAGCCCGCGCCCGAAGTTCTGCCGGAAGCGATCGCGGCCGAACCTGCGCAGGCAGATGTGGCAGCTGCGAGCGAGGCCGCGGCGACGACGCAAGCCGCGATGGCCGACAATGACGCCCTGCCCGAGCATGGCGAGGCGCAGCATTCCGTTCTCGAACTGGCGGAGGAGGCCCCGGCGCATGCGGAAGCTTCTCCGGAGAATGCGCCCTCCGAACACGATGTGGCCGCCGCGACTTATGCCGCGAACAATCCTGTCGGGCTGGCTGAACCGGCTCAGCACGTGGCGAGCGCCGAACCCGTCACCGACCTGGTGGAGAACATCCTTCCGACGGGCGATCCCGAGGTCGCACCGAAAGAGCACGCGCTCGAAGCTGCCGAATAAAGCCTGGTTTGCGCGAGCCAGGTATTGCGACATCTGCCGGGTGTCACGGCCGCACAGCCTTAGGGCGCCAAAGGTCTTACGAGTGAGGCTGCCTTCTTTGCGCGGGCGCGGGCTTCGTCGGTGGTTTGGCCGCGGGCGAGGGCTACGGCCATGCGGCGCTTGACGTAGGATTCGGGTTTGCCGAACACGCGGATTTCCGACTCCGGCACGGAGAGCGCCTCGTCGAGGCCTTCGAAGGCGATGCCCTTTGCGTCCATGCCGCCATAGACCACGGCCGAGGCGCCGGGCGACTTGAGCGCGGTGGAAACGGGCAAGCCCAGGATCGCGCGCGCGTGCAGCGCGAACTCACTCTGGTACTGGCTGACGAGCGTGACGAGACCGGTGTCGTGCGGGCGCGGGCTCACTTCGGAGAACCACACCATGTCGCCCTTCACGAATAGCTCGACGCCGAAAATGCCGTAACCACCGAGCGCTGCGGTCACCTTTCCCGCCATGTCGCGTCCCGCCGCGAGCGCTTTCGCGCCGATCGGCTGCGGCTGCCAGGATTCGACGTAATCGCCGTCCACCTGGACGTGGCCGATCGGTTCGCAGAAATGCGTGCCGTCCTTGGCGCGGACGGTAAGCTGCGTGATCTCGAAGTCGAAAGCGATCTCGCCTTCGACGATGACGCGTGGCTGCTTCACGCGGCCGGCGGACAGCGCCTTGTCCCAGGCCTTGGCGACGTCCGCACGCGACTTCACCCGCGACTGGCCCTTGCCCGAAGACGACATCACGGGCTTCACGAAACACGGCACACCGATGCCGCCATCGATGGCTGCCTCGAGCTCTTCGAGCGACGACGCGAAGGCATAAGGCGAAGTCGGCAGCTTCAGTTCTTCCGCCGCGAGCACGCGGATGCGCTCGCGGTTCATGGTGATGTGCGCGGCCTTCGCCGTCGGAATGACGGTGGCGAGTGCGGCCTGCTCGATGCGCACGAGCTCGTCGGTCGCGATCGCCTCGATCTCGGGCACGACGAGATGCGGCCGCTCCTTCTCGATAAGGGCACGCAGCGCCGCGGCATCGGTCATGTCGATGACATGGGCGCGATGGGCCACTTGCTGCGCGGGCGCGTTGGCGTAGCGGTCCACCGCGATGGTCTCCACACCCAGCCGCTGCAGCTCGATGACCACTTCCTTGCCGAGCTCTCCCGAGCCAAGGAGCATCACCCTGACGGCGTTGGGCGTGAGAGGCGTGCCAATGCGCATGCGAAGCGATCCGGGAATTCTCTTAGCACGCTTGCCCGCGCGATCTGCGGCGTCAACCGGTCCCCTGGCTCGGCCGGTAGGTCTTTTTGATCTGGATCAAAAAGGACAAGGCCGGGGCCCCCTTAGAAATTGGCCCAGTGTTTGTGGGGACATTCCATGCCGTACAGTGCCGAAGGCTACGAGAAACGCGCCGCCGAATGCGTCGTGCTCGCCAACCAGGCGCGCGATTCCCTGATCCAGGCCGAGCTCTTGAAGCTGCGCCAGACCTATCTCCATATCGCGAAGCGGCTGCGGCAGGGCGAAACAGGACGGACGGAGGAATGAGCCGCGCTCAAGCGCGCGGGTAGACCTTCGCGAAGGCTTTCATCAGCGTCTCGCGATCCATCGGTTGGCCTTCGACCAGGATTGCGTCGTCCTGGTAGGCGATGCCGGGCGCCGCCTTCGCGGTCCAAATATGCGAGGTCGGGATTGCCCAGCCCGGATCATCGAGTGTGCCCGCGGCGATGAAGACGAAGTTCGGCGCGGACAGGGGCTCGTGCCACAGGCGCACGCCGCATCTGGTGCAGCGGAAGATATCGATCTCGCGGCCGGAATCCGCACGCTTCCTGTAGCAATCGGTGGCGCCTCCGTGCGTGAACTTCGCGCGTTCGGCGAGCAGCATCAGGAGATTGGTCGCGCCGGAGAACTTCTTGCAGTCCTCGCAGTGGCACGCGTTGATGCCGAGCGGCCGCGCATCGAGCGCGTAGCGGACCTGGCCGCACAAGCAGCCGCCCTCGTGCGGCGGCTGCGGGATCGGCGGACGCTCCATCTTAGTTCTTCGCGCGGTCGACGAGCTTGTTCTTGGCGATCCACGGCATCATGGCGCGCAGGCGCTCGCCGACTTCCTCGATCGGGTGGGCGGCGTTCTTGGCGCGCGTCGCCTTGAACGAAGCCTGGCCGGCCTTGTTCTCAAGCACCCAGTCACGCGCGAAGCGGCCCGCCTGGATGTCGTCGAGCACGCGTTTCATCTCGGCCTTGGTCTCCTTGGTGATGATGCGCGGACCCGTGACGTATTCGCCGTACTCGGCGGTGTTGGAGATCGAATAGTTCATGTTGGCGATGCCGCCTTCATAGATGAGGTCGACGATCAGCTTCACTTCGTGCAGGCACTCGAAATACGCCATCTCGGGCGCGTAACCCGCCTCGACGAGCGTCTCGAAGCCCGCGCGGATCAGCTCGACGACGCCGCCGCAGAGCACGGTCTGCTCGCCGAAGAGATCGGTCTCGCATTCCTCGCGGAAATTCGTCTCGATGATGCCGGCGCGGCCGCCGCCGATGGCACTCGCATAGGCGAGGCCAAGATCGTGCGCGTTGCCGCTCGCGTCCTGGTGCACGGCGATGAGGCACGGCACGCCGCCGCCGCGCAGATATTCGCTGCGCACGGTGTGGCCGGGGCCTTTCGGCGCCACCATAAGCACGTCCAAGTCCTTGCGCGGCTCGATCAGGCGGAAATGCACGTTGAAGCCGTGCGCGAAGAAGAGCGCCGCGCCGTTCTTCATGTTGGCGGCGAGGTCGCGCGCGTAGATATCGGCCTGCAGCTCGTCGGGCGTCACCATCATCATGCAGTCGGCCCAGCGCGCCGCTTCCGCAACCGGCATCACGTTGAAGCCCGCGGCCTTGGCCTTGTCGGCAGAGGCGCCGGCGCGCGCCGCGATGGCGACGTCCTTGACGCCGGAGTCGCGCATGTTGAGCGCGTGCGCGTGGCCTTGGCTGCCGAAGCCGATCACCGCGACCCTCTTGCCCTTGATGAAATTCAGATCGGCGTCCCGATCGTAGTACACGCGCATGAGTTCAGCTTCCTTTTGCTGCTAACGATAAGAGTCCAAGATCCGTCATGGGAAATAAGGGGACAGCATATCAATTTCCCTTATTCCCTCACGACGGCCATTCGATCCCCGAAATTCGGAAATTGATATGCTGTCCCCTTATTTCCTTCGGCCATGACGGGTGTTGGGGGTAGGTATCACATCGCCTCCGGGCCGCGGGAGATGGCGGCGACGCCGGTACGGGAGACGTCGACGAGGCCCAGGGGCCGCATCAGCTCGATGAAGGAATCGATCTTGGATGGGGCGCCGGTGATCTCGAAGACGAAGCTCGTGTGCGTGGTATCGACGGGGCGTGCGCGGAACGCATCGGCCATGCGCAGCGCCTCGACGCGCTTCTCGCCGGTGCCGGCGACTTTGACGAGCGCCATCTCGCGCTCGATGCCCGGCTTCTCGAGCGTCCAGTCCACCACGCGGTGCACAGGGACGAGCCGGCCCAGTTGCGCCTGGATCTGCTCGATCACCTCCGGCGTACCGGAGGTGACGATGGTGACGCGCGAGGTGTGCGCCGCGTGGTCGACTTCGGCGACAGTCAGGCTCTCGATATTGTAGCCGCGGCCGGAAAAAAGGCCGATGACGCGCGCGAGCACGCCCGCCTCGTTGTCAACGAGGACCGCGATGGTGTGACGTTCTCCGTTTCGCTTCTGCATGTCAGGCCGCCGTCCAGTGCGCGCGGACTTCGCGGACGAGGCCGCCCTCCGCAAAGACCATCATCTCGGAGCCTTCGCGGCCTTCATTCGCGCGGATGCGGAACACGACGCTGCCCTCGCCCGGATAGATCTTGTCGAGCGTGAAGCGCAGCGCGGGCGAGCGCGCAAGCCCTCGCGCGAAATAGGCGCGCAAAGCCGCCTTGCCTTCGACACAAGGCACGCCGCCGCCGAGCGTCGCCTTCACGCGCGGCGAGTAGAGTCGCACGTCGTCGGTGTAGTGGGAGAGAATGCGGTCCATGTCGCGCGCGTTGAACGCGTCTATCCAGTCCGCGGCAAAGGCGTCGAGGTCAACCATCGTCACACCAGCATCTTGCCTTCGTCGGAGACGGTCGTCTTTTCCTCTTCCGCGTCGCAGAGGATCATCTCGTTGTGCGCAGCACCCGAAGGGATCATCGGATAGCAGTTCTCCTTGGGATCCACGCGCACATCGAAAAGCACGGGCCGCTTCACGTCGATCATCTCGCGGATCTTGTCGTCGAGCTCGGCCGGCGTGTCGGCTCTGAGGCCCACAGCGCCATAGGCGTCCGCGAGCTTCACGAAATCGGGCAGCGCTTCCGAATAGGAATGCGAGTAACGCCCGCCATGCAGCAATTGCTGCCACTGGCGCACCATGCCCATGTAGAGGTTGTTGAGGATGAAGATCTTGATCGGCAGCTCGTACTGCACGGCCGTCGACATCTCCTGCATGGT
>Ga0335083_10010957_pt1 | contig 10913 bp, 6 predicted proteins | sample Lox_Sample_42_FD_206716 | JGI IMG/M metagenome (GOLD analysis project Ga0335083, IMG submission 206716) | Soil microbial communities from Loxahatchee National Wildlife Refuge, Florida, United States - Lox_Sample_4.2 | ecosystem: Environmental > Terrestrial > Soil > Wetlands | place: USA: Florida... | reverse complement strand
GGGCCGGACGCGTGCAGCGTGATGGCGTGCACGGGCGCGACCACGAGCGTCGGGGATTCGGCGAGCTTGGCCGTCGAGATCGGCGTCGATCGCAGGTCGTCGCGCTCCGCCATGATCGCGCCGTCGTCGGAGATCGCGAGCGAGAACTCGCCGCGGTCGGTCGTCGTGTCGACCGCGCCCGCAAGATCGGGGCTGGTGTAGATGCGCCGCGCGTCGCCGGCGAGCTCGCCTTGCCACGCGACGACGCGCGCGTGCGCGACCGGCGCGCCGTGGCTGTCGACGACGTGCCCGCGAATGAGTCTCGTCGTGTCGAACGGCCGCATGTGCTGCTGCTTGTCGGCGCGCGCGTGCGCGTCGTCGAGATCGCCGCGGCGCCACGCGACCTCGGCGAGCAGCCTCTCGAGCTCGCGTCGGGTCGGCCCGGGCAGCTTCTCGTAGTCGGCGCCGAGGCGCGCGGCTTCGTCGACCTGGCCATCGGCAAGCCGCAGCCGAATCTTCAGCGCGACGAGCTGCGACTTGTGCTTGGCATCGGCCCACCATTGCTTGGCGAGCAGCGCCTCGACGCCGGCGATGTCGCCGCGCGACAGCATCGCCCCGCCGACGATCGCGTCGATCGAGTCGGCGAGGTCGGGATCGTCGCCGGCGCGTTGGACGGCATCGCGCGCCTCGCGCTCGAGCTGCTTCTCGCGCGCGGCATCGGTCGGATCTTCGGCCTCGACGCTCTCGGTCTCGAGCCGCGACACGCGCGCCCAGGCCTCGAGCCGGTAGTCGTGCAGCTGCGCGGCGCGCTCGGCGGACGACGTGAAGTACTTGCGCGCTTCGGCGTAGCGCCCGACGAGCAAGGCCGCGCTGCCGAGCGCGTGGTCGAGCAACGCCTCGAGCGGCGGCCAGCCCAGTGCCTGCGCGTTGCGGCGGAACCGGGCCTCGTCCGCGAGCAAGGTCTGCGGCTCGCGCAGTTGCAGCGACCACACCTCGGCGCGCAGCGAGACGATCTTGGTGCGCTGCTTGGGGTCCTCGGGCAACGCGGGCGGGGCGATCGGGACGTCGCTCTTGCACGCGTCGACGCGCGGCAGCGTGCCGCGCAGGTCGAGGCGCTCGAAGGCGGCGACCGGCAGCGTCTCGACGACGAGCGCGGCCGCCGCCACCTCGTCGCGCACGCCGAGCAGGCAGCCGAGCTGCGCGATCGCGAGCGGCGTGCGCTTCGCCGTGCACGCGGGGCCGTAGGCATCGAGCCACGTCGCGCGCGTGGCGTCGAGCGCGTCGCCGGCGCTCGTCGCGGCGACACCGACGCGCTGATCGAGGTTCGCGCGCCGCAGGGGTGTCCATGCGTCCTGGAAGTCCGCTTCGGCCGAGCACGGCGCGGGCTGGTCGTGGTTCTCGACGGCGTGATCGCGCCGCATCGTCCACAGCAGCACGGCCGCGGCGACGATCGCGAACGGCGGGATGATGCGACGCCAGTGCAGCGGCGGCGCGGCGAACGCGCGGTCGAGCGCCGCGAGCAGCGCGTCGAGATCGGGCCAGCGCGCGTCCGGATCGGCGGCGAGCCCGCGCGCGAGCGCGGCGCGCACGCGACGAGGCAGTCGCGCGCGCACGCCGGCGACGCCGGCGGCGGCGGCGCGCTGGAGCTCCTCGAGCGTCTGGCCGCGGAACGGCCGCTCGCCGGTGAGCGCCTGCCACGCGGTGACGCAGAACGCGAACTGATCGGTGCGCGGATCGGGCGGCGCGCCGAGGTACTGCTCGGGTGCCATGTACGCGGGCGTGCCGATCATCGCGCCGGTCTGCGTGAGCGTGGACTCGAGCAGCCCCGAGCTCGGCGTGCGCGGCGTCGGCTGCAGCGTGTCCGCGAGCGCGGTCGCCGACACGCGCGACGCCGCCGGCGCCGCGGCCGGCACGAATCCCGCGCTCGGCTCGACCGCGCTGCGCGCGAGCCCGAAGTCGGTCACGAGCACGCGCCCGTCGCGGCTGCGCAGCACGTTGTGCGGCTTGAAGTCGCGGTGGACGATGCCGGCGGCGTGCGCGGCGGACAGGCCGCGGCCGGCGGCGAGGATCGCCTGATACACCTCGGCGCGCGGCGGCCCGGCCTTGAGCCACGCGTCGAGGTTCGTGCCCTCGACCAGCTCCATCACGATGTAGTCGCGCTCGCCCGCCGAGTTGACCTCGTACACGGTGAGCACGTTCGGGTGCTTGAGCCGGGCCATCGCGCGTGCTTCGCGCAACAGGCGCGCGCGTTGCGTCGGATCGGCGTCGGCGCGATGCAGCACCTTGATCGCGACCGCGCGCTCGAGGTCCGGATCGTGCGCGGCCCACACGATGCCCATGCCGCCGGCGCCGAGCTGGCGCTCGAGCCTGTACTTGCCGAGCTGCGTGCCGGCCACGAGCTCGGCCGCGGGGCCGCTGCCCGCATCTGCGGTCTGGTCGAGCTCGCCGCTGCTCATCTCGCCTCGGACTCGCGCGGCCACCACCAGTACGCGGACAGCGCGAACACCAGCGGCAGGGCCATCATCGCGACCACCGTGACCAGCTGCTGGCGCAGCAGGCCGAGTGCGGAGGCCGACCACAGATCGCCGAACAGGTGGATCGCGAAGATCGATCCGGCCATCGCGCTGGCGCGGCGCTCGGTCGGCACCGAGCGCAAGAACATCGCGTTGATCGGCGAGGTCGACAGGAACAGCCCGACCTCGACGAAGAACGCGAGCGCGAAGAACGCCTTGGCGCTCGGCACCAGGAACGCGAGCACGGCGAGCGGTGCGGCGATCACCATGCCGATCGCGCACACCCGCAACAGCACGTTGGACGCGGCCTTGTTGGCGGGCGCGTCGTAGGGCGCGTTGGCGGGCATCGCGGGCAGCCTCGCGAGCGCGCGATCGGCCCACCGCCCGCCGATGAACGTGCCGACGGCGCCGCCGATGATCAGCACGAGCCCGAAGTAGCGGTTCGCGGTCTCGAGGTCGAGCTCTCCGGGGAACGTCTCGAGCAAGTACTTCGGCGCCCAGAACGCGAATGCCGACACGGCCGCGGTGTACGCGCAGTAACCGAGGACGCCGCGCCGGAACAGCGGGATGCGCGCGATCACGCGGAGCCCGTCGATGATCTTGCCCTTCGCCGCGGCGAGCTTGCGCGTCGGCTCGGCGATCGCGAGACACGACAGCGCCAGCGCGATGCCCGGGCCGCCGGTCGTGTAGAACGCCATCGACCAGCCCCAGCGCTTGCCGATGAAGCCGCCGAGGATGTAGCCCATCGCGTAGCCGAGCGGGATGGCGAGATAGAAGATGGCGAGCGCGCGGTTCTTGCGATCGGGCGGCGTGATGTCGTCGATGATCGTCGGCGCGAGCGTCGCGTAGCTGGCTTCGCCGACACCGACCGTGACGCGCGCTGCGAGCAGCGACCAGTATCCGGTCGCCATGCCGCTCGCGACCGTCGCGATGCTCCAGATCGCGACACCGAGCGCGATGAGGCCGGTGCGTGCGCCCTTGTCGGCGCGCGCGCCGAAGAACGGCGACGTCAAGAAGTAGCCGATGATGAACGCGGCGTTGAGCGTGCCGACCTCGAGGTCCGAGAGATCGAGCGCCTTCTGCATCGGATCGACGACTGCCGACACCACCGCGCGGTCGATGTAGTTGAGGAAGTTGAGCCCCGTCAGCAGCGCGAGGATCGCGTAGCGGTTCTTGATCATCGGGATCGAGCCGGTGAGGCTTCAATGTATCAGTTACGATCGACACGTGGTGCGGCTCGGAATTGCTGTGGTCGTGCTCGCGGCGTGCGGGCGCATCGACTTCGCCACCGTCGGCGACGGTGGCGCGGTCGCGAGCGGGACGATCACGCACGTCCAGGCGTTCGTGCAGCTACAGGGCAGCTCCGGCGCGGCGAGCCATACGTTCACGGCGCAGGCGACGGCGGTCGGCGATCTCGTGCTCGTGCACGAATACTGTCGAGTCACGCCGCTCGCGACCGGCGTCATGATCGCCGCGCCGGGATGGTCGTTCGTCCAGCTCGGTGCCACGGCGAACGCGGCGGGCGAGAACGCGGCGAGCTTCGCCGCGATCGCGCCCGACACCGCGAGCGCGACGTTCACGGTCACGTGGGCGACCACCGGCTGCATCGACACCGACGATATCGGCGACGAATTCGGCGGCTCCTTCGTCCCCGCGACGGCGATCGATAGCCACGACGAAGAGACCGGCGACAACGACTGCGTCGCGCACGTCACCACGCGCCACTCCGGCGACGCGGTGTGGGCCGCGTGCACCACGCTCGCGGTGAGCGGCCTCGGCACCGGGTACACGCTCGGCGCGGACGACGGTCACGGCGACTGACCGAGTACCGGCTCACGGCGGATCCCAGCGGCACGGTCGAAAGCCCGACCTTCACGAACACGAGCGGTCAGCCGTACGTGACCACCGCGGTCGCGCTCACCGCGCTCGCGGACTAGCCGCGACGTCGACCACGGCGGCGGCGTAGGCGACCGCCGCGGCCTCGCACTCGTCGAGCGTGCCGGTCAGCCACGCGCACGCGAAGTTGGTCTCGGTCGGCGGCGTCATCACGCGCACGGCGCGTACCTCGGCGGCCTTGAGCGCGGCGTCGAGACCGATCGTCGCTTCGATCGGCGGTGCGACGAGGTATGCCATCGGCTCGCCGGGGGCGAGGCCGGCCTCCTTCGACAGGTACTCGCCGAGCGACGCGATCACGTGCGGGAACACGGTGACGGTGCGCTTGCCGTCGGCGTCATAGAAGCACGCGTCGTGGGCGAGGCAGCGCACGAACGCGTCGAGCGCCTGATCGATCGATTCGGGATCGGCGGCGCCGAACACGCCGAGGATCTCGCCCGACAGCCGGCCGCTCGCGTGCGCGGCGCCGGCGTAGAAGCTGTGCGCGAAGATGACGTCGACCGGCGCGTGCTTGGTCGCCTCGTCGAGCGCGACGTACGTCGGATCGTCTTGATCGACCGTGACGAGCCCGAGCGCGGTGTGGCGCGCGGGATCGCCGCCGTACGCGCGCACGAGCGCGGGATCCGCGTGAGGCAAGCGGCGCACGCTCAGCACGGTCGGCACGATCGGCTCGAGGATCATCGTGCCTCTCCGGTCTTCTCGACGAGCTTCTGCCGCACCTGCGGTGCGCGCGGCATGCGCTCGCCGGTCATGCCGAGCCGCGCGAGATCGAGCGCGACGCCGCTCGTCTTCTGCTCGATCATCGCGGCGGCGAGCGCCGCGAGCCGCGCGGCCGCTTCCTCGATCGGAATGCCGCGCGCGTGGATGTTCGAGATCATGTTGCGGTCGCCGTCGGTCCTGCCGACGCGCGGGTCGTACACGACGTACGCGGACAGGCCGTCGCCGGTGCCGAGCCCGGGCCGCTCGCCGAGCAGGATCATCGCGACCTTCGCGCCGACCTCCTGGCCGATCTCGTCCTCGAGCCACACCCGCGCGAACCGCGCCGCGACCGGCGTGCCGACCGAGAGCCCGCGCGCCGCGCACGCCCGCGCGACCGCGTCGTACAGCGCCTTGCCCGAGCCGGTGCACGCGACCGCCGACAGACCATCGGCGACGATCACCTGGACGTCCGGATGACGCGTGCACTTGCCGCGCACGGTGGCGAGCGACGCGTCGTCGAGCCGGCGCCCGAGATCCGGGCGCAGCAGGAACTCGCGGTGGTCGCTCACGCGCGACTTCACCCCGACGAAGCCGTTCGCCGCGGCCCATTCCTCGGGCAACAGCGCGTCGACCGCGGCATGCGCGACCGCGAGCTCGGCCTGGAACTGCAGCACGACATCGGTCGCGTAGCGCGTGCCGACGTGGCCGATGCCGAGCAGCGCGGTCGTGTGCCGCGCGGCCTCGGCCGCGAACGGCCGGCGCTCCGGCCGCGGCGTGTACACGCGCGCCGGCGGTGCCGGGATCTCGGGCAGCGGCGGCGCCGGCGCGAGCGGCTCGCTCGATCCGAGCGCGTCGCGCAGCGCGGCGATCAGCTGCCGGGTCCGACTCACGGGCGACTACGTCACCACGAGGGCCGGAGCCGTGCCAGGTCTGGCCCGCACAATTCGCGTCGTCACGGAGTTGCGAGCCGGCGCTTCGCGTCGACGATCAACGGGTCTGCAGTGGCGTCCCGCTGTGCCGCCACGAACGCCTCGTAGGATGCCTTCGCCGCGGCGCGGTCGCCGCTGGCCTCTTGAATGCGCCCTTCGTAGTAGCGGAGCACGGGCAGGTAGTGCGCGCTCGTTCCGGATTGGTCGCCGAAGCCCAGCGCGATCTCGGCCCGGCGTGTCGTGCAGATCGCGAGCTCGTCGCGCGCGGTTCCGAAATCGTTCGCGTCGATCGCGGCGTGCGCCAGGGCAAGATGTGCGACCCACACGTCCGAGATCACCGCCGCATCGCGCGCGATGCGCATCGCATCCTGCGGCTTGCCGTGGAGCCGCGCGTCCTCGGCCTCGATCACGCTCCCGTACGCGCGGGAGTCGGGCACCGTCTCGCGCGCGAGGCGGTCGCGGATCGCGCGCGCGTGCGCAACGTCACCCGCCTGGAGCTCGACCATCGCCGCGACGTACAGAGCGGAGGCGGTGGTGCCGACCTTCGCGGCGAACGCGAGCGCGGCCGGCTTGTCGCCACGCCGCACGGCCAGCTCGGCGAGGATCGAATTGTTGACGTCCGCCCACTCGGTGTGGCCGGTCGCCAGGTCGCGCGCGAGTTCGTCTCGAAGCCGCTTCTCGGCCTCGGCGATCTTGCCGTCCGCGATCGCGAGGTCGATCGCTTCGGCATTTCCCGTGTTCGGGTCGAGTGCGGTCGACTTCGCGAGCACGTCGAGCGCCTTCTGGCGATGCCCGAGCAGGTACTCCGCGACGTAGAGGTTGTTGTAGAAGCTTGCGTCCGGATTCGGAAATCTCGCGAGTAGCTCGTACGCCGTCGCGGTCGCGTCGTCGAGGTGGCCGGTCAAGAGCTGATCCATCACGAGCTGCGAGCGAAACGTGATGTCGTGCGGATAGTGGCGGAGCGCGTTTTGCGCGACCTTCGCGGTCCGCTCGCTGTTGTGCGAGACCGTGTAGGCGACCAAGAGGTTGATGTACGCGATCCGATCGCGCGGCCAGACGTTGAGCAACTCCTCGTAGAGCGAGATCGCGCGCGCAAAGTTGCCCTGCGCCGCTGCGGCATCGGCCTCGATCGTCAGCCGGTCGCGCCGGCCACGGCCCTCGACGAGCTGGGTCGCGAGAACGTTCTGGTCGCGAGCGCGCTTCGGCTCGCTCACGTTGCTGTACAGGACGGCGAGCTTGCGATGGGCATCGGCGAACGCCGGATCGAGCGCGATGGCGCGCTGCAGATGGTCGGTCGCGCTGGCGTCGACGTTCTCGCTCATGCCGAGCGCGACGGCGTACTCGTGATCGGCCTCGAGGTTGGCGGACAGATCGGTGGTCGGCGGCTCACCAGTCGCCAGCTTCTCGCCGAGCGCGGTCCGGATCTCGAGTGCGAGCTGGCCGATGGTCTGGACCAGCTGATCGCGATCGACGTGGTCGACGGTTCGCTGCAGCACCGGCTTGCCGTCGGAGCTCGCGAGCGTGAACGAGAGCGAGAACTTCGTGCCCTGCGCGATCAGCGCGCCGCGGGCGATCGCGACCGGCGCTTGCTCGCGGGCGGCGAGCGCGGTCGCGACGCGATCGTCGATCGTTCCATCGGGCGCAAGATCATCGACGAGCGCGTGCAGCTCGGTCGTGGCATACGGATCGACGTGCTCGGACCGCCGTAGCGCCGAGCTGAGCAGCAGATCGAGCGTGCTGTCGAAGATCGGATAGCCGGTGCGATTCTGAATGCCCGTGATCAGCACGATCACCTGCGCGGATGGATCGAAGCTCGCGCGCGCTGGCGTCACGACCGATGGAGCTGGCTCCGATTTTCCGCCCGGCCGCGCGACGACCACGACCACGACGACGACGATCGCGGCGAGCGCGACCGCGCCGGCGACCGCGATCAACCGCTTCGAGCGGCGCGATCGCGGCGGCGGCGCGCGGTCCACGATCTCGGTCTCTCCTGCGTCGAGGTCCTTGAGCAGCTCGCGGATCGTCGCGTAGCGCTTGCTCGCGTCGAGCTCGAGGCAGCGCGCGACGATCGCCTCGAGATACGCCGGCACCGTCGCATCGAGCTCGCGCAGCGGACGTGGTTGCTTGTGCAGGCGCATCTCCATCACGCCGTGCGGCGTGTCGGCCTGGAACGGCGTTTGCCGGCCGACGAGCTGGTAGAGCATGATGCCGAGCGAATAGATGTCGCTGCGCTCGTCGACGACGTCGCCGCGTACCTGCTCCGGCGACATGTACGCCGGCGAGCCGAGCTGCGCGCCCGACGCGGTCATGCCGGAATCGCCGATCGAGCGCGCGAGCCCGAAGTCCGCGACCCGCACGCGATCGTCCTTGTCGACGAGCACGTTCTGCGGCTTGAGATCGCGGTGGACGACGCCCTCGGCGTGCGCGGCATCGAGGCCGACGCACACCTGGCGAAATAGCTTGAGCACGCGCGCGAGCGGCAGCTTCGCGTCGCGCCGCATCAGCGCACCGAGATCCTCGCCGTCGACGAGCTCCATCGACAAGAAGCGCAGGCCGTCGTGCTCGGCGAGGTCGTAGACGCGCAGCACGTTCGGGCTGGTGACCTTGCGCGCGAGCGCGATCTCGCGCCGGAATCGCGCGAGCGCCTCGTCGCCACCGACGTCTCCACGCACGATCTTGAGAGCGACCTCGACCTTCAGCTCCGCGTCGTACGCGCGATAGACCTCGCCCATGCCGCCCTTGCCGATCGCGTCGAGCACGCGGTAGCGCGGCCCGAAATCGGGCTCGGCCGCGGCGTGCCGGAGCGAAGGCCGGGACGGGCGGTCTTGCCGAGTGTGCTCCTCGCTCACCGTCCACGATGATATCAGCGAGCGCCGCCGCGGCGCGCGCCACGTGTCGACGCGCCGGCCGGCGATCACGGCGCCACCGCGGGTACTGCCGAACGCGATCTGGCGCCGTCGCTGCTGCAACCGACGGGACGAGCGCGCAGCACGCCGTCGCCGGCGCGCGGCTCGCACGCGACCGCGCCCGCTCCCGGCCCACACACGGATCGGCGAGCACCGACGGCCGCGGCCCCTCGCTGGCCTGGCAGCCGGCCGGCGCGATCGCGACCGTGATACATCGGCGTCGCGTGACCCAGCTCCTGGCCTCGCACCTGTCGACCATCCTCGGCTTCGCGATGGCGACGCTCCTCACGGCCGCGATCGTCGCACAGCGGCGCGCGCCGGGCACGACGTTCGCGTGGCTGCTCGCGATCGTGCTCATCCCGTACGTCGGCGTGCCGCTGTACCTCGTGTTCGGCGGGCGCAAGCTCAAGCGGCGCGGCGGCAAGGCGGCGCTGTACGCGAAGGGCGCCGAGGCGCCGGCCGGCCCGCACGACACGATCGCGAGCATGCTGTGTGCGTCGGGCGCGCCGCCGCCGCGCGCCGGCAACACGTTCGAGCTGTTACCGACGGGCGAGACCGCGTTCGCCGAGATCGTCGCGACCCTCGAGACCGCGACGCGCTCGATCTACGTGTCGACGCTGATCCTCGGCGCCGACGAGGTCGGCGACGCGATCCTCGGCGTGCTCGAGCGCAAGGCGAAGGCGGGCGTCGAGGTGCACGTGCTGCTCGACGCGCTGTTCAAGCGGCGCGCCGGGCGCAAGCGGCTCGTCGCGCTGCAAACGGCGGGCGGCCACGTCGCGTGGTTCATGCCGGTGATCCACGTGCCGTTCCTGTCGCGGCTGCGCGCGAACTTGCGCCTGCATCGCAAGATCATCGTCGTCGACGGCCAGGTCGCGATCGTCGGCGGCATGAACCTCGCGCACGAGTACATGGGCCCGACGCCGGCGCCCGAGCGCTGGCGCGATCTGTCGGCGCGCGTGCGCGGCCCGGCGGTCGACGATCTCGCGGCCGTGTTTCGCGCCGACTGGGCGTTCGCCGCCGGCCAGGAGCTCGCCGCGCCGCCTGCATCGCCGGCGACCGGCGACACCGCGCTGCAGGTCGTCGGCTCCGGCCCCGACGTCGCCGACGACCTCATCTACGACGCGTTCCTGTCGGCCGTGTTCGCGGCGCGCCGCCGGCTGTGGATCGCGACCCCGTACTTCGTGCCCGACGAGGGCCTCCTGCGCGCGCTCGTGCTCGCGGTGCGGCGCGGCGTCGACGTGCGCGTCGTCGTGCCGGCGCGCTCGAACCATCGCACCGCCGATTACGCCGGCGCGAGCTACCTGCGCGCGGTCGCCGCCGCCGGCGGCTCGATCGCGTGTTACGAGCCGTCGATGATGCACGGCAAGGCCGTGCTCGTCGACGATACGCTCGCCGCGATCGGCAGCGCGAACGTCGACATGCGCTCGTTGTTCTTGAACTACGAGATCGCGGTGTTCTGCACCACGCCCGCCCCGGTCGGCGAGGTCGCCGCGTGGTTCGAGTCGCGGCTGTTTCCCCAGTGCGGCGCGCTCGCGCCGGCCGGCCGCGGCAAGGCGCTGGTCGAAGCCGTCGCGCGCTTGATCGGTCCGCTCGAATGATCGGCTAGAGTGGCGCCATGTCGCTCAAGGTCGTTGGCGCCGGCGTCGGTCGCACCGGCACGATGTCGCTCAAGCTCGCGCTCGAGAAGCTGCTCGGCGCGCCCTGCTATCACATGGTCGAGGTGTTCGCGAACAATGACTTCGCCCACTGGACCGCGGCCGGCCGCGGCGAGCGCGTCGACTGGCCGAAGCTGCTCGGCAAGTACGCCGCCGCGGTCGACTGGCCGGCGTCCGCGTTCTGGCCCGAGCTCGCGGCGCAGTATCCCGACGCGATGATTCTATTGTCGACGCGCGACGCCGAGGGCTGGTTCAAGAGCGCGACCGACACGATCTTCGCGTTCCGCCAGCCGCCGCCGCCGCCGATGCGCGAGATGCTCGACGTGATGCTCGGCAGCC
>Ga0335083_10010956_pt1 | contig 10913 bp, 10 predicted proteins | sample Lox_Sample_42_FD_206716 | JGI IMG/M metagenome (GOLD analysis project Ga0335083, IMG submission 206716) | Soil microbial communities from Loxahatchee National Wildlife Refuge, Florida, United States - Lox_Sample_4.2 | ecosystem: Environmental > Terrestrial > Soil > Wetlands | place: USA... | reverse complement strand
GGGGGGGGGTGTGCTGGGAGGATGGCGTGACTGGGCTTTCGCCGAAGGGATGGCGATGAGTCGCGTTGTTGTCGTCGGGGCAACCGGGCACATCGGCACCTATCTGGTGCCGCGACTGGTGCGCGGTGGTCACGAGGTGATCGCCATGAGCCGCGGCGCGCGGGAGCCGTACCATGCGAGCCCGGAGTGGGGTTTGGTGGCCCGGGTGACGGTGGACCGTGACGGCGCGGCGGCCATCGCGTCGGCGGGAACATCTCGCTGATCCTCGCGCCCTAGCTCCTCGCGAACGACCTCGGCGAAGCCCGCCACCACGCTCCGATGCGGTTCGCCGCCAGCCGGGCGTAGGAGCGGGCGCGGGACCAGGCGGGTGACCAGGCGCTTGACCCGGCGTCGGCCGAACGGGTCGCCTTCAGCGGTCAGAAGGCGCGGACGGCGGCGGCGTGGCTGACCGCCACCGAGTGCGTCACGCAGCTGGTCCCGTCGAGTACGTGCAGCAGGAAGCTGGTCGGGTCGGCGACGTAGCCCGGGGGTTCGGCGTCGTGCAGGCGCAGCGCGGCCTGCCGGTAGGTGCTGGGCGCGGTGGTCATCAGGGTCCCGGCGAACAGCGCGGAGGTGTCGCGGTGCACGTGCCCGGCGTCGAGGAACGGGATCCCGACCGGGACCGGCGGGTGGTGCAGGCACACGAAGGCGGGCACGTCGCGGCGGGCGCCGAGCGTCTGGTCGATCCAGGCGAGCTGGGCGGGGCCGAGGCATCCGGCCGGGCTGCCCTGCACCCAGGAGTTCGCGATCACCAGGGTGGCCTGCGGGTACTCCACCGCGTAGGAAGGCGACACGCCGTTGCCGAGGTACGGCGTGTCGCCGAACCTGGCGATCAGGGCGGCCGGGTCGTCGTGGTTGCCCGGCATGAGGTGCACGGGTACCGGGCACCGCCGCAGGATGGCGCGCAGCGTCGCGTACTCGTCCGGATGCCCGGTGTCGGCGAGGTCACCGGTGATGACCACGCAGTCTGGCCTCGGCTCGACCGACAGCAGCCGGCCGATCGCGTCGGCCAGGCCGGCCGCGGGCTGGGCGGCGAAGGGACCCCGCATCAAGTGGAGGTCGCTGAGGTGGGCGATCCGCATGTGCCTGAAGGTAGCAAGTGCGCCTGGCAGCATGGCAGCCATGATCGGACGTCTGCACCATCTGGTAATCGACTGCCCGGACCCGCTGGCCCTGGCCGCCTTCTACGCCGGGCTCCTGGGCCAGCCCGTCACCTACCGCAGCGACGACTTCGTCGTGGTGTCGGCCGACGACACCACGTCCGGCCTGGCCTTCCAGCTCGCGCCCGATCACCAGCCGCCCGCCTGGCCCGACCCGGCCCGGCCGCAGCAGATGCACCTGGACGTGATGGTGGAGGACGTGGCCGCGGCCGGTCCCCTGGTGCTGGCGCTCGGCGCCACCAAGCTCGACGGCCCCGGCGTCTACGCCGACCCGGCCGGCCATCCGTTCTGCCTGATCCCGCGGCCGGCGTGGGCCCTGCCTATCCCGGGGCCTATCCCGGGGCCTATCCCGGGGCCTATCCCGGGTTGAGGTCCGCCGCCTGCACGCTGGTCACCGGCCAGGCGCCGGTCGAGCCAGTGTGGCACCAGCCGTAACGTTCCCGGGACGCTGGCCGTCTACAGTGGGCGCATGAGCCGGTTGGTGAGCCGCGGGCGGATCGCCCAGGTGGCCGCGATCCTGCTCGGCCTGACGGTGCTCGGCATGCTCGCGCTGACCGTGGTGCTCGATTCGCTCACGCACTACCCGGGTACCGGCGGCCCGCTGGTGGACTCGCTGGCCGTGGCGGCCGCGGGGCTGCCCTCGGCCGCGGTGGCCACCGTGCTCGTGGCCAGGCGCCCGGGCAATCCCATCGGCTGGCTGTTGTTCGGCATCTTGTTCACGGGGGCCAGTCCCTCGAACCAGTACGACATCCTGGCGTACCGGATGCACCCCGGTACCCTGCCGCTGGGCTGGCTGTCGCTGGTGTCCGAGGAGGTGTGGCCGCTGTTCCTGGTCTTCGTGGCGGTCCTGCTCTGGGTGTTCCCGGACGGGAAGCTGCCGGCCGGGCGGTGGCGGCGCCCGTCGGTGATCCTGCTCGTCTTCGGCCTGCTGCTCGCCGTGGCGGCCTCGGCGCCCGGGGTGGTGGTCGCGGCCAGCCACGACGTTCAGATCACGGCCCTGGGCGACGTGGCCAACGCGCCCACCGGCTGGTTCGTGATCCTCGAACTCGCCGTCATCGCGCTGTCCCTGGCCGCCTGGCTGGCCTGGGTCGTCATCCAGATCCCGACGTACCGCCGGGCCGGGGGGGAGCGCCGGCAGCAGCTCAAGTGGCTGTACAGCGGGGGCGCCGTCACCCTGGTCGCGTTCATCCTCGGCGTGTTCGTGATCCCGCTGGCCATGGGCCAAGCGCTGGGCTTCGGCACCCATCCGGTGGTCAACGCGCTCGTCGTCCTGGCGTTCGGCGCGCTGCCAGCGTGCCTGGGCGTGGCGGTGCTGAAGTACCGGCTGTACGAGCTGGACCGGATCATCAGCCGGGTGGTCTCCTACGCGCTGATCACGGCCCTGCTCGTGGGCGTGTACACCGGCCTGGTGCTGCTCGCCACCCGTGCGCTGCCGATCAAGTCGGCGGTCGGGGTGGCGGTGGCCACGCTGGTCACCGCGGCGCTGTTCAACCCGCTGCGGCGGCGGGTGCAACGGGTGGTCGACCGGCGGTTCAACCGGTCCCGGTACGACGCCGAGGCCGTGGTGGCCGCGTTCACCGCCCGGATGCGGCACACCGTCGACTACGACGCCGTGCGCGACGACCTGCTGGGCGTGGTGCACACGGCGTTCCAGCCCACCCAGGTGTCCATGTGGCACGGGCCGGCCGCCCGGCCGATTAACGACGCGGATGTCACATCCGCGCCTTACGAACAGCGCGGCCGGGGCGGCAGGTAAGGATCACCAGTCACAGGGATCTCCGGGAACGCGGGAGACCCCGGGCCAGCGGCGCCGCCGGGCCGTGGCGGCTGGGCGGTGACGCGGGCAGTCACCACGGCCCGTTCGGGATCTAAGGACCTAAGGACCTATTTCATCAGCGGCTTGCCGAGCGGGAGGGGGCTGCCGCCGGTGCCGGCCGCGGCGGCCCCGGTGAACAGGTAGATCCCGAGCGCGGCGAAGATCAGCACCACGTACCCGCCCGTCTTGAGCAGGCCGGTCGACGGCACGCCCAGCGGCGACGCGGTGGCGAAGGCGAGCAGCAGGAGCAGCAGGGCCAGGTCGACGAGCGCGAACAGCGCGGTGAAGGCCGACGGCAGCCGCAGCGTGGCCAGGGTCAGCATGATGATGACGACCAGCCAGGTGACCAGGAACAGCTTCACGGTGGCCAGCACCGCGGTGGCGGTGATGGCGAACCAGTTGTGGTCCAGGCCGAGCACGAGCGCCCCGTAGCTGAGCCAGAACGTGCCGAAGATGCCGAACACGGCGGCCACCGCGCTCTGCCCCAGGGCCGCGCACCAGATCGCGGCCATGAGCAGGCCCAGCGCCGTGGCGGACAGGATGATGGCCAGCGGCGCCCCGAGGACCCCGACAGGCACCACTCCGACCAGGCCGAGGCCGAGCGCGATGGAGCCGGCGATGAAACTGGCCAGGCCCAGCATGGACGGGTCACCGGCCATCGGCCCGATCACGGGCGCGGCGGGGGCCTCTGGAGCAGCGGTGTCGTCGGCGTTTGCGTCAAGAGCGGTCATGTTTCGCTCCCTCGTCTGCGGCGCCCCGCGTTTGCGGGCTTAATGCATCCCTACGCCCATGACCAGGGACATGTGTTCTCAGTTTGAATCAAGGGTGGGTCAGAGGGGGTCAGAGAGGGTCTGCGGGGAGGCGGAGCCGGTCAGCCGCCGGAGGCGACGATCCCGTACTCGTGGATCTTGCGGTAGATGGTGGCGCGCGACATGCCCAGCGCCTCGGCCGCCCGGACCTTGTTGCCGTCGTGGTCCTGCAGGCTCTGCACGATCGCGTCCCGCTCGATCGACTCCAGCGGGGAGAGCAGCCTGCGGCTCACCGTCCAGCACTCCGGGGGGAGGTCACGCGGCATGATCACGCCAGCCCGGCGGCGCTGCACGACCTGTTTGAGAACCTGCCAGAGCTGTTCGGCGTTGCCCGGCCAGTTGTGCCGCAGCAGCAGTTGCATGGCCTCCGGCGAGCAGGTCAGCCGGCCCTGCTGGCTGAGCCGGGCCAGGAAGAACGGCACCAGCTCGTGCAGGTCCTCGATGTGGTGGCGCAGCGGCGGCAGCTCCACCGTGCCGGGGAAGAAGCGCAGCAGCCGGGCTATGGGGTTCAGGTCGGCGCCGGACTGCTTGCGGTTCAGCGTCACCGCCACCCGCAGTTCGGTGTCCCGCTTGGCCGTCCTGGCCTCTTGCAGCGCGCTGGCCAGCGCGTGCACCTGCTTGGCGCTCAGCAGGTCCACGTGCCTGATGACGAGCATGCCGACGCCTTCGAGCAGCTCGCCCCGGGCCTTGGTGAGCCAGTCGCTGCCAGCGCCATCGGCGGCGAGCACGTGGAACGGCGCGGCCGGGTTGCGCCGCTGGTGCACCGCGCGGGCCAGGGCCAGCTTGCCCACGCCGGGCTCGCCCTCGAGCGTCAGCCAGTCCGCGGCGTCGTAGAGGGCCTCCGCCTCGCGGCAGGCGCGCAGCCAGAGCACCCCGCTGCCGACCAGGCCCGGCAGGTACATGGCGGCCCTCGGCGCGGGCACCTCGGGCGCGACCACGGCCGCGGCCATCAGCTTGACGTGGACGACGCCATCCGGGCACACGCTGTTGCCCGAGACCCGCCGGCAGAACATCCTGGCCACCACGCCGCTGGGCAGGTCCACCGTGACCGCGCCCGGGTTCTCCCTGGCCAGCGCCTCGGTGGCGTGGCCGATCAGGGCGGACTGGTCGGCGGGGTCGAGCACCCGGCGGGCATGGTCGTTGAGCATGACGACGTCGTTGCCCAGAGCCAGCACGATCCCGCCGGTGCGGCGGCAGGCGCGCACGTATTCCTGCAGCAGCCGCAGGTCGCGGTTGCTGCCCGCGGCCAGCAGGGCCTGGGTGATCTGGTCGGCGGTCGACTTGACCAGCGACACCAGCAGCGGGTCGGCGTCCTTGCGCCAGCAGGTCAGGTCGATCACGCCGACGGTCTTGCCCGAGACCGGGTCGTGGATCGGCACTCCGGCGCAGCCGAAGCGCTCCAGGGATTCGGCGTAGTGCTCGTGCCCGAAGACGTGGGCCGGGCCGCCGGCCTCCAGCGCGGTGCCGATCCCGTTGGTGCCGACCCGCTCCTCGGCGTAGCTGAACCCGGGGGCCAGCTTGATCCCGTCGAGGGCGCGCTCGAGGTCGTGGTCCGCGGTCATCCTGGTCAGCACCAGGCCGTTCGCGTCGGTCAGGATGATGCTGATCGGCTGCCCGTCGAGCTGCTCGTGCAGGTGCCGCAGCACCGGATCGGCCGTGCGGGCCAGGTTGGACTCCAGGTCGGGGTCGCGCAGGTAATCCAGCTCGATGTGGTCCGCGGCGACGTGCCACTGCCGGGACCGCCACCACGACGCCAGGATGGGCTTGCGCACGGCGCTCGGATCGACCGGCTCGGCAGCGAGAAAGCGATCTCTGGCCTCCGCCAGCTGATCTTTGGCTGTGGGCACCGAAGCACGTGCCATATCGCCTCCCCCACCCATTAGATAACTCCGGCTGGAGGGTCTGCCCAGTGGGACTCGGGTTTACCCGCCCATTACAAAGTAAACCCCACGTTGCCGGGCACTGTCTCAAGTTGAGACTGCCAGCTTGAGCCACCCGGCGTTGTGTCGGGACATGAATGCCCATGGTGAGACGACCCACTCGGACCACCCGGAGACCTTCAACCCCTGGAGCATCGTCAACCTCGTTTTCAACCATCTAGCGGAGGAGGGACTGCATCCGGTCCTCGGCGAATCGGGCGACCCGGGTAAGCCCGCGGCCGAGCTGCTGCGCGCGCTCGGCATCACGCCGGCCGCGGAGGGCAACCGGATGGAGTCCGAGCAGCGCAAGCAGCGACTGGCGGAGATCCGGGCCGCGTTCGACCAGGGGTTATGACCCTCACAGAAACCGAAGCACTGTCTCATGTTGAGAGCCCATGACCTTGGCTTTCGAGATGTGATGCAGCACACAAGGACTTTCGGGGCTGTCGGCTGCAGCCCGTGGGGCCCGCACCGGGCCTCATGCCCCCGGAACCCGCCGAGAAAGGGGTGACGATGAGTCGCCAGAGTGTGGCTAAGGCTCACCAGAAAATCCAGGAGCTCGCCTGGGAGCCGAAGTACCACGAGCCTGTGGCTCAGTACGGAACGGACTACACGTTCCACAAGGCACAGAAGAAGGACCCGCTGAAGCAGGTCCTCCGGTCCTACTTCCCGATGCAGGAAGAGAAGGACCACCGCGTGTACGGCGCGCAGGACGGCGCCATCCGCGGCAACATGTTCCGCCAGGTGCAGGAGCGCTGGCTGGAGTGGCAGAAGCTGTTCCTGTCCATCATCCCGCTGCCCGAGATCAGCGCGGCGCGCGCCATGCCGCTGCTGTTCCGCACGGTCCCCAACCCGGAGCTGCACAACGGCCAGGCGATCCAGATGATCGACGAGGTACGTCACTCGACGATCCAGCAGAACCTGAAGCGCCTGTACATGAACAACTACATCGACCCGGCCGGCTTCAACAACAGCCTCCGGAACTTCCAGAACGACTACTGCGGGACCATCGGCAGGCAGTTCGCCGAGGGCTTCATCACCGGTGACGCGATCACCGCCGCGTCGATCTACCTGACCATCGTGGCCGAGACGGCGTTCACGAACACGCTGTTCGTGGCCATGCCGGCCGAGGCCGCGGCGAACGGCGACTTCCTGCTGCCCACCGTGTTCCACTCGGTGCAGTCGGACGAGTCGCGGCACATCTCCAACGGCTACGCCACGCTGCTGATGGCGCTGTCGGACGAGAGCAACCACCAGCTGCTCGAGCGCGACCTGCGCTACGCGTGGTGGAACAACCACCGCGTGGTGGACGCGGCCATCGGCACGTTCATCGAGTACGGCACCAAGGACCGGCGCAAGGACCGCGAGTCCTACGCCGAGATGTGGCGCCGCTGGATCTACGACGACTACTACCGCAGCTACCTCGTGCCGCTCGAGAAGTACGGGCTGGTCATTCCGCACGACCTCATCGAGGAAGCCTGGAACCAGATCTGGAACAAGGGCTACGTGCACGAGGTCGCGCAGTTCTTCGCCACCGGCTGGCTCGCCAACTACTGGCGGATCGACAGCATGACGGACGAAGACTTCGAGTGGTTCGAGTACAAGTACCCGGGCTGGTACGACAAGTACGGCAAGTGGTGGGAGAACTACAACCGCCTGTCGATACCGAACGGGCACCACCCGATCGTGGCGGAGAACGTCGACTACGTGTACCCGCACCGGTGCTGGACCTGCATGGTCCCGTGCCTGGTCCGCGAGGACATGACGATGGCCGAGGTCGACGGGCAGTGGCGCACGTACTGCCACAAGGAATGCCAGTGGACCGACGAGACGGCGTTCCGGCCGACCTTCATGGGCCGTGAGACGCCCAACATGGGCCAGCTCATCGGCAAGCGCGAATGGGAGACCCTGTACCACGGCTGGAACTGGGCCGACGTGGTGTCCGACATGGGCTACGTCCGCGACGACGGCAAGACCATGACGGCGCAGCCGCACCTGAACCTGGATCCCAAGAAGATGTGGACCCTGGATCACCTGCGCCGGATGGGCGAGGTGCAGAGCCCGAACGTGCTGCTCAACGCCATGACGGCGGAAGAGCGCGCGGCGTTCAAGGCCGACTACAACCGGCAGGGTCCGGCAGGCCGTCCGGCCCCGGCGACTAGCTGAGGCCAGGCAGCGGAGGGGGCAGCCCGGTTCGCGGTTTCCGGGCCGCCCCCTTCGACCATCACTCGCTCATTTACCCATATCGTCCCGTGCAGCCCTGTTGAGTTGAGGGGGTCATGACCAAGAAGCACGTAGTCCGGTTCGAGCCGGTCGGCATCGAGATCGAGGTGAGCGAGGAGCAGAACATCCTGCGCGGCGCGGCCGAGCAGGGGATCATGCTGATGCACGGCTGCAAGGAGGGGCAGTGCGCCTCCTGCAAGTCGTTCATCCTCGACGGCGACGACATCGAGCACGACAGGTACTCGACCTTCGCGCTGCCCGACTACGAGCTCGAGGAAGGCTACACACTGCTCTGCCGGGCGCACGCTTACGAAGACCTGACCATCGAACTGCTGAACTACGACGAGGACATGATCCGCTCCGGCCTGCCGATCCAGCAGGGCGTGGCGGAGGTGGTGTCCAAGGACGCGGTCACGCACGACATGCGCCACCTGGTGCTGCGGCTGATCGAGCCGGACTGGATCAAGTTCTTCCCCGGCCAGTACATGGACTTCACCATCCCGGGCACCGACGAGGTGCGTTCTTTCTCGATGGCCAACACCACCAGCCGGGACGGCGGGCTGCTGGAGTTCGTCATCAAGGTCTACCCGGACGGGCGGTTCTCCGAGTTCCTGGCGGGGACGCTGGCCGAGGGTGACCGGCTTGAGATAACCGGGCCGTTCGGCGTCTTCACCCTGCGTGAGGGCGACAACGACCTGGTGTTCGTGGGCGGCGGGGCGGGGATGGCACCCATCCTGTCGCTGCTGCGGTCGATGGCCGAGCGCGGACTACAGCGCAAGGCCACCTTCTTCTACGGCGCCCGAACCAGAAAGGATCTGTGTTTCGAAGCTGAGCTGCGCAAGCTCGCGCAGAAGCTGCCGGATTTCCGCTACATACCCGCCCTGTCCGAGCCGGGCGATGACGACGGCTGGGACGGCGAGACCGGGCTGATCACCGACGTGGTCAAGCGGCGCTCCGGCGACCTGCGCGGGGCACACGCCTACGTCTGCGGACCGCCGCCCATGGTGGAGGCGGCGCTGCCGCTGCTGGAAAGCCTGGGCGTGGAGGAAAAGCGCATCTACTACGACAAGTTCACGACCACTGGTAACCCGCAGGAGTGAGATCATGACAGAGACGACCCCGGAGCGTAGTGTCCCTAAGCCGGTCTTCACTGACGCGGAGGCAGGGGCCAAGACGTTCCCGGACTCGACCAAGCGGGAATACAACTATTTCACCCCGGCCAAGCGGAAGCAGACCCGGTACGAGGACGTCACCGTCGAGGTCCAGCCCGACCCGCGGCACTACCTCGCCCAGGGCTGGCTGTACGGCTTCTCCGACGGGCGCGGTGGTTACCCGCTGGACTGGACGGCCTTGAAGGCCTGGGGCAGCGACCGGCCTGAGCCGGAGCGCTTCCCGGGCTCGGGCGGCAAGGGCTACGACTGGCCGGCTCACGGCTGGCACGAGTTCCGCGACCCGAACGAGGAGTGGGAACTCACCCTCTACCGGTACAACGCGAACGTGATCCGGCAGCTCAACCAGAACATCGACGTGGCCCGGCAGACCAAGGCCTTCGAGCAGTGGAACAAGAACTGGGTGCACTTCGTCGAGTCGCACGTCGGCGCGTGGATGCACGTGGACCACGGGCTCGGGCTCTACCTGTACGCCAACGCGAACCGGCGGGCACCGACCAACATGCACAACAACGCGATCTCGGTGAACAGCATGCACCGGATCCGTTCGGCCCAGGACCTCGCGCTGTACAACCTCACGCTGTCCGAGGAGATCGAGGGCTTCGACGGCACCGCCCACCTGGCCGCCTGGAACGAGGACCCGGTCTGGCAGGGCGTCCGCGAGGTGGCCGAGCAGCTGACCGCGATCGACGACTGGTGCGAGGCCATCTTCGCCGCCAACGTGGTGTTCGAGCCGCTGGTGGGCGAGCTGTTCCGGAGCCAGCTGGTGATGCACGCGGCGCCGCGCAACGGCGACTTCTGCACCCCGACGGTCATCGGCGCGGAGGAGTACGACTTCGCCGAGCGGGACCTGCGCTACACCATCCCGATGTTCCACCTGCTCACCAACGACAGGGAATTCGCCAGCCACAACAAGGGCCTGCTGGGTGACTGGGTGGGCACCTGGACCGGCCGGGCGCTGGCCGCGGCCCGGGCGCTGCAGCCGATATGGTCCCAGCCGGACGCCAAGCCGCCGCGGTTCGAGGACGGGCTGGACGCCGCCAAGAGCCGCTTTGCCAGCATCCTCGCCGATATCAACCTCGACGCACCGAAGGAGCTGGGCCAGTGACCGAGTTCAAGCACCCCGAAAGCCCGTTCAAGGTCAACAACACCGCCTCGAACATGGCCGGGTTCACGCTGATGAACAACCAGGTGGGAGCCGTCGTCGCCCAGGTCCTGGCGAAGAAGGACAACGTCAAGGTCACCTACCTGCCCTCGATGATCCGCGTCGACGGCGTAGGCATGTTCGAGGTCGACTACGACGAGGTCTCCGAGGCGCTCGGCTATGAGCCCGGCTACTTCGACGCGGCCGAGTTCGAGGAGAACATGTCGACGCACTACGGACGGATGATCCACCTCGACGACAAGACGATCATGTTCGCCAACCCGGAGGACGCGGCCGACTACCTCGGCTTCGACTTGGTCGCCAAGTCGTAGCCGGCAAGCCCCGTGCGGCGCGGGCTGGACATCACCCGCGCCGCACGGGTACGAACGTAAATGTGGTGTTTGCTCCCGTGGTGCTGAGCCGGTGGACCACCGGCTCAGTATCATGACCAGCTCCCTGAAGGAGGCGCCTTGTACGAGCACAACGGCGAGAAGTACTTCATCGTCGATTCGCACATGCATTACTGGAATGCTGCCCCGGACAACTGGGTTCCCGGCGCCGAGCAGTACGCCAAGGGCTGGATCGAATGCTTCCACGCGTACCAGGGCCTCGGGCCGCCGGAGACGCACTGGAC
>Ga0335083_10010955_pt1 | contig 10914 bp, 8 predicted proteins | sample Lox_Sample_42_FD_206716 | JGI IMG/M metagenome (GOLD analysis project Ga0335083, IMG submission 206716) | Soil microbial communities from Loxahatchee National Wildlife Refuge, Florida, United States - Lox_Sample_4.2 | ecosystem: Environmental > Terrestrial > Soil > Wetlands | place: USA: Florida... | reverse complement strand
GATCCGCAGCCTCGGCTGGTGGCACCGGCGCTACACGTCGGCGACGATCCGCGGTGGCTGGGAGGCAATGGTGCAGGAGGTCCGCGCGGCACTCGTCGCCCGCGGTTGGCGCCCGAAAGACCTCGCGAACTCTCACTAACCGCCCGTTTTAGACCACGAAATGGGCGGTTGGTGAGAGTTGGCGAGACGGCGGGTCAGGCGGAGCGGTTGACCATGTAGTCGCAGAGCGCCTCCAGCGCGGCGCGGGGCGGTCCGTCCGGCAACAGCCGCACCGTCCGGCGAGCATCCTCGGCATACCCGGCGAGTACGCCGTGGGCCTCAGCCATCACGGGATGCGCGCGTAACGCCGCGAGCACCTGCGTGAGCTCGGCGTCGGTGGACAGATCACCGTCGAGCGCGCGGAGCAGATCCGCGTCACCAGGTCGCGCGGCACGGCGCAACAGCAGCACCGGCAGCGTCGACACATGCTCCCGCAGGTCCGTACCCGGCGTCTTGCCGGATTCGCCGGTCTCCGACGCGATGTCGATCAGATCGTCGGAGAGCTGGAAGGCCACCCCGATCCGCTCACCCCACTGGGTCAGCAGCTCGAGCTCGGCCGCGGAGGTGCCGGCCAACATGCCGCCGTAGCGGCTCGACGCGCCGATCAACGAGCCGGTCTTGTCGGCGAGAACGCGCAGGTGGTGGTCGATCGGATCCTCGCCCGCGCCGGGTCCGAGGGTCTCGTGAATCTGGCCGTGAACTAGCCGCTCGAAGGTCCGGGCCTGTAGCCGAACGGCCTCCGTGCCGAGGTCGGCGAGGATGTCCGACGCCCGAGCGAACAGGAAGTCCCCGGTCAAGATCGCGATCGCATTTCCCCAGCGGTTGTTGGCCGAGTCGGCCCCCCGCCGCAGCTCGGCCTCGTCCTGCACGTCGTCGTGATAGAGCGTGGCCAGGTGGGTCAGCTCGACCACGACCGCGGCCGGGACGACACCGGGGGCGTTCGGATCGCCGAACTGCGCCGCGAGCAGGGTGACCAACGGCCGGAAGCGTTTGCCGCCGGCTTCGAGCAGGTGTCCGGCGGTCTCGCTGACGAAGGAGTCCGACGACTTCACCTCCTCGGAAATCCGTTCCTCGACCGCGGCCAGCCCCTCGCTCAGCCGGCCCGCGAGGTCGTCGTCGAGATCCGGACCGAGGGCGCGCAGGACGCTGCTCACCGCTCCTCCTCCGGTCCGCCGGTCACAGCGCCCCGTCAGTGATAGAAGGGCGTCGCGTGGTTGGCAAGGTTCAGCAATGGCTGCGGGAAGATCCCGAGAACCACGGTAACCGCAACGGCGATCGCGATCGCGCCGGAGGTTGCCCCACCCGGTACGACGACGACCGGGCCGTCATCCACCGGGTCGGCGAAGAACATCATCACGATGACCCGCACGTAGAAGAACGCGGCCATTGCGCTCGTGATCACGCCGATGATCACCAGCGGAGTGGCACCCCCGGAAACGCCAGCCGAGAAGACCGCGAACTTCCCGGTAAAGCCGGAGGTCAGCGGAATCCCGGCCAGCGCGAGGAGGAACAACGCGAAGATGCCCCCCAGCAGCGGGGAGCGACGTCCCAGACCGGCCCATCGGGACAGGTGGGTTGCCTCGCCGTCGGGGTCGCGCACGAGGGTCAGGATGCCGAAAGCGCCGATCGTCGTGATGCCGTAGGTCAGCAGGTAGAACATCGAACCGGACAGCCCGGACTTGTTCAACGCGATGACGCCGATCAGGATGAACCCGGCGTGCGCGATCGAGGAGTAGGCAAGCATGCGCTTCACGTCGGTCTGGGTAATCGCAAAGATCGACCCGACGATCATCGTGAGAATCGCGACCGCCCAGGCCACCGGCCGCCATTCCCAACTCAGCCCGGCGAACGAGACGTAGAACACCCGCAGCAGGGCACCGAACGCGGCGACCTTCGTCGCGGACGCCATGAACGCCGTGATGGGAGTCGGGGCGCCCTGGTAGACGTCCGGCACCCAGGACTGGAACGGTGCCGCCCCGACCTTGAACAGCAGGCCGACCGAGAGCAGCGCCACTCCGAGGAACAGCAGCGTGTCGCTGTGTGTGCCGGCGACCGCCGCCTGCTGAATGCCCGCCAACGACACCGTCCCGGCGTAGCCGTACAGCAGCGCCAACCCGTAGAGGAAGAACGCCGAGGAGAACGCGCCCAGCAGGAAATACTTCATCGCGGCCTCTTGGCTGAGCAGCCGGCGACGGCGGGCCAGACCGCAGAGGAGATACAACGGCAACGACAGGATCTCGAGGGCCACGAAAAGCAGCAGCAGGTCGTTGGCCGCCGGGAAGATCATCATGCCGGTCACGGCGAACATCATCAGCGGGAAGATCTCGCTCTGGACTCGACCCCGGACGACGCCGGCACGTTCCTGGGACGAGCCGGGGATCGTGGCCGCGTCCGCCACGAACGCTCCCCCGTCGAGCTCGGGAGTCCGGTCGGCCACCAGCAGCACGGTGGCGATGCCAAGAACAGCAATCGTGCCCTGAAGGAACAGCGACGGCCCATCGATGCTGAGCGCGGTCTCGGCCGTGACGACGTGGTCGCCAGCCAGCACTCCTACCGCGATCACCGCGCCGACCAAACCGGCGAGCGCGACGGCGACCTGCGCCTGCCACCGCTGGGCGGCCGGGACGACCGCCTCGACCAGAACGCCGAGCGTTGCCGCACCGGCCGGGAACAGGATCGGCCAGAGCGCGTAGAACGCGATCGACGGGGAGTGGAACGTGGTCACTGGGCACTCCCTGTCCGCACACACGACGGCGGAACGTAAGCAGCGTCATAGCAGGGCCCGGCAGAGTTCGTCGCCGAATTCTCCGGCACCGGCGGCTTCGGGTCTCCCTCGGGTCGTACGACGGAGTTCGTCTGCTCGACCGAAGGGTTGATGATGTCGAGGATCGGTTTGGGGTACACGCCGAGCGCGACGATCACGGCCATCACCGGGGCGATGATCCAGGTCTCGCGCAGGCTGAGGTCCTTGAACCCGGCGACCGCCGGCGCCACCGGACCATGGATGGTCCGCTGGATCATCCACAGCACATAGACCGCGGCGAGGATGATCCCGAAGGTCGCTACCACGGCGAACCAACGGTGCACCGTGAAGGTGCCGACGAGGACGAGGAACTCGCTCACGAACGTCGACAGACCGGGAAGTGCGAGCGCGGACAGCCCGGCGATGAGCGTCATCGCACCAAGCCACGGCGCGACGGACGCGACCCCGCCGAAGTCGTCGACCTTCCGGGAACCGCGGCGCGTGGCCATGAACCCCAGGACGAGGAACAGCGCACCGGTCGAGAACCCGTGGTTGACCATGTACAAGGTCGCGCCCGAGCCGCCCTGCGTGGTGAACGCGAAGACGCCGAGCGCGATGAACCCGAAGTGCGACACCGACGAGTAGGCAACCAGCCGCTTGAGGTCCTTCTGCCCGATGGCCACGAGCGCGCCGTACAAGATGCCGATGACGCACAGCACGAGGATCCACGGAGCGAGCGTCTTGGCGGCGTACGGGAACAGCGGGATGCACAGCCGAAGGAACCCGAACGTCCCGACCTTGTCGAGAACGCCGACAAGGAGAACCGCCGTGCCGGTTGGCGCCTCGGCGGCGGCGTCCGGCAGCCAGGTGTGGAATGGCCACAGCGGCGCCTTGATCGCGAACGCGATGAAGAAGCCGAGGAACAGGGCGACCTGCTCGCTGTGGGAGATGGTCAACTTCCCGCTGGCGATGTCCGAGCTCAGCACCCGGTAGTCGAAGGTTCCGGTGCCGAGCTGGTGGACCGACACGATGTAGAGCGCAATCACCGCGACGAGCATCAGCAACCCGCCAGCCAGCGAGTAGAGCAGGAACTTGACGGCGGCGTAGGAGCGGCGCGCGCCGCCGAATGACCCGATCAGGAAGTACATCGGGATCAACATGGCCTCGAACAGGACGTAGAAGAGGAAGACGTCCAGCGCGCCGAAAACCCCGACCACGAGCGTTTCGGTCGCCAGCAGAAGGATGAAGAACAGTCGCGGCCCACGCCCGCTGCCGGCGCTCGGCGCCGGAGCCGACTCCGCGCCCGACGGCACGTCCGAGCCGGCGGGTGCGTCGGCGTCATGCCATGAGGCCAGGATGCAGATCGGCGCGAGAACGGTCGTCATCAGGATCAGCGCAAGTCCGATCCCATCGACGCCGACCGCGTAGTGAGCGCCGAATGCCTTGATCCAGGTGTAGTCCTGAGTGAATTGGTAGCGGTCACCGTTCGTGTTGTAGGCGAAGGCCATGATGATCGACCCGACCATCGCGACCAGCGATGCGACCAACGCGATCACCTTGGCCTGAGCCTCGCGCGCCTTCGGGAGTGCCATGATCGCCACCGCGCCGATGAGCGGAATGACGGCGATCACGGTCACCCATGGGAAGCCGGAATGCATCAGACCCGACCTCCCACCCGCACGATGACGAGAAAGGCGGTCACGGCCAACGCGCCGAAGAGCATCGCGAGCGCGTAGGAGCGTACGAATCCGGTCTGGATCCGGCGGACCCGGGCGCTCGTTCCACCGATCCCGGCGGCCAGGCCGTTGACGACCCCATCCACCCCGCGGAGGTCGAAGAACACCAGCGCGCGGGTGAGGTACTGCCCCGGTCGCATGAAGACGGACTCGTTGAACGCGTCGCCGTAGAGCGAGGCGCGCGCCGCCTTGGTGAGCTGGGTGACCTGGTTTGGCACCTCGACCGGCACCGGCTTCGTGCCCACTCGCCAATAGGCGATGCCGACCCCGACCAATACGACGCACAGGGCCACGATGCTGAACTGCACCTGGGTCAACGGCTGCGTCGCGGGTGGTGCGACCGGACCGAGACTCGGGGTCAGGAAGTTCGCCAGGTCGTCGTGGTACACGAGAAGGAATCCCGAGACCAGCGATCCGAGGGCGAGGATCGACATCGGCACGAGCATCGTCTTGGGCGACTCGTGCGGATGGACGTCCTTGGGCCAGCGCTTGGTCCCGAAGAAGGTCATCAACATGAGCCGGGTCATATAGAACGCGGTGATCGCCGCCCCGAGCAGCGCGACCCCGCCGAAGATGTCCCCTCGCGCACCGCCGGTGTCAAATGCGGCCTCGATGATCTTGTCCTTGGAGAAGAAACCCGCGAACGGAATCATGCCGATGATCGCGAGATAACCGAACATGAACGTCCAGAAGGTCCACGGCATGACGGTGCGCAGACCGCCGTACCGTCGCATGTTGACCTCGTCGTTGTTGCCGTGCATGACCGAGCCCGCGCCGAGGAACATGTCCGCCTTGAAGAACCCGTGGCAGAGCAACAGCAAGATCCCGAAGGCATAGGCCGGCGGCCCGATACCGACGGCTAGCATCATGTAGCCGATCTGGCTCATGGTGGACGCGGCGAGCACCTTCTTGATGTCGTCGTGCGCGCATCCGATGATCGCCCCGAAGATCAGCGTGACCGCTCCGACGATCTCCACAACCAGGCGAGCATCGGGCGCGACGTCGTAGATCGCGTTGGACCGGGCGATCAGATAGATCCCGGCCGTCACCATGGTTGCCGCGTGGATCAGCGCGGACACCGGTGTCGGGCCTTCCATCGCGTCGAGCAACCAGGACTGCAGTGGCACCTGGGCGCTCTTGCCACACGCACCGAGCAGAAGGAGCAGCCCGATCGCAGTCATCGTGCCGGAGTGGGCCTGACCGCTCGCTGCACCGTTGAAGACGCCGTCGAACGCGACCGTCCCGAACGTCGAGAAGATCAGCATGATCCCGATCGACAGGCCGAGGTCACCCACGCGGTTGACGATGAAGGCCTTCTTTGCGGCCACCGCCGCACTGGGCTTGTGATGCCAAAAACCGATCAGCAGGTACGACGCGAGACCGACCCCTTCCCAGCCGACGTACAGGACCAGGTAGTTGTCGGCGAGCACGAGGAGCAGCATTGCCGCGACGAACAGGTTGAGCTGGCCGAAGAAGCGCCGGCGATTCGCGTCATGGTCCATATAGCTGACCGAGTAGATGTGGATCAACGACCCAACCCCGGTGATCAGCAGGACGAACACCATGGACAGCGGATCGATCAGCACGTTCGCGTTGACATGGAAGCTCGCCACCGGCACCCACGTGAACAGGTGCTGGTCGATCTGACGGTCCGAACCCGACCGACCGATCATCGCGAAAAACTCGATCACCGCCAGGACGAAGGCGGCGATCGGGGTCGCGCAGCCCAGCCAGTGCCCCCAACCGTTGGTGCGACGGCCGCCGAGCAGGAGAACCATGGCCCCGAGGAGGGGAAAGACGACCAGCAAGAACGTGAGGTGAAACACGCCGGTCGGCGCCGTGTACGCCACCGTCTTCGCGGTCTCGAGAGTCATTGGGCCCTCAGTACTTCAACAGGTTCGCGTCGTCGACGGAGGCAGACCGCCGAGACCGGAAGATGGACATGATGATCGCCAGCCCGACGACGACCTCGGTCGCCGCCACCACCATGACGAAGAACGCGATGACCTGGCCGTCGAGATTGCTGTTCAGCCGGCCGAACGTAACGAGCGACAGGTTGACGGCATTGAGCATCAGTTCGACGCACATGAAGACGATGATTGCGTTGCGCCGGACGAGGACGCCGACCGCACCGATGGTGAATAGCACGGCTGACAAGTACAGGTAGTACCCCACGGTCATCGCTCAGCGCTCCAACTCGTGGTCGGTGGTGTCGACGTGCGAGCGGCCGGCGGACACCTGCAGGTAGGCCGGAACGCTTCCGGCCGCGACGCTGCCGTCGGGAAGCAGTGCAGGGGTGTCGACTGCGTCGTGGTCGGCGTAGATGCCAGGCCCCGGCAGCGGGCCCACGGCCGCGCCGCCGCGCGCCGCGCGCGCACGCATTTGCTGCTGCTGGGTCGCTTTGGGCTCGGTCGGCTCGCGATGGGCGAGCACCATCGCGCCAAGCCCGGCGGTGATGAGCAGCGCACTCGTCGCCTCGAAGGCGAAGACGTACCGGCTGAACAGCAGGTGGGCGATGGCGACGACGTTTCCGTTAGTGGCTTCCGAGGCCCCGAGACCGTTCGGCGCGAACCCGCCGAGCGCCCCCGCCAACGCCGCAACGAGGAGCACCGCGAAGCCGAGCCCGACCGCAAAGGCGGCGGCGCGTTGACCTCTCAGTGTCTCGACCAAAGAGTCTGTCGAGTCGACCCCGATCAACATGAGCACGAACAGGAAGAGCATCAAGACCGCGCCCGTGTAGACGACGACCTGCACGACCGCGAGGAAGGGTGCGTTCTCGGCGGTGTAGAAGGCGGCGAGGCTCAGCATGATGACGGCGAGAAGCACCGCGGCGTGCACAGCGCTTCGCGCGAAGATCATTCCGACCGCCGCGATGACCATGATCGGGGCCAGAACCCAGAACAGGACCGCCTCGTGCACCGGAACGGTTCCGCCTCCGGCCGCGGCAAGAACCATCTCGCTCACTCGTGCGCCTCCGTCTTCGTCGGCGAGGCCGGGGCGTAATACGCCTGCTCGGAGTCACCGAGGCGCATCGGATGCGGGGGCTGCTCCATGCCGGGAAGCAATGGTGCGAGCAGCTGATCCTTGGTGAAGATCAGGTCCGTTCGGCTGTCGTCGGCAAGCTCGTACTCGTTGGACATCGTGAGCGCCCGGGTCGGACACGCTTCGATGCACAGCCCGCAGAAGATGCAGCGCAAGTAATTGATCTGATACACCGAGCCGTACCGTTCACCGGGGGAGAACCGCGCCTCATCGGTGTTGTCAGCCCCTTCGACGTAGATCGCGTCGGCCGGGCACGCCCACGCGCACAACTCGCAGCCGACGCACTTCTCCAGCCCATCGGGATGCCGGTTCAGCACGTGCCGGCCGTGGTAGCGCGGAGCCGTCGGGACCTTCTGCTCCGGATACTGCTCGGTGACGGTCTTCTTCAACATCGTCGTGAACGTGATGCCGAAACCCGCGGCCGGGGCAACGAGCTCGGACACGAGACCTTGGCGATCCTCCCCCGCACCCTCTGGCTCGGAGGACGTCACCGGCGCGGCGGCCGGATCACGGGCGACGACGGTGGCCTCGACCTCGTCGACCTCTGCCGGCGTCGGTTCGTGCTCTCGCTCGTCAGCCATCGAGCACCTCCGTCGACTCCGGTGTCGTGACCGCGACGGGGGTGACGTCGAGAGCCAGGTCCCCGGAAAGGACCGGGATCGGGTACGACGTCGGGCGCTCCTGCATCGCCCGCAGGTCCTCCTCCAGCTCGCGGGCGCGTCGGTTGGCTCTCGCCTCCGCGACGAAGGACCAGGTCAGCACGATGACCGCGACCGGGATACCGACCCACGCGAGCGTTTGCAGTCTCGTTTTGCCCTCGTTGGTGAGCTCACGGAACGCCGCCACCACGAGGAGCCACACCAGGGAGAACGGGATGAGCGCCTTCCAACCGAGCCGCATGAACTGGTCGTAACGCAGCCGCGGCAGCGTCGCCCGAAGCCAAATGAAGCAGAACAGCAGGGTGACCAGCTTGGCGAGGAACCACAGCACCGGCCACCAGCCGTGATTGAGCGCGTTGTTGTCGATCAGCGACAGTGGCCAAGGCGCCCGCCACCCGCCGAGGAACAGCGTGATGGCGAGGGCACACACCGTCGTGACATTGATGTATTCGGCGAGGAAGAACATCGCGAACTTCAACGAGGAGTATTCGGTGTGGAAGCCCGCGACGAGCTCGCTCTCGGCCTCGGGCAGGTCGAACGGAGCGCGGTTGGTCTCGCCGACCATCGACACCAGGTAAATGAGGAACGAGGGGATCAACGGCAGCGCATACCAGAGGTGCTCTTGGGCCGACACGATCTGCGAGGTCGACAGCGACCCGGCGTAGAGGAACACGCCGGCGAGGGCGATGCCCATCGCGATCTCATAGGAGATGACCTGCGCCGCTGAACGCAACGCACCGAGCATCGGGTACGGCGACTGGCTCGACCAGCCGGCGAGCACGATGCCGTAGACCCCGATCGATGCCATCGCCAGAACGAACAGCACCGCAACCGGGAGATCGGTGATCTGCAGCGGGGTCTCGTGACCGAACATGGACACTTCGCCTCCGACCGGGATCACGGAGAACGCGAGGAACGCCGGCACGGTCGCGAGCACTGGGGCCAGGATGTAGAGCGGCTTATCCACGACCGCCGGAATGATGTCTTCCTTCAACGCCAGCTTGATGCCATCGGCCAGGCTCTGGAGGATCCCGAACGGACCCGCGCGGTTGGGTCCGGGGCGCGCCTGCATCCGGCCGATCACGCGGCGCTCGGCCCAGATCATCAGGAGGGTGCTCAGCAACAAGAACACGAACACGACGAGACACTTGATGACGGTGATCCACCAGGGATCGTTGTTGAACGCGTCAAGATTCGTGCCACCGGGAACAGTCGTCGTCGAGGCGAGAAGGTGAATCACGACCCTGCCCTCCCCGCCGACAGGGTCACGACCGCGCCGCTGCTCGCTCCCAGCGAGTCGAGAACGTGCGACCCGGCTGAGTACGTCGGGAGCCACACCACGTCGTCGAGCATGTCGGTCACCTCGAGCGCAAGCGTGACCGACCCCCGTCCGGTCGACACGGTGACCGGCTGTCCCGTCGACGCACCGACTGCTGCGGCGGTTGCCGCCGACAACCGGACGACCGAGGGCTTGCGGGTCCCGGCGAGGTGCGGCTCATCCTCCTGGAGCGCGCCGTCGTCCAGCAACAGGTGCCAGGTGGACAAGACGGCCTCGCCCGCGCGTCGAGCGGGGGTCGGTGCCGCCGCTGCGGTCGGTGCCGCCGGTCGGTCGCCGGTCCAGTAACCGAGCTCGCCGATCTCGGCGTCGATCGCAGGAACGTGTGCCGTGCCCAACGCGACCCCGAGCTCCGCAGCGAGAGAGTGCAGGATCCGGTGGTCAGGGAGCGCTCCGGTCGACTCGAGCGTCTCGTCGAACGATCGCAGGCGGCCCTCCCAGTCGAGGTAGAGACCGGCCTTCTCCACCGCGGGCGCAACCGGAAAGACAACATCCGCGCGATCGGTCACGGCCGACTCGCGGATCTCGAAGCTGACGACGAACGGAGCGACCTCCAAGGCCTTCCTCGCAAGCGCCGGGTCCGGCAGGTCGTCCGGGTCGACCCCTGCGACCACCAGGGCAAGCGCGCCCGCCGCAGCCTCGGCCAGGATTGCGTTCGCGTCGCGCCCCGGTTCCGGCGGAACCGCCGCACCCCAGGCCGTCGCCAGCTGCGCGCGGGCGCTCGGGTCGCCAAGCGGGCGGCCGAACGGCAGCAAGGTGGGCAGGCAGCCGGCCTCGACCGCGGCCCGGTCGCCCGCTCGGCGCGGGATCCACGCCAGCTTGGCTCCGGTCGACTCGGCAAGTGCGACCGCCGCACTCAGGGCTCCGGCCGACTCCGCCACTCGCTCGCCGAGGAGAATCACGGCTCCGGCCCGACGCAGCGCGTCGCCGACCTCGGAACCGGCGGCGCCGCCCAGTGCCGACGCCTCCGCTCCGGGCACAGTGGCGATCAGGGTCCCGCCCAACTTGCGCAGTCCGTTCGAGGCAAGCGGGGCCACCCCGAACACCTGCTGACCGTGCCTTCTGGTGGCCTTGCGCAGCCGCAGGAAGACGATCGGCGACTCCTCTTCAGGCTCGAAACCGACCAAGAGGACGGTCGGGGCGGCCTCGAGGTCGGCGTACGTCGTCTCGAGGTAGCGACCAGCGACCCGACTGGCAAGAAACTCCGCCTCCTCCGCCGAATGCGGACGGGCCCGAAAGTCGATGTCGTTGGTGGCGAGCACGACCCGGGCGAACTTCGAGAACGCGTAGGCGTCTTCGACCGTGAGGCGGCCGCCGGTCAGCACCCCGGTGCGCCCGCGGTGGGCGTCAAGGCCGCGA
>Ga0335083_10010954_pt1 | contig 10914 bp, 11 predicted proteins | sample Lox_Sample_42_FD_206716 | JGI IMG/M metagenome (GOLD analysis project Ga0335083, IMG submission 206716) | Soil microbial communities from Loxahatchee National Wildlife Refuge, Florida, United States - Lox_Sample_4.2 | ecosystem: Environmental > Terrestrial > Soil > Wetlands | place: USA... | reverse complement strand
TTGCAACGCCGCTACGTTCGCCGGAGCCGTTGAAGGCATCATCGCCAGCCGCTTGCGCGCCAGCACGCCGTAATAGTAGTTCTTGTAGCGCTCCGAGAGCTTGGTGTAATAGGCGCGCGCCAGTGCGGTATCGTGATCGTCCTCGGCCAGCCGTGCCCGCCAGTACATCGCATTGGGCACCTCGGCGCTTGCGGGATAAAGCTCAACCTGCCGCGCAAACGCCTTCTTCGCTTCGTCATTGCGACCCTGGCGATAGGTCAGCCAGGCGTATTTCCAATGCGCGTACGACGCCTTCTCGCTTTGCGGGAAGCGCTCCTGAAGCTCGCGATAATAATCGATGGCGCGGTCGTAATCCTTGCGCAGCAGATACATGTTGCCGGTGGACATCAGCGCCGATTCCAGCCACACCGAGTGCGGCGTATTGGTGCGCATGTAGGTCAGCACTTCCTGCATGCGCGCGTCGTCCTGCGCGGTTCGCGCCAGTTCCAACCCCTGATACCATTTCTCCGCCGAAGCATCGCTGCCATCATCGGGAATGCGGTCGAGCACCGCGGCCGCCTCGCGACTCTGGCCGGTCTTGATCAGCGAATTCGCATACTTGATCAGCACATCGGAGCGCAGGTTCGCGGGTGCCGTGTCGACCATGGCTTTATATTCGCTGACCGCTTCGTTGTAATGCCGTCCCTTGTAAAGCTGCGCGGCACGTTTCTCGTGGTCGGCGAAGGTCGGCGGCGGAAGAAATTCAGCTTCGGGGATCTTCTTCAGCTCGGCCGAAGCTTGATCGGCAAGATAGCTGGTCGCGTAGTCATAATAGATATGACGGAACAACTCGGCTGCCTGACGGCTTTGCCCACTGCCGTCATACGCTTTCGCGAGATAGAACTCTGCTTCTACGCCGGAGCCCCTGTAAGTCTGCAGCAGGTGTACGGCTTCCGCCGGACGATTGTCGGCCAGCAATGCCTTAGCATGGGCAATGACCGCGTCGTGGGCGTAAATTGAGTCCGGATAGCGCGCGGCGAAATCGCGCAGATAGGTGAACGACGCCTCAGGCTGATTGCTCAGCACATACGAGTTGCCGATAAAGAAGGAGGTGTAATCGCCAAGCTCCCCCATCTTGGGCGCAGCCTTCTGCATGGCCGCAATCGCCGCCGGATACTGTGCGTCAAGGTAGTGGGCATAGCCGATGGCGAACCACGCCAGGGCTCCCGCATTAGTTCCGGCATGGGTGCTGGCATAGCTTTCGACCCCGGCATAGGCGGCTGGCGTGCGGAACTGGATCAACTGGTGCGCCATGGGGCGCAGATCGCTGGACTCCACAAAATGGCGCTGCAGTTGCTGCGCGCGAGCCATCGAGGCCTTGGCACGCGGCTTGTGGCTCTTCGAGGCGGTGGTCTTTTTCTTCGAATTCTTTGAAGACTTTGAAGCCGTTGATGACTTCTTCTTGCTCGATGGGGAGCTGGCGTGCGAGGTCGAGGTATCCGTTGTGGTCGCAAGGGCAGGCAGCCCAAGGGCTTGGACCAGCAAACACAAGGTCAGGAATCGAGCTAGGAGGCGGCCGAAGGAACTCACTGCGTTCAGTGTAGCGCGATTTTCCTGGCACGCAATCAGGTGGTCGCGTTGACATTGAAGATTCTTCCCAGACATCCACCGCGCGTTTTCACACGTACCGGAGGTAGACAATATATGCCCGTGCTCAAACGTCTCTAATGTCAGGAGGTGGGGCCAACCAGGTCTTACCCAACCGCTCGTCCTCAAGACCCTGCGGCCTGTCCCAAAAGCGGCCACAAACGGGTAGAATGGCAGCACAAAGTGTCGTGCCCTGTTAAAATCCTGAATCTGCAAAGAAATGGGAACCATCCAACCAAACGTAGAAGCAAAGGCTAGCGACGAAAGTACGCTAGTCCATGCGGCAAAAGCCGGCGACATCAGCGCCTTCGAGGAGTTGGTGCGACGGTATGACCGTAATGTGTTCAGGATTGCGCAACACATCACGCAAAACCGCGAAGACGCGGAAGATGTGGTGCAGGATGCCTTTTTAAAGGCGTACCAGAACCTGAAGAATTTTCAGGAGCAATCCAAGTTTTATACCTGGCTGGTCAGGATTGCGGTGAACGAGGCGCTGATGCGCCTGCGCCGCCGTCGTCCTGAGCGTATGGTGTCGCTGGATGAGGACATCAAGACGGAAGAGGATTCCATGCCGCGCGAAGTGGCGGACTGGGCTCCGAATCCAGAACAGCTTTACGGCCAGGGTGAACTAAAAGAGATCCTGAGCAAGACGATTCAGGGTTTGCCGCCGAGTTTTCGGACGGTATTTGTTCTGCGCGACGTAGAAGGACTTTCGACGGAAGAGACCGCCGACGCGCTGGACCTGAGCATTCCGGCCGTGAAGTCAAGACTTCTTCGTGCCCGGTTGCAATTGCGAGAGCGCTTGAGCAAGTACTTCAAAAATCGTGCTGGTGGGGATGGCAAACAGTGATGGGAGACCGCGCCAAGTGACCTGCTCTGAGTTTCTGAAAGAGCTAACCGACTACCTCGACGACACCATGGACGCCCAGACCAAGGCGGAGTTGGAAGATCATCTTCAGTGGTGCCACAACTGCTACGTCGTCTGCAATACCACCAAGCGGACCATCGAGATCTACCGCGACCAGGACATCTACGAACTGCCCGACGACCTTCGTACCCGCCTCCGCTCAGCCATCCTGACCAAGTGTCAGGCCAGCAAGGAACCTCACTAGAGTCTTCCTCCACCAGAGCATCGGAATTGCTTTGGCACGGCGTCAGCCGTGCCGAACGGGTTCCTTTTGATTCTCGCGCGGTGCAGCTGCGCCGCAGAACTGAGGCGGTCCGTTTCATATTTTCATTCCGAGCAGCTCTTTTGCCGAGGATTCTGCTCGCGTTCGCGCCGTGAACCGGCTCTGCTGACGTGAAATTGTCGGACGTGATACGAGAACAGATCCTTTGCTTCGCTCGTGATGACAGTGCAGACATCGGTCTGCTCTGATACGCCTCTGCACTTCTTTTTCACTCCGTGCTACGCTTCCCCTATGTCTGATGACAAGCGCGACTCGAAAAACCTTCAGGACACCGCCGTCGCCTGGGCGCGCTACTCCGAAATTGCGTTCATCATTCCAGCCGCGGTTGTCGTCGGATTACTGTTAGGCAAGCTCGGCGACTATTTCTTCCACACGCACTGGCTCACTATCACCGGCATCATCTTCGGCGCCATCGTAGGATTCGTGCAGTTGATTCGGACCGTGCTTCGCGACAAGAGCTAGAGATTCGCAGCTTCGATCCTTCGGAGCGGTTGAGCAGCGGCACTTATGCCGCTCTCCCCCACCCATTCGAAATCCGTCAGTGTGCGCGGCACCCGGCAACATAACAAAAACCCACACGGATGCGAGAATATGCGAACGTACATTGATCAACCTTGATGACGAAGCTTTTCCCTGGAGATTACAGTGCCCACGAGTGCCTTGAACCTTGCCAACATCGAGAAAGCCGCGCAGTTGATTGATCCTGTGTTCCTGAATAGTCCGCAGTACGAGGACGGCACCCTCAATGCCGCGCTTGGGCGCCGGGTTCTCGTCAAAGTCGAGACGGCCAATCCTATCCGCAGCTTCAAGGGCCGGGGCTCGGATTACTTCGCCCGCTCGCTCGACCCAAAGCAAACCATCGTGTGCGCCTCCGCCGGCAACTTCGGACAGGCCATGGCCTACGTAGGCCGCAGCCGGCGCATTCCCGTTCAGGTGTTCGTTGCCAACGACGTGAACCCGGCCAAGGCAGAGCGCATGCGCTCGCTCGGTGCAACGGTCAGGTTGTGCGACGGCGATTTCGACGTGGCCAAGGAAACTGCGCGGCGAGAGGCCGCGCAGCATCCCGACTACGTCTTTGTCGAAGATGGCGCAGAGGAATCAGTCAGCGAGGGCGCCGGCACCATTGCCATTGAATTACTTGCCGCTGTCGCCATCGATACTGTTGTCATACCTCTCGGAGACGGCGCCCTGATGAACGGCATGGCCGCTTGGATCAAATACCGTTCCCCTCACACACAAATAATCGGGGTGTGCCCCGAGGCTACTCCGGCCATGCTGCATGCTTGGAGAGAGGCGCGAGGGATTCAACCTGGACCAGAAGTGACACAGCCTAATTCTTCCGAGCAAGGCCGGAGCTCGACATCCCCGAAGAACATGCACCAATCCGCCCATACCATCGCGGATGGCATCGAGACGCGAGTGCCGGTTCGAAAGTCGGTAGAGATGATGAAGGATCTAGTGGACGACGTCGTCCTGGTCAACGACGACGAGCTGATCGACGCGATGCGCTTGTCCCTCTCGGCGCTCGGGTTAATATTGGAGCCTTCTGGCGCCGCCGGATTAGCCGCAATCCGCCGTCATAAGTTTCCGGGCGAGCGTATTGCAACCATCCTGACCGGCAGCAACATCCACCCACAGCTATTGGCCAAGCTTGTGGATTTTGCCGGCTAGGAACGCATGGCCGAGCCGAAAGGAATCCCGGCGCAATTCGGATGCTCGGCACCCTGGCTCGGCAGCAAGCGCCGAACCCGGTCAAGTGTTCCTCAGTACACGTCCAAGTCGTGCGCCGAGACCACCGCTCCCGCATAGTGATCGCGTATCTGCTGCAACATCTCGCCTTCCGGGACGCCGTGGAACATCTGGTGATACAGCACCAGCAGCTTCGGTTTCGCCTGCGTAGCGATCGCGGCCAGCTCCGTCGTCGAGGTGTGAAACGCCTTGAAGTAAGCCCGCCATTGCGGCGAATCCATCTCGCTGTGCGGGCCAGAGGCGTAGACCTCGTGCAACAGAACGTCACAGCCATTGCAAGCCTTTACCACCGAATCGGCTGGCGAGGTGTCGCCCGAGATGACGATGACTCGATCCGGCGTTTGAAAGCGATAGCCGAACGCCTGGTCCCACGAGCCGTGCTTCACGAGGAAAGCGGTCACGGTTACGTTCTCGTCTTTGTAGACTACGCCCGGCTCGATCTCATGCACGTCGACCAGATAACCGGTGGTGTTGCCATGTTCCAGTCCCTGGGTCCGCACCTCGATGTCTTTCTTCCACGCCGCGAGGATGTTCTTCGTCATGTCGGCGGTGCCGCGCGGTCCATACACCGCGAGATGCTCGGTGCGACCCAGCACCCACGGCGTGAAGATGAGGTCGGGATAGCCAAGCGTGTGGTCAGAATGCAGGTGAGTGATAAAAAGCGTGGTCAGGTTAGGCATCTCCAGACCGGGTACACCTTCACGCGTAGCGGCGGCGGCACGGCGCACCATTCCGGGACCACAATCGACCAGATAGCTGTGTCCATTGACGATCACGGCTACGGCCGGGCCGGAGCGGTCGGGATCAGCGTTAGGATTGCCGGAACCTAGCACCACGACTTCAGAAACGGAATTGTATCTGTGAGCTGGCGCAGGCGTCTGAGCGTCTGCTCGGAGCAACAAGCCTGCGGAGAGGAGTAGGAACAAAATCAGGCGCTTCATCGCTAAAATGCTATCGCAAGAACAGTTCTGGTCTTCACCGTGAGATTTTAGTACGGTGAGACTCAACAAGACCGACTTCGTTGGAACAGGGGTTGTACTGTGAAAAACGAGCTACGTACTGCAACCAACCTGCAAATGCCTGCAGCGAGCGACACAGTTTTGTTCGCATCGGTGATGGCGGTTTTGTGGGCGTTTATCGCGACCATCGTCTGGACAGTGCTCGCCGTGGCCTTCGGACGTAGCCGTGGCAACGTCCGCTTAGTGACGATGCTGGTTCTCGGTGCGGTGGTGGTTGCCCTTCTGTGTGGCCACGCCTACCGCCGAGGATGGAAGAGTCGGCGATGAGGACAGCGGATCATAGTTAATTTTCAAACCAGTTGCTGGCCACCGTCGATGTCGAACGTGCCGCCGGTTAGTGCCGTGTTCGTCATAATATGCAGCGCCAACGCAGCCACGTCGGCGGGGCCGACCACGCGCCGGATCGGCAAAGTGGAGCGCAACTGCTCACGGCGGGCGTCCAGCTGATCGCCGAGGAGTTCTGCCGATAATGGGGTGTCAACAAATCCGGCTGCAATGAGATTGACGCGCACGGGTGCTATTTCAAGCGCCAGACCCTTGATCAGGGCCGGCTTCGCGGCCGTCAGAGCCGACACAAGAGTTAGCCCCTTCACCGTGCGGCGGCCACCGACGCCGCCGATGAAGAGCACGGTACCGCCCGGACGCATTTTGTTCGCGACCTGACGAGCGATTTGCATTGGCAGAAGTATGTGCGCCTCGATGTCGCGACGTGCCCGATCGAAATCAAATTCAGCGAGCGGCGCATAGTACGGGCCTGGTCCGGTCAGTAGCAGGTGATCGAAAGCAGGCAGCTTGTCGAAGAACCGCGCGAGGCGCTCGAAGTCTGTGGCGTCGAGAGCTGCGGATGTCGCCGAGGAAAATTCGCTCGCTATTTGCTGAAGCCGCTCGGAGTTGCGGGCCGCAAGCACGAGCTTCGCACCTTCAGCATTCGCCAGTCGCGCCGTCTCCAGCCCGATGCCTGCGCTTCCGCCGATGACAACCACGGTTTGCCCGGCCAGTTGGGGCTCGCGTCGCAGGGACGAAGGGGTTGCTGTACTCATGATTCCTCCAGTAAGCAGTCTTCTAAAATTTACCTGTGGAAGTCTTTGGGCTCCCGATTCCCAACAGAATTCACGATTTACCACCCGGCTTCTTGTTCCACCCATGAAAAGCCGACAGGTCCCCCTTGTCCCACGCCTCGCGCAGTCCGGGCTTGCTCAAGTCCCAGTCGGGGCGAATCTCACGCATGAGGTCGCGCAGGTCGTGCCAGAGGTCGACAACCGACGGGCGTCCCCAAAACCAGTAGCCGTTATAGATTTTGTGCACCACCAGTCCCGGCTTGAGCACCAGCGTGTGCGGGATCATCGGGTTGTTATCGGGATCGGTGTACTCCGCGATGTCGAGATCGTTCTGCACCTTGCGTTCAGGGTCGGAGAGGAATGGCCATTGCGCGCCGACCGATGCACGGAACTCCTGACTACTGTGGTGATCGTCCGTAGAAATCGTCGCGATCTGCGTGTACGCGACGGCGATCTTGGGATAGAACGCGGCGAGCTCCAGATGCTGCTGATGTTCCTTAGGGCAATAGTGGCCACGAGCTAGCGTGAGGATCAGCGGGTCGTCCCCTTGTATCGCGCTAAGTTTGCGCATTGTATTCGTCTGGTCGGGCAGTTCGTAATCGGGGAAGACGGCTCCCGGCACGATGTCAGAACGCATGAGTTCTCTCCTCCTGTTGTAGAGATGCACGGCTGTCGCTCATCGCGGCAGCTCTTCGCCGGCCATCTCGCGCACCATGTACTCGGCATACCATTCCGGCCAATTCTCATCACGATGTCCGAGGAGCTTCTCATGCTCGCCGTGCGCAGCTTCCGCACGCCGGAGCGCGTTCGCCAGTTCGCCAACCGATACGTACTTGGTTTCGCCAGAAACACGTCCTGGCAAACGGGTAGTCACCTCCTGCACCAGCCAGCGATTGCCATCGACATCGCTGAACGTGGCGAAGGAACCGTAACTGTTATTGCCGGAAGCGCGCCCACCGGCCCGATCGCTTCCGTCTGCCCGGAACTGCGCCCCCGGCACTAAGGGATGAAAGACCTCGCTAACGTTGGCACCGGGGTTCGCCAGGTTGCGGCGCGCAGCTTCTATGTCAGAGACAACCAGGTAAAGACCTTCCGCCGAGCCCGGCCGTGCTGAGGTCACATGGTCGCCAAATTGAACCGAGCACTCCGAACCCGGCGGGGTGAACTGGATGATGCGAAATCCGTTGTCGAAAGCGAAGTCGGCGTCGAGCCGCCAGCCAAGTACCGTGTAAAACTGCTTGGCGCGGTCGACGTCGGCGACCGGAATTACTACCGCCTCCAGCTTCAGGTTGATGGTTGCGGCACTCTGGGCTGCATTGCTGTGGGCCTCATCTTTCACAGTTGCCATGACGATTGCTCCTTACGTAATTCGAAGAAAGCTTTGGTTCCCTATTTACAAGTCTCCATTAGATGAGCAGCGGCCTGCATTACGGTGTCGGCGCATAACGGGTGAAGACATAGTCACGACCTTTAATAGGAACGTGGCATGGGAAGCAAGTATTGAGCTGCGCCGCGGCGTCAGGTTTGCTGCCTTTGAATTGAGCGAATCCCCATCCGCCGGTCGAGGCGTATTTCTTGGAGTCTTTCACCATGAATTGAACGTTAGTGGGCGCTCCGGCAACAAAAGACTGATCTCGGCCAAACACTTTGTTGTTCTCCTCCGAGGGGACGTATTGCCAAGCGAGTCGGGCAATAATTGCCCCGTCGGGGAACGGAAGCTGCCTGTCGCGATAGGCCCTGATCGCCGCATCGTTGCCGAGCACGGCGCGAAGGTCGTTCAATTTCCCCGCCTCGTGGGCCACAGAGATCAGCTTCCAGTCACGGAAATCCGGAGGAAGTTTAATGTCAAAGATTGGCGCGACATGTTCATCACCGCTGCCGGAAGCGGAGAACGCAAGTGCGAGAACGCCGGTGAGCACAGCTACACCAATCACCAGGAATGTGATCGGTCTCATACGCAGCCTCCTGAATACTGACTCGCGAACAGGCCCGAACCGAACAGATGAGCGTGACGGGCAAAGCGATGGAAAAATACTCGCGGACAGCCTGGCGTGGGGCCCCGCCGACGGCACACAGCCCCCTGTTCACCTTTGTCATCAAACTGTAACGATGGCACAGAAGAAATCTCTATCGACTCCAACTGTCCTGAGGCCCTTCGACAAGAAGAAAGAGTTCCTGCGCGTCGTCATCGAGACGCCCAAAGGCAGCCGCAATAAGTTCAAGTACGATCCAGAGCTCGGCTGTTACCGGCTGAACTCGGTCTTGCCGGAAGGAATGGTATTCCCTTACGACTTCGGTTTTGTGCCCTGCACCAAGGCGCAGGATGGCGACCCGGTTGACGTTCTGCTGCTGATGGATATTCCCGCCTACCCGGGGATTGTGGTCGAGTCCAGGATTATCGGCGTTATGGAGGCGCAGCAAACCGAAAACGGCAACACGGTGCGCAACGACCGGATCGTCGCGGTAGCCAAGGATTCGCGCGTGCACTCCGATGTAAAGAAGCCCGGCGACCTGAATGAAAACATGTTGAACGAAGTGGAGACCTTTTTCACCAACTACAACAAGGAGCATGGCAAAGGCTTCAAGGTGCTTGGGCTGAAGGGCGCAGGGGCTGCTCGAAAGCTAATCAAGAAATCAGCAACGAAAAATGGAAGCAAGTAGCGAGCGCTGCTCATGTATCCTTAAACCTTGTTGATGCCAGCACGACGCTCAGCCGATTTCCTCTGCTCTTGGCCGAAGAATCTCCTCGGTTTCATTCTTCTGCTCGCTGCGTTCGCGCTCCCCGCATGGGAGCAGGAACAGACGCCGACCGCGCCACCGCCGCAGGTCGGCGCATCACCTTCGCAACCCAGTCCTGCGCAAGAGCCGCCCGGTCCCAGCACACCGCCCTCGCCTTTGCAACCTGCTCCGTCGTCGCAGCAGCAAGTCCCCGGCACGGGCATCGCCGTCCAGCAGCAATCGCCATCTGGCCAACCTGGTTCGGGAGAGCAATCCAAACCCGCAGGCCCCATCACCAAGCAGCAGGAGAAGGAGCTCTTTCGTTCGGTCAACCAAATTCTGGAATTCGCCAGCACGGATACCGGGCTGCCCATTCGTCACAAAGTAAAACGCAAGCTCATCACTCGCCAGGCGGTTGCTAAATACGTCGAAGACCGGATGAAAGAGGACAAGGATACGCAGCGGCTCGAACGCTCGGAAGCTGTCCTGATTAAATTCGGGCTGCTGCCACCGAACTACGATCTGCACCGCGAGTACTTGCGCCTGCTGCAGGAACAGGTAGCTGCCTTCTACGATCCCAAGAGCAAGACGGTGAACCTGCTCGACTGGGTTCCTCCTGATCAGCAGAAGCCGGTGCTGGCGCACGAGTTGACGCACGCGTTGCAGGACCAGTACATCGGACTCGACAAGTGGGAACTTGCGGGAGGTAACGAGAACGACGCTCCACTTCCCGACAATCAGGAAGAGGTAGTGGAAGAGGCGCAGGCGGCTCGCGAGGCGCTAGCGGAAGGTCAGGCCATGATTGTGTTCATCGACTACTCGCTGGCACCGTTGGGTATGAATGTGGTTAAGGTGCCCGAGGCGGTGGATACGATCCGCGCCAACATGGGTGATAGTCCAGAGTCACCAATCTTCTCGGCTGCTCCAATGTACCTGCGCGAGTCTATGCTGATGCCGTATACCTTCGGCACTGAATTTGTTCGGGACGTGCTGACAAGTAGGGGAAAGGACGCAGCCTTCGCCGGCCTTTTGGAGAAACCTCCCGTGGACACGCGGCAGGTTATGGAGCCGGAGACGTACCTCAAAGGCGAGACGGTCGCGCCTCTAAAGGTCCCTGACCTGGACAAGCTCGTCGGATCAAATTACGAGAGATACGACTTCGGCGGGATCGGCGAGTTTGACGTTTACCTGCTGGCCAAACTCTATGCACCAGAGAAAAATGCCAAGGACTACTACTCAAACTGGCGCGGCGGATATTATCTCGTGGTTCACGCGAAAGGCGCGCCGAGCGACGAGGTGGCCTTACTCTACATGTCGCGCTGGGACGCGCCCGAGGCAGCGCAGGCCTTCGCAACGATGTACGAAGACTATGTACCTAACCGGTATCCACGGTGGTCAAAAGAAGAGAGTACGCCGAAAACGCACACCACCGCAGACGCAATTTCGACATGGTGGGAGGGCCCGGACACGGCACGCGTCCAGATATTGCAAGACAAGAGCGAGCTGCTGATCCTCGAAGGCTTTGATCAAAGCGCCGCCGAGCGCCTATCACGA
>Ga0335083_10010952_pt1 | contig 10917 bp, 4 predicted proteins | sample Lox_Sample_42_FD_206716 | JGI IMG/M metagenome (GOLD analysis project Ga0335083, IMG submission 206716) | Soil microbial communities from Loxahatchee National Wildlife Refuge, Florida, United States - Lox_Sample_4.2 | ecosystem: Environmental > Terrestrial > Soil > Wetlands | place: USA: Florida... | reverse complement strand
ACACCGGCGGCGCATAGCGGTTATTTCCGTTTCACGTTTCCTTCCGGCAAAGCTATTGTGCTGCTGGCCAACCGCCAGGGCGGCAGTATGTCAGGAAATGCTGATGGCACTATTTCCGGCGTCGAAGATATCACCAGCCAAAGCGATATCACGCCCGGCGTCATGCACGCCTACGTGTACGGAGAATTTAGCGCGCCGGTTGAGATCAAAACTAGCACCTGCGACGCCGGTAAACAACTGACCATCACCACGCGGGAACCTCAAAAAGTATTGGAATTTCGTTACGGCATTTCCTTTATCAGCGTTGCCCAGGCCAAAAAGAATTTGGCAGAGGAAATTTCCACATGGAATTTTGATAAAATTAAGCGAAACGCTCGCGACCGCTGGAGCGAAACCCTCGGCCAAATAGAAGTCGAAGGAGGCACGCCCGACCAGAAACGGATTTTTTATACTTCGTTATATCGCTGCTATGAACGAATGGTCTGCATCACCGAGGATGGACAATACTACAGCGCCTTTGATCACAAAGTGCAACAGGATAACACCCCTTTTTATGTAGATAACTGGCTTTGGGATACGTATCGGGCTTTGGAGCCGTTGCAAACCATCCTGAATCCCGAAATGGAAGGAGATAAGATCCAATCTTACGTGCGAATGTATGAACAATCAGGATGGATGCCGGAATTTGCCGTGCTCTGGGGCAATCATGAATGTATGACGGGCAATCCGTTTGCAGCGTGGACTGCGGATGTCTGGAGCAAAGGCATTACCAATTTCGACCTCACCACCGCCTATGCCGGCATACGCAAAAACTCTGTCGAAGGTACCTGGCTGCCCTGGCGCCGGGGCCCAAAATGTTCCCTCGATGATTTCCTGAACGAAAATGGTTATATGCCCGCCCTGCATCCCGGGGAAACTGAAACTGTCCCCCAGGTACATCCGCGCGAACGGCGTCAGGCCATCTCAGTTACCCTGGCGCAGAGCTACGATGACTGGTGCACGGCGCAAATCGCGCGTGATCTTGGTAACGATGCCGACTACCAATTCTTCCTAAAACGTTCAGCCGACTACAAAAATTTGTTTCGCCAGGGCGAAAATCATATGTGGCCGAAGGACTCATCGGGAAATTGGATTGAGCCGTTTGACCCCGGCTGGTCCGGCGGGCAGGGCGGACGTGATTATACTACCGAAAATAATGATTATACCTACGACTGGGATGTTCAACACGACCTGCAGGGATTGATTGTTTTAATGGGCGGCCCAGAAAAGGCTGAAGCCAAATTGGACGGGTTCTATCGAACGGGCATTGGCCGGAGCAAATACGAATATTTTGCCAAGTTTCCGGATTCGACCGGCATGGTCGGCCAATTCTCCATGGGCAACGAGCCCAGCCTGCATATCCCCTACATCTACGATTATGTGGGAGCGCCCTGGAAAACCCAAAAACGGGTTCGCATGTTGTTGAATACGTGGTTCACGGATACCACGTTGGGGATGCCGGGAGACGAAGATGGGGGCGGCATGAGTTCCTTTGTTGTGTTTTCGATGATGGGATTCTACCCGGTCACTCCCGGCGTCCCGGTTTACAATATTTGCAGCCCGGTTTTTGACCGGGTCACCATCCATTTGCATAACGGCAAAAAGTTTTCCATTGTCTGCCGTGATAATTCCAGCGACAACAAATACATCCAAAGCATTCGCTTGGATGGCAAGCCGCAGGATCAGGTTTGGTTCCGGCACGCGGATTTGGCGAACGGCGGCACACTGGAACTTCAAATGGGAAATACGCCGAATAAGAAACTCGGTTCAGACCCGGCTACGTTCCCTCCTTCTGCCATGTCTGTCGACCCACAGCAATTTGAGGCATCCAATGTGCCTCAGCACTAAGTGCAAACCACTTTATTTATCATTGCTTGCAGGCGCGGATTGATATTGCTGGCAGAGATTGTTTTATTTGGGGCCAATGGCGGCTATCAAGATTTGTATGAAGAATAAATTAGTATGCGTGTCGGTCGTTTTTGCGTTTATTTTCTTTAATAAAATATCCAACGCCCAAACTCCCAATGCACCCTATCAAAATTCCAATCTACCCGTTGACCAGCGGGTTCAGGATTTGTTGGGCCGCATGACGATTGAAGAGAAGGTGCGGCAATTGGACATGTATTCCGGTTCCAGTGACTTCCTGGCGGCCAGCCAACGGCGCGATGATACCCATGCTAAACCGGGTGCCGCTTTTGATCCCAAAAATGCGGAACACGTTCTTGGCAACCTCGGCGTTGGATCTATCCACGACCTTTATCCGCAGCCGCAATTATACAACGCCATCCAGGCCTGGGTGATTAAATCGAATCGCCTGGGCATTCCTGCGCTTTTCATCGAAGAAGGTTTGCACGGTTACATGGGATACGACCAAACCGTTTTCCCCCAAAGCGTCAACCTGGCCACCACCTGGAATGTGGATTTGGCCAAAAAAACCGGCGCAGCCATTGCCGCCGAGGCCCGGGCCGATGGCGTGGACATGATTCTGGCGCCCGTCCTGGATGTCGCGCGCGACCCGCGCTGGGGCCGTGTGGAAGAAGATTTTGGAGAAGACCCTTTTTTATCCGGCCAACTCGGCCTGAATTACGTCGAAGGCATGCAAGGCGATTCCCTGGCTTCGGATCATAATTGCATCGCCGAGCCAAAGCACTTCGCCGGGCATGGTTCGCCGGAAAGCGGACTGAACACTTCACCGGTTCACGCTGGCGAGCGGGAAGTCCGCACCGTCATGCTCAAGTCGTTTGAGCCGGCCATTCGTGAAGGCCACGCAATGGGCGTCATGGCTGCCTATCATGACATTGACGGTGTGCCCTGTACCGCCAATCCCTGGCTGCTCCAGAAAGTCCTCAAGGACGAATGGGGATTTCAAGGATTTGTTCTGTCTGACCTCGGCGCCATCCGCCGGCTTTATGATACCCATCATGTCGCCGCCACACCTGCTGACGCCGCCTGCCTGGCGCTCAATTCCGGCGTGGATATGCAGTTCTACGATTTCGGCCACGACGTATTTCAAAACGCCATTATTAACGGCGTAAAGAATGGCCAAGTCACAGAGGCTGCGTTGGATGCCGCCGTGGCGCGTATCCTTCGCGTGAAATTTCTCCTCGGGCTCTTTGACCATCCATTCGTCGATACGAATTTGGATGAATCGGTTCGCCGGTCGCCTGATCACTTGGACCTTTCACTCGCAGTCGCCCGCCAGTCCATGTGCCTGTTAAAAAATGAAAACCACCTTTTGCCCCTAAAGAAAAATGTGCGCCAAATTGCCGTCATCGGCCCAAACGGTAATACGACACGCCTCGGCGACTACGCGGATGTCGCTAAAGAGGGCCCTGAATTTGGCGTGTTCCAGCAAATTCAAAAAATCGTCTCACCGGAAACCAAAGTCTCTTTTTCCGACGGCGATGATATTAAAAGTGCCGTCGCATTGGCCAAAAAGTCCGATGTTGTCATCCTGGCGTTGGGCGAGAAGAAGGGCATTTCCGGCGAAGGCTTTGATCGCTCGGACTTAAACCTTCCCGGGAACCAGGAAGAGCTTTTGGAAGCCGTGGTTAAAACCGGCGTGCCTGTCGTACTGGTTCTGCAAAATGGCCGGGCGCTGACCATTCCGTGGGCGGCGAAAAATGTGTCTGCCATCCTGGAGGCATGGTATCCCGGCGAATTCGGCGGACGCGCCATCGCGGAAACCCTGTTTGGCGACAACAACCCCGCCGGACGGTTGCCCGTGACCTTTCCGAAAAACGTTGGCCAGTTGCCAGTTTTCTACAATCACTTTCCTTCGAAGAATAGCAATTACATCAATGGCGATGACTCACCGCAGTTTGTCTTTGGGTATGGATTGAGTTACACGACCTTCAAATACAGCCATCTGAATGTCTCAGCCCCGGGAGGCACCAACGACCTGTCCGTGTCGTTTGATCTGACGAATACCGGCCAACGCGATGGCGACGAAGTGGCGCAAGTGTATGTGCGGGAAACCACCGCCAGCGTGGCCACGCCGGTTGAAGCGCTTAAGGCATTTTCCCGGGTCCATTTGAAGGCAGGGGAAAAGCAATCCATCACCCTCCAGGTTCCCCGCAGGGAACTGGCCGTTTGGGGCGCCAGCCAGGAGTGGCAGGTCGAACCGGGCGAATTTACCGTCAGCGTCGGCGGAAGTTCCGACGCCGCTCTTTCCACGAAATTCGTTTTAAAATAAATTTCACGGCTCCCCGATTTCGGGGATGCCCGAAGAAATCATTTATTTGTATATTAATAACCTGTGGCATAATCACATGAAACGTTTCAGCGGAAATTTAAATGGGCCAAAAATCCAGGTTTTACTTGGCATGGGAAGATAGTCGAATGAAGAAAAGTCTGATTCTTTTTTTAACGTTTGGGCTCGCGGCGTTCGTGTCCGCTGCCCCGGATTCAGAAGTCTATTCCGTCCTCGATTTTGGGGCTAAAGCCGACGGTAAGACGGATGATACGGCGGCATTCCAAAAGGCGCTGGACGCAGCGTCGCAGGCGGGCGGGGGAATCGTTTACGCCCCAGGCGGCAACTATTTTTTTGCCGGCCACCTTGATTTGCCCCGCGCAGTGACCCTCAAAGGCATTTGGGAATCCGTCCCTGCCCACAACGGCTATCGTGACCACGGCGCTTCCAAACCCGTGGATGGCGGCACGACTTTTTTAGTCACGGAAAACGAAGGCCACGAGGATGGCGCCCCGTTCATCACCCTGCATGATAACAGTACCTTAAAGGGCATCGTCATTTTCTATCCCAACCAAATTTCTGATGACGAGCCCAAGCCCTATCCGTGGGCCATTGCCATGCGCGGCAAAAACCCCGCCGTGCTGGACGTCGAACTCCTCAACCCCTACAACGGCATTGATGCCTCCGATAACGAACGCCATTTGATTCGCGACGTCCAGGGCCAGCCGCTGCGGCGTGGTATTTTTGTGGATGAAATCTACGACATCGGCCGGATCGAGGACGTCCATTTTAACCCCTGGTGGAGCGTGCGTCCCGGGCTTTTCCATTGGCAGCAGGAACATGGTGAAGCGTTCATTTTTGCCCGCAGCGATTGGCAGTACGTCTTCAACACCTTCTGTTACGGCTACAACATCGGCTATAAATTCGTCAAATCCGGCACCGGCATGTGCAACGGCAATTTCTTGGGCATCGGCGCCGACGATTGCTTTACCTCCGTGGATGTTGAGGACAGCGCCCCGTTCGGCCTCCTCATTTCCAATGGCGAGTTTACCTCGTTTCATGGCCCAGATCCGACCATGGTGCGGGTCGGCGCGGACAATTCCGGCAGCGTTCGCTTTGAAAATTGCGCCTTTTGGGGCCCCTGCAATCAAATCGCCAAATTAGACGGAACCGGTACCGTCGGCTTCGGCGATTGTACCTTTGTGCAATGGGACCGGAATAAAGAAGGCCGCGCGGCCATCCAGGGAGATGGTGGCACCATCCTCATTCGCGGCTGCGAATTCCAGGAGAACAAACCGCAAGTCGAATTGGGCGAAAATGTCCGGCGCGCCGTTGTTTCCGATAATATTTTTACCGGCAAAGCCCGCGTCATTACTCACGGCAGCCACCCGTTTGTCATTGCCAATAACGCCAGCGATAAATAATCGCTGGGCATTTTAGGCTCTTAAGCAGACAATTTCCCGCCGCCGTTTCGCGGCGCACTTTTCAAAATATGTCATTGAACCAGGCATTGTCAGCTTGCCTCGCCGGGATAATAACCCTCTTCGGAATTTCCATCGCTCCTGCTGCCGATCTGCCCGGCACATATTGTAATCCATTGGACCTGGATTACCGCTTTCAATTGGACGATCCCGTGCGGCGCGAAGCTGCCGATCCGGCCGTCGTGCGTTATAAAGATGAATACTGGCTGTTCGCTTCCAAGAGCGGCGGTTATTGGCATTCAAAAGATTTTTGCCATTGGACCTTTGTGGAGGGAGGCCAGTTGCCCATCGAAGACTACGCGCCCGCCCCGGCCGTCATCAACGGCCAATTGTACTATACCGCCTTTAATACCCGGGCGATTTATTGCGCCGAAGATCCTTATTCAGGAAAATGGATTAAGGTGGGCGACCTGAATTCCTATCCCGACCCGGACTTGTTCCAGGATGACGACAGCCGCGTTTACATTTATTACGGTTGCAGCGCCAATGGAGGCATCAACGTCGTCGAATTGGATCCCGCGCATCAATTCAAAGAGATTGGCCAACCCCTCGTTTGCCTGAATTGCGATCCCCCTCATCGAGGCTGGGAAGTTCCCGGCAACGAAAACGATGGAGCAGGGGATAGCTGGATCGAAGGCGCATGGATGACCAAACACGGTGGAAAGTATTACCTCCAGTATGCCGCGCCGGGCACCCAATTTCATAGCTACGCCGATGGCATCTTCGTTGGCACTACGCCTAAAGGGCCGTTCACGTATGCCCCCTACAGTCCTTTTTCTCAAAAGCCCACGGGATTCGTCACTGGCGCGGGCCATAGCGGAACCTTTCAGGACGCGCAGAGCAACTGGTGGCGTGTCGTGACGATGGTTATTTCTGTGCGCCACATGTTTGAGCGTCGTATTGGTTTGTTTCCCGTCGGTTTCACTGACGATGGCCAGATGTATTGCAATACCGGCCTCGGCGATTATCCGCAGTTTCTGCCCGGCGCCAAAAATTCCGGTCCGAATGAAAATGCCACCGGCTGGATGTTGTTGTCATATGACAAAAAAGCTGAAGCTTCATCCGAACTTGCTGGTTTTTCGGCGACTAATGCCTTCGATGAAAATATCCAAACCTGGTGGTCGGCCAAAACAGGTAACGCAGGCGAGTGGCTAAAGGTAGACTTGGGAAAAATTTGCGACGTTGACGCGATTCAAATTAATTTTGCCGACCAGGGCGCGCAAGCTCATGGCAAATTGCGGGACGATGCGTATCAATACTATGTCGAAGCTTCGAGCGATGGAGTGAAATGGAACAAAATATTAGATCGCAGCGATAATCATCGCGATGCGCCGAACGACTATGAGCCGTTGGATCATCCCGTCCGGGCCCGATATCTCCGGCTTGTAAATGTCCATTGCCCCGCGCAGGCGTTTTTTTCTGTCAGTGGTTTCCGAATTTTCGGCAATGGCCTCGGGCATGCGCCGGCGCCGGTTCAAACTTTTACGGTGCAACGCAAGCCGGGCGACGGACGAAAAGCAATTGTTGCCTGGAGTCCATCAACCGGGGCTGATTTCTACATCGTTCGCTACGGCATAGCGCCGGATCGTTTATACAATAACTACCAGATATACCACGCCACGGAGGCCAACATTAACTCATTGAATACTGGCGTGGTATATTATTTCACGGTGGATGCCTGCAATGATAGTGGAGTAACTCATACCGTGACGACCTCCCGCCTCGCGCCCTAAATATCGTTTCATGCGACTTGTTGCCCTGGAGAATCTATGCAAGGAAGTAGTCATTGCCATGATTCCTGCGGTTCTCTAATCGCCGTAAGTTGTTTATTAAATAGTGCAAGCTGTTCTTATCGTTATGTTTAAGTTGGCAGGCGTGCGATAGTTGTGGTTGGAAAAAAACAGCCCCTTGGGTGCTGAAATTGAAGTCTAAAATAGAGACTCTCCCGCTCGTGTTTCGCGGCTTAAATAGGTCCTTTAGAATGTCAAGTGATAATATCCCCGCTTTCGGGGATAGTTTCTTACAGGGGCACAGTGCTATTTTAAAACTCGAAACAGCCTAACAACCCATGAAAAAGAACCATCCATTTATTTCGCAAATGAAATCCTTTGCATCCTCAGTAGGCCTCGTGGCAGCCCTGGCCTTCTTCGGTCAGAGTGCTATTGCTCAGCCAACTATCTCAGGAGCATTTCCCAACGGCTCATACCAGTTCCAATATTCCAAAACACTGACGTTCACCGCTGCGTCCTCGGCTGGCATCGCCAACGTTTCCGTAAAGCTCACGCCCACCACCGTGTTTGGCGTGCAGGGTTTTCCACAAACGCTGACCAGTTCCAGCGGGTTGACCATTACCGGCAACGCCAATAATCAAAATGTTACCGCTCCGTTAATCACCAACACGCTCTATGCCGCTCAGATTATCGTGACGGATATCAATAGCGCTTCCACCACCAACAACCTTTCCTTTGACACCATTTCGCCGGCCTACACCTGGGAAGCGGAAGATTTCGATTTTACCAGCAATAGCATCGCCGGGTTGTTCGTGGATAATCCTCAAACCAATGCTTACGCCGGCAAGGCCTCCACCTCAGGAGTGGATTACAACAACACTTCTCCCGGACAAGGAAACTCAGACTATCGCCCTCAAGGTTTGGAGACCGAAGGCGCCGGTGATGTTCCGCGCTTGCCCTACATGGGTTCGGGCAAATCAGATTACGATCTCGGTTTCAATAACGGTGGTAACTGGGGTAACTATACCCGCCACTATCCTCCCGGGCAGTACAACGTATTCGTGCGCGCCGCTGACGGCAACGGCCCCCAAAGCAACGCCGGTGATATCTCCGTCGTCGCTGGTACCGCTTCGTTTGCCAACTCGGGGCCTTACTACTATTCCGTCAAATCGACCGGCTGGCAGACTTACGGTTGGTACTCTCTTGTGGATAGCACCGGCAGTCCCGCGGTGCTGACCGTTCCCAATGATGGTACCGCGTCAACCTTGCGCATGACCATTGATGGCGGAAATTGTAATGAAAACTTCTTCATGTTGCTCCCGCTCAATACCAATATTCCCCCGGTCGGTGCGGGTTACGTAACTAACGAATTCCCCGATGGTACCTATCAATTCCAGCAAACGAACACCTTTAATTGTTCTGTTATCTCCAGCAACGGCGTTAACAACATCGTTGTCGAAGTCCAGGGAAACAGCCTTACGGGAGGCGCTTTCTCTCAAACGCTCACCCCCTCCAGCGGGTTGACTGTCACCGGAAATTCAACCAACAAAAGCGTCAGCTTCCTGTTGACCACAGATGCCGTTTATTCGCTCACCTTCCTTATCACGGACGGTGCCAACAATGGCAGCACAGCCACCCTTTCGTTTGATACCATTAATCCCAACTATTACACATGGGAAGCCGAAGATTGGGACTACAATGGCGGTGGCTATTTCGATAATCCGCAAACCAATGCTTATTTTGGCTACAACGGAGTGGAAAATATCGATTCATACTGCCAGGGTGGGCCGGGCCATAATTCCTACAGCCGTGGAACTGTCGGCGATGACGCCAACCTCAATACTGAACCCAATGGCGATATTCCTCGCCTGTCTTACCTCAATACCACCAATCCCATTGACGACCTTCCGTTTATCGACTTCGACATTGGCTTTACCTCGGGTGGCCAATGGGGAAATTACACCCGGCATTATCCCGCCGGAGTATATAATATCTATGTCCGGTCCGCGAATGGTAACGGTAATGCCACGGCCAATGCCGGCAGCTTTAGCCTGGTCACCAGTGGTTACGGATCAGCCAATCAAACCCTGTCGCAATTGGGCACCTTTAACGCGCCCGCCACGGGTAACTGGCAAAAATACACCTGGAGCCCGGTCATGAATTCTGGCGGTTATCCCGCCCGCTTTGCCGGTACCAACAACGTGCTGCAGACCTTGAGAATGTCGTTTATCAACGCAGGTTGTAACCTGAACTTCTACATGCTCGTGCCGGCCAACCTGAATAATAATCCGCCGCCATTTGTCAGCAACTTCAGCCCGGATGGCACCGCTATGTTCCAGCCGTCGAATACCGTGAGTTTCACGGCGAATTCTTCGGTCGGCTTTACTGCCGGTAATATCTCGCTGTATTTGAATGGCGTGAAGCAGTCCGGTTTGACCATTAGCGGCTCTGCGTTTGCTTCTACTGTGAGCTGCGCAATTCCAACGAATCAGCTCTACACCGCTATTGTCGTGCTGACGGATTCCGTGGGCACCACAGCTTACACCAACTCCTTCGCCACCTTCAGCGCTTCTGATTATCAGTTGGAAGGCGAAGATTACGACTATACCAGTGGCGGAGTTACTGGCCAGTTCTTCGATAACTCGGTTGATGCTTATGCCAATCTCGGAAGCACGGCCGGCGTCGATATGCTGGAAGCCGATCCCAATGCGTTCTCCCGGCCTTACGCTTACCGCCCGAATAATGGCATCAATTTCCCCGACCAAACCTCGGGTGATTTGCCCAGGGCCCAATTCGCGTCCGGTACCGATTACGCCATGGGCTCCTTCGGCCAGGATTCCTGGGCCAATTATACCCGCCATTATCCAGCGGGCACTTACAATGTCATCGGACGGTTTGCTGAAGGCGCCGCGCCTACTCACGCCGGACTCGCTATCCTGACCGCCGGTTACCAAACCCCGTCTCAGACCACCCGCGCCCTGGGCACCTTCTCCATCCCATTAGGGGGTTGGTCCAGTTACGAGTGGGTCATGCTCAACGATGCCAATGGCAATCCTGCCAAAGTCACGCTGACTGGCAATCAACAGACGCTGCAATTGCAAGGCACCACGGTCAACGGCGAACAGGAAGTGAACGTCAACTTCCTCCTCTTGACCCCCACGTCGCCCTCTCCCTATGTCACCACGAGTGTTAGCGGCGGCAGCTTTCACTTGTCATTCTTTGCTCAGACCGGATGGACCTATCAGGTCGAATACAAAAATAACCTGATGGATCCGGCGTGGACACCTTTGGGCGCGTCCATCAGCGGTAATAATACTGTGCAGACCGTGAGCGATCCGCTCTCTGTAAACCATCGCTTCTATCTGGTGCAGATTCACCAATAAGAACGACCGTGGTTGATACTTCTTTGGCAGCCGTTTCCGGCTGCCAAAGAAGCTCGTTAGAAAATAGTAGTCAGTGATTATGAAGTTATTAT
>Ga0335083_10010951_pt1 | contig 10917 bp, 10 predicted proteins | sample Lox_Sample_42_FD_206716 | JGI IMG/M metagenome (GOLD analysis project Ga0335083, IMG submission 206716) | Soil microbial communities from Loxahatchee National Wildlife Refuge, Florida, United States - Lox_Sample_4.2 | ecosystem: Environmental > Terrestrial > Soil > Wetlands | place: USA... | reverse complement strand
GGTCTTGCTGCAGGTGAACCTGGCCGGCGAAGAGCAGAAGAGCGGCTGTACACTCGAGGAGGCACCGGGTCTCGCGCGGCGGATTCAGGCGCTGCCGAGTCTCGCGCTCGAAGGGATGATGACCCTGGCGCCGCTGACCGATGACGAGGCCGTACAACGGCGAACGTTCCGGGATCTCCGGGCGCTGCGTGACCGACTGCAGGAGGAGGGACAATGGCTACCGACGCTCTCGATGGGGATGTCCAGCGACTACGCTACAGCGGTCGAGGAAGGAGCGACGGTGATCCGGTTGGGTACCGTCCTGTTCGGATCGAGACCGACATGACCGAGCCCGCGTTCCATCTCACGCCGCTCGACGTGCGCAAGCAGGAGTTCCGCCGGACGCTGCGGGGCTATGAGCCGGTCGGGGTCGATGACTTCCGCATCCGCGTGGCGGACGAGCTCGAGCGGGTGCTGCGCGAACGGTCCGTCCTCGAGGAGCGCGTGTCGGCGCTCGCCGAGCAGCTGCGGGTGTTCCGCGAGCGGGAGCGCGCGATGAACGAGGCGCTGGTGGCGGCCCAGCAGCTGCGCCAGGAGACCCGCGCCACGGCCGAGCGGGAGGCGCAGGTGATTTTGCGTGAGGCGGAAGCCGAGGCGCGTCGCATCCGCGAAGCGGCGCAGGCCGCCGAAGCCGAAGCGCGCGGCCGCGTGGCGGATGTCGAGCGCCAGTTCCAGGCGTATCTGGCCGGGTATCGGGCGCTGCTGGAGCGCCAGGCGGCCGAGCTCAAGGCGCTGGAGGCGCAGCGCGGGTGACCCTCGCGGCGGTCGAGGAGGCGGCGCGCGTGGTGCGGAGCGTCTTCCAAGAGCGGCCGGAGGTAGCCCTGATCCTCGGCACCGGGTTGGGTCGGCTCGCACAGGAAATCGACGTCGAGCGCACCGTACCCTACGGAGACATCCCCGGCTTCGTGACCCCCACGGTGGAATCGCACGCAGGGCAGCTGCTCGCGGGCCGGTTGGCCGGACGGCGGGTGGTCGCGATGCAGGGCCGCTTTCATCAGTACGAGGGCTATCGGCTGGCCGAGGTCGCCTTCCCGGTGCGGGTGCTGCGGGCGCTCGGCGCGACGACCCTCGTGGTGTCCAATGCCAGCGGTGGCCTGCACCCATCGTGGAAAGCCGGTGACCTGGCCTGCCTGGCCGATCACATCAACCTGCTCGGCGACAACCCCCTCGTGGGCACCCATGAGGAATCCTGGGGCCCTCGCTTTCCCGACATGACCGCCGCCTACGATCCGGCTCTTCGTGCACTGGCGCGCGAGGTCGCGATGGAGCAGGGCGTGACGCTGCGCGAAGGCGTCTACGTAGCCGTGCCGGGCCCGAACCTGGAGACGCGGGCCGAGTACCGCTTGCTGCGGGCGCTCGGCGCCGACCTGGTCGGGATGAGTACGGTGCCCGAGGTGATCGTGGCGGTGCAGGGGGGAATGCGGGTCCTCGGTCTTTCCATTATCACCGACCTCTGTCTCCCGGAGGTCCTGGAGCCGGCGACTCTTGAGCGGATCGTCGCCGTGGCGCGCGAGGCTGAGCCGCGGCTCACCGCGCTCGTGCGCGGCGTCCTGGCCCGGATGAACTGATGGCCTACCCCGCTCTCTCCGCCGACGTTTCGGCCGACGCCCTGGAGAAGCAGGTCCTCGCCGGGTGGAAGGCCGAACGGCTGTTCGACCAGGTACAGCAGGCCACGCGCTACGGGCCGCCGTTCGTCTTCTTCGAAGGGCCTCCCACCGCCAACGGACGGCCGGGGATCCATCACGTATTCGCCCGCACCATCAAGGATCTGATCTGCCGCTATCACACGATGCTCGGCCAGGGGGTCACCCGGATCGCCGGCTGGGATACGCACGGGCTGCCCGTCGAAATCGAGGTCGAGCGGCAGCTCCAGATCAGCGGAAAAAAGCAGATCGAGGCCTATGGGGTGGAGCGGTTCAATCGGCTGTGCCGCGAGAGTGTCTTTACCTACAAGACGGACTGGGAATCGCTGTCCGACCGCATCGGGTACTGGCTCGACTACGAGCATCCCTACGTCACCTATACGGCGCCGTACATCGAGACCGTGTGGTGGCTGCTGCGGCGGCTGCACGATCGGAGCCTGCTCTACCGCGGCCACAAGGTGCTTCCATACTGCCCGCGGTGCGGGACCGCGCTGTCGTCGCACGAGCTGGCGCTCGGCTACGACACGGTCCAGACCAATTCGGTCTACGTGGCGTTCCGCCTCGCCGACGATCCCCAGGCGGCCCTGGTCGTCTGGACCACGACGCCCTGGACGTTGCTCGCCAACGTGGCCGTGGCCGCGCACCCCGACCTCGAGTACGGGGAGTACGCTCTGGGAGAGGGCAACGCGCGGCGGCGCTACATCGCGGCGATCGCGCGGGCCGGGGACATTCGCGTAGAGGGGCGACCGCTCACGGAGGGCGAGCGGGTCCGGACCTTCCACGGGCGCGAGCTGGTGGGGCAGGCGTATCTGCGGCCACTCGATGTCGTGCCCCTGCCCGAAGAGGGCAAACGACAGATCGTCGTTCCCGCCGATTTCGTCACGGCGGAGGACGGGTCCGGACTGGTTCACATGGCCCCGGCGTTCGGCGCCGACGACTACGCCGCGGGGCAACAGCACGGGCTCGCCTTCGTCAACCCGGTGTCCACCGACGGCACGTTCCAGGGAACGACGTGGCCGGAGATCGAAGGACGCCTCGTCACTGACAAGGCGACGAACGCCCTGATCATCGAGCGGTTGAAACGCGACGGGCGGTGGCTCGCCACGCGGCCCTATGAGCACACCTACCCGTTCTGCTGGCGCTGCGACTCGCCGCTCATCTACTACGCGCGCAGCTCGTGGTTCATCCGCACGACGGCGATCAAACACCGCCTGCTCGAAGCCAACGCCGGGGTGGCCTGGCATCCACCGGAGATCGGCGCCGGCCGGTTCGGGGAGTGGCTCGCCAACAACGTCGACTGGGCCATCTCCCGCGACCGGTATTGGGGCACGCCGCTGAACGTGTGGGAATGCGACCGGGACCGCGAGCACCGGGAGGTGATCGGCTCGTTCGAGGACCTGGCACAGCGTTGGGGCAAACCCCTCCCGCCGGACTTCGATCCGCACAAGCCCCAGATCGACGTCTTCGAGTGGCCCTGCACCACGTGCACCGGGACGATGCACCGGGTGCCGGAAGTGATCGATGCCTGGTTCGACTCGGGAGCGATGCCGTACGCCCAATGGCACTATCCGTTCGAGCATCAAGCGGATTTCCAGGCGCACTTCCCGGCCGATTACATCTGCGAAGGCGTGGATCAGACGCGCGGGTGGTTCTACTCGCTCCTGGCGATTGCGGTCGGCTGTTTCGACGGTCCGGCGTACCGGAACGTGATCGTGAACGAGCTGGTGCTCGACGCCCAGGGCCAGAAGATGTCGAAAAGCCGGGGCAACGTGATCAATCCCTGGCAGGTGATCGAGCAGAGCGGCGCGGACGCCGTCCGTCTCTACCTCATCGGACAGAGTCAAGTGTGGCTCCCCAAACGCTTCGACGCGGGCCAGATCGCCAAGGTCGCCGGAGCGTTTCTGGTCACCCTGCGGAGCACCTACGACTTCTTCCAGAAGTTCGTCGGGGAGTGGACGCCGGGCGACGGCGCGCCGCCGCTCGCCAAGCGTCCCCCCATGGACCGTTGGCTCCTGGCTCGGTTGGATCAAGTGGTGAGCACCGTCCGCGCCGCCTGGGACGGCTACGACGTCACCCCCGGAGTCAGGGCCATTCTGGAGTTCGTGGATCAGGATCTGTCCAACTGGTACGTCCGGCTCACCAAACCGAGGTTCTGGGCCCCCGACCGGACCGCCGATACCGCGGCGCTCGCGACCTTGCACGAGGCGCTGGTCGGCGTGAGCGGCCTGCTGGCGCCGGCGGCGCCCTTCGCCGCCGACTGGCTGCACCGCGCGCTCGCCGGATCGAGCGTCCACCTGTCGCGGTTTCCGGTGGAGCAAGGGCATCGGGAGCCCGAGCTCGTGACCGCGATGGAGACGGTGCGGACCCTGGCGTCTCTGGCCCGGGCCGCCCGTGAAGCCCGCAATCTGCGGGTGCGCCAGCCCCTTGCCCGGATGCAGGTCGCCGTGCCGGCCGCGGCGCGGGGGCCGGCCTTGGCAGACCTGTTAGATATCCTGCTCGCCGAAGTGAACGTGAAGGCCTGCGAGGTCGTTGAATCCGATCACGATCTCGTGACGTTGCAGGGGAAGGCGAACTTCCGCTCCCTGGGCAAGCGGTACGGCAAGGCGACACCGGCCGCGGCGGCGGCTGTGGGCGAGTTGTCGGCGGACCAGCTCCGCGCGCTGGAGCGCGGCGAGACGGTGCGATCGGGCGAGTGGGAGTTCGGACCGGAAGACGTGACGGTCACCCGAGCGGTAGCCACCGAGTGGGTGGTGCAGTCCGATGGGCCGTTCGTGGTGGCCCTCGATCCGGGGCTCACCCCCGACCTGGCGCGGGAAGGACTGGCGCGCGAGGTCGTGAACCGGGTGCAGCGGCTCCGCAAGGAAGCGGACTTCGAGTACACGACGCGGATCGACATGAGCGTTTCGGGGGCGCCCGCCGTGGTGGACGCGGCCGAGATGTTCCGGCAGTACGTGGAGGAAGAAACGCTGGCGCGCGAGACCGTGCTTGGCGCCGTGCTCGACGAAGCCGACATCACCCGTGACGTGGACATCGAGGGGCACACGGTGACCATTGCCCTGCGACGCCACGGACGAAAGGGCGGATCACGCTAATGCCGACGAAGACCAAAGGCCTGAGCAAGAAGCAGCTGGCGCACCTCGAAAAGCGGCTGTTGGACGAGCGCGCGCGGGTGATGAAGGAGCTCGGCCACTACGGGGAATCCTTCAACTCCAGTCTCCAGGCCTCCGATGGAGACTTGTCGAGCTACTCGTTCCATATGGCCGATCAGGGCACCGACGCCATGGAGCGCGAGAAGGCCTTTCTGTTCGCTTCGCAGGAAGGGCGCTATCTGTGGCACGTGAACGAAGCGTTGCGGCGCCTGTACCAGGCGCCGGATAAGTTCGGCAAGTGCCAGCAATGCGGCGAGGATATCGGGTTCGATCGTCTCGACGCCCTCCCTCATGCCCGCCTCTGCATTCAGTGCAAGGCCAAAGAAGAAGATGGCAAGCGCCGCTGACCGCCGGCTGTTTTGGGGTACCGTGCTCGGGGTCGTCGGCCTCGACCTGGTGACCAAGTTCGCCGCCGAGGCGGTGCTCGTGCACCGGCCGATTCCCGTGATCGGCGACTACGTGATTTTGCGGCTGGTGTACAACCAGTGCGCGGCCTTCGGCGTATGTCTGGGCCCCGCGCTGTATTCCCGCTGGATCTTCCTGGCCCTGGCGATCGTGGCGCTGGTGGTTCTGGGATCGATGGTGCGCGCGACCAAGGACGGCGAGCAGTTCAGGTTCTTCGTGCTCGGACTCCTGTGTGCGGGAGCGGTCGGCAACGTCGTCGACCGCCTGCGGTCGTCGCAAGGGGTTGTGGATTTCATCGAAGTCGGGATCGGGCGCTACCGCTGGCCCACGTTCAACGTCGCCGACTCCGCGATCACCGTCGGCGCGATCGCGTTGGCCATCGCCCTGTGGGCCGAGAGCCACGAGCCGCAGGAAGGGCATCCCAAGGAGGCTGGGGCGGCGTCGTGACCGAGGCGGGCACCACCCTGTGCATCGTGGTGCCGCTCACCGAGCGCCTCGACCGGTTTCTCGCCGATCAGTTGTCGCTGTCCCGCACGCAGGCCGCCCGTCTCATCGCCGACAAACGTGTGACCGCCGGGGGCGCCGCTTTACGGGCCTCGGCGCAGCTCGAACGGGGCATGGAGATCGCCGTCTCCTGGCCGCCCCAAGCGCCACCCCGTACCTACGCCCCCGCCACCGCCGACGTGCGATTCGTCTACGAGGACGAGCACCTCGCCGTCCTGGATAAGCCCGCCGGCCTGGTCGTGCATCCCGGCCCCGGCCATTGGGACGACAGCCTCGTGAACGTCCTGGTGGGCCGGGGCACTCCCCTGGCGTCAGGTGATGGCGAGGACGCCGGGGACGCCGAGCGGAGACCGACCGAAGGCCGCCCGGGGATCGTGCATCGGCTCGATCGGGACACGTCGGGGCTCCTCATCGTCGCGAAGACCGATCTGGCCCACCGCCGCCTGGCGCGGGCGATCGAGCGGCGCGAGGTGCGCCGGGTGTACGCGGCGCTCACGTGGGGGCACTTCGCCAAGAGTCCGGTCGACATCGAGGCGCCGATCGCCCGCCACAGCGAGGATCGCAAACGCATGATGGTCCGGGCCGGTGGCCGGCATGCCACGACCCACGTCGAGGTCGTCGCCCGTTTCGCGCTGGTCGATCTCGTGCGGGTGCGGCTCGGCACCGGCCGGACCCACCAGATCCGCGTGCATCTGGCCCACGTCGGTCATCCCGTGGTGGGTGATCGCGAGTATGCGTTCGGCGGCAGCCGTCGCGTGACGCCGTCGGATCGGCGGGCCGCGGAGGAGCTCGAGGCGCTTGCCCCACGGCAACTGCTCCACGCGGCGGAGCTGTCATTTGTGCATCCCGTGAGCGGCGAGCGGCTGACGTTGCGATCGGAGTGGCCGGCCGATCTGCGCGCTGTGCTCGCCCAGGCCGCCGCCGATCCGAATTTGCTTGCTGAACGCAACCCCTTGCAGTATCTTGGCTTGTTCGCTTCGGATGGCTGACACGCAGGTAGTCCGGCTGCTGGTGTTTCGGGTGGGCCGTCTGGCCTGCGCCGCCGCCGCCGACGTGGTCAAAGAGATCCTCCCGCGCCTGCCCACGACCCGCATCCCCGGTGCGCCGGCGGTGGTCGCGGGGCTCGCGAACGTGCGGGGCAGTCTGGTGACCGTCGTGGAGGGGTGGCGGGCCCTCGCGCTCGAGCCACCCGTGGGGCCCGACGCCGGTGCGACGACGGTGCTGCTGGAGATCGGCGCCGCGCGCAAGACGATCGGGTTCACGGTCGACGAGGTCATCGATCTCCTGGCGGTGCGCGACGACGAGCTGGAGCAGCGGCGCGCGTTACCGGGCCTGGACCCCAAGCTGGTGCGCGCCGTGGGACGGCGCGCCGGGCAGCTGTTCGTCGTACTCGACACCGACGCGCTGCTCGCCCCCATCGTGACTTCCTAGGGAGGGTTTGTGAGCCACACTGTCCTCGTCTGCGACGACGCCATCTTCATGCGGACGATGATCAGCGACATCCTGGCCCAGGCCGGGTTCGAGATCGTGGGTGAAGCCGAGACGGGCGCCCAGGCGGTGGACAAGTACAAGCAGCTCAAGCCCGAGCTCGTCACCATGGACATCGTGATGCCCGACATGGGCGGGATCGATGCCGTGCGGGAGATCGTGAAACACGACCCGGACGCCAAGATCCTGATGTGCAGCGCCATGGGGCAGCAGGCCCTCGTCGTGGAAGCGATCCAGGCCGGCGCGAAGGATTTCGTGGTCAAGCCCTTCCAGCCGTCGCGGGTGCTCGAAGCGGTTCAGCGCGTGCTCGGCTGACGATGGACCTTTCGCAGTACGCCGAGCTGTTCCTGGCCGAAAGCCGGGAGCACCTGGTCGCCTGCAATCAGTTGTTGCTGCAGTGGGAGCGGGCACCGGCCAGCCCCGAGCCGGTCGTAGGGATCTTCCGCGCGGTCCACACGGTGAAGGGGATGGCGGCCACGATGGGCTATGCCCGCGTGGCCGATCTTGCGCATCGCATGGAGAATCTGCTCGACCTGCTGCGTCGGGGCGGCAGCGCGCCGAGCGATCAGGTCCTGCAGCTCCTGTTCCGCGCCACCGACCAGCTCGAGAAGACGATCGACCTCGCGGTGGCCGGGAAAGAGCGCGAGGCCGAGGTCGGCGGTCTGGGCGGAGAGCTGGACGCCATCGCCGGCCGGCTGGCGGGGAAGGCCGCCGGGAGTGGGCGCGCCGCGGCCGGCTCGCCGGCACCGGCACCGGCGCCATTACCGCTCGAGCCGTCGGCCGGAGGGGAGTCGCCGGGACGGTTGGTGCAGGTAGTGTTGCGTCCGGAAGCGCCGTTGAAGGGTGGACGGGCGCTGATCGTGCTGCGGCGCGCGGAGGTGCTGGGAGCAGTCAGTCAGGTCACGCCGCCTCTGTCGGTGATCGAAAGCGACGACTTCGACGGGCGGTTCACGTTCCGGATCGACCAGGTAGAGGCGCCCGAGGAGCTGGAGCGTCAGATTCGCGCGGCCGGGGACGTCGAGCAGGTGCGGGTGGGGGCTGAGGAGGCGGCGCCGCGACTGGAAGGCGGCGCGCTCGAGGCGGGGAAGAGCCGACACATCCGGGTGGATTTGCGGCGGCTCGATTCCCTGATGAACCTGATCGGTGAGCTCGTCACCGCCCGCGGCCGGCTGAATCAGGTCGCCGCCGAGCGGCGCGATCCGGTGATCGACGAGGTGGCGATCCAGGTCGCCCGGCTCTCGACTGACTTGCAGGCGGAGATCATCCAGGCCCGGATGACGCCGGTCTGGCAGGTGTTCGACCGATACCCGCGGCTGGTGCGCGACGTAGCCCGGCAGCTCGGCAAGCAGGTCGCCCTGCGGGTCGAAGGGAAAGAGATCGAGCTCGACCGGGCGATTCTGGATGAGCTGGGGGACCCGCTGGTCCACCTGCTGCGCAACGCCGTGGACCACGGGATCGAGACACCGGCGGAGCGTCGGCGTCTCGGCAAGACTCCGGAAGGCGAGGTGGTGCTCTCGGCCGTGCGCGAGCGGGCGAGCGTGGCGATCAGCATCGCCGACGACGGGCGCGGGATTGACCGGGCGAAGATTCTGGAGAAGGCGCGGCGGGATGGCCTCGTCGATGCGCACGTGGAGCAGCTCAGCGACGATCAGCTGCTGCGCGTGATCGCCCGCCCGGGGTTCTCGACGGCGCAGGCCGTGACGAACGTCTCCGGCCGCGGGGTCGGCATCGACGTCGCCATGACGCGGATTCGTGCGCTCGGCGGTACGATTGAGATCCGCACGGAAGCGGGGCGGGGCACCACCTTCGTGATGCGGCTCCCGGTCACACTCGCGATCGTCCGGGCGCTGATCACCTCGGTGAGCGACGAGCGGTACGCGCTGCCGCTCACCTACGTGGCCGAAACGGTGGAACTGGGCGCCGCGCCAGTGACGGTGGTCGAGGGGCGGGAGGCGATGGTGCTGCGGGACCGCGTGGTGCCCCTGGTGCACCTGCGAGCCCTGCTCGGCGTGGACGAAACCGGCTCGGCGCCACCGGCGCGGCGGCCGGTGGTGGTGCTGGAGATGGGCGGGCGACGCACCGGTGTGGTGGTGGACGGGATGCTGGGTCAGCAGGAGATCGTGGTGAAGGGGTTCGAAGCTCCGCAGGGGACGTTGCCGGTCTTCAGCGGGGCGACCATCATGGGCGACGGAGTGCCGGCGCTGATTCTCGACGCCGGCGGGCTCCTCTAGGGAGGGAGCATGGAGGACGTCCGCGATCTGAAAGAGCTGCAGATCGACGCGCTGCGCGAGGTGGCGAACATCGGCGCGGGGCACGCCGCCACGGCCCTGTCACAGATGACCAATCGTCGCATCATGATCAGCGTTCCGCAGATCAACATCGCCCGACTCGAGGAGGTCCCCGACCTGTTGGGCGACGCGCAGGAGGTCGTGGTGGCGGTGCTGATGCACATGCTGGGCGATCTCACCGGCCGCACGCTGCTGTTGTTTCCGGAAAAGGTGGGCCGCCGGTTGTGCGACATGCTGCTGCGCCGTGGGACCGGCGCCACGACGGGGTTCGATGCGTTGGAACAGTCGGCGCTGAAGGAGGCGGGGAACATCCTCTCCGGCGCTTACATGAACGCGTTGTCGGATTTCATGGGCATGCTGCTGCTGCCGTCGGTCCCCAGTCTGGTGATCGATCTCTCGGCCGCGGTGCTGACCACCACCTACCTGAACTTCGGTCACGACCGGGATTTCGTGTTCTGCGTCGAGACCGAGTTTCGCATCGACGCGGAAGAGGAATTGAAGGGGCACTTCCTGCTGCTCCCGGATCTGGCCTCTCTCAAGGCCATCTTCGACGCGATTCGTGTGACCTGAGCTGTGACGGCGCCCGCGGTTTCCGAACGCGACCTCGCCGTGCTTCGGTCTTTCGCTCGCCGGATCGATGCTTCGGACGCCGGGGCGCACAACAATCTCGGGGTCCTGTATTACCACAAGGGGCTGATCGCCGAGGCGATCGCGGCGTTCGCCCGCGCGCTGGAGCTGGATCCCAAGATGCAGGTGGCCCAGCGCAACCTCGAAATCGCCTACCACCATACCGGCTATTACGACCAGCGCGTCGCCGAGTTGCAGGAGCGGCTGCGCGCCAATCCCGACGACCGCGACGCCGGATTTGAGCTGGGGCGGGCATTCGCGGCCCTCAGCCAGTTCGATGATGCCGTGGCGGAGTTCGATCAGATCCTGGCGCGCAACCCGCGCGACCTGGCCGCCCTGATCCAGCTGGGCCTCGCGGAGAAGGCGCGGGGGCGCCTGGAGGCGGCCACCGAATGGTTCGAGCGCGCCCGCGCGCTCGACCCCAACTCCAGCGTCGTGCACTTCTACCTGGGCGAAGTGAATTACAACCGCGGCCTCAATGAAGCCGCGCTCGACTCGCTGCAACACGCCGTCCAGCTGAATCCGGACAACGGCAGTGCGCACTACCTGATGGCGTTCGTCCTGGGTGACCTGGGCCGCCATCAGGAGGCTCGGGCCGCCTCGAAGCGCGCCATCCAGCTCAACCCCCCGCTCGCCCGCGCGCAGACGAATCTCTCGCTCGACCGCCTCGCCTCCGGCCGGAAGAGTCAGCCGGTGCGCATGCTGGAAGCGCAGCAGATGCAGGACGCGGAGGGGAGCAGTCTCGCGCACTACAACCTCGGCCTGGCGTTCCGC
>Ga0335083_10010949_pt1 | contig 10918 bp, 4 predicted proteins | sample Lox_Sample_42_FD_206716 | JGI IMG/M metagenome (GOLD analysis project Ga0335083, IMG submission 206716) | Soil microbial communities from Loxahatchee National Wildlife Refuge, Florida, United States - Lox_Sample_4.2 | ecosystem: Environmental > Terrestrial > Soil > Wetlands | place: USA: Florida... | reverse complement strand
GGAGGCGCTCCGCGACCGCACGATCAAAATCGACATCCCCTACATTTCGCGCCTCTCGGACGAGATCCGGATTTACGAGAAAGGCTTCAGTCAGGACAAGGTGCGCGGCAAGCACGTCGCCCCGCACACGCTCGAGGTCGCCGCGATGTGGGCCGTCTTGACCCGGCTCGAGGAACCCAAAAAACACAGCCTGCAGCTGCTTCAGAAGATGAAGCTCTACGACGGCAAGGTGCTCCCCGGCTACACGCAGGACACGGTGAAGGAGCTCCGCAAGGAGAGCAAGCGCGAGGGCATGGAAGGCATCAGCCCGCGCTACGTCCAGGACAAGATTTCGAACGCGCTCGTGAGCGACCAGGGCGAAGGCACCATCAATCCGTTCATGGTGCTGAACGAGCTCGAGAAGGGCCTGACGCACCATTCGCTCGTGACGGGCGAGGAACAGCGCAAGCGCTTCAAGGAGCTCGTGGGCGTCGTCAAGCGCGAGTACGAAGAGATCGTCAAGAACGAGGTGCAGCGCGCGATCAGCGCCGACGAAGAAGCGATCTCGAAGCTTGCCGCGAACTACATCGACAACATCAAGGCCTACACCCTCAAAGAGAAGGTGAAGAACCGTTACACCGGGCAAGACGAGGAGCCCGACGAGCGCCTGATGCGGTCGATCGAGGAGAAGATCGAAATCCCCGACAACCGGAAGGACGACTTCCGGCGCGAGATCATGAACTTCATCGGCGCGAAGGCCGTCGAGGGGAAGAAGTTCGATTGGCAGACGAACGATCGCCTGCGGCGCGCGCTCGAGCTCAAGCTGTTCGAGGATCAGAAGGACAGCATCAAGCTGAAGACGCTGGTGAGCGCGGTCGTCGATCGCGAGACGCAGGAGAAGATCGACATCATCAAGGCGCGCCTCATCCGCTACTTCGGCTACAACGAAGTGAGCGCGACGGACGTGCTGAACTACGTCGCGTCGATCTTCGCGCGCGGCGACGCCAAGGGCTGACGCTCCGTTCGACTGAAAAATTCGCGAGTCGTGCGCGCACGCACCGTGTGCGCGCACCTCCCACGAAAGTGAAGCGAGTTACGGCGTGGCTGTCGCCGAGCTCTCGCAGAGGCGCGGCACACCCCGTGCTTCAGCGTAGACTCGGAGGTCATTCACACCATGCGTTCACTTCGTCTCGCGTTCGCTCTGCCCCTCGCCTTCGTTCTCGGAGGTTGCCCCAAAAGCGGTTCCGAACAGCCGCTCACGGAAGCCCAGGCCCAATCGGCGCTGCAGGAGGCGCAGGGTTCGAGCGCGGCGGACTCGCTCACCGCGGCGAACATCGAGATTTCCACGAACTTCACGCTCGGGGCCGGTCTCACGCAGGCCGCGACCGAAATCAGCGCCGCGATTCAATCGCAGCTGCCTTGCGCGGACGTGACGCTCGAGGACGCGACGCTCACCGTGGAATGGGGTGTGAACCCCGGTAACTGCTCCTACCGTGGACACACGTTCACAGGGACCAGCACCATCTCGGTGCAGAAGAACGACACCCAGGTGCTCGTGCACCACGAGTGGAACGGCCTCTCGAACGGCGTGGTCACGGTCGACGGCAGCGCCGACGTCACCTGGGACGCGAGCGCCATGAGCCGGCACGTCGTGCACCACACGAGCTGGACCTACGCGCCCACCGGACGCACGGGCACGGGCGACGGCGACCGCACGCAGACGCCGCTCGACGGCGATCTCACGCAGGGCATCTCGGTCTCCGGCACGCGCTCGTGGACGGGCAAGGACGGCTCGTGGGACCTCGCGATCGACGACGTCTCGTGGCGCTGGGCGGATCCGATTCCGGAGGCCGGCAGCTACTCGCTCGCGACGCCGTTCGACAAGAGCGTCACGCTCTCCTTCTCGCGCGTGGACGCGAGCACGATCGGCGTCACGGTGACGGGCGCGCGCGGCAGCTTCACGTTCAAGGTCACGAGCACCGGCAGCTGAGCTCCGGCGCGCGCCGCGTGACGTCCTGTGCCAGGGGTGGCACCGTCGAACGGCATGAATCACGCTGAATAGCGCGTGGGCCTTCCGGCTTGGCACAGCTCTGTGCCACACTCGCCGCGCCACCGGAAGCGTCCACGCCCATGCTTACGAAGACTCTTCGCCTTTCGACGTTCTCGCTCGCGCTCGCCGCGCTGACCTTGGCCGGATCGGCCGACGCCAAGAAGAAGAAGGCCGAACCGCCGCCCGCCGAGGACGTCCAGCTCGACGAGGACGATTCGGCGAGCTCGAGCAAAAAGAAGAGCTCGGACGACGAGAAGCCGGCGGAGGACGCGAAGCCCGCCGACGAAGCGCCGGCGGAAGGCGACGCGGGCGAAAAGACGGAACCGCCGCCCGCGGCCCCGACGGCCGACACGAGCGCGGCCTCGTCGCCCGAAGAAGAGAAGGGCAAGACGTATCAGTTCGTCGGAGCGCGCCTGCGCGGGCTCATGATCCCCTCGTTCGTCATCGGTCTCTTCGGCGACGGTGGCAAGAACGTGATCGCGCCGAACTTCGGACCCGAGTTCGCGATTCGTCGCGACAACTTCGAATACAACTTCTCGATCACGTACACGTCGTACGTGATGTCGCACGCGACCTTCAAATCGCCGACCGATCCGCAGGAAGCGATGGAGCTCGTGAATGCGCGGCTCAAGGTGCTCTACTTCGCGGCGGACTTCGTCTGGAGTCACCCGTTCAATCCCGAGTGGGCGGTGCTCTACGGCGGCGGCGCCGGGCTCGGCGTGGTGTGGGGCCCGCTCTACCGCACGCAGGCGTATCCGACCGGAAACGGCGGTTGGAATTACTGCCCGTCGCTCGCGGCGAACGACGGCGCCGATCCTTACAAGGGTTACTGCGTCGTCGACGCGAATCTCGGCACGAAGCCGCAGCACACGATCGGCTATCAAGAGCCGAGCTGGACGGGCGGCGGCTCGAAGCCGATTCTGTTCCCGTGGCTCGCCGTCCAGACCGGACTGCGCTTCAAGCCGAGTCACGCCTTCGTCGCGCGACTCGACCTCGGCATCGGCTTCGGTCAGGTATTTTTGGGGTTGGGGGCGGACTACGGCCTATAGCTGGTGGACGAGACGGAATTACCTTCGCGCTACGAAAAACTCACCCGCCTCGGTCAAGGCGGCGGCGGGGAAGTCTGGGCCGTGCGCGATCGCTTCACGCGACGCGAGTACGCCCTGAAGCTCCTCGCGCGCGACGCCGGGTCGCACGAGCTCGCCGCGCTCGTGCGTGAGGCCGTCGCGCTGTCGGGTCTCGAGGGGCTCGGCGTGCCGCGCGTTCAACGCTTCGGACGGCTGCCGAAAGATCAGCGTCCGTTCATGCTGCGCGAGCTCGCGCCCGGCGAAAGCCTCGAAGAGCTGATTCGAAACGGGGCGTCGCTCGAGACGCTGCTCGGCGCGCTCGCCCGCGCCGCCGACCAACTCACGCTCGTGCACCGCGCCGGCTTTTTGCACGGCGACGTGAAGCCCGGCAACGTGATCGTCGAGCCCGGCGGCTCGGTGACGTTCGTCGATCTCGGACTCGCCGCGCCGTGGCGCGACGGAGGCACGCCGGCCGAGGGACTCACGCCGCGCTACGCCGCGCCCGAGCTCTTCGAAGGCCGGCCGCTCACGGTGCGCGCGGAGGTCTTCGCGCTCGGTATCACCCTGAAGGAGATGATGGACGCCGCTCGGGCGGACGTCTCGGCGCCGATCGTCGCGCGCGAGCTCGCGAGCGTCGTCCAGCGCGCCACGGCGGCGCGCGCCGAGGATCGTTACCCGTCCGTCGACGAGTTCGCGAGCGCGATGCGGCGCGCCTCGGGGCTTTCCCCGCAACAGCAAGCCGCCGAATCGAGCGCGCTCTGGCCCATCGTCGGCATCGACGCCACGTCGGCGCAGCTCGTCGACGCCGTGTTCGCGCTCGAAGCGGGCGATGTCCTGCGCGTGCTCGGGCCGCCGCTTTCCGGGCGCAGCGCGCTCCTCCGGCGGCTCGCGTGGTCGCTCGGCGCCGAGGGCGCGCCGCTCGCGTTCGTCGAAGACGCCTCCGCGTCGGCGGCGCTCGCCGCGGAGCTCGAAGCGCACGCGAAGCTCGCCACCGTGATCGTGCTGGTCGACGACGCGGACGCGCTCGAAGCCGGCGGCGTCGAACGTCTGATGCGCGCGCGTGAAGCGGGGGCGCGGCTCGTTCTCGTCGGCGGCGCACGCTTCGAGCGCGCTCGCGAGTTCGCGGTGCCGCCGCTCGACCAGCGCGCGGCCATCGAGCTCGTGCGGCGCGCCGTGCCGTCGCTCACCGAGTCGTTGCAGAAGCGCGTGGTCGAGCTCTCGGGCGGCCGCCCCGGCGAGCTCCGTCGCCTGGTCCGTCTGATCGCGTCCGAAGCCGTCGCGTCCACGGCCGACATGGAGCGCCGTCTCGGGGCGTCGGCCGAGGCGCTCGTCGTGCCGGAAGAGCCGCTCGCCCGCGCGCTCTATTTTTTGGATCGCGGCCGGTTCATGGACGCCAAAGCCGCGCTCGAGGTGCTGCCGCGCGACGGCAACGTGGGCGTCGCCGTCGCGCGCGCGCGGCTCGAGCTCGGCCTCGGTGAAACGGGACGAGCCCTCGCCGAGCTCGAAGCCGTTCGCGGCGAGCTCGCGCACGCGAGCGTTCACGAGCGGCGCCGGCACGCGCTCTACTCCGGCCGCGCCGAGGTCGGCACCGGCAACTACGCCGAGGCCCTCGCGTTGCTCGAGCCGCTCGCGGCGGACGGCGACGCGACGGGCATCGAGGCGCTCGCGTACGCGGGGCTCGCCCTGCTTCTGTCCGGGCGCCATGACGAGGCCATCGCGCGGCTCGAGCAAGCCGGCACGCGCGCCGAGGAGCTCGGCTCTGCGCGGCTCGAGGCACTCGTCTTCTCCTGTCTAGGCATCGCCCTGCAGCGCGCCGACCGCGGCGTGCCGGCGCGGGCCGCCTATCAGCGCGCGCTCACGGCCGCCGAGCGAGCGAACGACGCCGGCACGCTCGCGATGGTGCAGCTCAATCTCGGCGGTCTCCTCAAAATTCAGGGCGACATCGCCGGCGCGCTCGAGCTCTTCGAGGCCGCGGTCGACATGGGGCGGCGTTCGGGGAGGCGTGCGACGGCGCGGCAGGCGCTCCTGCACCTCGCGAACACGGATCTCTACCTGGGACGGCTGGCGCGGGCGCGGGCGAGCATCGAGGCCCTGGCGGAGCAACGCGAGCAGCTGCCCGAGGTGCTGAAGCATCAGCTGCTCGGGCTCGAGGCCGAGCTCTACGAGCGACAAGGGCAACTCGAGCGCGCCGTCGCGCAATTCGACGCGCGCGCCGAAGCCAACGAGCGGCTCGGTCACGGCGTGGACGCGGCGGAAGCCTGGCTCGAAGCCGTGCTCGCGTCGGCGCGGAGCGAGAAGGTCGAACTCGCCGCGCTCCGGCGTCGCGTGGCCAAGGCGCGCGAAGCCCTCGCCGAGGCGCCGGCGCACAAGCCGCTGCTCCTGCTCGCCACGGCGCGCGTCGCCGAGCTCGCGGGGGACGAGCGCGAAGCGCGTTCGGCGTTCGACGCCGCGATCGACGCGGCGCGCGAGGCCGGTCAAAAGGAGTGGACGTGGCGCGCGCTCGAGGCCCGCGCCGCGCTCGAGGAGCAAGGCGGCCAACCGATGCTCGCGCGGCGCGATCGCGAAGACGCGCTCGCCGTGCTCGAGGACATCGGCGCACGGCTGCCGCGCGATCTGCGCGAGGTGTACTGGAACGATCCACGCCGTCGCGCGCTGCGCGCCACCGTGCCCGGAGCCGTGGCGACCGCCGTCACCGAGCTCGTGCCCTGGGCGCCGCCGAAAGCCGTCGGCGTGCGTTCGGCGACGACGTTGACCGGACTCGGCGGGGCCACCTCCCAGCTCGTCACGCCGCTCGAGCACAAGCTCGCGCGCATTCTCGAGGTCAACAGCGAGCTCGCGCGCGAGATGGACCTCGAGAAGCTCACGGCGCTCGTCACCGATCACGCGGTCGACCTCGCGCGGGCGGAGCGCGGCTGCGTGCTCCTGCGCGGCGCGGACGGCGCGCTCGCCGTGCACACCTCGCGAACCCGCGGCGCGGACGAGGCGCACGCCGATTTCTCGCGTTCCATCGCCGAAGACGTGATGCAGACGCGCGAGCCGATCGTCGCCGTGAACGCGCGCGGTGACGAGCGCTTCGGCTCGTACGCGTCCGTACACCAGATGATGCTCGAATCGGTGGCGTGCGTTCCCATCCTCGCGCCGGCCGGCTCGGCCATCGGCGCGCTCTACGTCGAGACGCGGCTCAAGCGCGGCTCGCACTTCGAGCGCGAGCTCGGCACGCTGCGCGCCTTCGCCGATCAGGTCGCCATCGCGCTCGAGAACGCCCGGCTGATTCGTGAAAACCGCGCCCGCGCCGAGGAGCTCGCCGCGGCGAACGACGGACTCGAGGAAGCGCGCGCGCGCCTCGAGGAGACGCTCGGCGATCGGACGCAGCAGCTGCGCCGCGCCCGCCGCAAGTTGCGCGACGCGCGCGAGACCCTGTACGGCCACTTCGGCTACCACGGCCTCGTCGGTACGAGCGCGCCGATGCGTCGCGTCTACGCGCTCATCGATCGCCTGAAGGAAACCGACGTTCCGGTGCTCATCACCGGCGAAAGCGGCACCGGGAAGGAAATGGTCGCCCGCGCGATCCACGCTTCTTCGCCGCGCCGCGACTCGAAATTCCTCGGCGTCAATTGCGGCGCCATTCCCGAAAACCTGCTCGAGAGCGAGCTCTTCGGGCACGTGAAGGGCGCGTTCACCGGCGCCGACCGCGACCGCAAGGGACTTTTTCGCGAGTGCGATCGCGGCAGCATCTTGCTCGACGAGATCGGCGAGACACCGAAAAAGATGCAGGCGTCGCTCCTGCGCGTGTTGCAGGAACGCACGGTGCGAGCCGTCGGCGGCACGAGCGAGGAGCCGGTCGACGTCCGCGTCATCTTCGCCACGAACCGCAACCTCGAAGAGCTCGTGAAGGCGGGCCACTTCCGCGAGGATCTCTATTATCGGATCCACGTCGTCGAGGCGCGGCTGCCGTCGCTCCGCGAGCGTGTGGACGACATTCCCCAGCTCGTCGATCACTTCTTCGGCATTTTCGCGGCGCGCTACAAGCGCGAGAAGGGCAACCTCTCGCGCGAAGCGCTCCGGCGCTTGAGCGAGTACGACTGGCCCGGGAACGTACGCCAGCTCGAGAACGTGCTCCTGAACGCGTGGGTCATGAGCGAAGAAGAGGAGCTCCGCGCCGAAGACATCGAGCTCCCCGACGGTTGGGCGCCGCGCCCGGAAGCTCCGGCGCGCGCCCGCGAGCACGCCGCCCCGCCCGTTCAGCGCAAAGGCACCGTGTCCGAGCACCGTCGCGACGAACGCGAGCGCATCCTCGACGCGCTCCGTTCCTGCAACTGGAACCGCGTCAAGGCCGCGGAAGTGAGCGGCATCCCGCGACGCACGTTCTATCGGCGCCTGCGCGAGTACGGAATTCAGTGAGTCGGGCGACGTGCCCCAATCTCAGCCGATCCCGAGTTGCTTCAGCTTCTTGTGCAGTCCTTCACGGGTGATGCCGAGGACCTTGGCCGCGCTCGTCTTGTTGTTGTCGTGTTCGCGGAGGACCTCGAGCAAGATGAAGCGCTCGACCTGCTCGACGCGATCTTTCAGCGTGCCGGAAGCCGCCCCGGTTTGCTCGACGAGCGCGCCCGTTTTCCGGACGCTCGCGCTGAGCTCGGCGGGGGTCACGAAAGCGCCGGGCTCGGCCTGGATCACGAGCCGCTGCACCTCGTTCGAGAGCTCGCGGACGTTACCCGGCCAGTCGTGACCGGCGAGAGCCGCGAGCGTCTCCTGCGCGAAGCCGGCCACCGGCTTTCCCATCTCGCGCGAGTGCAGCGCCAAGAAATGCTCGGCGAGGGCCGCGATGTCCTCGCGCCGTTCGCGGAGCGGCGGTACCTCGATCGGAAAGACCTTGAGCCGGTAGTAAAGGTCCTGGCGAAACCGGCCGGCCGAGACCTCGTCCTCGAGCTTGCGATTGGTCGCGGCGACGATGCGCACGTTCACGTGCTTCACCTGCGTCGAGCCGACCGGTCTGAGCTCGCCTTCCTGCAGCACGCGGAGGAGCTTCGCTTGGAGGCCGAGCGGCATTTCGCCGATCTCGTCGAGAAAGAGCGTGCCGCCGTCGGCCACCTCGAAGAGCCCCTTCTTTTCTTCGGTCGCGCCCGTGAACGCGCCGCGCTTGTGCCCGAAGAGCTCGCTCTCGAGCAGCTGTTCCGAAAATGCCGCGCAATTTTGCGCGACGAAGAGCTTCTCGCGCCGGCGTGAGCGGTAGTGGAGCGCGGACGCGATGAGCTCCTTGCCCGTGCCCGTCTCGCCCTCGATGAGCACGCTCACGCGGGTGTCGACGACCTTGTCGAGCTGCTTCAAGAGCTCGCCCATCGCGCGGCTCTTGCCGATGATTTCGACCTCGCCGGTGCGCGCGCGTTCACGGCCTTTCAAGAACGCGTTTTCGCGCTCGAGCCGCTGCTCGGCGAGCGTGAGCTTCGCGATGGCGCGCGCGTGCGCGACCGCGAGCGAGGCGTCCGCCGCGAGCACGCCGAGCGCGTCGACGTCCCGAGCGCCGAACATGGCCGGCGCCGCGCGGCTGTCGAGCTGCAGGACGCCGAGAATCTCGTTGCCCTTCCAGAGCGGCACGCCGATGGTGCTCTGGATGTTCGCGCCGAGCATCGATTCGGAGCTGAACGTCTCGCTCGGCGCGTCGACGGCGAGGACGGCGGCCCGTTCGCGCACCACCTTGAGCAACACGCCGCGCGTCACCGGCAGCGGCCCCGCGGGCGCCCCGGGTCGTCCGTCCGCGCCGCGCACGCGCGTCACGACCGTCGCGAGCGCCGCCGCCTTCGCATTGCCGTCGTTTTCGTAGAGCGCGACCGTCGCGTGCGTCGCCCGCGGCACCTGCGCGAGCGCGGCGTCGGCGAGAACGGTGACGACGCTCTCGAGATCCTCGCACGCGCCGAGCGCGCGTTGCGCCTCGAGCAGCGCGCGGAGCCTGAGCGACGCTTCGTCGGGCCGGCCGATTTCCTTGCCGAGCTCGCCGAGCGGCCGCACCTCGACGATCTGCGTCGAGCTCGGTTCCGCCGCGAAGCTCACGCGGAGCCGCGTGCCCTCCGACCCCTGCGCGCCGAGCTCGAGCTCGTCGCCGGACTCGAGCTCGAGCTCGGCCGTCACCGCGACCCGCTCGCCTTCGCGCACGAGCCAGGTGCCGCGCCCGCCGAGATCCTCGACCCAAAAACTCGCGCCCTTGCGCGCGACGCGCGCGTGCACGGGGGCCACGTGCTCCTCGCCGAGCACGAGCGCGTTGTCCGGCGCGCGGCCGACGCTCACCTCGTCACGGTCGAGCTCGCGGCGCGCCGTCGTTCCGTCGCTCGCCGTGATCTCGACCGTCAGCGCTGCCATCGCCGGTATCGCCTCCGGCTCGAGCGGAGCTCAGCCGCCCCGCGCGTACAGCCGGTACATCACTTCCTTCAGCGAAGAGTCACCCGCGGACTTGTCGCGGTCCGGGCTCTTGGCGTTGGTCGTGATGATGGTGTTGAGCTTGTCCGCGGCCGATTTCGAGCCCTTCGGCGAGAGCTTGTCGATGGCTTGCGACGCGACGAAGCGGAGCCCGGCGTTCGGAATGCTGCCGAGCGAATCGACGAGCTTGTCGCGAGCCGCCTCGTTGCCGAGGATCGCCACCATGTAGCCGGCCTTGATCCCGATGAACTGGTTCTCCACCGACTGGTTGTTGGGATCCTTCATCAGGCCGATGTAGCAGTTCACGTCGTCCTTGCAGGCGCTGAGCGCCTTGTCGACCTGCTTGTAGAGGCCCTTCTCGAGGTCCGTCCCGTACTTGTCGACCGCCGTCTTCACCTCGGGCAGGCCGTCCGCCTTCACGAGCTTCAGCGCGGTGACGGTCATGGCCGCTTGCGCCGCCTTGCGATCGTCGGCGTCGCCCTTCATCTTCGCCGCGGTTTCGACGAACCAGGACGCGAGCGACGGATCGCAGAAGCGGCTCGCCGCCTCGATCAGTGCGTCGATGGCGCCACCGCCCGACGGCAGCTCCGTGCTCAGCGGGATCGACGTGAACGCGTCCTTGAACGCCTCGATCGACTCCGGCGTCGCGGGGATCTTCGTGAGCTCGCGCGCGATGATCGCCTTGGTCGCGTCGTCCTTTTCGTTCTTCATTGCCTCGACCATCACCGGAATCGAATCCTGCCGGCCGATGGTGCCGAGGATGATCGCGGCCGTCTGCACCCAGGGCTTGCCCTTCTCGTCCGAACCGGACACTTCACGGATGCGGCGGAGCTCGAACGTCTGGAGCTTCTCGTAGTCGCTCTTCAGGAGTTTCGCGGCGGCGTCGGCCGCGGGCTTGCCGATCTTCACGAGCGCGAGAACGCTCGTGATCTGCACGGTCGTGAACTCGGTGGTGCCCTTCGCCGGATCGAGCATCACCTTGATGAGCGGCTCGACCGCCGACGGATCGCCGATTTTGCCGAGCACCTTCGCGGCGGTGTCCTGCCAGACGATTTGGTCCTTCCAATCGTCGAAGGACGACTTGTCCTTGTCGTTCGGCGGCGTGACCTGCACCTCGATCATCTGAATCAGCGGACCGACGAGCGCCTTGTTCGGCGGCTGCGCGACGAGCGAGTCCGCCATGTCGCGATACGCGACGCCGCCGAGCATCGAGCTCGTCCGGAGCTTGCGGAACGCCTCGAGCATCGGCATGTCGAGGCTCTCGAGCTGCAAATCTTCTTCGGCGCGGGCCGCCCACTTGATGTCCGTCTCGTCACGGCTGGTTTTCGGCAGCTTGACGAACATGTCGAAAGCCTTCTTCAGCGCCGGCTCCGTGCGCTTGTCGCGGTAATCGGCGAGGAGCTTGATGAGCTCG
>Ga0335083_10010948_pt1 | contig 10918 bp, 7 predicted proteins | sample Lox_Sample_42_FD_206716 | JGI IMG/M metagenome (GOLD analysis project Ga0335083, IMG submission 206716) | Soil microbial communities from Loxahatchee National Wildlife Refuge, Florida, United States - Lox_Sample_4.2 | ecosystem: Environmental > Terrestrial > Soil > Wetlands | place: USA: Florida... | reverse complement strand
TCCGAGGAGCCGCAGTTCAGCTTCGACGAGCAGGGGGAGCCCGTGGCGATCGAGTCGCGCGAACAGACGGAGTCCCACCGCCTGATCGAGAACCTGATGATCGCCGCCAACGAAGCGGTCGCCCGGCAGCTGGCTGCGGGCGCCACCCCGTGCCTGTACCGCGTGCACGAACGCCCAGAGCCTGAGCGGATCGTGCGGCTCGTGGAACAGCTGGCCTCGCTCGAAGTGCCCACGCCGCCGCTGCCCGACCCGATGTCGCCCTCGCAGGCGGCGGAGCTCGTGGGGGAGATCTCCCAGGCGGTGGACCGCCACACCCGCATGACCGGGCACGGGCGGATCGCGCTCGGCTCGCTGGTGCTGCGCTCGCTGAGACAGGCCTACTACTCGCCCCGCAACATCGGCCACGCCGGCCTGCGGTCGAGCACCTACTGCCATTTCACCTCGCCGATCCGCCGCTACCCCGACATCGTCTGCCACCGGGCGCTGCTCTCGACGCTCGGCGAGGACGAGCACGCGCCGCGGGCGGCAGACCTCGGGGAGCTCGGCGAGTGGACCTCCGAACGCGAGCGCGACGCGGCCACGATCGAGCGCGACGCCGACGACGTGGCGCGCTGCTTCCTGCTCGAGCGCCTGCTGCGCCGTGAGGGAGGCGACCGCACCTTCGCGGGGGAGGTCGTGGGGCTGATCTCGGCGGGGGCGTTCGTGGCGTTCTCCCCCGAGCAGGCGCCCGGGACCGAGCTGCCGTTCGAAGGGATGCTGCCGGTGCGCGTGCTGGCGGCCGCCGCCGCACGCCGCCCGGACGGACCGCCCGCCCCCGCCGCACGCCGCCGCGGCGGATCGCCCGCCGCCACGGCAGGCCGCCGGGAATGGTGGGAGCTCAACGAGGAGGGCACGATCCTGCGGGGCGAGCGCAGCGGCTCCGGGATCCGTCTCGGCCAGCCCGTGAGCGTGCGCGTGGAGCGCGTGGAGACGATCCGCGGCCGCGTGGATCTCAGCCCCGCGGGCTAGGCTCAGCCGATGGCGAAGGGGAAGGGCAAGCGGAAGATCGGAGCGGGCGACGTGGCGTCGAACCGCTACGCGAGCCACCGCTACCACCTCAGCGAGCGCCTGGAGGCCGGGATCGCGCTGGAGGGCACGGAGGTGAAGTCGCTGCGCACCTCCGGCGCCCAGTTGAAGGACGGCTACGCGGCGATCCGCGACGGCGAGCTGTGGCTGAACTCGGTCCACATCCCCCCGTACGGGCCGGCCTCCCGCGAGAACCACGACCCCGAGCGCCCGCGCAAGCTGCTCGTGCACCGCCGCGAGCTCGATCGGCTCGCCGCCGCCACCCAGGAGCGCGGGCTCACAATCGTCCCCACCAGGATCTACTTCTCCGGCTCCCACGCGAAGGTCGAGATCGCGCTGGCGCGCGGCAAGGACCTCTACGACAAACGCCAGACGATCCGCGAGCGCGAGACCAAGCGCGAGATGGAACGCGCCGTCAGGGAAGCCCGCCGCTAGAGCGAGCCCGGCGGCGCCGCAGCGGGCCGGCCGCGGGATCGGGTCCGCCGCTAGATCGAGCTGAAGCTGTGCGACCCGGTAGAGAGCACGTGCGCCTCGTGCATCCCCAGGGCCAGCAGCACGATCAGCCCCACGTACACGGCGCCCACGATCAGGCGGTGGCGTGGGGCTACGCGGTAGTAGGCGGCCTGCTCCAGCGAGCCGGCTTTGCGGAGCTTCCAGCGGCGGTAGGTCTCGAGGCCGCCGAACACGACGATGATCATCAGGATCGGGTTCGGCACCAGCAACACCATCGCCACCAGCACGCCGAAGCCGAGGAACCACATCCACGGCGACATCGCGGCCATCGCCCGGCCCCCGTCGAGCGGCACCACCGGCAGCAGGTTGAACAGGTTCAGGAAGAAACCCACGTAGGCCAGGGCCCGCAGCAGGTCGCTGTTGGTGGCCTCGCCGATCGCCAGGCAGACGGCGGCCCCGAGCGTCCCGAGCACGGGCCCGGCCAGCCCCACGCGGGCCTCCGCGAGCGCATTCTCGCCGAGCGAGCGGGCGCTGACGACCGCTCCCAGGAACGGCACAAACATCGGCGCGCTGGCCTTGATGCCCTCGCGGCGCAGCTGCACCACGTGGCCCATCTCGTGCACGAACAGGAGCACCACGAAGCCGACCGCGAAGGTCCAGCCCCACCACAGCGAGTAGGCGGCGACGGACACCAGGGCGGTGCCCGCGGTGGTCAGCACCTTGGCTTTGGGCGCCAGCAGGATCACGCCCTTGATGGCGGCGAAGAACTTCGCCACCGCGGCCACGATCGCGGCCGCCACGCTGCCGAGGCGCTTGCGGATCCCCGTGGCCGGTCCACGGCGGGGGGCTCCAAAGGCCCCCTCCGGCCGCTCGGCCTCGGCGGCGCCGAGCGCCCCGAGTGTCGGCGCCGGGGATGCCGCTGGTGGCATGGTCTGCACCGGGTGCACGACCGACGGAACGCTCGGGTAGGTCGGAACGCTGGGGTAGGTGGGGACGGTCAGATCCTGGTTGTCCACATCGACCATTTTCGCAGGCTCGGTAAGCGGTTCCTCAACGCCGCAGCGGCCGTTGCGGAATTCCCCGCCGAGGCCCTGTCGGACCGGGCTGGAGCAGTCGGGGGAGGGCTTTTCCCCGGAGAGTGCGGGAAGCACCTGTGCGACCCCCTTGACCGGATCGGGGGGCGTCCCTAGGTTGGCTGCCAGACGCGGAACCGGGCTTGAAAAGAGCGAGGCCAGAGGTGTGAGGCCGCGCCACCCAGCAGCCGGAGGGCCCAACAGCCCCGAGGCCTGGGTCCTCGCACAGGCTCGGGACCGCGTCTCTTTCGTGTGGGGATCCACCGCTGGCCGTTGCTCACCCCGCGGTACACTCGTTTCTACAAGAAAGCACCCTCGGGGACGACAGGCTTCGACGTGGCTGGTTCCGTGAGGGTGGTCGCGAGTCGAGGTCCCGGGCGGCCTCGTAAAACACCCGGGAAAACATAAGTGCGGACTCTCACGAGTACGCCCTCGCCGCTTAGTCGATAGCTAAGCCGTGAGGTCTCGGCCCTCACTCGCCTGTGGTGGGGAACCCCGGGATCAGATAGCAGGCTGACCCGCGGCGGTCCGCCTCCGCCAAAGCGGGGAAATCTCAGGAGGCTGGCCCTTCGCAACCCGGCCGGCGTGGCGAGCGAAGGGTGAGATCAGAGCGCCGGCTACGCTCGTAGACGCCATCCTTACGCGGTCACGGACGCGGGTTCGATTCCCGCCGTCTCCACTGACTGAAGAAGGGGCGAAGTTTGGCGAACTTCGCCCCTTTGCAGCGGTTTTCTAGTGGCTGCTGGTGCGAAACGGCGCGAACGCGAAGCCCCCAATTTGCGGGCCTTGAGGTGCCCAGCGTACGCAGAACGGTCGCAGTCTTGCGTACGCTGCGTACGTTGAGCAGCTTCGCCACACACGCGCCGCGGCTGCCCCGCCGCAGTGCGCTGCATGCCGGGGCACTGCCCGTGCCGCACTACGCCCGCGCGGGCCTCTCCATCGATTATAACCGCTTATAACAGTAATACTTATAACTTGCTATAAGTCTGTAGAACGATGGATCCGATCAGGAACCCATACACGCCGAACGCTGGCTCACGGCCCCCCGAGCTCGCCGGCCGGGGCGGCGAGCTCGAGCAGTTTAGGGTGCTCGTGGGTCGTCTGAAGCGCGGCGCCACCGAGCAGAGCATGATCATCCGCGGTCTGCGCGGAGTCGGCAAGACGGTGCTCCTGAACGCCTTCGAGGATCGCGCCGAGTCCGAGGGCTTTCAGACCTACTACCACGAGCTGACGCCCGACAGCAGCCTGGTCGGTGAGATCGCACGCGATGCGCAGAGCGCACTCGCTCGACTCAAGCTGAGCGCTCGAGCTATCAAAGGCGTGCGCTCCGCGCTCGAGCACCTCGGCACGATCACCCTGACCGGACCGGAAGGGATCGGCCTGGCCGTGGATCTCCGCAAGGCCGACGAGGGGACGATCACCGGCGACCTGTCCGAGCTGTTCTTGGCCCTCGGCAGTGCTGCGGCCAGCAAGGGCTCTGGTGTCGTATTTCTCCTCGACGAGGTGCAGTTCATCAAGGAGATCGAATATCGCTCCCTGATTAGTGCCCTGCACCGAGCGACTCAGAAGAACATGCCCATCACTGCAGCCGCCGCCGGACTGCCTCAGATCCCACGCTTGACCGGTGAGGCGCGCTCCTATGCGGAGCGGCTCTTCACGTTCCCGGTGATCGCGAACCTCTCATCGGCGGATGCGCGGGCTGCATTCGTGGAGCCAGCCCGCCGCGAGCAGGTCGACTATGAGCCAGAGGCCGTCGAGCTCGCTCTGACCTGGACGCGCGGCTACCCCTTCTACATCCAGCAGCTCGGCAAGCACGCATGGAACCTGGCAAAGGCGTCACCGATCACGGCAGGGGACGTGCAAGCCGCGATCCCGGTCGCGCAGCAGGCCCTCGACACCAGCATCTACGAGGTCCGAATCCAGCGCGCGACCCGCGAGGAGCGCCGCTACATGCGCGCGATGGCCGAGCTCGGCGAGGGCCCTTACCGCTCCGGCGAGGTAGCGGCCAAGCTCGCGCGCAGAACGAGCGAGGTGTCCATGACCCGCCAGCATCTGATCGACAAGGGGCTCGCCTACGCCACCGAGGACTACGGCCACGTCGACTTCACCGTCCCGCGTTTCGATGAGTTCATGCGCCGACACATGCCCTACCGGGCACCGAGTGCACCTCAGCGCAAGGCCAAAGTCTGAGCACCCTGCCTCGGGCATTCGCCGCTGAGGCTCGCGCGCTGCCGGATTCGCTCACGTCAGCCAGAGCGAAACTGCGATCGAGTCCTCGGCCACGACGTTGCGGCGCCGCACCCCGGGGGTCGTGCTCGCTAAGGCATGACTGCGATCTTCAATGTGAGGGGTCTCCAACCAGCGATCCGGGCACGACCCAGTTCGCGGCGCGACTTCCCAAACCGTTTAGAGATCCCACAGCCAAGCCACTCGCAAACACGGCATACTCATCTCCGACGTGCTGAATGGCGGCGGTGTGAGACGTTGAGAAGCGCGCGCACCGCAGCCCGCCGTATAAGGGGTCGATGATCCGATCATCTGCGTCGTAGGTGAGAAACCAGCCCGTCTCGTGACTCTTGAGGAGTCTTGCCAACCGCTCGTGATCCTCCCAGGCGAACGTATCAAGGTATAGATCGTCGCCATGCACCAGATACGGCGGATCCGCGTAGGCGAACACATTGTCACTGACTAACTGATCCTCTAAGAAGGCAATCCCGTCCACATCGCGAACGGTAACCCGGGAAGCGTACGGGGCGAGGCGTCGAATCCGCTTTGCGAGCATTTCCTTGTCGTAGCGTGCACCGATAGACCACCTCCCCGTTTGTTCGAGACCGCCGATCGGTCGCGCGTCAAGGATTCCTGACCGGTTGGTCCGGTTCAGGAAGAACGTGGCGAACCCTAAGTCCGCCGCCTCTGCGTCGTTCTTCTGGTAGATCGTGCGTTGTCGGTGCCATTCCTCGACGGTTGCTTCCGACGCGTCGAGACGCTCAAGCAAGGATGAAGCTTCGCCAAAGACGCACCTCCAGAACGCCGCGACGCCAGCGTTGAGGTCATTCAAGATGATCTCGTCTGCGTACTCGTCGAACAGAAGGCGGAGTCCGACGCCGGCGCCACCTGCGAACGGCTCGACGTAGAGCGTCGGGCGGTTTGGCTGTGCCGCCATCAGCTCGCCGACAAAGTGCGCAAGTTGACCCTTGCCACCGGGATAGCGAAGAGGGCTAAGGTATCGAGCTGCCTCGCTAGGCAAGATCGTCGTTCAGCGCTTGTAGGAACGGTTCGAGGTTGCTCGCTATGTTGCGGACCGTATTGCCATCGGCACTGAAGTAAGCGTTGTGAACGAAGCCGTGCAGTGTTCTGACGGCGTAGATGCTGTGCCCGTCAGCTAAGCCGGTTCGAACGCTCTGATAGTCGGGTGCCTTGTTACTCGGGTCGATCTTCTGAAGGCATTGGCGAACCCGCCCCTTGAGGTCCTTTGCGGCGGGGAGCTTCTTTGCTTCGGCGAACCCTTCGACAGTAAACTCGAGAATGACGCGCATCAAGATCGCGACGGTGTTCGGGCACTTGTCGACGTCGAGCTTGCGCAGCTCATCGAGAACAGCTTGTGTCTTGGTGGCGAGGTTCGCGAGACTGAGTTCCTTGAATGGCTTTGAGGGCCGCGTGGGCCGGGGTTTCGGTTTCGGCTTCGTTGGTTTGGCGGACCGCTTCGCAGTGAGGGGCTGCGGTTCGGGGAGCCGTGCCGCGGGCTCTGGTTTCGGTGTTTTGCGGAGATATTTGGTCCGTTGCTGCTTTGACTTGAGCTGACTCACTCCAACATCGCCAGCTAAGTCACCTAGAACATGCTCGAAGAACTCCTCAAGAGCCTCCGCTGGGAAATCGAACGTTAGACGGCCATTGGTGTCCGTCATACCTACGCGGTCGCGAAACGACGGATCAGCGACGAGTCGCCCGAGCGTTGTTAGGCGCTTCGCGGCGACTTCGGTGACTAGAGACTTGATGACCTCGTTCTTCGGGTAGCCCTCTTCGACGGTCTCTAGGAACGTGATCGCCTTCGCGGCCTGCGAGCCGGGGCGATGCGAGAAACGGTTCGCCGCTAGGGTGTTCCATCTGACTACTGCGGCTCCCCCTGCCTCGCCCCCGTGGCGCAGCTCCATCCAGTGAGTGGCGTCGTCTCGCGAGGTAACTATCGCACACTCGACCGTATCCGGCGCGTCTCCGCGCGCGGCGACGCGCTTCATCTGCGCAGCGATTGGCGTCCCTTCCGCGAGGTCCGGGTTTCCGATCATGCGGATGGCGGCGAGGCGCCGGTTTCCCTCTACGACTTTGTATCGGTCCTTCCCCTCCGGGATGACGAGCAGTAGGTCGATGGGGCTGATGCCGTTCTCAAGGATGTCGTTCGCGAGAACGACGAGCTTCTGCCGCTCGGCGGCGATCAGCGATTGGATCGCTTCCCTCTGCGACCTCACCGGCTCATGGCGCGGGTTCTCGGTGTCGAGAAGGAGCTGGCCAACTGGGATCAGGACGCCCGCCACCGCGCTTTTATACACCCCCGACCCGACCGCGTGGGTGAACCACGGTCACCAGGGAAGGTCAGCGTCGGTGTTGGGCGCCGGCGATTTGATGGCGGCACGCGGCTGCGGTGTGGCTCATGACCCCCTCGAGTGGCTGAAAGTCGTACCACCCGGTTTCTGGGCTCATCGTCATCCCGAGCGAGAAGCACACGCGCACTGAGGATGATGGATGCGTGGTGTGCGCACACCGCGGCGCAGATTGAGTCGCGACCCCTTGAGGGTCTGGTGTTGGTTGGCGTCGCCCATTTTCGCCGACGGCGGCCGGGTCGCTTCAAGGTCGCTGTCGCTCTCTTCCCCTCGCCAAGGCTCGGTTCCGCGTCCCCGCTTCGCCGGCGTGAGGGCTCACGTCAACCACCAGATCCCCACAAGGAGGGACAGCATGAGCACCAGTGCGCCCGCAGTCAACAGCATCACCCTCGTCGGCCACCTGACCAACGACCCGGTGCTGCGCCGCCTGCCCGATGAGCGCAGCGTCTGCGACCTGCGCCTGGCCGTCAACGACCAGCGCGACCAGCCGCCGCTGTTCATCGACGTCGCCACGTTCGGCGCCAGCGCTGAGGCCTGCGCGAAGTACCTCACCAAGGGCCGCGCCGTCGCCGTCACCGGCCGGCTTACCTACCGCCAGTGGGAGGCCGACGACGGCACCAAACGCTCCAAGCACCAGGTCATCGGCCCCGTCCGCTTCGGCGGACGCCCCGACGAGCCTGCCGAGAAAAGCGAGGAACGGAAGGACTGACGATCAGAGGAGGACCGGCGGCCTCGGCCGCCGGTCCTCCCAGGCTGATGAATGACCCAAAGGTCACGGGTTTGCCCTTGGGGCGCGCGTCTGCCAGCGGCGTTTGCCGGTCCCGCGCGCGGGTCTATGTTGGCGCTGAGCAGCTGCGCAGCCAGTCGAGCCATCCACCGGAGAGCACCAGCTCGGTCAATGCCTGGTAGCCCGCGGCGGCCGGATGGGCACCGTCTCTGCTGGCGACCTGACGGCTCCACACCTCGCAGCCAAGCAGTGTGTCGATGACGGTGAGGAACGGGACTCCTCGCGAGCGGCAGAGCTCGTCGAAGGCCACCGAGAGCCTCTCGATCCGCCGATTCTGCTCAGTGTCGTCCACCGGAGCGGGACCTACAACAAGCGTCGGCAGCTCGATCGTCCGGGCTCGCTCAAGGATGTCGTTGAGGGCGTCACGGGAACGCTGAGTCTCGACGCGCTGCACGCCGTCTTCGATCGTCGTGTCGTTCGCGCCGAAGGACATGACAATGCGAGTGTCCGCTGCCGCGGAGAGACGCGCTCCCGTCTCTTGGCGCACACGTGCGGCCACTTGGAGGGACGTCTCGCCTCTGACCCCCAGGTTATAGGCGGTCACCGGAAGACCAGCGGCGAACGACGCCGCGACCAGGCGACCGACCCAGCCGAGGCCTGTCGGATCGCCGACCCCCGCAACGAGGGAGTCGCCGAAGAAGAGGACGCGCCGGTCGGTCATGCAGCGAGTTATCCGGGCGGCCGAGGTCAGCGGGCACGGAGCGCGCTGGCTCCTGATTCTTCGCAAGGCGCTTCCAGGCCTGGCTCAAACACGATCATGCTCTCGCACTCCTCGCCCTCGCCACGACCAACCAGCCAACAACAACAGACCGCGCTACCTAACAAAACCCTCCACAAGACCGACGACGCTCCGACGCTCCACACCACTCTGCAAGCCCACCGCTCCCTACTCCTCGCCATCTCGCACCCCTTCCAGCCCGGAACGCTCCTCCTGCCTCACAACAGCCAACTCACACCGGATGCACAGCTGCGCGGTGGGCCAGTCGGGTCCCTGGCCGTTTCGGGCCTCTCGCGGTCTGTTCGGAGCGGATGATGAGCGCTTCGAGCATCGGCGCCGGACGCGCCGGCGGTTACGCCCGCTACCTGGAGTCACGCACGGTCGCGCCCGAACGTGGCGACTACTACCTGGCGCCCGACGGGAGCCCGACGGAGGCGCCCGGCCACTGGCTCTCGGATGCCGAGACGCTCGCGCGGGTCGGGGTCGACGGGCAGCAGCCGGTCGCCGGCCGCGACTTCATCCGGCTGATGGAAGGCCGCCATCCGCGTACGGGAGAGCCGCTTCGCCGGGCGGGGGCGGACGGGTCGCGTGGTGGCGGGATCGACGTGACGTTCAGCGCCCCGAAGTCGGTGTCGGTGGTGTGGGCGCTGGCGGGGCCGCTGCAGCGTGAGGAGATCGAGGCCGCGCACACCCGCGCCGTCGCGCGCACGGTCGGGTATCTGCGCGAGCAGGTGCCGGTCGTGCGCCGCCGCTACGGCGCCGGGGTTGTCGAGGAGCGCGCGAAGGACGTGGTCGCGACCGCGTACCGTCATACGACCGCGCGGGGCGTGTCGGGCCGGGAGGCTCCTGACCCGCAGCTGCACACCCATGTGGTGATCACCGGCGCGGTGCGCGAAGACGACCGGTTCGTCGCGGTCGCCTCGCGTCCGGTCTTCCGGGCGGGCAGGGAGCTGGGCGCGTTCTACCGCTCGGCGCTAGCCGAGGAGCTGATCGACCTGGGCTATGCGGTCAACGCCGGGACTGGGACCGGGGGCCGCTACTTCGAACTCGACGGCGTGCCCAAGGGGTTGTGCGATGAGCTCTCCTCGCGGCGGCAGGAGATCATCGCTGCCGCCGAGCGGTTTAGAGCAAGGCATGGCCGCGCACCCGAGCGGGGCGAGCTGCGCGACCTCGCCCTGGAGAACCGCAAAGCGAAGGAGCTCACAACCAAGGGGGACCTCTCGCGCGCATGGGCGACGGCCGGGGAACATCACGGCTTCGGAGAGCTGGAGGCGATCCTCCTGGTGAAGGCAGCCGGCCCGCCCGTGCACGAGCACCCGGTTGCCGACCGTGTGGAGGCACGGTTGACTGAGCGCGAGGCGATCTTCGACGCCACGACGCTGCGCGCGGTCGCGTTCGAGCAGACGGTCGGCGAGTTCAGCCCTCGCCAAGCACTCGACGCAGCCCGGGAGATGCTCAGCGAGCGGCGTGTGCTGGGCCTCGAGGGCGGGCGCATGACGACTCTGCAGGTCCGGGCGCGTGAGCAGGCGATCGAGCGGCGCGCGAGCGTGCTCGCGCAGGACTGTGACCGGGATGTCGGCGAGCGTGCGCGCGAGATCGCCGCCCGCGAGGTCTCTGAGCGCCTCGGCGGGTCGCTTACCCGCGAGCAGCAGCAGGCGCTGCGCGCGCTGACCGGCCCCGAGCGTCTCGCGGTCCTCATCGGCCCCGCCGGCACCGGGAAGGGGGTCGTGATCGACGCTGCAGCTCGCGCCGAGCAGCACGTGGGGCGTGAGGTGCTCGGCATCGCCGTCTCGGGCTCCACTGCCGAGCGCCTCGGCCTCGATAGCCCCGCGCTCGCCGATCGCACCCTCACGCTCGACGCTCTCGTCTCCCGTGCTGACAGGGGAGCGGTCCTCGTCCACAGGGACACGACGGTCGTGTTGGACGAGGCGGGGATGGTCGATCACGAGCGCATGGACCACCTCACAGACCTGATCGAGCGCTCGGGGGCGAAGCTGATCGCCGTCGGCGATGGCAGACAGCTCCCCTCGATCGGCCCCGGTGGCATGTTCGACCGGCTCGCCACCCACGCCCCCGCGGTTGAGCTACAGGACGTGCATCGCACGAAGGACCCCGCTGAGCAGCGCGCGTGGGCCGCACTGCGCGCGGGCGAGCCCGAGCGGGCGATGGCGCACTATCGCGCCCGCGGGCAGCTGTACTTCGCCGACACCCGCGAGCAGGCCGGCGA
>Ga0335083_10010947_pt1 | contig 10918 bp, 8 predicted proteins | sample Lox_Sample_42_FD_206716 | JGI IMG/M metagenome (GOLD analysis project Ga0335083, IMG submission 206716) | Soil microbial communities from Loxahatchee National Wildlife Refuge, Florida, United States - Lox_Sample_4.2 | ecosystem: Environmental > Terrestrial > Soil > Wetlands | place: USA: Florida... | reverse complement strand
AATGGCTTAAGTTGACATTAAGGTTATCGGCGCCTGCGGGCGGGAAAATTGCGGGCTCGCCGGCCTTTGCCGCAGGTGTTGACGTTGGCGGGGCGAATACCGACGATACCCCCAACGGCCCGGGCAGGATCACCGTTCACACTGCGTCTGCCGGCTACCCAAGCCAGGCAGCAGAATCGGAAAATTTATGAACAAGCAAGCGCTCATCGGTACCGCCGCCGTCGCGGCGATTTTGTGCCTGGGCCTGGCCGGCTGCGAATCGTCGAAGACGCAGGAACAGCAGGATACTTCGCAGCAAACTTCGCCGTCGTCCAGTTCGGCCAGCGCCAGCATGCCGCAGACGACGCCGCGCCGGCAGCGGCAATCACAACAGTCGCAACAACAATCGCAGCAGCAATCCCAGCAACAGTCGCAGCAATCGCAACAGTCGAGCGCGCAAGGTTCGCAGTCGCAGCAGTCGCAACAATCCCAGCAGTCGCAATCGTCGCAGCAATCCGGCTCGCAAGGCTCGCAATCGCAGCAGCAATCAGCCGACAGCGGCGGCCAATCCGGCGCCCAGGGTTCGCAATCGCAGCAATCGGCCAGTGCCGGCCAGTCCGGTGCCCAAGGCGGTGCGCAGTCGGATCAGCAACAGGGTGGCGGTCAATCGGGCGGGCAGTCGGGTGGCCAGTCCGGCAGCCAGGGCGCAACCGCATCGAGCCAGGGTTCGCAGCAAGGCTCGCAACAAGGTGCCGACGGCAGTGCCGGCGGCCAGCAAGGCGCAGATTCCGCGGCCGGCGGCGTGGCCGGCACCCAAGGCCAATCCGGAGGACAGGCCGGTTCTGATACCGCCAGTGCCGACAAAAATGGCGGCAGTGCCGGCAGCAACGGCAAAGATGACAAGAACGGCAGCGCCGGTGGTGCCGGCGCCAATGGCACGGCCAGTACCAGTGGCGGCAACAACAACGGCAGTGGCGCAAATGGTGCTGCTGGCAGCAACGGCGCGGGCGGTCCGAAAAACGGCGGCGGTGCTGCGGGTGGTGCTGGCGCCATGGCCGGCGGCGGCGGTGCCAACGGTGGTGGTCAGGCCGGAAATCCCGGTGCCCAAGGTGCTGGTGGCGGCGGCGGACGCAATGGTGCGAACAGTGCCGGCGGCGCTATTGGCGGTATCGGCGGTGGTGCTCCGCCTTCTGGTGGCGGCGGTGGTGGCGGCGACGGCAACGATCCGTTCGCCAATCTCGGCACTCCCGGCGGCGGCCCGATGACGGCGGCCGAACGCCGCGCCGCGCTCGATGCCCAGCTCAACGCCAGCTATGCCGCGTTCGACGGCGTGATTCTGAGCGAGCGCGAACGCGCGGTCGCCAAGGCCAACGAAGCCGGCAGCGGCGTCATGGGCACTACCACCATGGGCAGCAAGGGTGGCGGTGGCAAGGGCGGCAAAGATGGCACCAGTGATGACGGCACCGGCGGCGGCCTGGGTGGCCGCGCCGCGCAAGCCAATGGCCGTGTGATCAGCGGCAACGGCAATGGCGGCGGCGATGTCGTCGCCACTACGCAGTCTACTTCCAGCGGCGTCGGCACTGGCCCCACCGGCGGCCCGGCGCGCCAAGGTGATTACAATTTCTCGAACCAACCGTATTTTGCGCCGCCGGCCGACATTCCGCCCGGCAACGATGACGACGTCGTGGCGCGGCAGTTGCGCGAGGCCGCGGTGCACGAACCGGATCCGGCGTTGCGCGACAAGCTCTGGGACGAGTATCGCAAGTACACCGGTCTCAAACATTGATGCTTCCGCAATCGCCAGTGCGCAGCTTGCTGCACCGTGTCGTCAAGCTGCTCGGCTTGTCGTCGCTGCTGCTCGCGCTCGCCGCCTGCAACACCGAAACGGTGAAGACCACCACGCTGACGCCCACCGTCATCGAAACCGCGAAGATTCCCGAAGCCGAACTGCTCGACGTCGGCGTCGGCATATTTGAACCCGGCCTCGACGACATTCCGTCCAACCGCAAGGAACTGACCTTCGGCGACGTGCGCATGGCCGAAACGCAGTTCGTGTCGTATCAACTGGCGCAAACGCTGCAAGGCACCGGCAACTGGGGCGTGGTGCGCGTCAATCCCAACGATCTGTCGTACACCGACGTCGCCGTGCACGGCACCATCATCCAGAGCGACGGCGAAACCATGCGGGTCAAGGTGAAAGTCAGCGATGTGTCGGGCAAGTTGTGGTTCGACAAGGAGTACAAGGAGACCGTCAGCAAGTACAGCTACGACTCGCGCAACAACCGCAACGACGATCCGTTCCAGGGTTTGTACAACCGCATCGCCAACGACATCCTCGCTTACCGCCAGAAAAACCTGAAAAGCGCCGACCTGCTGAATCTGCGCACGCTGTCGAAGTTGCAGTTCGCGCGCCGGTTTGCGCCGCAGGTGTTCGACTCGTACGTCGATAAAGATCGTCAGGGCTTGCTGACGGTCAAACGTCTGCCGGCCAATGACGATCCGCTCTTGGTGCGGCTCGATGCGATCCGCGAACGCGATTACGCCTTCGTCGATGCGCTGCAGGATCACTACACCAATTTCGCCGGTCGCATGCGCGGCCCCTACACCGACTTCCGCCGCAAGAGCTACGACGAAGTGATGAAGTACGACCAGCTGCACGAGGCCTCGACCCGCAACATGGTGCTCGGCATCGCCGCCATCGTCGGCGGTCTTGCCGCCACGCAAGGCAGCAGCAATGCGTCCACTGCTGCCGTTTACGGCGGACTGCTCGGCGGCGGCTACCTGGTCAAGGACGCCTTCTCCAAGCGCGACGAAGCGCAGATGCAGGTAGAGTCACTGGCTGAATTAGGCAATTCGATCGGCGGCGCCATCGCGCCGCACACCATCGAGCTCGGCGAAAAAGTGGTGACGCTGACCGGCACCGTCGATGAACAGTACGGCAAATGGAAACAGATGCTGGCCGATCTGTACGCCAACGAAACCGGCGCCGCGCCCGCCGCACCTCCCGCTGCCACCAAATAGAACAAGACACTCATGACCGACGCCCCGCAATCCAACACTCCTGACGGCACCGCCGCCGCGCCGACACCCGTGCTCGGCATGGCGGAGCAACGCCAACTGCGCCAGGTGCAGAACAGTACCAACCGTTTGCTGTGGGCGATCCTTGGCGTATTGGTCCTGCTGGTGGGCGCGGTGATCTTCATGCTGCCGAAATACATGAGCGAACGCGCCGCCACCAATGCCGCGGCAGCCAGCGCAACACCGGCAGCACCTGTTGCCGCTCCTGCTGCTCCCACCGGTGCCGCCGCCACGCCGTACGAAGAAGCGCAGCGCATGAAACAACGCGAGCAAGCACAACAAACGCTGCAATCGCTGCTGGCGCTGCAGACCGCGCTCGAACAGAAAGATGTCAAACGCTGGGCCGGTGCCCCGTTCGACGACGCGGTGGCCACCGCGAAGAAAGGCGACGAAGTCTATGCCAACGGTCACTACGAAGACGCCAATCGTCTGTACGAAACCGCCACCCGCGCAATGCAGAAACTGCAAGACGGCGAACAAGGCCAGTACGCCTCGCTGATGCAGCAAGGGCAGGCCGCGTTCCAGGCCGGCAATGCCGACGAGGCGGAAAAAGCGTTCTCGCTCGCCGCCGCGCTCAACTCCGGCAGCAGCGAAGCAGCGACGATGGCCGCCCGCTCGCGCGTACTGAAGGACGTGCTGGCGTTGCTGCGCGATGCGCGTGCGCTGGAAGCCAACAATCTCGAAGCCGCGCGCGACAAGTACCAGCAAGCACTGGCGCTCGACAAGGCCAACGCCGACGCACCCAAGGCAATCGCGCGCATCAACACTGCCATCGTCGATCGCAATTTCGCCGCGGCGATGTCGCGCGGATTCGCCGCGCTGCAAGCCGGTCAGGCCGACAAGGCGCAGGAAGCGTTTCATCAGGCTGACACCATCAAGCCCGGCACCAACGACGTCAAGGCCGCGCTGCAACAGGCGCAGGATCAGCAAAGCACCAGCGCGATCAACGTGCACATCGCCAACGCCAAACAGAAAGAAGCCGCGGAAAACTGGCAGGAAGCGCTCACCGCGTGGAATGCCGCGCTGGCGATAGACCCCAACCTCGTCGTCGCGCAGGAAGGCCAGAAGCGCACCAACGGCCGCAATAATCTCGATCAGTTCCTGGCCGGCGTCATCAAGGAACCGCTGCGCCTGGCCGATCAAGGCGTGTTCGCGCAGACCACGCAAGTGATGGGCGATGCAGCGCGCATTCAGAATCCCGGTGGCAAACTGCAAGGCCAGCTGACGGCAGTGCGCAAGTTGCTCGAACAGATCCGTGTGCCTGCCACCGTCTCGCTGCAATCGGATGGCCGCACCAGCGTGACGCTCTATAAAGTCGGCGACCTCGGCCAGTTCAGCAGCAAGACCGTCAACCTGACACCCGGCACCTATACCGCAGTCGGCAGCCGCCAGGGTTACCGCGACGTGCGCAAGGAATTCACCGTCGCCATCGACGGCCAGGCGCCGGTAGTCACCGTCAGCTGCAGCGAAGCGATTTGACATGAACGACCAACAACGCAATCAAGGCAGCCACGACGATGACGACGCCATCGTGCCGGTGGACTTCGCGCCGCTCGCGGCCGAGCAGCAACAATTCAAGTTGCCGTTCACGACTACGCATGTCGTCATCGCCGCCGTGCTGGCGGTGTTCATCGCCATCAGCTGGTTCGTGCTGACCGCGCGCTCGGTCAGCTTCGAAGTGTTGCCGAAAGCCGATTCGCTCAACGTCTCCGGCGCGTTGTCGGTGCGGCTCGGCACCCGCTTCCTGATCCGCCAGGGTGACGTCACCGTCACCACCACGTCGCTCGGCTACCGCGATTACACCGGCACCTTCACCATTACCGACAAGGCGGCGCAAACCTTCACCATTGCGATGGAGCCGCTGCCTGGCCTGCTAGATCTCGACACCGGCAACGTCACCGGTGCCGAAGTCAGCGTCGATGGCAAGCGGGCCGGCGTCACGCCGATGCACCAGCTCGAACTTGCCGCCGGCGATCACCAGTTGCTGGTGAAGGCCGCGCGTTACGAAGACCTCGACAGCGAAGTGAAGATCAAGGGCCGCGCGCAGCAACAGTCGTTGTCGCTGCAGCTGGTGCCGGCGTGGGCCGACATCGCCTTCAACACCAATCCGGTCGGCGCTACCGTCACCGTCGATGGCGAGGACGTCGGCAAGACGCCGCTGACGGCGCAGATCGTCAAGGGCGAACACGAAGTCGTCGTCAAACTGGCCGCGCACAAGGCGTGGACCAATCACCTGACGGTAGTCGCGCGCGTCAACCAGACGCTGCCCGACATCAAGCTGGAACCTGCCAACGGACTCGTGATGATCAAATCGACGCCGAGCGGCGCCGCGGTGACGATAGACGGCGTGTACAAGGGCGTGACGCCGGTCGAAGTGACGGTGACGCCGAGCGTCAATCACCAGGCCACGTTGTTCGTCAACGGCTACCAGGAAGCCAAGCAACAGATCCACATCAATCCGGCCGAAGAAGGCAACGTCAACGTCACGCTCGAACCGATACTCAGCAACGTCACCATCAAGGCGACGCCGGCCGACGCCGAACTGTTCGTCAACGGCGTGTCGAAGGGCAAGGCCAACCAGTCGCTGCAACTGCTGGCGGCGAGCCAGACCATCGAGATCAAACGCGACGGCTACGTGCCCTACTCCTCCACGTTCATCTCGCGGCCCGGCATGGATCAGCAGTTGAATGTCACGCTGAAAACGCTCGAGCAGCAGAAGCAGGAATCGATCAAGCCGGAGATCACCACCATCAACGGCCAGAAGCTGAAGCTGATCAAGCCCGGCAATTTCGTGATGGGCGCGTCGCGCCGCGAAGCCGGCCGTCAGGCCAACGAAGTGATACGCAACGTGGCGCTGACCAAACCGTTCTATATGTCGCTGACCGAAGTAACCAACGAGCAATACGCCAAGTTCGACGCCAAGCACTCGTCGGGCGCGATGCAGGGCCACACGCTCAGCAATCCAACGCAGCCGGTGGTGCGCGTCGGCTGGGAAGAAGCCGTGCGCTACTGCAACTGGCTCAGCGAACAGGAACATCTGCAACCGTTTTATCGCGTCGAAGGCAGCAAGATCGTCGGCATCAACCGCGACAGCAAGGGCTATCGCCTGCCGCTCGAAGCCGAGTGGGAATGGGCGGCGCGCGTCAACGGCGACCCCAACAGCCTGCTGCGGTTCCCGTGGGGCGCCGAACTGCCACCGCCGGACAACTTCGGCAACTTCGCCGACATCTCGGCCGGCAACATCCTCGGCCGCGTGCTGTCCAACTACAACGACGGCTACATCGTCACCGCGCCGGTCGCCAGCTTTGCTCCCAACGCCAACGGCTTCTACGATATGGGCGGCAACGTGGCGGAATGGGTCAACGACTACTACGGCACCACGGGTACCACCGGCAGCAGCGTCGAAACCGATCCGGTCGGCCCTGACAACGGCACCTATCACGTGATCCGCGGTTCGAGCTGGGCGCATGGCTCGGTGACGGAATTGCGCTTGTCGTTCCGCGATTTCGGCAACGCCACGCGCGACGATCTCGGCTTCCGCATTGCGCGCTACCTGGGAGACTGACATGAAACGACTGACACTCATGTTCGTTCTTGTACTGCTGCCTTTCGCTGCAACGCAGGCAGCGGATGCGCCGCCTGCCGCGCCCGTTACCAAACCTGCAACGGCAACCGATAAACCCGCCGACACGGCGAAAGCGCCGACGCCAGTGTCGCTCGACGACAAGCGCGTGCCGAAAATCGACAAGCCGGGCAGCGTCAGCACCGAAGCCTTCGTGCCATCCGAACAAATCTCCGCCGACAAATCGGTGGCCTTCCCCACCGACATCTGAGTTCCGCTTACGTGTATCCGTTGATCATCGAGCTGCAAGACCGCCACCTGGCGCTGCGCAACCGCGAAGGCCTGCTCAAACGCAGCCCCGGCGTCATCAGCGTCGCCAGCGGCCAGCCAGTGTTCGGCGACGACGCGCTGGCCCAGTCGCATTTGCATCCGCAGCTCAGCTACAACCATTTCTGGACCCAGCTCGGCATGGACCCGCTGCCGGTCAAGAACAAGCATTTCCGCCACACCGCCGACATGGCCTATGCGCACCTGCAAAGCCTGGTGCACGAACACAAGCCGGTCGATGGCGCCGTGATCGCGGTGCCGCCGTCGTACACGCGTGCGCAGCTGGCGATATTGCTGGGCTTGATCAAACAGTGCGATTTCGCCGCCGTCGGGTTGGTCGATCACGCGCTGCTGCTGGCTGCGGCCGGCAGCGAGGCCGACACCATCGTCATCGATCTGCAATTGCACCAGGCCGTGCTGAGCCGCCACGTGCGCATGGATGGCCACCTGGTGCGCGATCGCGTGGTGCAGGTGCCGTTTGCCGGTTTGCTGGCGCTGCGCGATGCGTGGCTGAACCTGATCGCCGGCGAGTTCGTGCGGCAGAGCCGTTTCGATCCGCAGCGCAATGCCGAAGCCGAACAATACTTGGCCGACCAGCTGCCGCGCTGGCTCGCCGCAATCGCGCAAAGTCAGGACCTGATGCTGGAGATCAACCTGAAAGGCACCGTGCATCAAGCCATGGTGACGCGCGAACAATTCGAACAGCGCAGCCAACCGGTGTTTGCCCGCATCAACGCCGAGCTGGCGCAGTTGCGGCATCCGGAGTCGGTGCTGCACATCGCCACCAGCCAGGTCGGCTTGCCCGGTTTGACGCGGGCGATTCCCGGCCTGGTCGCGCTCGACGACGAACTCGTCGCCGAGAGCTGCTACCTCTATCTGGATGCGATACGCCGTCCGGCCGATGGTTTGCAGTTCATTTCCAAATTGCCGGTCACCAACACGCCGGCGAAGGTTACGACCGCATTGCAGGCGAAAACGCCGACGCACGTGCTGGTACAGCACAAAGCGCACGCGCTGCCGCCGGGCCGGCTCGGCATCGGCAAATTGCCGGCCGGCGTCGAATGCGCGCGCTTGTTGCCGGTCGGCAGCGCCGCCGACGGTTTCTCGCTGCTGCGCACGCCGCGCGGCGTGCAACTGGAACTGCACAACGCGGCCACCGTGTGGTGCAACGGCAAGCCGGCCGTTGACGGCCAGTTTCTCGTCGCCGGCGACAGCGTGCAGTTCGCCGCCGCCGTCGAACTGCAACTGATCATCGTGGAAGCGGCGTAATGGCCCGCAAGCGCCGCTCCATCGACCCGATCACGATGTCGTTCCTCGACGTGATCTCGTGCGGTTTCGGCGCGGTGATCCTGCTGTTCATGATCATGAAGCACAACGTCGATGTCGGTCCGCCGCCAGTCACCGAAGGTCTCGTCGGCGAAGTCAGCCTGCTCGACGAAGAGGTGAAGAACGGCAAGGAGAACCTGGTGCGCGCGCGCAACACGCTGAACGATGTCGACAACCAGTTGGCCACCGCCAAGGGCCTGGCCTCGCGCATTCAGGACCAGCTCGACCCGCTGAAAGCCGAACTGGCGACGCGCGAACTCGACACCACCAACAAGAGCGACACCGTGCTCAAGCTGAAGACCGAGATCAACTCGCTGCAATCGCAGTTGGAAAAGCTGAAGGACGAAGAAGCCAAAAAATCCGGCAACAACATCCGCTCGTTCATCGGCGACGGCAACCGCCAGTACCTGACCGGCCTCATCCTCGGCGGCAATCGCATCCTGATCCTGGTCGATACCTCGGCGTCGATGCTCGACAACACCATCGTCAACATTATCCGCCGCCGCAACATGAGCGACGCCGACAAGCTGAAGTCGCCGAAGTGGACGCAAGTGCGCAAGACCATCGACTGGCTCACCGCGCGGCTGCCGCCGCCGAGCCAGTACCAGATCTACGCCTTCAACAAGGACGTGCATGCGGTGATTCCCGGCAGCGAAGGCAAGTGGCTCGAAGTCGCCGACAAGGACCAGCTCAACAAGGCGGTCGAAACCATCAAGAACACGGTGCCGGTCGAAGGCACCAACATGGAAGCAGTATTCGCCACCGTCAGAAAGTTGAGCCCGCCGCCGGACAACATCTACCTGATCACCGACGGCCTGCCAACCATCGACAGCCACAACAACGGCAAGGGTTTCGTCAGCGGCGAAGAACGCGAACGCATTTTCGAACACGCGGTGGCGGAATTGCCGCAGGGCATTCCGGTCAACACCATCCTCGAGCCGCTCGAGGGCGACCCGATGGCATCCGCCTATTTCTGGCTGCTGGCCATCAACACGCGCGGCTCGTTCATGACGCCGTCGAGCGACTGGCCTTAGGAGAACAGCCATGGCCAGAATGCGCAGAGAAGCCGATGCCTTCACCATGTCGTTCCTCGACATCATGTGCTGTGGCTTCGGTGCCGTGATTTTGCTGATGCTGCTGTCGAAGAGTGCGCTCAACAATACCAAGGACGCCGCGCTCGAAGTGTCGGACCGGCCGAATGCCGGCCGCGTGCTCGACATGCAGAAGCAACTGTTCGCGCTGCGCGGCGAAACCAACATCCTCAACCGCGACCTCAACGCCAAGCAGGAACAGCTGTCGGACTACGACATCCGCATCGCCCGCATGCAGAGCGAGCTGCAAGACGTGCAGCGCAAACTGCAGAACCGCAGCACGGAAGCGATGAGCACCGACACTGAAGCCGGCAAGCTGGCGCTGGCGCGGCAATCGCTGACCGACGAGATGAAGCGCTTGCAGGCCCGCATGCAGCAGTCGGCCAAGTCGGATTCGATCGGTGGCGTGCCGGTGGACAGCGAGTACGTGATCTTCGTGATCGACACCTCCGGCTCGATGTTCAACTACGCCTGGAACAAGCTGATGGAAGTGGTGACGCAGACGCTGAACGTGTATCCGTCGCTGAAGGGCATCCAGGTGCTGAACTGCGAAGGCGAATACATGTTCAGCTCGTACCGCGGCCAGTGGATCGAAGACAGTCCGGCGCGGCGCCAGGCCATTCTCGGAAGGCTGCGCACGTGGAACCCGTTCTGCCGCAGCAACCCGGTGCCGGGCATCCTGACCGCGATCCACGAGTTCTACGCGCCGGACAAGAAGATCAGCGTCTATGTGATGGGCGACGACTTCGAAGACGAGTCGTCGCAGGAAGTGCTCGACACCGTCAACCGCATCAACCGCGCCGGCAGCGACGGCACCCGCATGGTACGCATCCACGGCATCGGCTTTCCGACCCAGTTCTCGCAACCGGTGCGCTACCAGACCACCGGCCGACGGTTCGCCAACCTGATGCGACAGCTGGCACGCCAGAACGGCGGCACCTTCGTCGGCCTCAACGAGTTTTACTAAATTTAATCTTTCTCTCCGGCAAAGCGGTTTACCATAGCGGCGTGTTCCCGTGACTTGCCGCGAGCCTTGCTGTCGATGTTCCGCCACCTGCCAGCCTTGTTGTTGCTACTGACGCTGGCCGGCTGCGCCACCACCACCAACATCGTGATCGGCGGCAACTACCCGGTGCCGCTGGCGCGCAAACTGCCGCTCGCCATCGGCGTGTACTACCCGCCACAGTTGCGCAACCACAGCTACACCGAAGTGGCAGACGAGAGCGAAGGCAAGGACAAGTACGTGGTGCAGAGCGGCGCGGCCCAGGTAAAGCTGTTCAACACCGTGTTGCCGTCGATGTTCAAGAGCGTGGTGATGCTGGACTCGCCGGAGCAGGCAGCGACCCAAGCCGGGATCGACGCGGTACTGATCCCGACGCTGACCGACTTTCAACTCGGCCTGCCGCAGAAGACCCGGCTCAAGTCGTACGAAATCTGGCTCAAGTACGACATCCGCCTGACCAAGCCCGGCGGAGAACGTATTGCCGACTGGGCGATGACGGCGTACGGTAAATCGCCGGAAGAAGAGAAAGGCGTGGTAACCGGTATCAAGAGC
>Ga0335083_10010945_pt1 | contig 10920 bp, 6 predicted proteins | sample Lox_Sample_42_FD_206716 | JGI IMG/M metagenome (GOLD analysis project Ga0335083, IMG submission 206716) | Soil microbial communities from Loxahatchee National Wildlife Refuge, Florida, United States - Lox_Sample_4.2 | ecosystem: Environmental > Terrestrial > Soil > Wetlands | place: USA: Florida... | reverse complement strand
CGCCTCAAGTAGTTTGCTGCGAGGAGGTGAGGCGTGGCGACTGCGTAACCAATCAAGACGAGGACACCGAAAAGCCACGCGAAGAGCCCCATCCATAATGCGCTAGATGCGAGCAGGAGCAATATCACGGCATGGGTCCAGAGCCCCTTCGCGTAATTTCATAGGTTGCTTCCGGCGCTCCCATTCACCCGCGCAGGCAGCACACTATCTTCCACCCAAAGTCCCGGTCGATCTAGCCTCCTGTCGTTCAGCCTGCACTACGCTCGCCGCGCTGCAACCACCGAGGTGGCTATCCTGCCTAAAACTCGCTGACGCTACTCGATGCTACAAGGGCTTAGCTGAGGCGCGAGTAGCGATTCGTATTGGGCAGTGCGCGTTCATTTCGTGAGGTGTAACGCGTACTTACCTGCGATCTCGAAAGCTACTGCTGCATCATCGGCGTGTGCGCGGAGGCGTCCGCGGCCGGCGTGTCGCGCTTCATCGCCCCTATTGGAGCATGAAAGTTTCGTACTCGAGCGACTCGAGCTTGCGATCGAGCGCGTAGAAGCCCGCCACCACGGCGCACAGCAGCGCGAGGGCGAAGCCGTAGCCGAACCACGTCACGCCGAGCTGCAGGGTCGCCCAGGTGAAGAGGCCGTTCAGCGCCAGGAAGACGAGGCAGACGCCGAGCACGGTGCGGCGCTTGTCGAGGTAGAAGAAGACGTTGAGCAGCCCGAGCAGCACCACCTGCAGCCCCGCCGCCACCACGTCGACGTAGAGCAGCGGCAGGTAGAGCTGCGGGATGCCCGCCCAGTGCAGCAGCTTCGGCCCGGCGACGAACACCACCAGCGCCGCGATCGACTGGATCTTCACGATCTCGAACAGCCCGCGGCGCACCGTGAGCACCATCTCGTCGCGCAGCTCCTCCAGGTATTCCAGCGTGGCGCCCGCGCGCACCGCGTCGTAGAAGCGCTGGTAGTACTCGACGAAATCGGTCTCCATGCGCACCAGGAACACCGCCATGCCCGGCAGGATCGAGAGGTAGGCGAGGAACACCGGCAGGTCGTAGATGACCGAGGCGCGCAGCGGGCCGATCACCGTCTGCCCGGCCGCGGGGGAGAACCAGAACATGAACTTGTCCAGCCAGATGGCGAGGTTGTAGGCGACGCCGACCGCCATGAGGGTGGGGTACATGGCGCCCGGCCGCGCGAAATCGAAGGCGATGAACTCGCTCGTCGGGTACGCGCGCAGCACGATCAGCACCATGCCGAGCAGCAGCACCGCCTGCCCGAGCACGAAGCCGAGCAGCAGTCCCTCCAGGCCGAAGGGCCGCAGCGCCAGCGACGAGGCCACCGTGATGCCGTAGCCGAGCGCGTACAGCGCGACGATGGCGCGGTACTGCTTCAGGCCGGAGAGGAAGATCGTCGCCACCCAGATGTTCGACAGCAGCACGAAGCCGGTGAGCATCAGCAGCCGGTAGAGGTGGTTGAGCCCCTGGAACAGGAAGGCGACCGTCCACAGTCCCAGCGCGCCGCAGGTGCAGGTGACCACGAACAGCACGCCGTTGAAGTTCGGCAGCACCCGGTCTTCCTTGCCCTCGTAGAGGCGGTCGGCGACGAACCGCGTGAACGACAGCTGCACCGGCCCGGTGGCGATGAGCGAGCCCGCGATCAGGTACGTGACGCTGGTCTGGAACTGCGTCACCATGTACTGCGGCACCACCACCGAGGCCGAGAGCACGCCGATGACCAGGATGCCGACGATCGACAGCACCCACGGCCCCGAGCCGATGATGCTGGCGTAGGCGTAGGCTTGGAGGATCCCGGCGTAGCTGTCCCGCGCGAGGAGCTTCCTCAGCTCGAAGCCGATGCCGGCCATCAGGCTTCCCCGGCGCGCGCGGCCGGCTCGCCGAGCGCCTTGCGGTACAGCGCGCGGTAGGCGCCGAACATGCGCTCCTGCGTGTAGTAGCGCTCGACGCGCGCGATCCCGGCGGCCTGCGCGCGGCGCCATTGCGCGGCGTCGCCCAGCAGCTCGAGCGCGGCGGCGGCCAGCGCCGAGGGGTCGGCGATGCCGACCACGCGCCCCGAGGCGCCGAGCGCGGCATCCTCGCCCGGCAGCCCCTCGATCAGCTGGCGGCAGGAGCCGACGTCGGTCGCCACCGAGGGCACGCCCGCCGCGTAGCCCTCGAGCACCACCAGCGGCAGCGCCTCGCTGATCGAGGACAGCACCAGCAGCCCGACCCGCGGCAGCAGCTCGTCGATCTGCTGGAAGCCGAGGAACTTCACCTTCGACGCGACGCCGAGGCTGTCGGCGAGCGCGCGGCACTCCTCGGCGTATTCCGGGTCCTCGTCCTCGGGGCCGGCGATCCAGCCTTCGGCGGCCGGCAGCCGGTTCGCCACCACGCGCATGGCGCGGATGAAGGTCTTCACGTCCTTGATCGGCACCACGCGGCCGAGCAGGCACAGCACCGGCGGCGGCTCCGCGGGCCGCCGCGCGCGCAGCGCCGAGAGCCGCGGCAGGTCGATGCCGTTGGGCACGCTCAGGGTCTTGCCGGGCGGCGCGCCGTCCGCGATCTGGCGCTGGCGGTTCGCCTCGTACAGCGAGACGATGTCGTCGGCCGCCGAGTAGCACATGCGGCCGAGCGACTCGAAGAAGCGGATCCAGAGCTGGCGCAGGTAGCCGATCTCCGCCGGATCGCGGTCGAACGGATCGCGGTTGTCCTTGATCCACTCGCTCTGGAACAGGTCGATCTTGCGCTCCTTGGTGTAGATGCCGTGCTCGGAGAGCAGCAGCGGCCGGCCGCTCTTCCAGCGCAGCAGCGCGGCGAGGAACCCGGCGTAGCCGGTGGACACGGTGTGGTAGGCGCGCGCCGGCGGAAACGATTCGGCGACGCGCGCCAGCATCCACAGCGGCTGGTGCATGGTGCGCACCGTCCAGAAATAGTCGATGAACGAGGGGTCGCGGGAGTACTGCCGGTACTGCGCGGTGATGTAGTCCCACGAGGCGCGGCTGTAGAGGAAGCTCCCTTCCGACAGCCGCCCCTGCGGCGAGAGCGCGGCGAGCGATTCCTCGATCACCTCCGGGTCGTCGCGGCGCGGGTCGCGGAAGTGCCGGTGCAGGCGCTCGACCAGCTCGTAGGCGCGGGCGTCGCCCGCCTCGGCGCGCACCGGCGGCCGGTCGCTGCCGGCGTGGATGTAGTGCGTCTCGAGATGCACCACGTTGTCCGGGAGCCTGTACTTCATGTCGCCGTAGTCCTGCGGCGTGCTGCCGAGGAAGGCGAGCGCGAAGCGGTACTCGGGAAAGGCGCGCACGATCTGGTGCACCCAGCTCGAGACGCCGCCCGAGACGTAGGGGTACGTCCCCTCGAGCAGCAGGCCGATGTCGGCCTGCGGGGCAGCGGCGGCCGGCGCCGCGCTCATGCCGCGGTCCAGTAGTCCACGACCTGCGCGATACGCTGCGGCTGCGGGCTGGCGCCGAGCCGGCGCGCCAGCGCCGCGACCTCGTCGAAGGCGCGGCGGCGGAACGCGACCTCGGCGAGGTACGGCAGCACGCGCGACTCGGGCAGGCCGAAGCCGCGCGCGCGCTCGAAGGCGCGCTGCGCCTCGCCGTAGTCCCCTTCCAGCTCCGCCAGCCGCCCGCACAGCGCCCACAGCGCGCCGTCCTCGGGCTCGAGCGAAAGCGCCTGGTCGAGGTGGCGGCGCGCCTGCGCCGCGGCGTGGTCGCGCAGGTCCCCCGACACCAGCCCCTGGTACACCAGCTCCCAGTACAAGTCGGCGAGCTGCCGCTCGAGCACGGCCCGCTCGCGCGCCGGCGGCCCCTCGGCGAGGCGGCGCGAGGCGGCGTGGATGCGCGCGTTGATCGCCTTCTCGCGCGCGTCGAGGATGCCGTAGGCGACCAGCCGCAGGTCGTCGGAGGGGTCCGAGAGCACCTCCCGCACCAGCGGGTTCGCCACCCGCGCCGGGAGCGACTGCACCGCGAGCAGCGCGCGCAGCCGCGCCTCCGTAGACGCCTCCGGGTTGGCGAGCTGGGTGCGCACGCCGCTGCGCGAATGGACCTCGGCGACCTCGCCGGCGCGCGGATCGTAGACCGGCGCCGCGTGCAGGTCGAACTCCTCGTGTCGCGCGCGCCTCGGCAGCAGGCGGCCGATCAACTGCGCGCCGAGCAGCCCGGCCACGCCCAGGACCGGCACGAAGAAGCTCACCGAGAAGAAGAACAGGTAGGTGAGGCGCGGGCGCACGCGCTGCTCCGGCGGCAGCAGCGGCAGCAGCACCGCGGCGGCGAGGGCGCTCGCCGCAGCGTGGGCGGCGAGGTACGCCGCGAGCAGCGCCGGCGCGCTGCCGTAGCCGAGCACCGCCGCGAGGCCGGCGGCCTCCAGCAGCAGCGCGGCCAGCCCGGCGCTATAGGCGAACATCGTGCAGGTCGAGGAACAGCTTCAGCGTCACGAACGGGTCGCCCGCCTCGAGCGGCGCGGCCTCGGCGCGGATGCGCGCGGCGTCGAGGGTGACGGCGTGGCGCGTCTCGAGCAGGTGCTCGAGGCGGGCGAGCGCGCCTTCCACCCCGGCGGCGCTGGCGAGCGGCAGGAGCACCAGCAGGTCGGGAATCGCGGCCGGCTCGCCGGGGCGCAGCGGCAGCTCCCAGATCGCGTCCAGGTCGCGAAACTGGCGCTTCAGCAGCGCCGCGAACAGCGCGCTGTCGGGGTGCCCGCCGAATCGCAGCAGCACCAGCGACGAGGGCACGCCGTGCTCGGTCCGCATGCGGTGCACGCGCACCAGCTCGGCGGCGAAATCGAGCGGGCAGCCGGGCAGCGCGCGCTGCACCACGCGCGCCTGGCGCGATACCTGGAGCGCGTCGGCGTAATAGCCGAGCAGCACGGCGAGCGTCGAGAGCATCTCGTCGTGCAGCGCGAGGAAGGGCATCTGCTCGACGGCGAACAGCGCAAGCAGCCTGCCGTCGTGGCTGGCGACCGGCGCCACCACGAGGTAGCGCGACTCGGCGGCCTGCGCGATGCCCCCCATGCGCACGTGCGAGACCGAGCGGTTCTCGAGGCAGTGGCGCACCATCGGGTCCGCGGGGTCGAGCGGGTGCGGCGCGCCGAGCGAGGCGAGCGGCTCGGCGCGCGGCACGCCGTCGCTGCAGGGATAGAAGCCGGCGACCTCGAGCTGGCAGTACTGCGCGAGCAGCGCGCCGAGCGCGCGCAGCCCCGGCAGCTCGCCCGGCGCCGCCTCCGCGGCGGCGAGGCCGCGCACGCGCGCGAGCGCGGCGCGCAGGGTCATCGGCCGCATCAGCTGCTCCTGCTCCAGGCGCTCGTGCGACAGCAGCAGCAGGTAGTGCTGGCGGGTGAGGCGCTCGAGCTTGTCGCGGGCGTAGCGGAACGAGCTCTCGACGCGGCGCAGGCGCGCCTGCCACAGGCTGGAGAACTCGCCGCAGACCAGCGTCAGCAGCAGCCCGCCCATCAGGTAGAGCGCCGGCGGCTCCGGGCGCACCGCGCCGGCGGCGCGCGCCAGCAGCCAGAGCGCCGCGAGCACCCCGGCGGAGCCCAGCCCCGGCAGCACGCCGTAGCGCAGCGCGAGCAGGGCGGGCGCGAACAGCAGCCAGGGGAACTCGGCGCCGACGAAGAACGGGTCCTCCGGACTCGCCAGGTAGGCGAGCGCCGCGGCCAGCAGCGTCAGCAGCACGGTCTCGAGCCACTGCCACCACGGCCGCCGCGCTTCGGCGAGGAGCCAGGAGCCGAACGACATGCCGGCCGCGCTAGGGCTGCGCGATCCCCGCGAGCAGCTCCTGCACCAGCTTCTGCGCTACCGCCGAGAGCGCCTCGCGGCTCCAGCCGGACTTGCCGCCCGAGGCGGTGTAGACCACGGCGCCGCTCTTCAGGTCGATCACGCTGAGCGTGAGTCCGACCGCGGGCTCGCCGTCGACGCCCACCTTGTAGCGCCATTCCTCGACCGCGCCCGTGACGCCGTAGCGCGCGCCGGCCTTCTTCGCCCACGCCGTCGCCTCGTCGGCAGCCTTGCGCTCGGCGGGATCGAGCAGCGTCTCCGGATTGAGCGAGGCCGGATAGCGCTCGAGGCGCTGCACGCCGAGCGCGCGCAGCGCGGTCTCGGCGATCGCCTCCGCGCGCAGGCCCGCCTGCGGCGTCTCGGTGTGGTTCGCGATCGGCAGCAGCGCCCACTGCACGGCGAGGTCGGGCTGCGCGACCCGCACGCGCTGCACTGTGGTGCAGCCCGCCGCAACGGCGAGCGCAAGCAATAGAAGGACTGTTCGCTTCATGGTCTCGCCTCCTGGGGTTCGTTCTTCGATCCGTCCGGCCCGCGCCGCGCCGCGAGCTGCTCCCTGGCGCGGGCGGCGTCTTCGCGCGCCACCATGGTGTCGGCGATCTCGAGCTCGAGCTCGGCCTGCGCCTTGACCAGCTCCGCGGTGCGCTCGTGCACGCGGCGCTCCAGGCGGTCCTGCGCCTGGCGCAGCGACTCGGCCTGCGCGCTGAGGTGCGCCAGCATCGCGCGCAGCGCATCGGCGAGGCGCGCCACCTCGCGGTTGTCGCGCAGCCGCGGCAGCGCCACCCGCGGCTTGCCGTCCGCGATCTGCTTCGCCGCGTCGGCGATCGCCTCGAGCGGGCGCGCGAGCCGCGTCGCCAGCAGCCATCCGGCGGCGATCGCGGCGAGCGTCAGCGCCAGCCCGGCCCACAGGATCGCGCGCTGCAGCCGCGCCACCGGGGCGAAGGCGAGCTCGGCGCGCTGCCGCGCCACCGTCATCCAGCCGAGGTCGAGGCCGCTGCCGATGCCGCGCGACAGGCTCGCGCCGACCAGGAACGCATCGCCGCCGGGCCACTGCGCCACCGCGGCGCGGGTGTTGGCTCGCCGCGGCAGCGGCACGCGCGTGCCAACGAGGCCGCGCGGCCCGATCAGCACGCTGCCGTCGCGGCTGACCAGCAGCAGGTCGAAGGCGGCATCGCCCTGCGCGCCGCGCTCGATGTCGCGGCGCAGCCGCTCGGCCCAGGAGAAGTCGACGTGCGCCGCGACCACGCCGCGCCCGCCCGCGATCGGCACCGCGAGATCGACGAAGCGGCGCGGCTCCGGGGTGGCCGGCAGCAGCCTCGCGAGCAGCTGCGCCTCGTGCGCATCGAGCAGCACCGGGCGCTCGAGGCCGGCATGGAACCACGGGCGCTGCGACACGTCGACGCCCTCGAGCAGGTGGTGCGCGGCGATCTCGACGCGGCCCGACGGCGCGACGTAGCCCATCCAGGCGAAGTCGGGATTGCGCATCATCTGCTCGATGCGCGCGCGGCGGCGCTCCGGGCTGTCCGCGTCGGGCACCGAGGTGTCGAGGCGCGCCAGCGTGACGACGTCGTCCATGCGCTCGCCGAGCGAGGCATCCAGCTTGTCGCGGTATTCGACGGCGAGCCGCGTCAGGTAGCGGCCGATCTCCTGGCGCGCCGCGGCGCTCGCGTAGTGGCCGAGCACCAGCGACAGCGCCGCGGCGAGCGCCGCGGCGAGCAGCCCGAAGGCGAGCGCGAGCCGCAGCCGCAGCGAGGCCGGCGCCGGCGCGCCGCGGGGCTCAGAAGCGGTCGAAGAAGTACTCATAGCGGATGCCGTACTCCAGGATCGTGTCGCCGCTCGCTCCGCCGCCGCGCGCCCGCGTCCAGTAGAAGTCGAGCTGGTCCTGGCCGAAGGCGCTGCCGCGCAGCCCGAAGCGCGCATTGTAGCCGGCGCCGGTAAGCGAGTTGTGCGTGATGTCGAGCGCGCCGTAGGGCCGCAGGGCGCGCGTCCAGTCGTCGCGCGCGCGCTCGCCGACGGCGAGGCCGACGCCGCTGCGGCGCGACCCCACCGGCACGAAGAAGCCGGGTCCCGGGTTGACGCCGGCGGGATTGAGCGCCGCGGTCGCCGCGTCGCCGGTGCCCTCGGTATGGCTGGCGAGGTGGCCGAGGTTCACGCGCACGGTCACGTCCGGGTACTCGAGCCGCAGGCGGTGGCCGGCCTCCGCCTCGTAGCCGTTGGCGGTGCCGAGCGCGATGCCGTTCTGGCTGCGGTAGCGCGCTGCCCAGAGGAAGCCCGAGAGGTATTCGCGCCGCGACAGCGTGTACAGTGCGCGCAGCGAGAGCTCGTCGCGCATGCCGGCCACCGCGAGCGCCGAGGAATCGAGCGTGCGGTCGTTGCGCGCCGCCGTGACGAGCGTCGAGAGCCGCCGTCCCCAGGGCGCGTACCAGTGCAGCAGCGCCGAAGCGGAGTCGGCGAAGCCGCTGCGCTCGCCGACCCCCAGCTCCAGCCAGCCGCGCTCGAGCAGCCGGCGCGCGACCAGGCGCGTCTCGCGGTCGCGCGAGGGCACGCCGGTGAGCACGGCGCCGTCGGTGCTGCGCTGCTCGGCCTCGCGCCATTCCACGGCCAGGCGCAGCCGCGGCGTCACCCAGACCTCGGCCTGCAGTTGCCGCGGCCGGGAAGCGATCACGCCGCGGCGCGCCGTCGCGACCCCGCCGACGGCGCGGTTGGCGCCTTCGAGCAGCGTCTCGGCGAGCTGCAGGTGCAGCGCGTCGTCGTCGGGGTGCGCTTGCTGCGACTCGAAGGCGAGCGTCTGCGCGCGCCGCAGCTGGCGCGCCAGGCGCGCCGCCTCGACCCGGTCGCGGTAGGGCAGGGCCTCCGGACGCTCGTCGAGGAGCCGCGCCGCGGCCTCGGCATCGCCCTCGGCGAGCGCGACCGACACCGCGGCCCAGCCCGGCGCCGCGAGCTTGCGCCCGTAGTGCAGCCAGAGCCAGGCCTTGGCGCTCTCCTGCTGCTCGGTCGAGATCAGCCACGACAGCACCAGCTCGTTCACCGCGGCGCTGCGCTCGCGCTCGCCCGGCGCCGCCTGCGGCTCGGTGTCGCGGCGCAGCAGGTCGCGGATCACGGCGAGCGCCGGGTCGCCCGGCGCGCGCTCGATCGCCATGCGCGCCCAGGTTTCGCGCAGCTGCCGGTCCTGCAGCGCGTCGGGGCGCGCCGCGGCGCGGCGCACCACCGCCCAGGCGTAGCGCCGCACGCGGTCCGCTTCGCCGACGCGCCCGGCCTGCTCGAGCGCGTCGGCGTAGGCGGAGAGCCAGAGGTAGTCGCGCGGCGAGGCGCGCACCAGCCGCGCCAGGAATGGCAGGGCGCGCTTCGGCTCGCCGAGCGCCATCCAGCCCGAGGCCTGCGGCGCCCAGGCGCCATGGTCGGCGAGCGCGCCGCGCGCGCCCGCCTCGAGCGCCCGGCGCAGCGCCGGATCGTCGTGCGCGTCTATCAGCAGCCAGACCATCGCCGTGCGCAGCTCCGCGCTATCGGGGGCGATGGCGATGGCGCGCTGCAGGTCCGCGCGGGCCCCGGCGAGGTCGCCTGCCGCCTGGCGGTACTGCGCCCGCAGCGAGAAGAAGTAGGGCGTCTGCGCGAAGCGCCGCTCGTCCTCCGGCCCGAGCGTGGCGTAGAGGCGCTTGAGCGCGGGCAGGTCCTTGCGCTCCCACAGGATCTCCAGCGCCTGCAGCAGCAGGCCGGGGCGCTTGAAGCGCTCCCAGCCGAGCTGCGCCAGGCGCACCGCCTCGGCCGGCTGGCGCTCGCGCAGCAGCGTGACGAGGCGCTCGAGGTCGCCTGCCTCGACCTCGCTGCGCGCGGTCAGCGTGCGGTAGGCCTCGATCGCGGAATCGTCCTTCTGCAGCATCCAGGCGAGGTCGCCCAGCAGGTCCCAATAGTCGCGCGCCGCGCCGCGCGCGAGGTCGCGGTGTCGCTCGAGCAGCGCGTGGGCGTCCGAGAAGCGCTCCGCCAGCACCTGCAGCGTCGCCACCCGCAGCACGCGCTCCGCGGTGGGCGTCGTCTTCGCCATCAGCTCCAGGTTCAGCGCGATGGCGTGATCGCGCCGGTCCATGCGCTCGGCGAGGTCGGCGGCGAGCTCGAGCGCCTCCAGGTCGCCGCGCTCACGCCAGCGCGCCTCGAGCCAGTCGGCCGCCTGCTGCGGGCGGCCGAGGCGCTCCCAGGTGGCGACGAGCGCGCGCATTTCGGCGGCCGTGGCCCCGGGGCGCTCGGCCTGGCGGCGCTGCGCCTCGGCGAGCGCCGCGTCGTCCTCGAGCCCCGGCGCGAGGCGCAGGATGCCCTGCCAGGCCTCGTCGGCGCCGCCATGCTCGGCGAGCCAGCGCCACTCGGCGAGCGCCTCGGCAGGGCGCCGCGACCATTCCGCGACGCGCGCCAGGCGCTCGCGCCAGGCGGCATCCTCCGGGACCTGGGACACCGCGGCGCGCGCGACCCGGTACGCCGACTCCAGGTCGCCGTTGGCGAGGAACACGTCGTAGGCGAGCGCGTAGGCCTTCGGGTCGTACGGGCGCATGCCTTGCATCGGGTCGGCGGCCTGCGCCGCCGCGACCAGCGCGTCCGCCAGGCGCTCGAGCAGCGAGCGCCACGCGCTTTCCTTCTGCGCCGGCCACAGCAGCCGCTTCATGTACTTCGCCGCGGCATCGGGGCGTCCCGCAGCGAGGCCGAGGCGCGCCAGATCCATCAGGATCCCGGGATCGTCGGCGAGCGGCCCGAGCTCGGCCTCGGCGGCGGCGAGCGCCTCGCCGGGCAGGTTGCCCGACTGCAGCGCATGCACCCCCTCGAGGTACAGCGCGCGCGCCTGCTGCGGCGCGTGCGCCTGGTGCCGCGCCAGGAAGAACAGGCGCGAGGCGAAGCGGTACTCGCCGCGCCCGAGGTAGCCGCGCGCCGTCCGCTCGAGCCAATCCGGGTCGCGGGCGTGCGCCGCGACGCGCTCGACGATGCGGCGCTCGAGCGCGCCGTCGCCCGCGACGCGCGCATCCGAGGCGAGCTGCAGCAGCTCGTCGCGCGACCACGCCTCGCCGAGGCTCGCCCGCACCGCGGCAGCGAGCGCCGCGGCGCTCGCCGCGCTGCGCGAGCCCGCGAAGTCCTCGCGCAGCACGTCGAGGCGCACGCGCATCGCGGCGCGGCGCAGCGCGGGATCCCG
>Ga0335083_10010944_pt1 | contig 10920 bp, 11 predicted proteins | sample Lox_Sample_42_FD_206716 | JGI IMG/M metagenome (GOLD analysis project Ga0335083, IMG submission 206716) | Soil microbial communities from Loxahatchee National Wildlife Refuge, Florida, United States - Lox_Sample_4.2 | ecosystem: Environmental > Terrestrial > Soil > Wetlands | place: USA... | reverse complement strand
CGCAACCTTGACCCCCAGGCGCTCCAGCAACCAAAGCCCGTTCTCGAGGCAGCGCACGGGCTCATCTTCACCGATGTCCACGTCTTCGAAATTCGCAGGTGCGAGCGAGGCAGGTTCGTTCCCGCTGTGCAGGAGCCCCGCAAACGTGACGGTATCGAATACGAAACGATAGTGCAGTCCATGGAACTCTCCCTCTTCCGTGCTTAGGCACCGGTTGAGCGCACGCTGAAGGTCCGCGCGTGCACGAGCCGGAAACGATCGCGTGGCCGTCACCAGTGTGTCGGGGGTCAGAGGGGCGAAGTGGGCGCGCAACGCCTCATACGCATAGCGCCGGCCCGGCGGCGCGAAACCCTTGATCGTCCGTTCTGCATTGTCTCGCCCTTGGTCAGGACCGCGCCGTTGCTCGAGCAGGCCCGTAGACGTGACGACGCACTGATTGCAAATGTAGGCGAAGGGGCCTTCGATCAAATACTCGACCTGCAGTTCTGGCTTTTCGCAGAAGGAGCAGGTGCGGTTTACGCGGATCGCTTCGAGCATGGGAGCCTCCAGATGGGTGGAGGCCCTTCAACGCCTAGTGCCATTTTTGGATGACACCGGGCTCCCAGAAGCTCAGGCGCTTCGGCTGACTTCCAGTTTGGTGCGAACGTCGGCCTTAGGGGAGGGGGAGGCTGGCGCAACGCGGTTTCGCCCGCCGGACTTAGCGGCGTAAAGTGCTTTGTCAGCGTGGTCGATCAGCTCTGCCAGCGTCGTGTCCGGGTCGCGCAATGTAGCGACGCCAATGCTGACGGTCACACGCAAGGTCTCGATGTCGTTGAATGCGGCGCTGCAGCGTTCCTCGATATTGCGCCGGAGCTTGTCGGCGATGACCAGTCCTTGATCGGTGTCGCAGCCCGGCATGCCGATGACAAACTCGTCGCCACCATAACGTCCGACGATGTCGGCGGCACGCAGAGAAGAGATGAGCGCTCCGCCAACCTCTTGCACCACCCTATCGCCAAGTGCGTGCCCGAACCGGTCGTTCACCGACTTGAACTGATCGATGTCCAGTGCCAGGCAGCTGAATGGCTTAGCGCTCCGGCGCGCGTCCTCTCGTGCTTGCGCCATACGCTCGAAGAAGGCCCGGCGTGTCAGGCATCCGCTCAACGAGTCGTGCGACGCAAGACGCTCCAGCTCGACGTTTTTCTCGGCGATCTCGTCGCGCGATGCATTCAGCTCGGCGAGCGTCTCCGACAGACGCTGGTTGGCTAGATGCACAGCCGTAAGGTCATCGAATGTCGCCACGCACCCTCGCACCACGGCGCGCGGATCGGTGATAGGCGCGCAATGGACCGCGAGCTTTTTCCGCGTGTCGGCCGTGGGAGCGACTTCGATCGCATAGTCCATCACTGCCTTCGCGCCATGCATAGCACGCGTCCACGGATATCCAGCCGCGTCGGAGGGGAGGCCCGCGGCCAGCCAGGGCAGGCTCGAAAGTTTCTTGCCCACGATGTCCGACGCCCCTTCGCCGTGCAGCGCGCGGAACGCTCTGTTTGCGAGCAAGATGCGGCCGCGTCTGTCCAGCACTACGACGCCTTCCGTCATGATGTCGAAAGCAAGGGTGACGCGCTCCGGGATCACTGCCTTCGGATCCAGATGCACCAGCGCGCGGCGGATGTACTGCCCGTAGACCAGCGGTCCGAGAAGCAGAATGCCAAGCATCGTGATCCAGAGCGGATGTGCGATCAACTGTTGGAGTACGTTGCGTCTATCCGGAGCATAGACCATCTCGAAGTTGCCCCAGCGCCCGCGGTCGCTCGACAGCGGGACGAGCAGCTCGTTCGAGGTCGAGCGGTCCCCGTCGGGTTGACTCCATGTGGTCTTGTGGTCTCCCGCCTGCGCGACGAGGGTTCGATCTGCGCGCCGCACGCCCAGAGACCGTATATTCGGGTCGTACTCGCGCATGCGTTCCAGCGTGAGTGACAGGGTCTTGTAGTCGCCGCGCTCGAGGAGCACGGTCGTCTGTGCTGCGGCGCTCTCGGCGAATGCCTTGCGCTGTTGCATGATCTGGATGTCCGGGTCCGGGAATACGCCAAACACCAGGTCGATCACGAGCAGCATCGCGGTGGTCAGCAGGACAAGGCCGAACGTGATCTGAATCGCGGGCCTGATGCGCATCACGCATTTCTCCCGCCGCGATCGGGGGGCGGCTCCAGCGCGGTGAGTACGTGCGTGACCGCCCGTTCCTCGTCGGCCTCCGCGGCAGGAGTTTCGATTCCCTCCGTGGTGGCTGCGGCGGCGTCGACGATCGGCAGCAAGTCGACATGCTGCCACAGCGGCAGGCCCAGGATCAGCAGATAGGTCCACAGGCCGGATTGCAGGAGGAACACCGCCGTCCCGCTCGTCACCAGCGTGGCGCTGAGGCGTCCGGCGCTGACGCGTATCGGGATCGGCGCCGTTGCCCCGTGCTCCCGCGCTGCGGCCTTGACCTGCGCGGCCCCCGCGGTGATAGCGAATGTCTTTGTGTCAGGAGCAGCTGCGACAGGCTTGCGTTCGGCAGTCACGGGCTTCTCGGTGGAGACAACCTCTGGGGGCTTGGCCGGTTCGGGGACTTGCGCCGGCTTCGCATTCTCTGTGCGGCAATCGGAAGCGGAGGGAGCGCCTGCCTCGCGTCCCGGACGCTGCACCAGAACTTTCTGACCACGGCCGTCGAATAGGCGCGTGCAGACGCGATCGATTCGAACGCCTTGACCGGCTTCACCACCGCGCTTGGCCGAGGCATCCGGACCTGGCGTATGAGGTGACGTCTGTGCCAGTGCTGTCGGGAATGGGAAGCAAATGCAAGCGGCGAGACTCGCGGCCGCGATCCAGCGTGCAGCGGGGCTCCGGTAGGTCATCCTCATTGAGAGTAGATGGCTCAGGCAAGCGGCCTCATCCCTCGTCGTCAAACCAAGTTTGACCAACTGGCGAGGTGAGGCAGGTAACTGACCGATCCGCCAGCAAGAGTGGTGCCACGCCGCATTGATTGGCCGGAAAAGCTCTGTGCTTGGCCTGGCCGCTGAACGGGATTCTTGCGGGGATGTGCGAAGCCTTTGAATCGGGAAGACTGTCTCGCCGCAGTCCTAGCCGCGCCATGCCGTTTGCCAACGACTGAGCGCAAACCGTGCACTTAGAATGCGACGTACGTCGGCGACGGGAATGCCTCCTAGAAAGCGGAGGAGCCTGGCATGAAAGGAGGTTCATGCCAGCGCTTCGCGTGCGAATGGTGCGGGTTGCCGTGCGCTCCTAGTGGCTCCGAGACCGGGTGCTGTGACTCAGCGCTTGAGGGGAAAGAACGACACTGGCGTCATCAAGCGGTTCTCCTGGACTTCCAGGGCGCCCAGCTTTGCGCTCTCCTCCTGATACGCGACCCATTCCGGATCGGCCATCATGGCGGCGCGCCGGCGTGCGCGATCGGCAGCGTCCTCGTAGGCCCAGATATGGATGTACTGGTTGACGTTGCCAGTCTCGGTCATCAGGTAAGCGAAGGGCTGACCCAGATGACGGGTCTGCGGCCCTTTGCCGAGACGCTCGTACAGGGCGAGGTGCTTCTTGATGGTTCCCGGGCGGCATGTATAGGTGCGGACGTCGAGCAGCATGGTTTCCTCCTTTAGGTAAGCAACGGGGCGGCCCAGCCCCAATGTCGAGTGGCAAGTGTATTAGCTTTTTCAGGTTCCGTACGCGAACTGGGTTGGTCCGTCGGCGTCGTCCGGCGGTTCAGGTAAGAGCCAGGGCGCGGCAAGCGTCGGCGATCGCCTCCGCGCTCATGCCGTACTTGGCGCGGAGCGGGATCGTGGGTCCGACCATCGCGAATATGTCGGGCATGCCGACCATGCGCATGCGCGTCGGATGTTCGACGGCAAGCAGCTCGGCCACCGCTCCGCCCAGGCCGCCGGTCAGGTGGTGCTCCTCTGCAGTCACGATACCGCGGGTCTCGGCCGCGGCTTCGAGAACCGTCTCGCGATCGAAAGGCTTGATCGTATGCATGTTGATGACGCGTGCGCCGATGCCTTCCCGCTTCAATACGTCCGAAGCTCGCACCGCCATCTCGACCAGCGCTCCGCACGCGATCACCGCGACGTCGCTGCCCGGCCGCAGCTTCACGGCTCGGCCGAGGCGGAATGGCGCCTCCGAGTCGTTCACCGGCGGCTCCTCGGTTCGACCGCCGAGGCGCAGATAGACCGGTCCGTCGATGTCGAGCGTTGCCAGCGTTGCCTTGTAGGCCTCATCGATATCGGCTGGAACGATGACCGTCATGTTCGGGAGGCTGCGCATGAGTGCGAGATCCTCGAGTGCGTGATGCGTGCCGCCGGCCACGCCGAGCGAGATGCCGCTCGCGGCCGCACCGATCACCACACGCTGGTTGGCGTAGGCGACGTCGTTTCGCACCTGTTCCATGCTCCGGGCCGTTATGAAAGGCGCATAGGCGCAGACGTAGGGGCGCAGTCCCGTAGTCGCGAGTCCGGCCGCGACCCCGATCGCGTTCTGCTCGGCGATGCCCAGCTCGATGAAACGATCGCGGTAGCGCTCGATGTAGGGACGGATCCCCAGCAAGTCCTGAGTGTCGGCTGATACCACCACGGTTCGAGACTCCCGGGCGCCAAGCTCCAGCAGCGCCTGACCGAACGCAAGGCGCGTCTGGTTGGCGGCGCGGGTGCGCCAATCGGCAACTACTGGAGCGGCTGTGTTCATGGCACCCCCAACTCGGCAAGAGCGCGCGCGAGAATCTCATCATTGACGTTGTTGCTGTGCCAGAGGTATGTGTTTTCCGCGAAGCTCACGCCTTTGCCCTTGACGGTGTGCGCGACGATCGCTGTCGGACGATCGGGGTGGAGGGGCAATGCGTCGAGCGTGTCTACGACTGCGGCCATGTCGTGGCCGTCGATCTCGCGCACCTCCCAGCCGAATGCGCGCCACTTGTCAGCCAGAGGGTCGACGCTGATGATGTCGGCGACGCGCCCGCTCTGCGAAATCTTGTTGTGGTCGACGATGGCCGTGAGGTTGGCCAGCCGATAGTGGGACGCGGCCATCGCCGCTTCCCAGTTGGAACCCTCGTGGAGCTCTCCGTCGCCGAGCATGACGAAGGTATGAAACGGAAGTTTCTGGATACGTGCTCCGAGCGCCATCCCGGTCGCCACCGCAAGGCCATGCCCAAGCGCTCCTGTGCACATCTCCACGCCGGCAACTTTGATGTCCGGGTGCATGCCGAACGGAGACTCGAATCCGTAGAACCGGTCCAGCACCGCGTCATCGACGAAACCGGCCTGCGCCAGAACGGCACCCAGCGCAGCGTTCGCGTGCCCCTTTGACAGCACGAACCGATCGCGCTCCGGCCAGTTCGGCTCGCCGGGGCGTATGCGCATCCGATGGAAATAAAGCGCGGCGAGAATGTCGGTGGCGGACAGCGACCCGCCGGCATGCCCACTTCCGCCGGCCCGCAGGGCGCGCCAGATGTTGCGACGGACCTGGCGAGCCTCAGCCTCCAGCCGCTTGATCAAGGTTTGTCTGATTTCGTGCTGCATTCGTCTCCTCCGAGGAGTGGGCTATTTTGCACCGAACTGCGAGCGAAGCATCCGGGCTGCCTCCACCATCGCCTGCAGCTTGGCAAACGCGACATCGCGAGGCAGGTACTTCATCCCGCAATCGGGCGCAAGGATGATGTTCGCTGCGGGGACGTAGCGCAGCGCCGCCTCGATCCGACCGACGATCGCCTTCGGGGTTTCGACCGCAGTGTCGTTGAGATCGAGACAGCCGACCATGATCTGCTTGCCCTCGAGCTTCCCGAGTACCGCACAATCGAGCTTCGATTGTGCGGTTTCCACCGATATCTGCTGGCACGAGCACGCAGCGAGCTCGGGCAGGAAGGAGTAGCCCGAAGGACGCTGTCGGACAATCGCCGCGTAGCCGAAGCAGATGTGAACCGCGGTCGGGCCGGCGATGCCCTCGAGAGCCCGGTTGAGCGCTCTGAGGCCATACTGGCGCGCTTTCTCCGGCTGCGCTTGCATGTAAGGCTCGTCTATCTGCACGAAGTCGGCGCCAGCCGCGAACAAGTCGCGGATTTCTTCGTTTACCGCCGCGGCATAGGCCATGGCAGCCGCCTCTTCGGTGGGGTAATGCTCGTTCAGCGCCTGTTGGGTCATCGTGAAGGGGCCAGGCACCGTCATCTTGATCCGCTTTGCCGTGCGCGCACGCAGGAACGTCACGTCGTCCACTTCAACCGGGCGGGTACGCCGTATCGGACCGATGATGCGGGGCACGAGATTCGGACGGCCCGTCCGGCCAGGTATGGTCCCGGGGTTGTCGATGTCGAGCCCCTCCAGGGCAGTCGCAAAGCGATTGGAGTAACTCTCGCGGCGGATCTCGCCATCGGTGATGATGTCGAGTCCGGCGCGCTCCTGTGCCTCGATCGCCAGAATCGTGGCATCGTCCTGCGCCTCGGCCAGGAACGCCTCGGGGATACGCCACAGCTCCTTGGCGCGCACCCGCGGTGGCAAGCTCTTGTGCAGCTGGTCGCGGTCGATCAGCCAATCGGGCTGTGGGTAACTGCCAACGAGCGTGGTCGGGAACAACATGATTGCCGCCTTCTCCGATGCCTAGGAAAGCTCCGATCTATTCTCGCGATACGCGTTGCGTCAGGTGCGGATGACTGCAAAGCGCCGCGACACCGCCAAGGTAGGTACCTTGGCAAGGAGCGCAACACGGTCGCATCCCCGGAGACGCCCCTGCTCCGCGTTCCGGCGCGAAGCCCGAATCGCCGCGGTCGCGCACGTGAGAATAGATCAGAGCTTCCCTGGCTTTACCAATCGTTGCGCAGCTCGCGCAGCTTGAGGAAGACTGTCTTCGGGTCGGGATTGTCGGGCAGATCGGGAAACGATTCCCGCAGCTTGGCGATGACCGTGGGACTGCGCAGGCGAAAGAACGTGTTGATCTCCCTCTCGAGCGCGAGAGTCGTCACCATCGCCTGGTTGGGATCCTGATCCCGAACCCGGGCGAGCATTTGTTCGGCGTTCCTGTTGTCCGGCTCGCGCGCGAGCGTAAAGCGCAGATTGTTGGCGATGTAGTCGTGACCGGGGTACACCAGCGTGTCCTCTGGCAACTTGAACAGCTGATCGGCGAAGGTCTTGTACAGTTCGCTCGGATGTCCGCCGTTGTGGCAATTGCCGACACCCGCATTGAACAACGTGTCTCCGCAGAACAGCGCCGGCGTATCGGTGTGCGACAGGATGCACACGTGACTCATCGTATGTCCGGGCGTATCCAGCACTTCGAGCTCGACGCTCTTGCCTATCTTGATGACGTCCCCGGCACCTAGCCCGCGATCGATGCCGGCGATGCGCTGGCTCGCATTCTTGTGCGCGAGCAGCTTGGCGCCGGTGGCCGCGACCACGGCCTTGTTTCCGCCCGTGTGGTCGCCGTGCTCGTGCGTATTCAGAATCTGTGTGATGCTCCAGCCATGGCTTTTCGCGGCAGCCAGGCATTTCTGATGATCCAACGGATCGATGGCGAGCGCTTCGCCGGTGTCCTGGCACACGATCAGGTAGTTGAAGTTGCGATACGAGTTCGCGGTCCAGATCTGCTCGACGATCACGGGATTTCCCCTAGGTTTGGTCGCTTGAGCGTGCTAAGCGACGCTGGGCGTAAAGTTCAGGTAGCTTGCATCGAATACGCGATCCGCCATGACCTGGCAACGCTTGATCAGACGGTGCTCGGTGGGTCCATAGTCGGCGACTGCCTTGTGCAGAGTGAGAAGGTCGTCCCACATGAGGACGTCGTTCGCCGACCATTGATGGGCGTATTTGTACTTTGGCTGGAGCTGGTGGCGGAACAGAACCTCCAGCAACTCGTCGCTCTCAGCCTCTGGCACGTCGTTGATGCGGACGGTGTAGCCAGGATTGGCATAAAGAACCATCCGACCCGAGATCGGGTGCTTCAGAAATACGGGATGCGATACGGGAGGTTTCTGACGTCGTTGCGCATCGCTCAGCGGCTGTCGTTTGCTGCCTTCCTTGCGCCGCGCGTTCTCCCAGTACTTGTTGAAGTCGTGCAGCGCGGTGGCGTGTCGTAGACGCTCCTTGATTTCACCGGGAAGCTCGTCGTACGCAGCCTGCATGCTCAAAAACTCGGTATTGCCCAGCGCACGTCCGTCTCGGTGCGGAATGCGGACGCCATAGAGGACGTTGGCGAAGGCAATCGTCTTGCTGTAGGACATATCCGTGTGCCAATCCTGCCCGGCATCGGGCAGCCCGATCGGCTGGCCATTCTCTACGATGTTCGAAAGCGTCATGACCTCCGGCAGCCCCGGCTCCTGAAAAGAGTCGACGACGTTCACTTCAAGCGCGCCGAACTGCGCGCTGAATGCCTTGAGCTCTGCCGGTTGCAGGCGCTGTCCCGGGAAACAGATCACGCCATAGTCTCCCAGGCTGCCGACGATGAGGACGAAGTCGTCCCGGCTCAGAGGTTTCGACAGATCCAGGCCCGAGATCGCCGCGCCGAGAATCTTGCCGCTGGGCGTTACCGAGCTCATGCGAACTCTTCGAGTTGACTGCGTTTACGCGCGCCGGGCGGAGCGCATCTGCGATACGGCAGGACGCTGCCTCGTTACCCCAAGCGACTCGGCGACTCGCAGTACTTCCTGGCGCTCCTCGTCGCTGAGGCGGTCGACCGGCGGGATCGAGCGGCCGCAGTCGATCCCCAGTCGCTCTGTCAGAACCAGCTTGCACACATCCGCCATCGCCCGGAACATCCACACCAGATCCACGTATTTGCGCACGCCCTTCTGCAGTTCTTGAGCGCGAGCCAGATCCCCGGCTTTCCACGCGCTGTACAGCTCGGCATAGTGCCAGGGTACGAGAGACAGCGGCGCGTCGATGGTACCGACCGCTCCCATGGTGAGAGCGGGGAGGGGAAAGGCGCCGTTACCCGAGAAGCAGGTGAGGCCCATGTCGGCGAACACGCGGATGTCGGCGAAGTTGGGCGCGGAGTGCTTCAGACCCTTCAGGGTTGGAATCTCCCGCATGAATTTCTCCATCAGGCCCGGGCTCGTCTCGACCTGCGTCAACTGCGGCAGGTTGTAGACGAAGAACGGGAGCTCGCCGGCAGCATCGGCAACCGCCTTGTAGTGTTCGACGCGCGAGCGGTCGCTGCTGGGAAAGAAGAACGGCGGCAGACAGCACACCGCATCGCAGCCCGCCGCTCTTGCTGTCTTCGCTGCCCTTACGGCGCTGGCGGTGCTGATTGCCCCGACGTGCATGATGACAAGCGCGCGCCCTCTGCAGACCTCTGCCGAAACCCGCGCCACGGCGTCGCGTTGCTCCTCGGTGAGGATCGGCCCTTCGCCGGTCGTGCCCGCCATCCAGAAGCCGCCGGCCCCATGTGCGATGTTGTCCTCTAGCAATGCGCGCAAGGCCTGCTCATGAATATGCCCGTCCTTGGTTACCGGAGTTGGCGGGGCGGGGAATACACCTTTGTACTCGAGAGCCATGGGATTGGGTGCCTGTATTGATAGTTGGTCCGTACCGCTATCGTGCCACAGACGCGCCCGCGGCAGGAGCCAGCAATCGGCGGTGCGGCGTGCTGAAGCATTTCTGGGGCCGACGCCGATCCTGAGGGGTTCGTGTTCGTCGTGCTACCGCCCTCCCGCCACATCGATAAATCCGCCGGTCGTGTAGGTCGCTTCGTCAGAGAGCAACCATAGAATGGCGTTGGCTACTTCCTGCGCGGTTCCGCCGCGTTTGAGCGGGACCGACACCTTCACTCGATCCACGCGGTTCGGCTCGCCGCCGCTGGCATGCATCTCCGTGTAGATGAAACCGGGACGGACGGCGTTTACGCGGATCCCCTCCTCCGCGACCTCGCGCGCCAAGCCGATCGTGAGCGTATCGATGGCGCCTTTGGATGCTGCATAGTCGATGTACTCTCCGGGCGAACCCAGGCGCGATGCAGCCGACGACACGTTGACGATGACGCCGCCGCTTCCGCCGCGCTTCGTGGACATGCGCCGAACCGCTTCGCGGGCGCAGAGAAACGATCCGATAACGTTCGTCGCCAGAATTCGAGTCAACCGTGCCGCGTCGATCGTCTCCAGCCGCATCTGCTGCTCGAGGATGCCGGCGTTGTTGACCAATGCCGTCACCGGGCCAAGCTTCTTGTCTACGTCTGCGAACAGGCGGGTCACGTCGGACTCGATCGCCACATCGGCTGGGACCGCGATCGCTGTTCCGCCAGCGCGCCGGATTTCCTCGACTAGCGTCTCCGCTGCGTTACGGCTGCTTCGATAATTGACGCAGACCGAATACCCGCGTAGCGCTGCCAGCTGCGCGGTCGCCGCGCCGATGCCGCGACTTGCACCCGTGATGATGACTATTTTGTTCATATCTCAAGGGGAGAGATCTTGCGGTGTCGACGAGTGTAGCCAATTCTGGAGGACTCCTCTCTGCAGCCCTTCCCCAGAGGACGGTTGGCACGAAGCAGGGCTTTTGGGGAGCGGGACAGATTTTTGCTTGAATCGAATCCGGTTCGATTTTGGACCAGGTCATGATGGAGCACTTCTGCAACCGTGATGAGGCGAGGCCATGGTGTTCAAAACGTTGGCTGTACTTGTGGCGCTGTACGTCGTGTATGCGTTGAGCATCGGCCGTGTCTATGCGAAACGTGGGCCGACGGGCGCGACCTGGACGCGGGGTGGGGAACCCTTCCACTACTGGTCGGCGATCGTCGTGTACAGCTTGCTTTCGGCCGCCTTGGCGTTTGTGTTCTAGTTCCACCGTGCCCAGTCTTTCGAGATGAAACCCGAAAGCTCTGATCAGGGAAGCTTGCCGCAGAGCATCCTGACAAGCGCCGGAACATGGGCGCTGGTCCTCGGTGTCGTCGGCTTCGTCTGCGGCTTCATGGGGCCGATGGTGTTCT
>Ga0335083_10010942_pt1 | contig 10921 bp, 8 predicted proteins | sample Lox_Sample_42_FD_206716 | JGI IMG/M metagenome (GOLD analysis project Ga0335083, IMG submission 206716) | Soil microbial communities from Loxahatchee National Wildlife Refuge, Florida, United States - Lox_Sample_4.2 | ecosystem: Environmental > Terrestrial > Soil > Wetlands | place: USA: Florida... | reverse complement strand
CCGAACACCTGCGCCGCAAATTGTGGGTAGACCTCGGCAAGTTGCGGCGCCACCACCTCGCGCATCAGCTTGAGCGCGGCGGGCGAAGGCGCTTCCGTCTCCGATACGCTTGCCGGCCGTGCGAAATCGAAGCCGGTGTTCTCGATGACCTCTTCGACCGTATGGCCGGGGTGCACGCTGACCAGCGTGAAGTGTCCATCGGAGAAACTGAACAGGCAGCGGTTGGTGACAAGCGCAATGGGTCCGCCGGTACGGAACACATTCGGCTCGCTCATACCCGGCGCGCTGATGAAGGACACTTGTGGCACCAAAGTGCGTCGCGAATGCTCGGTGCGGAACAAGATCACCTTCGGCACCACGTAATAGAGATAGGCCGAGCCGAACGAGCCGGGGAAGCGCACTTTGGGGCGTCCGTGCTCTCCGATTTCAACAAGGTTGACGTTGCCGTGGCCGTCGATCTCGCCGCCCGAGAGAAAGAACACATCGATGCGGCCTTGCCCGGCGCAGTCGAACAACTCGCGCGCACCGTCGGTCCAGAAATTGTGCTTGCGGCTTTGCAAGAGCGAAACGTGCGGGCGCCCGTTGCCGTTCTGCTCGCGCGCAAGAAGCGCCGCTGTCGCCGGAATGGGCGAGGCATTGCCGACCGCGACATGACGCACGTCGCCGATTAGCCGCGCGATGACATCGGCGAGCAGCTCCTCGTCGCGGAAGCTCACTTATCCCTCCCCGCTTGCGGGGAGGGTGGCGAGCGAAGCGAGCCGAGTGGGGGCGCTATCAATAATGCTCGTGCGCTACCCCACCCCCGGCGCTTCGCGCCGGACCCTCCCCTTTCAGGGGAGGGATAAGAATGATCACGCCGCTTTCTTCTCATACACATACTTGTCCAGATACTCGGCAAAGCCCTGCTCGGTCGCCGCCATCTTGGCGTATAGTGCGAGATGCTCGGCGTCGGCGCCATAGTGGTCGGGCAGCGGCAGCGGCCAGGCGCCGCGCTCGGCAACCGCGATTGCCTCGATATAAAAGCCGGGCAGCGTGCCCGCCGCGAGCACCGAATCGTCGAGCAAATTGTTGTCGACGATGCGCTCGACGGTGACCACGGTCCTTTCCGCCGCGTGCGCCATCGTCAGCAGTTCGCGCGTGCGCCCGATCCAGACGTTGCCGAAGCGGTCGGCCATCGGCGCGTGGAAAAGCGCCACGTTCGGCTTGATCGCCGGCAACAGCACGATCGGATCGGCGTTGCCGAAGGGATTGTCGATCGTTCGCCAATCGTCGCGATATTTCAGCACGTCGGAACCAATCAGCCCGCGCAGCGGCATGAACGGCACGCCTTTTTCCGCGGCCTGCAATGCTGCGTGCAATGCCGGGCAGGTCGCATCCTTCATCGTTATGGCGCCGGTGGTGACCGCTGCAGTAAAGCGCGGTGCCGGCCCGAACTCGCCGAGGCTCACCGCGCTCGTCTCCAGCGTCGCGACGCAGCCGGCGCCGATAAGCAAATCCGCCTGCAGGCTCGAAGTCGGCAGCGCCAGCAAATGCAGGCGCTTGATACCGCGCTTCATGAGCGCGCGTGTCGCCGCCATCGGCACGCCGGAAACCTCGCGCGGCACCGCCAGCAGACAGCCGTCGCCGATGCAGGACAGCGCGTCGTCGAGCGATTTCGCGGCCTGAAACATGCTGCTCGCATAACATGCTTGCCAGGTCCGCACAATTTTGCGACGTGGTCGCGGGTACATTGGCGGAAAAAGCGGTGCGTCAAAACGCACGCGCGCAAGGAAATGGAATGACGTTCGAGGACAAGTTGCGCAGCGGCCGCTTCGTCATCACCGCCGAGGTGACGCCGCCGGTTTCCGCCGACCGCAACGAACTTATCGCCAAGGCCATGCCGCTCAAGGGCCTCGCCGACGCGGTGAACATCACCGACGGCGCTGGCGCCCGCCCGCATCTGGCCGCGCTCGCCGCGGCGTCCATCCTGGCGCAGGAGGGGATCGAGCCGATCATGCAGATCACCTGCCGCGACCGCAACCGCATTGCCTTGCAGAGCGATCTTCTCGGTGCGGCGGCTCTCGGCGTCCGCAATCTTTTGATGCTGCGCGGCGACGACCCGAGTGCCGGCGATCAGCCCGACGCCAAGGCCGTGTTCGACGTCGATCCCCGCACGCTCCTGGAAACCGCGCGGCGCCTGCGCGATCGGGGCGAGCTGCCGAGCGGACGCAAGATCGGCGGCCGCGCGCCGTTCTTCCTCGGCGCCGCCGACAACCCGATCGATCCGCCGCCTGGCTGGCAGCCGAAGGGGCTCGCCGCCAAGCTCGCAGCCGGCGCGCAATTCATCCAGACGCAATTCTGCATGGATGCCGGCGTGGTGCGCCGCTATTTGGCGCGGCTCGCTGAGCACGATCTCGCCGACAAGGTCTCGCTCATCATCGGCGTCGCGCCGCTGCGTTCGGCGAAGTCGGCAAATTGGATGCGTGAAAAGCTGTTCGGCACTGTCATCCCGCAGGGAATCGTCGAGCGCATGGAGCGCGCCGGCGACCCGCTTTCGGAGGGTCGCCGCATATGCGTCGAGCTCGTCGAAGAGCTTTCCGCCATCCCCGGCGTCGCCGGCTGCCACATCATGGCGCCCAATAACGACGCGGCGATTCCTGAAGTCATTGTCGCCGCCCGCGACAGCATTTCACGGCTGGCGCCAGCCTGAAGTGCCGCCGGTCATGGCCCGAACCCGGCAATGATGTTAGGATCGCGCGCAAATAGGCGCGGTTAAGCGCCGAGCGGGAGGAGACGTTTCATGCGCTCGATCGGTAAATTGCTTGCGCTTGCCGCGCTTGCCGCCGCAGTTGCGGCGCCGGCGTCGGCGCAAGACAAAGTCTGGAAGCACGCGCTGCTCAATGCCAAGGCCGACGCCGGCTTCTTCTTCATGTCGGCCAAGCACGGCTTCGCCAAGAAGCAGGGCCTCGATCTTGAGCTCTTGCAGGTCAAGGACGATCAGGTCGGGCTCAAGGCGTTGATCGCCGGCGAGGTCGACAGCTACGAGGGCGGACCGCAGGGCGTGTTCGCCGCGGTCGCGCGCGGCGCCGACGTCAAGATCGTCGGCTGCCATTGGGTGGTGCTGCCGCACGGCATCTACGTCACCGACGCGATCCATAGCGTCGCCGACCTCAAGGGCAAGTCGATTGCGGTCTCCGCGCCCAATTCGATGCCCGACATGCTGGCGCGCTTCGCGCTGGAGAAGGAGGGCGTCGATCCAAGCCAGGTCAAGCTCGCCGCAGTCGGCGGCGACCGCGAGCGCTACCAGGCGCTCATCGGCGGCGTGGTGCAAGGCGCGGTCGTGTCGAACGAGTACCAGCCGGAAATGCCGAAGACGATCCACCGCCTGGTCGCCGGACGCGACGCGCTGCCCAACTTCCTTCGTGTCTGCATGGTGACCAGCGGCAAGGTGCTGAAGGAACGTCCCGACGATGTCGTGCGTTTCCTCGCCGCCGAGATGCAAGCGGTGCGCTATGCTCTGTCGCACAAGGCCGAAACCGTGGCGCTGACCCGCGAGATCATTCACGCCAAGCCCGACGATCCGCGTCCCGCCTTCGTCTATGACGACGCGGTGGCCCATCGCGCGCTCGATCCGGAGCTGCCGCTGCCGATGGACAAGCTCAAATGGATGGACGATCAACTGGTTAAGGCCGGCAAGCTGAAGGCGCCGGTTGACCTTGCTTCGGTCACCGATCCGGGACCGCGGGAAAAGGCGCTGAAGCTCGTGGGCGCCGGCCACTAGCGGAGCCGTTTATGGGTGAGGTGACCTTCCACGACGTCTCCAAGCGCTTCGCGTTGCGCGTCGAAGGCGAGCTGCACCATGTGCGGGCGCTGGACAATGTCAGCTTCAGCGTGCGCGACGGCGAGATCGTGGCGCTGATCGGGCCCTCCGGCTGCGGCAAGACCACGGCTTTGCGCGTCGCCATGGGGCTTGATGCGGCGACCAGCGGCCGGGTTACCGTCGACGGCCGCGGCGTTGCCGGCTGCGGCCACGACCGCGGCATGGTGTTCCAGCACGCCGAGCTTCTGCCCTGGTTGTCCGCCCTGCAGAATGTGATGTTCGGGCTGGAAATGAAGGGCATGCGCGGCGAGGCGCTGCGCGCGACCGCGGAAAAATATCTCGATCTCGTCGGTCTCGCCGAATCGAAGAACCGCCGCCCCCACCAGCTCTCTGGCGGCATGAAGCAGCGCGTCGGCATCGCCCGCGCGCTCGCCATCGATCCGAAGGTGCTGCTGATGGACGAGCCGTTCGGCGCGCTCGACGCGCAGACCCGCGAGACCATGCAGGCCGAGCTCCTCGACATTCACCAGCGCACGCGCAAGACCATCCTTTTCGTCACCCACGACCTCGATGAGGCGGTGCTGATCGCCGACCGCATTGTGGTGATGAAAGCAGGCCGCGTGTGCGACGTTATGGCGGTGCCGCTCGGCCGCCCGCGTCCCGATCTCGGCATTGTGCGCGGCACGCCGGAATTTGCCGAGACCCGCTACAAGGTATGGCGCGCGCTTCACGACGCGCCGACGGTGCATTGATGGTCGATATTGTCGAGAGGCAGGACCAGTCGGCAGCGCAGATCGAAGCGGCGGAGCGGCGCCCGCTGCCGCGCTGGGTGATCACCGTCATTTCGGTCGCCTTTGCTCTGGTGCTGTGGGAAATCTTCGGCCGGCGCATCAACCCGGTGTTCGGCTCCTACCCGACCGCGATCGCCGCGGCAGCCTGGGAGCTCGCGCGCAGCGGCCAACTCGCGGATGCGCTCTATCAAAGCCTGCGGCCTTTCGCCGCCGGCTACGCGCTGGCCATTGTCGTCGGGGTGCCGCTCGGTCTGTTCATCGGCGGCTTCCGCACCGCAGAGGCGGCGCTCGGCATTTACATCACCGCCGGCTACGCGATGCCGCTTGTGGCGCTGGTGCCGCTTTTGATCCTGTGGCTCGGCCTCGGCTTCGCCGTCAAAGTGGCCGTGGTTTTCCTCATGGCGCTGTTTCCGATCTGCATCAACACTTGGCTCGGCGTCACCGCGGTCCCCAAGACCTTGATCGAAGTCGGCAAGTCCTTCGTGGCGCCCGATTGGGTCATCCTGCGCCGCATCGTGCTGCCGGCGACGCTGCCCTACATCATGGCCGGCGTTCGCCTCGCCGTCGGCCGCGCGGTGGTCGCCATGGTGATCGCGGAATTCTTCACTACCATTTCCGGCCTCGGCGCGGTGATCATCAATTCCGCCAATAATTTCGACACCGCGACGATGTTTGTGCCCATTGTCATTCTCATGGTCATGGCCATCGGGCTGAACTGGCTGATTGGCGTGATCGAACATCGTGTCGCGCCATGGCAGGCGGAAATCGCGGGGCGCGATCGCGAATAGGCCGCCGAATCCACTCCTTGCGGGGCAAAGCCGCCCGCATTGTCATGCGGCCGGCTTACAGGGCATGCTAGGCGGCGGATGAGGTCTTGACCAAGACACTGGAACCGAGCGGAATTGAACAAATCTAAACATGCGGTGAGTGCTTCGGGGAATGCCCTCGCCGCGAATTACGGACCGACAGAATGCTCGAGACTCGACCGGCCAACAGGTTCTTGCGCGGCGCCATTGCGGGCTTGAGCTTTTGGCTCGCGGTTGCCGTCCCCGCGGGCGCGCAGCACGTGGTGCCGTTCGCGCGGTTGGCCGGGCAATGGGCCGGCTCGGGCACCATCAATTTAGCCGACGACACGCACGAGCCGATCAAGTGCAAGGCGGCTTATGATGTCCTCGAGGAGCAGAAAAAACTGCAGATTAACTTGCGTTGCGCGAGCGAGAGCTACAGCTTCGACCTACTCGCCAGCGCCACTTACGCCGCCGGCAAGGTCACCGGTGTCTGGAGCGAGTCGACACGCAACGTGGCGGGAACGCTTTCGGGGCGAGCGGAAGACAATCGCTTCCAGGTCGTTGCCAAGGCTGAGTCGTTTAACGCCAGCCTCACCTTGATCACCCACGGCGACCGGCAAACGGTCGCAATCAAGTCGCAGGACGCCCAGGCGGACATCAAAGGCGCCTCAATCATTTTACGGCGCAACTAGCGCCGCGCCGATTTCGCGGAAGGCCGCAGCAGCGAGCCGCGCGGCAGGCGTTGGGCGATGTGACTCAAGAACATGGCGATCGGGCGCAGCATCAACAGATCGGCGACCAGCGCCGCGACCATGGCGAAGGCGCTGAGCCAGCCGAACAGGCGCAGCGACGGCTGGCTCGACAGCACGGTCATGGCTAGCCCGCAGGCGAGCACCGCCGAGGTGAGGATCAGCGGCGGGCCCACCAATATCGTCGCGCGTTCGACGCCGATCGCCGGATTGGGGTCGATGTCCTCGATCTGCAGCCGGTTGAGAAAATGGATGGTGGCGCTCAAGCCGAGCCCGAATGAGACGGTGAGCGCGATCACACTGGCGAATTGCAGGCCTTGTCCCAGCAGCAACAGCAGGCTGCCGGCGAGTACGATCGGAAACAAACCCGGCAGGATGCTGATCAGCATCACCAGCGGCGAGCGGAAGGCAATCCCGATGAAAGCCGCGACAAAGGCGATTTCGATAGTGAGGCCGCGGCTCAGCTTGTCGATCATCAGCGCGCTGTTGCGCGCGGCGATCACCGACAGGCCGGTCACGGCGATCGTGTAGCCGGGATATTTGGCACGAATTGCCTGCAGCTCTTCATCGACGTGGTCGACGATCGGCAAGAGCTGGCTGGCGTCGGTATCCGGCACGCGGCCGCTGACGATGACCGCGTTCTGCTGCGCCGAGATGAAGCGCCGCGTCAGATAATTCGGCAGAATATCGACATAGGATTTGAGCGTGGCGACCGAGGAATCGCCGAGTTTTTCCGCAAGCCACTGGCGCAAGGTCTCCAGCGACCAGACGTTGCCGACGCCCTTCTCGTGCTCGAGCAAATGGTGAACATCGGCGATCACGGCGAGCGTGTTCGGATCGTAAAGCGAGGTGCCTGGCGGGAACTTGATATAGACGTCGAACGGATTGGCGCCGGTCAGCTTCACGTCGAGCCGGTGGCTCGCCTTCACCGCCTGTTCGCGGTCGGGCACCTGGTCGGCAAGCCGGTAGCGCGGCGCAAGCTGCGCGTAGCCGAAGGAGAGCGCCACCACGACGATCAGGCTGATCAGCGAATAAAGGCCCGGCCGCGCCACCATGCGCAGCGCGATCCAGCTGCAAAATCGCCGCAGCACGTCGAGCGCGCGGTCGACGCCGCGCATTTTTTCGGCAAAGCTTGCCTCATTGCGGATCAGCAGCATGCCGAGCAGCGGGACGCCGAGCAGCACCACGAACAGCGCAATCACGGTGACGATGAGCCCGGCCTCGCCGAAGGTGCGGATGAGGTCGGATGAGGAGAATTGCAGCGCGATGAACGACACGCCGGCGGTGGCATGGGTGAGCACGCAGGCCGGCCCGACGATATAGAGCGCGTTGCGGAAGGCGACCGCCTTGCTCTCGCCGGCGATGAGGCGATCGCGCGCGGCGAAGGTCAGCTGCATGCTGTCGGAAAAGCTGATCACCATGATCAGCGGCGTCATCACATTGAGGAAGATATTGAGCGAAAAACCGAGCCAGCCCAGTGCGCCGAGCGAGAGCAGGATGGCGGCGAGCGGCGGCCCCGCGGCGATCACCATGAACGAGACGCGGCGGAAGAAGATCACCGCGATCAGGCAGCCGATGGCGAAACCGAGCGTGTTGTAGATGAGCCGGTCGCGCTGGATGGCGTCGCGGATCTCGAGCTGCATCACCGGTACGCCCGATAGCTGCACGTTCAACCCAGTGCCCGCGAGATGGCCGTTGACGGTGTTGCGGACTTCGTCGACGACCTTTTCGAGCGTGCCCGGCTTTGTCGCCAGCGGATCGAGCGCAAGCACCATTAAGGTGAGCTTGCCGTCGGCCGACAAAAGCTTGTCGCGGATGATTTCGTTCGACGTCACTTTTTGCACGAGGGCCTGGAAGGCCTCGCCTTGCGGCAGCGGCGTCGGGAACAGCGGCGGCGGAATGCGCCCGCCATTCGGCGGCTCGCGCGCCGAGAATATGGAAATGAGTCCGCGCGTGCCGTCGATCAGCTGCAGGTCGATCGCGACGTCACGCAGCTTCTGCAGCGACGAGCGCTGCAGGATGCTGTCGCCCTCGATGACGATCAGGACGTCGAACTCGTTCGAGGGGAAGCGGCGCGTGACCTCCTGATAGGTGCGAAAGTCCGCGGTGTTCGAGCGGAACAACTGGCTCAGCGAATCGTCGACCTTGAGCCGGAAATAGCCGAACGCCGCGGCCACGCACAGCAGCGCGAGCGCGACGGCGCAAAAAAAGCGGTGCCGCAGCGAAAAGAAGCCGATGCGCTCGATGCCGAGCGCGAGATTGCGCGGCACCACGGTGCGCGGCGTCAGTTCCGAGTCGAGACCCGATGGCGGCAGACTTGTCACATTGCGGCCCGGCTGCAGGGAGGACGCAAAACCTTAGCCGAATAAACGGATTACGGCCACGGCCTGAAATTTCAGGCCAGCGCCTTCACCGCAGTCAATAGGTCGCGCACCTGCGCCTGCGCGATGCCGCGGGTAATGAAGACAAGGCGGCTCTGCCGGCCGCCGTCCGGCCAGGCGGCAAGCTCGACAGGCGCATGGCTCAAGTGCTGGACGAACTGCACCACCACCGGACCGGAACAGCCCTCGACGTTGAGGATGCCCTTGGCGCGGAGCAGATCGGCGCCGCGCAAGGTCCGCAGCGTGTCCATGGCGCGGGCAAAAGGCTCCCAGGCGAAGGGCTCGTCCTGCGTCAGCACGAAGCTTCCGATGCCGTCGCTGTGGCTTGCCTCGGCGACGAAGGCGTTGCGGCCGCTCAGCACCGGCTCGGTAAGCCGGCGCGGGTCGAGCGCGCCGTTGACCGCGGTGTCGATGCTCGCGCGCGGATTGAGCACCGCGAGGCGTTCCTCGAGCGCCGCGACGGCCTCGGCCGCTACGATGTCGGTTTTGCTGATGACCAGCCGGTCGGCGAGGATGACCTGCTTGCGCGCTTCCGCCGACCAGGCGAGCGCGTCGGCGCCGGCCGCCGCATCGACGACGGTCATTACCGCTTCGATGTGGAACTCGCCGGCGAGCGCGCGGTCGGTGGAGAAGGTCTGCAGGATAGGGCTCGGATCGGCGAGCCCCGAGGTCTCGATGACGACGCGGCGGAAGTCGGGCACTTCGCCGCGCTCGCGTTCCATCACCAATTTGCGCAGCGCGTTCTGCAGGTCGGAGCGGCTGATACAGCACAGGCAGCCGTTGCCGATCAGCACCGTCTCGTCGGCGCTGCCGCGCAAGAGCGCGTCGTCGATGCTGGCGGCGCCGAATTCGTTGACGACGATTGCCGTGCCGGCGCCTTCCGGCGTTTGCAGGAAGCGCTGCAGCAGCGTCGTCTTGCCGGCGCCGAGGAAGCCGGTAACGACGGTGACGGGGATGCGGTGCCCGCGCGCGCGCTTCTGCCGGCGGCCGAACAGGCCGAGTGCCGGCGAGGGGAAGAGCTGGTTCATGCGGCGACTATAGCATCATGACCGTGAGGACGAGGCGCGCTCCCTCTCCCATTGGGGAGAGGATTGCGGTGAGGGGATCGTGACTCTGTTTGTAAACCCCTTACCCGGATCGCTTCGCGATCCGACCTCTCCCCATGGGAGAGGGTGAAGCGGTTGGCCGCTGACTAGAAATCCATCTCCAGAATATACAGCCCGCCGGTATGGCGATCGACGGTGTAGACGATCTCGCGCTCGTCAACGAACACGTCGTTGAGCTGCACCGCGCCGGCCGGCGTGCCCGCCGGCGGCGGCGGGATGAAGCAGGCGATCTCGTGCGGCGCGTACGGGTTAGTGATGTCGTAGGCGCGCAGGCCGCCGTTGAAGAAGGTGCCGAGCACGATCTCCTCCGACTTCCACGCCGTCGGCAACGGCACGTTCTCGTGGACGTTGTGCGCGCCGAAGCGGCCGCCGCGATTGGCGAAGGCGTCGACCGGCGGCATCGGGCAGGTGGCGATCGAAACGGGGTGCGTCTCGTCGCGGTTGTCGAGAATCCAGATCAGCTTCGGCCAATCCTTGCCGGCGTTCTCCGTCGACTCGTCGGTGACGATGAGCAAATTGCGCGAGAACAACGGCACCGCCGTGTGCATGAAGCCGGTATAGGGCGGCGAATTGGTCCAGTGCGCGATCGGCGTCGGCTTCGACTTGTCGGAGATATCCATGATGAACATGCCGCCGTCGATATAGGCGAGATAGAGCCGGTCGCCGCGCTGCGGATAGACATTGGTGTTGTGCGCGCGGTAGCCCTTGTCGAGCTTGTGCCGCGGCGGCGGCGCGACATTGTCGCCGGCGCGCGTGCCCGGGTACCACCACCGCCCGACCTCGATTGGCTTTGTCGGATTGCGCACGTCGATGCAGCGATAGAACTGATCGTCCTGCGGATTGTTGGCTTTGAAGTCGGCGGCGCCGGAGGCCATGTGCACGTATTCGCCGTCGCAGAACCAGAGCTGGTGCACGCCGCGCGAATGCTCGCCGGAGGTGTCGAAGAACGAGATCGAGCGCGGCTTTTCCGGATTGGAAATGTCGAACAGCTCCATGCCCGCGGGCTTCTGCCCCACCTTCTGGCATTGGTAGGCGACCGCCATGATATCGCCGGTGGTCTCCAGCGAATTCGAGCGCATGTAGGGCTGCGGCAGCTCGGTCTGACACACGACCTTTGGCTTGCGCGGGTCGGAGACGTCGACCGCGGTGAAATTCTTTGGCGCGCTCTCGTGCGCGAGCCAGATGATGCGCCGGCCGTCCTTGGCGATCTGCACCGACATGCCTTCGCCCATGCCGCCGAAGCCGCCGAGATCGTGCTGGGCGAGTAGATTGAAATTCCAGGTGACCGGCTCGCCGGTCTGCGTCAG
>Ga0335083_10010940_pt1 | contig 10922 bp, 9 predicted proteins | sample Lox_Sample_42_FD_206716 | JGI IMG/M metagenome (GOLD analysis project Ga0335083, IMG submission 206716) | Soil microbial communities from Loxahatchee National Wildlife Refuge, Florida, United States - Lox_Sample_4.2 | ecosystem: Environmental > Terrestrial > Soil > Wetlands | place: USA: Florida... | reverse complement strand
GACATTGTTTCAAACCTCGATCCATCCCAGCGCCGTGCAGCAGGTGCTGATCGCCCGGCAGCAGCCGGTGGGGCGGTTTTTTCCGCTCACCGGCGACCGGCAGCTCGCGGCCCACGCCCTCCAGGCCGCGCTCACGGCCGGCTCGCCGCGCGCCATTCTTTGCGGCGGGGAAGAACGCGGCACGTGGCTGACCGATTGCGGCGTGGCCAGCGCGGAGACGTTCGCCTTCGCCGTCGTGCTGGCGGCGGATCCCGCCGGCGCGCTCGGAACCGTCCGGCTGATCCCGGGCGACGAGGCCGACGGCGCGCTTGCCCTGCCTGAATTCTTTGCCCTTCTGCAGGAACGACGCTCCTTGCGCCAAGTCATCGCTCCCGGCCTGACCCTCGCCCTTTCATGGCATTAACCGACACCGTTCATGCCGCGCCGCCGCGCAATCCCGGCCCGAGCTGGGGCTGCCTTTTTTTAACCTGCGCCGACGTCCTCCTGCCCGCGCCGGTGTTCGATTTTTTTCTCGGGCTCGGCACGTGGGTGGCGGTGGCCGTCATGCCGGCCGCGCGCCGGCATTCGCGCGCCTATCTGGCCGAAGTCCTGCCGCGACGGCCCGGCGCGACCGACGTGTGGCGGCACTTTTTCGCCTTCGCCCAGGCCCTGATGGTGAAACTGCGGTTCGCCGAGGGCCGGCCCTACCGCTGCGTCAGCGGACCGGATTGCGCGCCCTTCCTCGACCTGATGGCCTCCGGCGAACCCGCGCTCTTCGGAACCTTCCACTTCGGCCACTCGGACCTGCTGGGGTTCGCCCTCGGCCGGTTCAACCGCCGCGTGTGCATGATTCGCCTGCGGATGGAAAACTCGCGGGACACCGACCGCCTGGCCGAGCGGTTCGGCGCCCTCGTCTCCTATCTCTGGATCAACGAGCCGGAAAATCTGCTGTTCGCCCTCAAGGAGGCGATTGATTCCGGCGTCTCGGTCGCGATGAAGTGCGACCGCCCCGAGTACAGCGCGAAGCTGGAGCCGTTTGACTTTCTTGGCCGGCCACGCCTGTTTCCCTTCACCATCTATCATCTGGCGCTCGTGTTCCGCCGGCCCGTGATCTTCTGCGTGAGCGTGCCCCACGGGCGGGACGAGTCGATGGTTTACAGCTCGCCGGTTTTCACGCCGAATGCAGGCTCCAGGGATGAAAACCTCGACCGGGCCCGCGTCCATTTTCAGAATTTTCTCGCGCTGGTGGAAACCCTGCTGCGCCGGGATCCGTTTCTTTGGGCCAATTTCACTCCGCTCAATCCCGTCGCCGCCGCGCCGGAGGAAAACGGCCGTTCCCTCCGCCTGAGCACTCCCCATGCTTAAGCGTTTTTATTTTATCTGCGTGTATTTCCTTTCGTGGGTGGTGTTTGGAACGGTCTGCCTCGGCTTGAATGCGTTTTGCGCCGTTCTCCTGCTTCTCCCCGGCCGCGAGCGGCGCGCCCCGGCGGTCCGGGAAATCATCCGCCGCCTCTTCACCAGCTGGGTCGGCTGGCTGCACGCCACGCGGCTGGTCATCGTCACGTGGCACGGGCCGGATGCCACCGTGTTCCCGCGGCCGGCGGTCTATGTTGCCAATCATCCGGGCCTGATCGATGCCACCATCCTGCTGGCGCGGCTGCCGGACGCGGTCTGCATTTTCAAGCCCGCCCTCCTGCGCAATCCCTTTCTCGCCCCCGCCGCCATCATGGCCGGCTACTCCGCCGGCGTCAGCGGCGTCGATCTCCTCCGCGAAGTCGCGGAAAAAGTCGCCGCCGGCCGCACCCTCCTGATCTTTCCCGAAGGCACGCGCACGGAGACGGGCCGGCCGCTCAATCCGCTCAAGCCCGGCTTCGCCTTGATCGCCCGGCTGGCGGGCGTTCCCGTGCAGGTGCTCGTCATTCAAACCAGCGGAGATCTGCTTCCGCGCGGCCGCCCCTGGTGGCGCGTCCCGGCGCTGCCGGTGCACATGGACATCCACCTCGACCGGCTGGTGCGGGTGAATCCGGAATGTTCCGCCAAGGAAATCACGGCAGAGGTGGAACAAATCTTCGCCGCGAGACTCGGTCGCGCCTGATGAACCCTTCCCCCACGCATCTGGTGCTGATCCCGTCTTTCAACACGGGAGGAATATTGGCCGACACCGTGAGGGAAGCGCTGCGCCATTGGAGTCCCGTCTGGGTCGTGATCGACGGCAGCACCGACGGCAGCGCCGCCGCGGTGCAGGCGCTGGCCGCGGGCGATCCGCGGGTGCGGGTGATGGTGCGCGAACGCAACGGCGGCAAAGGCGCGGCCGTGGCCACGGGCGTGGCCGAGGCGCTGGCCGCGGGCTTCACGCACGTCCTGAGCCTGGACTCCGACGGCCAGCATTCCGCCGCCCACATCCCCGAATTCATGCGCGCCTCGATGGAGCATCCGGCCGCGCTCGTGCTCGGCCGGCCGGTCTTCGGTCCGGAGGCGCCGGCCGTGCGGCGGTACGGCCGCAAGCTCAGCATCTGGCTGGCCCGGCTGGAAATTCTCGGCCCCGGCATCGACGACCCGCTTTTCGGCTTCCGTGTTTATCCCGTGGCGGCGCTGCACCGCGTCTTCGCTGCGACCCGCGGCGCGCGCCGTTTCGATTTTGACCACGAGGCCGCCGTGCGGATGTTCTGGGCCGGCGTGCCGACGCTGAACCTCCCCGCGCCCTGCCGCTACCTGGCGAAAAGCGCCGGCGGCGTCTCGCACTTTCACTACGTGCGGGACAACCTCGTCCTTATCCGGCTGCACCTCCGCCTGCTTGCGGAATTCGTCCTGGGCCGCTGGCTGACGGTCGTCCGCCGGCGCCGGGCCGGCGCCTTCGCGGCCGCTTCTCCGCTGCGGGAACCATCATGAGCCGTCGCTTCCTGACCCTGCTTTTCTGCCTCGCCGGCGCAGCCGCCCTGCGCGCGGAGCCGCCGTCGCTGCTCGATCCCGCCACCCTCATCGCCGACCCGGCGCACGATCCGGCCTGGCAGGACCTCCTGGCCCGGCTGGCCCCCGGCAAAAACCGGCTGTGTGCGTTTGTGGAGCGGCGCTATTTCCCCTTCCGCCGGACGCCGATCGTTCTCACCGGCGAAGTCCGCATCGCGCCGGACCTCGGCCTCAGCCTGCACTACCTCACACCCGAACCGCGCATCGTCATCGTCGACGGCCGGGGTCTGCTGATCCGCGACGCGAGCGGGCGGGAGCAAGCCGTGCCGGCGGACGGCCGGGCGCTCGCGGCGGTCGACGCCCTGGTCGACGTGCTGCGCTTCGACTTGCCGCGGCTGCAAAAAAACTTCGCGGTCCACGGCTGGCGCGAGGCCGGGGTTTGGACGCTCGCGCTCGTGCCGCGCAACCCCTCGCTCGCCTCCAGCCTGAGCGCGGTCATGATTTCCGGCGAGCAGATGAAGCTGGGCAAAATCGAATTGATCGAATCGGCGGCCCAGCGCGTCGAAATCCTCATCGGTGAAACGCGCGAAGGCGTGACTTTTTCCGCCGACGAGCTGGCCCGTTATTTCCGGTGAACGCCGTGGAGCCCGCGCGCCAGAAACTCATCGCCCGCGGCGTGCTCGCCGTCTTCATCCTCCTTTGCACGGGCTGGCTGCTGCGGCTCGACTACGCGGAAAGAATTTCCACCAACGTCCTCGATCTGATTCCGCCGGGCGAACCGTCGCCCGAGGTCGCTGTGGTCCGGAATCTCGCCGGCAACCGGCAGGCGCGCGTGATGCTGTTCGCCCTGCGCGATTCTGCCGCGCCCAACTCGCCGCCGGCCGCGGCCGCGCAGCTGCTGGCCGGCAAACTTGCCCACGCGCCGGTCTTCGCCGAAGCCGCGGCCATCGGCGATGCCACCGCCGAGACGGAACTGGGCCGGAAAATCTTTGCCCGACGCTTCGCGCTGCTGCTCCCGGGCTGGCTGGGCGAAGCCAAGCGCGCCTTCGGGCGCACAGGCCGGCCGGAAAAAGAATTTTCCCCCTGGCTGGCCGAGCGCGCCGCGTCGGACCTGGAAGCCTTTCTGGCCCGGCCGGAAGCCATGTCGATGCAGGAGCTGGTGCGCCGCGACCCCTTGCTGCTGGTGCCAAAACTGATCGCGCAGGTCGGGCCGTTCGGCCTGCCCGGCACGCAGGCGGACGGCCACGCGCTGGTCTGGGCCCGGATCAAACCCTCCCCTTTCACCGCCGAAGGCCAGCAACCCGCTTTCGCCGCGGTCGAACGCGCTTTCGCGCAGGTGCGGGCGCAGTACCCGTCCGTCGAGCTGTGCTGGTCCGGCATCAACCGCTTCGCCGCGGCCAGCCGGGCCCGGATCGAATGGGAAATCAAAACGCTCAATCTCGCCTCGCTCCTCGCCGTCCTCGCGGTGGGCTGCGCCCTCGTCCGCCGCATGTGGAAAATGCTGCACCTCGTGCCGGTGATCGGCTGTGCGCTGCTCGGCGCGTGGACGGCCTCCACCCTGGCTTTTCACCGCCTGCACATCCTGGTTTTTGTCATCGGCTCGCTGCTCAGCGGCGTCGCGATCGACTACGGCTTCTATATTTATATGCAGCCGTCGCGGCAGCCGGGGGAACCCTACGCGGACAAGCTGCGCCGCCTGCTCAAGCCGCTGCTCGCAAGCTGCCTCACCACCGTGATCGGCTTCTCGCTGCTGCTTTTCTCCGATCTTCCCTTCATCCGGCAGGTCGGCTTTTTCGTCAGTGCCGGCCTCCTGTGCGCGCTGGCCGCGGCGATGCTCTATTTCGCGCAGTTGGAGCAGCCTTTTCTCGAAGGCCGCACGTTCGGCCGGAACGCGGCCGGACACGGAAGCCGCTGGCGCGGGCCGCTCCGCGCGCTGTTTCTCGCCGCCGTGATCATCGCCCTCGTCGGGCCATGGCGGCTGCACTGGCAGGACGACGTGCGCGAGCTGGACATTCCGTCGCCCGCATTGCTGGCCAACGATCAGGCGCTGCGGACGTTGTTCGGGGATACGCCGGACCGCTCCGTTTATCTCACCTATGGCGATTCGGCGGCGGAAGCGCGCCGACACCTCGAGGACTTTCTGTCGTACGAAGCCCGGGCGGCGCCCGGCGCGTCCGCCGCCAGCCTCGGCCTGGTCTTTCCCACCGAGGAGGACTGGCGGAAAATGCCGGCGCGGCTGGCCCGGCTCGATGGATTTGCCGGCGATTTCCGGGCCGCGCTCGAGCGGCATGGATTCGATGCCGGCGCCTTCGCGGGGTTTTTCGACGACTGGAGCCGGACGCAGCAGCAGCCGCCCGCGGGCGGATACTCCAAGTTGTATGAGGATCTCCAGCCGGTGATCACCGGTCCCCTCGCCCAGTTTTATGACGCCGACGGCCCTTTGTGCTGGTTCATGACCGTGGTCAAACCGTCCGGCACGCCGGCACCGCCGGCCGGCCTTTTCACGGTGGGAGTGGACCAGCTCCAATCGCTCAACCGCGTGTTCACGCGCTACCGCTGGTCCGCGCTGCGCCTGAGCCTGAGCGGGCTCGGCCTGGTCATCGCCAGCGTCTTCATCATCTATCGGTTCCGCGCCGGCCTGCGCATCGCCTTGATCCCGGCCGGCTCGTGTTTTTTCATCTTCGGCATGTTCGGGCTGCTCGGCCAGACGCTCAATCTCTTCCATCTGCTGGGCGCGTTTCTCGGACTGTGCCTCGCGCATAACTACGCCATTTTTTCCTCCGAGAGCGCGCGGGCCGGCGCGCCGCCGCCCGCGCCGATCCGGCTGTCCGCCCTTTGCGCCGCCGCCTCCTTCGGCGTGCTCAGCCTCAGCCGGATTCCGGTGGTCCACGGTCTCGGGCTGACGGTCGCGCTCATCGTTCTGACCGCGCTGGCGGCGGTCGAACTCGAGCCGCGCGCGCGCGGCGGCGCGCCCAATTGAACCATGCCGGCCACATTGAGCGAAGCCTGGAATCGCCGCGTGCGGGCCCAGCCCCGCGCCCCGGCGTTGATCGACGCCGGCACGCGCAGAATCTGGACCCGCGCCGAACTCGACGCGCTCGCCGCCAGCTGGCGGTCCCGCCACGCCGCGCCGCTCGCCGGCGCCGCCGTCATTTTTGCCGAGCCAAACGGCCCGCACTGGCTGGAAATCTTTCTGGGCTTGTTGCAAGCCGGCGCCGTGGCCGTGCCGCTCGATCCGACCGAACCGGAACCGGCGCGCCGCGCCGCGGCCAGGGCCGTCGGCGCGGATTTTCTCTGGCACGCCGGGCGCCTCGAGCCGACCGGAGCCGGCCGCCGCCGCCGCGACGGCCGCCGGCTGATCAAGCTCACCTCCGGATCGACCGGCGCGCCCCGACCGCTTGCTTTCACTGACGCGCAACTCCTGGCCGACAGCCGCCGGATTTGCGCGACCATGGGCATCAAGCCCGGCGACCGAAGCCTCGGCCTCATTCCGTTCAGTCATTCCTACGGATTCAGCAATCTGGTGACGCCGCTGCTCGATCAGGGCACGGCCGTGATCTGCGGTGTGCCGGCGCTGCCGCAGGCCATCGCCTCCGCGATCCGGGAATGGAAAGCCACGGTCTTCCCGGCGGTGCCGGCGCTGCTTCGCGCCCTGGCCGACACCGATATGCCCCAAGAAAATTTGCGGAGCCTGCGCACGGTCGTGTCGGCCGGCGCGCCGCTCGGGCCCGAGACGGCCCGCGCCTTTTACGGCAAGTTCGGCAAAAAAATCCACAATTTCTACGGCAGCACCGAAACCGGCGGCATCAGTTACGACCGCACCGGCGCCGTCACGCTCAGCGGCCGCAGCATCGGTCCGCCGCTGCCGGGCGTCCGCCTGATTTTTCAAAAAAAACGCCGCTTCCTCGTCGAGAGCACGGCGGTCTTCACTTTGGGCAACCGGCGGAGGCGAGGCGGGCTCGGCCGGCATCTTCCGGCCGACCTCGGCCAACGCAACGAGCGCGGCGAGCTGGTGCTGCTCGGCCGCAGCGGGCGCTTCGCCAAGCTCGGCGGACGGCGGGTCAACCTGGCGGAAATCGAGCAAGCCTTGCGCCGGCTCCCGGGCGTGCGCGACGCCTTTGCCGCTCTTCATCCCGCGCGGCCCGACGCGCTCGCCGCCGCCGTGGCGGGAACCGGCCTCGCGCCTGAAGCGATTCTCGTGGCCTTGCGCGAGCGGCTCGCCGCGTGGAAAATCCCCCGCCAGCTGCGCGTGCTGCCGGAATTTCCCCTCACCGCGCGCGGCAAGACCGACGCCCGCCGGCTGCGCGCACTGCTCCGCCGCTGACCGGCCGCCTCATTTCCCCACCAGCGTCGCCTCGATTTCCACCACCAGTCCGGCCCGGCAAAGATCGGCCTGCAGCCAGACCACCCGGTCGGCCGGCCGCAACAGCGACGCCGCCAGCCGCGCCCGCGCCGCCGGCAGATCGCCGGCGCGCCGGAGATAGATTTTGAAATGGCGGACAAAATTTTCGCCGGCACCAAGCCTCTCGCCGACTCCCGCCGCGACCGAGATCAAGCGCAGGTTGTCGAGCGTGCAGTCGAGCTGCGCCGCGAGCGCGCCGGGCGCGACCGTGGCATGGCCCTTGATCGCGGCGGTCCCCGAAATGAACACCACCGGCCGGCCTCCGGACTCCGCGATCGTCGAACGGGAAAAGCTGGGCGAACGCGGCCCGTGCTGGGGCGGATAATGGTAGGCCGGAACCTGCTCGGGATTTTCCACGTGCCGCGGGGCGCGTTCGCCGGCGGCAAACACCGCGGCGATCGCCTCGCCCCGGCAGCCCACGGCCGAGGCCGCCGGCAGCATCGACCGGTAGCCGCCGCCAAATTTCTCCTCAAAGGCCTGCGCGCGGCCGGCACTGAACGCACGGTAGTTTTCCAGGCCGTTTTTCCGTTCGTTGATGGCCGGGATGTAATTCCAAATCCGGTAAAGCCGGCGGCGGCCCGCCGCCTCCAGCAAGCGGCGGTAAAACTCGCGGGCCGCGGATTCGGTCGTCCCGCCCACCGGCTGCAGGCCGCAACCCAGCAACAGCTCGCCGGCTTGAAAAAGCCGGAAACCGCCGGCCTCGCCGGCCGGCCGGACCGGCGGAAAAATACCTTCGGTCGCTTCCCCGGCCAGCCAGCTCACGGGCAGGCGAAAGCCGGCCCGCGACGCCGGCCAATGGACAGGGGCGTCCCCGCCAAACTCGATTTTCCACGCCAGGGCTTCGGCTTTTTCCGCCACGGTCATGCGCACAAACGGTTCATGGGTTGGACTTCGATTCGCAGGCAGGGTGGCGGCAGGCCGGAGACATCATCGCCGCGGTGACAAAACATTCGAGCCGGAGCCGGTTCAAGCCATTTTGCTCCGCCGCCCCGATGTATAAAATCTTTTGCCACCGGCCGCGGTCAGCGAAACCGCCGGCTTTCAGGCACGACGCAGCGGAAACCCCGCGCGCGCAACGCCTCGAGCAGGCGCGTCAGGGCCTCCACCCTCACCCGCGGCGAGACATTCGGGCCCTCGTGCATGAGAATGATCGCACCGGGCTCGATCCGCTGCATGACGCGCCCGACCACCTGCGCCGGATTCCGGGAAACGCAGTCCCAGCTGCGCACGCTCCAGCCAATGCAGGCGAGCCCCCGCTGCGCCAGCGCCCCGTGCAAAAACGGATTCTTTATTCCCACCGCCGGGCGAAAACAGCGCGGTTGCACCCCCGCCTGCCGCAGCGCGTCCAGACCGCCGTCCAATTCCTTCCGGACTCTTGCCGGGCTCGCGCACCAGAAGGTGTAGAGCGGATGGGTGTGCGTGTGATGCCCGACCTCGTGCCCGCGGCGGACGATCTCCGCCACCAAGGCCGGTTGACGCGCGGCCTGCTCCCCGATGGCAAAAAAAGTGGCGCGGGCCCCGTGCCGGTCCAGCAGGTCGAGGATCTTCGGCGTGTCCGTCCCGTCCGGCCCGTCGTCGATCGTCAGCCAGACCTCCTTCTCCCCGGTGGCAAAACGGGTGAACACCCGGACCACGCCCTGCGCCGACGGCACCAGCAGATGATAAAGCAAATAGAGATCGGGCCCGACAAACAACGCCGTGGCAAGCCAGGGCGAAAAAGGCCAGGCGAACACGGCAAATGCCTTGCCGGCGAGATCAAACATGACGATCGGGCGCATCATCCGGACTCTGTCGAAAGGATTTCCGCGGCCGTTCCGCTCACACGCCCATCGCGGCGGGCCCCGACGTGTTTCCGCCGGCAACCAGGCTCACTTGCCTGGAACCTGGAGCGAGACACCGCTCGAAGAGGCGCCGGCCGCGGGCGAAGCATCGGGCGGAAGACTGGCCCGCAGGCTGAGCGCGCGTTGCGCCCAGATTCCCTGGGCATCGATCTGCTGCACCTGATCGGCAAATCTTTTCGCATCCTCCACCCGGCCCTCGTCCGCCGCCCGGGTGGCGAGATAATAGGCGGCCTCGGCGCGCACGGCCTGGAGCTGGGCCGGATCGCCGGCAAGCTGCTTGAGCTGTGTTTCGCCGTCGGCCGCCAGGCCGGAGTGAAGCTTGCAAATGGCCTGGCCGAGCAGCGTCCGGCCGGCCAGCGTCGTGTCGTGCAAGGCCGTCGCCGCCAGCTCGTAATCGGCGAGCGCGTCCGCGTATTTTTCCGACGAATACTCGTCGTCGGCCAGGCGGAGGCTGGCGACGCCGGCGAGAATGTGGCCTGAATGCTCGCGCGCGAAGGTCCGCAGCTTTTCCGGGGTGGTCGCCGCGGCGTAGTCGGCCTGAATGCTTTTCTCCCGCTGGACGCGGTAGATTTCCCAAATGCCCTTGCCCGCCACGACGAGGAGCACGGCGATGCAGGCGGCGAAGATGGTGGTGCGATTCTTGTTCCAGAAATCGTGCAGCTTTTCCTCGTGACGGAGCGCGCCACCCGGGCTGGCCGGCGCGTCGGGAGCGGTTTGGGAGTTGTTCGGTGTGGTCATGGAGCGGGGACTGTCTTTGGGAAACGTCGACGAGATCAAATCCCCCCGCCGGTGTAAATGCAGGAATCGGCGGGGGTGGTGGGTCATTCCAAGCCACTGCGTTGGCTATGCGCCGGAAGCGATCTGATCGCTTGCCCAAACAAGCTTGATTTCAAAACGTACCACTTTCCCCATTCAGGTAGTGTCTCAGTTTGAAATCTGACTTGTTCTGAGAGGGAAGAGGGTAGAAACCGGGATGCATGACGAAAGCAGAGCGATTGCAGTTCATGCGGCATCAGTTCAAGACGCAAAGCTTCCCGCACTTAGAACCACGGCCTACGCTCCCACGGCGTTTTTACCGGACTGGCAATGGCTGCCCTGCGATTATCGCTGAGATGCCCTGCCAATGGGTCAGGATTACGCCAGAAAGGCCATGCCAGCCATTAGGCGAGAAGCGAACCAAGCAGCCGTCCCCACTTACGCGAATCGCGCAAAAATGGGGAACGCCGGAGTGGTTTAAAAAGCGTGCAGTAATTCGCTGTCATCTTCGCAAATCAGCTAGTTAGTAAACCCTAAGGGAACCCCTGATACCTTTCAGGGTAATCACGGATTCGTAACAACTCCGAACTTGCGTTGTCAGTTTGGTTTGGTGAAAAGAACGATGCAGGACCGATACCCCGAGGTAAGTTATTAACAATATGTCAATAAAAAAATCTTGATTCTCTGCAACCAGAGAATAGTTTTATCGGTCCTCTCTCTTCAAGGCCATTCCACCAGCTGCTCGACCATCAAGTGAGGCACCCATGACATACGATCGCTTCAAAGAAATCTGGACAACACTCGTCACAAATCGTGCTCCCATTGAAGGAGCACCTACTCAAGTCCCATGTCTTTATAATGGCGTCTCGGAAAATACCGTGGATGCCCTTGTTGCTGTCGCAGAAGATGACCATTCTCATTTTGACGCGATCCAGAAAAAGCTTTCCGAACGCGAAAGCGAATGACGGCACCACAAGGCCAGGATAGGCTGGTTAAATCTGCCTATGGCGTACTGCGGCGTTTGGTCAAAAACCTTG
>Ga0335083_10010939_pt1 | contig 10923 bp, 10 predicted proteins | sample Lox_Sample_42_FD_206716 | JGI IMG/M metagenome (GOLD analysis project Ga0335083, IMG submission 206716) | Soil microbial communities from Loxahatchee National Wildlife Refuge, Florida, United States - Lox_Sample_4.2 | ecosystem: Environmental > Terrestrial > Soil > Wetlands | place: USA... | reverse complement strand
CCAGGACAACGTCTACGCTGTGTTCGAGGCGGTCGAGTTGTTCACGGGCGCGAAGAAGCTCGCCGCGGCCGGTATCCCGACGTTCGGCTGGAACGCCAATCCCGAGTGGGCGGGCCCGAAGAACTTCTTCCCCAACGTCCGGCCGATCTGCTTCTCGACGAACTGCAGCTCGGTCGGGCGCGCGCTGCCCTGGATCGTGAAGCAGGTCGGCGCGCACAAGGTCGCGCTCGTCGGATACAGCGTTCCGCAGTCCGCCGACAGCGTGACGAGCAGCGCCGCCGAGATCACGAAGTTCAGCAGCGAAATCGGCGCACGGGTCGTCTACAAGGACACGTCGCTCCAGTTCGGCCAGACCGACTTCTCGGCCCAGGTCGCGCAAATGAAGGCGAAGGGCGTCGACTTCCTGGCAACCGGCCTCGACTTCAACGGCGACTACGCGATCGCCAAGGAGATGGACCGGCAAGGGATCTTGAACAAGGTGACCTTCTTCCACCCCAACCTGTACAACGCCGATTTCGTCAAGAAGAACGCAAAGTTGTTCGAGGGCGGCATCGTGCTGGTGGGAATCCTCGCGGCCGAGCACAAGCCTGCGCCGCCGGCGTTGCAGGAGTACCTCGACTACGCGAGCACTCATGGCCTCAAGATCACGGAGATGACCGAGCAGGGTTGGGTCGCGGCGCGCCAGTTCGTCGACGCGCTGAAGGCGGCCGGCCCGAACTTCACGTGGGCGAATCTCATCAACACGTGGAACCAACAGAAGTGGTACACGAACGGCGGTCTCGTCCCGCCGATCGACTGGACGCAAGACCACAACGACCCGAGTGTGGGCGTGGCGAATGCATCACCGTTCGAGTGCCAGAACTTCGTACGCATCCACAACGGCGCCTTCGTCGGCATCTACGACGACGGTGGCGCCAAGCCATGGTTGTGCTTCAACGGGAAGAAGCCCGACGAGTGGGAGACACCGGTCAACGTGAGCTTCGACAGCAAGCCGTTCAACCTCGCCGTCGCTCCGTCGGGGTGACGATCGCGGCGAGTGCGCGCGCGGCCCGCCCCGAACGAGCGACCCGGCCTAGGGTTGATGGGATCGGGCGACGCAGGTTCGCCGATCGTCGGGGGGAATCAAGATGAGGACGGTCGAAACGGGCCGCGGATTGTCGCGGACCGGGGTGGGCACACTGGCGGTGATCTCGTGCGCAATGCTCATCGGTGCGGTCGCCTGTTCGAGTGGCAAGAGCACCGAATCGCTCGCGGTCACGACGACAACGACGGCCCGGCCCGCGGGACCATCGGCCGACCTGTCCCATGAGCTCACGGGCGGGAGCGGCGTGTTCATGGGTTCGGCTACGCCGACGAACCTGCAAGCGGTGGGTTACGTCGAGCACGAGTACGTCGCGGCCGGAACTGCATCGTCGTACCGTGCGGTGGGCGCACTTGGTCACAACGGCCGTTGGAAGTTCGTGCCCGCTACGAGCGCGCCGTACCGAACTCGGGTGCTGGTGCGGCGCCCGGCCGACCCCGCGCGCTTCAGTGGCACGGTCGTCGTCGAGTGGCTGAACGTGAGCGGCGGGGTCGATGCGGATCCCGAATGGACGAGCCTTCGCGAGGAGATCATTCGGCGCGGCGACGCGTGGGTGGGCGTGTCGGCCCAGCGGATCGGCGTGATGGGTGGGCGGGTGCTCGTGTCGGTCCCGGTCCCCGGCGCGGAGGCCGCCGGCAAGGGCCTGAAGGCGATCGATCCGGCCCGTTACGGCTCCCTCGAACACCCCGGCGACGGCTTCTCGTACGACATCTTCACGCAGGTCGCGCGCGCGATCCGCTCGGGCGGCGGCCTGGGCGGCCTCGAGCCGAAGCGCGTCATCGCGGCGGGCGAGTCGCAATCGGCGTTCGCGCTCGTGACGTATTACAACGGCGTGCAGCCACTCACCCACGCCTTCGACGGGTTCTTTGTGCACAGCCGAGGCGCGATCGGACTCCCGCTGGTTGCACCGGGTAAGTACGCCGACATCGCGAGCTCGCTCAGCGGTACGCCGTCGATCTTTCGCACCGACCAGGACGCTCCTGTGCTCGATATCCAGACCGAGACGGACGTCGCCAGCATCCTCAACTCGTACGCGGCGCGCCAACCCGACAGTGCGCGCTTTCGACTGTGGGAGGTCGCGGGAACCGCGCACGCCGACGCGCACCTCGTCGGTTCGTCCGCGAAGTACATCGACTGCGGGGTCCCGATCAACAACGGCCCGATGCATATCGTCGCGAAGTCGGCCCTGCGCGCGCTCACGACGTGGCTCACCAACGGTCAGGCGCCGCCCATCGCGCCCCGCATCGAAGTCGCGCCCGGCGCGAACCCGCAGATCGAGCGCGATCCCGATGGCATCGCGCTCGGCGGCATCCGCACCCCGCCCGTAGACGTACCGGTCGCGGCGCTGTCGGGAGCGCCCGGGCCCAACCCGTCGACGATCTGCCTGCTGCTCGGTTCGACCAAGCCGTTCTCGGCGGCTCGGCTCGCCCAGCTGTATCCGTCGCGCGCCGCGTACCTCCAGCGCTACGACGCGGACGCCGACGCGGCCATCAAGGCAGGCTTCGTCCTGCCCGAAGATCGTGCCGCGTTGCTCGGTTTCGCCGAGCCGTCTCGTATCGCCCCTTAGCCCTCGCCGGAAGTTCGGGCCGGTGATAATCTCGTTCTCGAATCATGAGTGCTCGGCTTCCGAAATTCGCAAACGAGCGCGCGGGCGCTTGCGCCTGTGATCGGGCTGTACCGAATCGGGGCCGCGGATGACCGATGAGCGACAACGCACCTCCGACCTCGTCGAGCTCCACGCGCTGTGTGCCCGGTACATGGCCTACACGAGCCAGTTCCTGCAGGACCGGTGGCTCGACGTGTTCACGCCCGACGCCGAATACAACGCGTTCGGCACGCCGTATTCGCTCGAGCGGTTCCCGGCGCTCCTCGCTGCCGCGCCCCGTGGCCAATTCATCGGGAACATGCCGGTCGTCGAGCTCGACGGCGATCGCGCGACGGGAGTGCAGCACTTCGTATTCATTGATCAACAGACTCATGCCATGCGGATCGGGTGGTACCGCGACGAGTACGTGCGCACGGCCGACGGGTGGCGCATCCGGCGACGCGCGACCACGTTCATGCGAAAGCACGGCGGCTTCGATTCCGGACGCCAGCATGATCCGCTCGCCGAAACTTGACCGGGAGTAGGAACCGCGAGATGCAAGAGCTGCCCATGATCATCAGCGTCGACGACCACGTGGTCGAACCCGCCCAGCTCTGGCAGGACCGACTACCCGCCCGGATGCGCGAGCGCGGACCGCACGTCGAACGGGCTCGGTGGGGCGACTTCTCGCTCGACGTGGGTGCGTCGTACAAGCAGGAGATGACCGAAGAGGGCTGCTGGGGCGATTACTGGGTCTACGAGGATCGTCTCATCTATGTGCACAAGCGGCACGTCGCCATCCCGCTCGATGCCACGCCCGATGGCGACGTTCGTCGCTTCGATCGCACGAAGATGTACATCGCGGCGATGACTTACGACGAGATGCGGCCGGGTTGCTACGACCCGAAGGCGCGTGTCGACGATCTCGCGCTCGCGCACGTCGACGGTTCGCTGGCGTTCCCCACTTTTCCGCGCTTCTGCGGGCAGACCTTCATGGAGGGCGCAGATCTCGAGCTCGGGCTGGAGTGCGTCCGCGCGTACAACGACTGGATGATCGAGGATTGGTGTGCGCCTTCCGATGGTCACCTGATCCCGCTCTGCCTGATCCCGTTGTGGGACGTCGAGCTCGCGGTTGCCGAGGTCGCTCGCAACGCGGCGCGCGGCGCCCGTGCGATCTGTTTCAGCGAGATCCCGACTCACCTCGGCCTGCCCAGCATTCACACCGGATACTGGGATCCGCTGTTCGCGATCTGCGAGGAGACGCGCACCGCGCTCTGCATGCACATCGGTTCGTCGTCGAAGATGCCGGCCGCGTCGCCCGACGCACCTCCGTCCACCGACATCATGCTGTCGTGCAACAACTCCATGGCATCCCTTGCCGACTTCCTCTTCTCGGGTGCGCTCGTTCGCTTTCCGGAGCTGAAGTTGGCCTACTCCGAGGGTCAGATCGGCTGGATTCCCTACGCGCTCGAACGGGCCGACAACACCTGGGAGTACCACTCGAACTGGACGCGGGCAAAGGAGACGATTCCCGAGCCGCCTTCCACCTACTACCGTGGTCGGGTCTTCGGTTGTTTCACGAACGACGTGCACGGAATGACGTCGATCGCGGAGGTCGGCGAGGACAACGTCTGCTTCGAGACCGATTACCCGCACACCGACACGACATGGCCGTTCGCACGTGAAGAGGTCGAACGCATGACCGCGTCGCTCACGGATGCCCAGCGCTACAAGGTGTTGCGTGGCAACGCGATCCGGATGCTCGATCTCGATCGCGTCTGAACCCGGAGGTCGGCCTGCGTCAACGGGTCAGCCGTCGAGACCGCGGAGGCAGAATTCCCAGGTCGACTCGGCCGTGAGGCGCATGCGCGCGTTCTCGGCCAGCCGATTGCCGAACCAGCTGTACATGACCGTCTGCTGCATCAGAGCCGCGGTCCGGCGGACATCCGACACGTTGATGGCTCCGTCCGCGTTGGCCGCGTCGACGAGCTCCACCATCATGCGAGAGATGGGCTCCATTGCGGCCTTGACGCGGTCGGGATGGTCGACCGCGAGCTGTACCGAGAACTCCATGATCGGCCGGCGATTGTGGGTGCCGCGCTTACGAGGTTTCTCCGAGGGATCGCACCACTCGTGCAGTCGGATCGTGAAGGCACGCAGGCGCCCGATGGGTTCGGAGTCCGACTCGATGACCACGCGGAGATCGTCGGTGGCTTCGCGGACGGTTTCCTCGAACAGCGCGAGGAGCAGCTCGTCCTTGCCGTCGAAATACTGGTAGAAGCCGCGGAGGGATTGTTTCGACCGATCGATGACCTCCTGGATGGTGAACTCGGTTGTTCCCTTCTCGTCGATCAACGCGAACGCGGCGTCGAGAAATCGCTGGACGCGCTGCTCCGCACGCGACCGCGCCGCGTTCAAGCTGCGCGACACGGCACGCTGCCGCCAGGCCGGCTCGTTCCCTCCTTCTGTGGAGTCGACTTCTGTCATCCCGAGAAATCCGCTTTCACGTTGGCAACCGTATCAGCGCGCTTGTGCGAGAACGGCCTTTCCGACAGTAGTCACCGGCGTGAAGGCGCGTGCGTACACCTCACTGGCCCTTGTAGATCCGGCCGCCCTTCATCACGAAGCGGACGTCCTGCGTCACGGTGATGTCTTCGGACGGATCGCCCGGCACGGCGATGATGTCGGCGAGAAGTCCCGGAGCGAGCCGGCCGCGATCGTCGACGTCGATCAGCTCCGCGCCCATGATCGTCGCCGCCTGCAGCGCCTGCATCGGCTTCATACCTCGGTCGACCATTGCCCACAGCTCTTTGGCGTTTTCGCCATGGGGAATCGCGGGCGCGTCCGTCCCGCACGCGATCTTCACGCCCGCCGCGATCGCCTTGCCCAACATCGCGCGAGCGCGCGGGAACACCTCGGCCGCCTTTGCCTGTAGCTCCGGCGCCGCGCGCGACACGTCGAGGCCCTCCGACAGGTAGCTCGTCGGGACGAGGAACGTTCCGTGATCGACCATCATCTGGATGGTCTCGTCGCTCGCGAGCGAGCCGTGTTCGATGCAGTCGACGCCGGCCCGGATGCACGCTCTGATGCCGGCATCGCCGTGCGCGTGCGCGGCGACCTTGAGGCCGGCGCGATGCGCTTCGTCGGCGATTGCGGCGAGCTCCTCGTCCGAGTACTGCTGCGCGCCGGCGAGCCCGCTGTGCGACATCACGCCGCCCGACGCGGAGATCTTGATGACGCGTGCGCCGTACTTGATCTGGTAGCGGACGGCTTTGCGCACCTCGGACACACCGTTCGCGAGCCCCTCCTCGACACTCAGCGGCATGATGCCGGGTCCGAGTCGCTGGAACATCGTCGGATCGAGATGGCCGCCCGTCGGTGTGATCGCGTGGCCGGCGGGAACGATGCGCGGCCCGTCGATCCAGCCGTTGTCGACCGCGCGTGCCAGCGCGACGTCGAGCAGGTAGCCGCCGGTCTTCACGAACAGGCCGAGATTCCGTACGGTCGTGAAGCCGGCGAGAAGTGTCGTGCGACAGGCGATTATGCCGCGCAACGTGCGAAACGCGGGGTCGTCCTGCACATCGCTGCGCGGATTCCCGCCGCTGGGACCGCCGAGGAGCATGTTGAGCTCCATGTCCATCAGGCCGGGGAGCAACGTGACGTCGCCGAGGTCGATCTCCGTCGCGCCCGCGGGAACCTCGCGCGGATCGACCGCAGTGATGCATTCGCCATCGACGACGATGACAGCGGGCGAGCGCAGCTCACCGGCGTCGACGTCGACCCAGCGATCCGCGCGCAGGACGGTGCTCATGCGGCTTCGACCTCCGCTCGAATCACGGCATCGGCTCGATCAGAAGGTCGAGATACGCGGCGCCCGAGTCAGGAATGTGGGCCTGTCTCCACGTTTCCACCGGAAACGAGACCATGACAAGCGAGTAGAGGAGCTGGAGGAGTCGCTCCGCGTCGTCCGGCATGTCGTCCAGGGGGAACTTCTCGCAGTATGCGATCGCTTCCTCGGCGCGGGGGAAGAAGGCGTCGTAGAACGCCTGCATATCTTCCATGGAGCTGGCCATACGCTTCGCGAACCGCTCACGCTCGGTCGGCAAACACCACGTAGGGGCGAACGCTTCGAGCTCGGAGAACTGGCCGGGCAGGAGGGTATCGGGCACCGCGTCACACCCCCGCGCGGTCGCGTGTGTATTCGTCGACCCAGTCGGCTGCCACCTTGTGCAGGTGGCGACACAGGATCTCCTGATCGTTGAGTGGGAAGGCCGTGACCACGCGCGACTCGAGCATGATCTGCGTCGCCTCGAGTGTGTTGCCATCCTGCAATGCATATTCCTTGAACGTGACTGCAGCCATCTCGTGCGCGAGCCGCTCGCGCGCGTTCTTCGCGGGGACGAAATAGAGGTTGCCCTCGAACACGTGGGTGTTGTGGCTCGTCGGCCAGTAGTGATAAGTGAGGTACCAGCCGCGCTCCCAGATCAGCAGCACGAAGTTCGGCCAGATCTGGAACGAGTCGAGGCCCCACGGTTTCTTGTGCGCGCGGTTGACGCCGGCCGGCAGCTCGTCGAGGCCGAGGTCGGGCGCGTCCCACGGTCCGAAGAGTCCGCTGCGCGTGACGGTTTCCATCGGCTTCAGCATCTCGGGCGGCATCCGCCAACCCTGTCCCCCGAACGTCGTGACCATGCGGTGAGGACCTTCGATCTCGTAGTGCAGCCCTTCGAAGCCGGCCGCCTGAACCTCGGGTCGCGCCGCGACGGGCGACTGGCGGGCGTGCAGGATCGGTGCGTGGTAGAACTCCTGGAAGGCGTCGATGAAGAGCTTCCAGTTGCTCCCGACCGTCGCGCGGTAGGCGAAGCGCTCCGTCTGCAGGTGGAACGGGTAGCCGTCGATGTCGGTGATCATCGGGCCGAGGAATTCGGTGAGCGTCTGGCTCGGCTCCTTGTCGAGGTTGACGAAGATGAATCCCGACCATTCGTCGCAGTGCACCGGGACCAGGCCGTAGTCGACCTTGTCGAGGTCGAAGAATTCGCTCTCTTGCTGTACGAACGAGCATGCGCCGTCGAGCTCGTACTTCCAGCCGTGGTACTTGCACACGAACTGCCGGCAGTTACCGCTCGACTCCTCGCGCGGGAAGTCGGTCCACACCAGCTTGTTGCCACGGTGGCGGCAAATGTTGTGGAACGCCCGCACTCGGCCGTCCATGTCGCGCACGACGACGACCGACGTGTTCGCGACGGCGAGCTCTTTGGTGAAGTAGCTCCCGTTGCGCGGCAGCTGTTCCACGCGGCCCACGTTCAGCCACGCCCGCTTGAAGATGGCATCGCGCTCGAGCTCGTAGAACTCGGGTGAGATCGAGTCTTCGTACGACATCGGCTCGGTTCCGAGCTCGGGATAGTGCGCCGTCCAGCTGCCCTCCACCGGCTTCTCGAATCGAGCCATTGCCTACTCCTCGATCTCGGGAGGTGATGCGATCGCGAGTTGCTGCAGTTCCGGGTCGCTTTGCAACCCGAAGCTGTTGAACGCCATCGCCAGCGCCGTATACGTGCCGACGACGAAGACGAGCTCTATGAGCTGCTTCTCGTCGAGTTGCTTCGCCAAGCGCGCCCAGGTGTCGTCGTCGATCCAGTAGCGATCGATGAGTTGATCGGTCGCGGCGAGCATGTCGGCCTCGATCGGCGTCCACGCGTGCAGGCGGGGATCGTCGGCGATGGCTGCAATCTCGTCAGGAGTGATTCCGACGCGTTGCGCGAGGCGAACGTGCTGCAACCATTCGTAACGTGAGCGCGTACGCCAGCCCACGCGCAGGACCATCAGCTCGCGCAGGCGATGATCGAGCGCGGGTGTTTGCAGCAACACGTTGTTGTACGTGAGGAAGGGTCCGGCGAGCGCCGGATGATGCATCAGCGTCGCGAGCGCATTGGGCATCGGGATCGCGTCCGGGCCGGTCGAAGAGAGGCGAGCCGCGGTTTCCTCGGAGTATGCCGCGCGGAGTGCGGCACGTGCTTCGTCGCCCCACTCGTCGCGCGGGATGGGCTGGAGGCGGGCGGAACCGGGTGCGGTCACAAATACCAACCGCCGTTGACGCCGATCGCCTGACCGGTGATGTATCCGGCGTCGTCGGAGCAGAGGAACGCGCACGCGGCCGCGATGTCGTCGGGCGTACCGGCCCTGCGCACGGGGGTGCGTTGCGCGATCGCGTCGATGCTCGGGAGGTCGCCGCGCGCTTCGGCCCGCCGCGCCATCGGCGTGTCGATGAAACCCGGCGGGATCGTGTTGACGGTGATGCCGTTCGGCGCGTACTCGACCGCCAAGGCCTTGGTGAGCCCGATGACGCCGCCTTTGGAAGCCACGTAGTGCGCCATCCGCGCCGCGCCCGACTGCGCGCTCGACGACGAGATCGTCACGATCCGGCCCCACCCCGCCGCGAGCATGTCGGGGATCGCGGCCTGCACGCAGTTGAAGGTCCCGGTCAGGTTCACCGCCAGCATCCGGTCCCACGCGTCGGGCGTGATGTCGGTGAACGACCGGAATTCGTCGAACCCTGCGCTCGTGACCACGATCTCGATTGGACCGAGCTCACGCCGCGCTTGCGCGATCGCGTCCTCGACGGCGGCGCGGTCGGTGACGTCGACCTTGACGGCGAGCGCGCCGGTGCCGGCCCGGCGGATGTCCGCGGCCGCGCGCGTGGCGGTGTCGCCGTCGAGATCGAGGAGCGCGACCCGGTGGCCGTCCGAGGCGAGACGCTCGGCGACCGCCCGGCCCATCCCTGATGCAGCGCCGGAGACCACGGCGACCCGGCTCATCTTGTTCCCCTCCGACGCCTGCGTCGCGACGAGTATGCACGATCCCCGAATTGTGCGCAAGGAGGCTCTCGAAAAATGAGAATGCCATTGCCACTCATGACGAGCCCCGTTAGGGTCGACGCGGCGGCGCGCGTTCGAAGGGGGACCAGGTTGCGGATCGGCCTCATGATCGGTCCCGAGAAGGGCCGGTACCGCGAAAAGGTCGGGCGGCTCGTCGCGGACGCCGGGTCGGCCGAAGAACGCGGCTTCACGTCGATCTGGGTTCCGCAGGTCCCGAACGATTTCGACGCCTTGACCGCGATCGCGCTCATGGGTCGGGCCACCTCGCGGGTCGAGCTCGGTACGGCGGTGATGCCGATCCAGACCCGTCACCCGATCGCGATGGCGCAGCAGGCACTGGCGAACCAAGCCGTTTGCGCAGGCCGGTTCACGCTCGGCCTCGGCCCGTCACACCACTGGATCGTGACCGACATGCTCGGCCTTCCGTACGACCGACCGGCGCGCCGGATGCGGAACTACCTCGAAGTCCTGCACGCGGCCTTCGCGGGGCCCGGCCCGGTCGATGTCGAGAACGACGACTATCGGGTCCACAACCCGCTCGACGTCACCGACATCGTCCCGACCCCCATCCTCCTCGCCGCGCTCGCGCCCGTGATGCTCGGCCTTGCGGGTGAGCTCGCGTCGGGAACGATTCTCTGGATGGCCGACGAACGGGCCATCGGCGAGTACGTCGTTCCGCGTATCACGAAAGCCGCGTTGGCGGCGGGGCGGCCCGCGCCCCGTGTCGTCGCGGGTGTTCCGGTCGCGTTGTGCCGCGACGACGAGGTCGCCGGCGCGCGCGCGTGGGCGAACCAGTCGCTCGGGCACGCCGAGTACTCGCCGAACTATCAGCGTCTGCTCGAGCACGGCGACGCGACCGACGTCGGCGATCTCCTCGCCGCCGGCAACGAGCAGGCGGTCGCCGATCGGTTGCGCAGCTTCCGGGATGCCGGCGTGACCGATCTCGCGGTGCGCGTGCTGCCCCTCGGGGGCGATCGCGACGCGCGGATCGCGTCGAAACAGCGCACGCTCACGCTCCTCTCGTCGATGTGCCCCGAGCTGTGATCGCGGCGCCTGATCGCTGAAGCAACTCGCTGGAGTCCGCATGCCTTCCAAGGAGCGCCTCTACGCGTCGTAGTCGACGACCACCTCGGTGCTCATCGGGATCGACTGGCACGTCAGGATCCAGCCCTCGTCGATCTCGGCTTCCGACAGCGCGTTGTTCACACGCATCGTGACCGACCCCTTGTCGAGGTGAGCCATGCACGTCGCGCAGTTCCCGGCCTCACACGAGAAGGGCGGGCGCAAGCCACCTCGCCGAGCGGTCTCGAGCACGGTGTCGCCCTCGTGATACGGAACGGTGTGCTTCCGTCGGCTGAGCCGGATCACGAGCGAGTCGGGGGCCGCTT
>Ga0335083_10010938_pt1 | contig 10923 bp, 10 predicted proteins | sample Lox_Sample_42_FD_206716 | JGI IMG/M metagenome (GOLD analysis project Ga0335083, IMG submission 206716) | Soil microbial communities from Loxahatchee National Wildlife Refuge, Florida, United States - Lox_Sample_4.2 | ecosystem: Environmental > Terrestrial > Soil > Wetlands | place: USA... | reverse complement strand
CTCACGCAGGGGTATTCCCCAAGCTCTCCCTAAAGCAGAAGTGGAATGACCTGTTGCCGCGGTTCAAAGCCTGCTACCAGAGGCGGCCCGACATCACCGTCGCGCAATTGCGTCAACAGAACGAAGCGTTGCTCTTGAAGGCAGTGACCGCGCTCCGGAAACGTGATCCCTTACCTGCGAGTGACCTATTCTCCGCCCGGGAGGCGGTCCAGGACGTCCTGGCGGGTCCGAAAACGTTCGCGAATATCTGATCTTCCGTGCTGCAGGGATTTGCGTGGGCCACGTGATTGACTCCAAGCGCAACGCCGACGGCGACGACGCTTAACCCGTTTACCAACTCTTGACAGAAATTGCACCGTCCCGTCACGACCCGCTACGCGCGATTTGCGTACCGTATCTACATCCGGAAGAGCTGGTGTCGATTGGGAACGGGTTGGCACAGCGCCGAACTGCAGGAGTCAAGCGTGATTACAAATCTGTCCTCATTTTTACCTGTTGTAACAGGTTCGACGCCGCAGGCGGCCGTTAGCGCGGAAGCCGCGAGGCTCACTCCTGGTGAGATGAATACTGTCCTCGGCGCAAGCGGCGAACGAGGAGATGCGCTCGACCCTACCAGCAACCTCACCGTGGAGCAATTGGCATACCTGCGCATCTGTTGCAAGTACGTGCTCGCGCTCGCCACTCGCCGGTAGACCTCGGTAAGCCGTCTGTAAACTTCCGCACGGTATTGCCAGCTCTTTCGCCCTGCAAGAATGTCCACCATAGATGACGCCGTGATGTTGTGTGTCCTGCTTTCCAAGACCCCGCCACTGGTATGGGCGTGAGGGCTGCAACTTTGGTTTTGCTCAGCCATTCGTTTTCTCCTTCGCTCACCAGGCGAAAGCACATGAAGCATTTCTCGCCTGGCATTCAGCTCACTGCCTTCTGGCCCCCTCTGCACGTCGTGGCAAACTGCCGATTGATAGGTCGTGCCAAGAGGTATCGATCCTTGAGCCACTCGATTGCTTTCGCTCGCGCCGCGCCATAATCCACAATCCACTCCTGCGGTAATGTACACTTGGTTGACTTCAGCACTGTCCGGCCTCCTCGGTTCAAAAAAGGTGATCGGAGCGGTTCCGCAAGCAGTCGTCTCGCAGCTGCCATGGCCCGGAGCGAGGCCTCCCGGCGACAACAGCAGCCAGCGTCGGACGTGACATGCCTATTACCACCATGCCAGCCGCAGGCTCACGGCACCCACACCCCGGACGCTCGGGGCGCAGAGGTCGATCCGCGAGCACGGACGATCGGCGAGCCAGATTACCCGACCGGCTCGAAGTGACCGCTGCCGGCCACCGCCTCGCCTCCCTGACCATCCTCCTCGAGTCCGCAGTGCCCTGGACAGGATCAAATATCCCGACCAATGGGCCGATGATCGGGCCGATGCCCCCCCAACCGCCCCCGCACAAGATGTCGCGATTCCTTGACAGCCGAAATTCTAAAAATTGATCCGTTACTAACCGGCGGCTGTATGTGCATCTGGCCCGTGGCGTGTTGACGCCCAATGGCACGAGACTCGGCGCGGGCGACGCATTGAAGGTGCGGGATGCCAAGCGGCTCGATCTGGCGGAGGCCAAGGACGCGGAAGTATCGGTGTTCGATCCGCCCTGACAGTGATTTCTGCTGCGGCCGACTTCCCCTAGCACGCCGCATTTCACGCAAGGGTCAATACGGCAACTACGCGAGTGGCGGCCTTCCCGTGAGCCCCGGGTGAGGAAGTCAGTGCTAGGTTCGAGTCAATGCGGGGCGCTTTGAGCGGCACGATGAACGTCGCCGCGGCCAGGCGGCTCCTGCAGTCGGGTGCTCGCGTTCACAGGATTGAACCTTTTGAAATTATTGGCGGAATAGCGAGCGACTCCAAGGGCGTTACTGGTGTGAATCTCGCAACCCGATTGAGTGTGCTCATCTCGCCGTCCTGTCCGCTTCCGGCGGCGGGACTTCTCTCGACGCTCCCTCGCAACCCCGCATGTCAGGCGTGCGTCTGGGGAGATGATCTGCGACGCGAGTATGGGTCGCTTCGGGCTTACGGCGCAAACATCATCATGAGTAACGCGGATCAGGCCTGCCGACTGCTTTCGGCGTGCATCGCCTGTCGGGCCAGCGGCAAGCCCACTGCACCGCGGCTGTTTCTCGTGACTCCAATGGAACCCGATGGCCGTGCGCGTCCGCTGATGACAGAGTCCGCTCCAGACTCAGCGTCCCTGCAACCAGCGGGCGAGGGCCTCCTCGATGCCGTACGCAAGCTGATGCAGAAGGGGCCGCCGGTTGTGCTGCCCCGCGACAACACCGCGCGCGGTGGTATGGCGTTTGGGAGCCTGCGTCGCACCCGCGAGCACATCGAGCGACGGCTCGCGCACAAGATCAGCCTGCGCGAACTCGCGGGCCTGGCCGGCCTTTCCGCCGGGCACTTCTCCCGCGCGTTCAAGCAGAGTGTCGGCATGTCGCCGCATCGTTACCTTCTGCATCGCCGCATTGCGGCCGCCGCGGACCTGATCCGCAACACAGACCGACCGCTCGCCGAGGTGGCGCTCAGCGTTGGATTTTCCGATCAGAGTCACTTCACGCGGGTATTCGCGCGCGAGTGGGGAGACACCCCGAGCGCATTTCGCCGCAGATACCGGTAAGACATCACAGACCCAACAGAGGCCTCAGGCGAGCGCGCGTCCTCCGCAGTGTCGCCCCCGGCGCCGTTACACAGCTAGTTGGCGCAGTGGCCCCGCAATGCAGCACCTGGACCATACTCCTCGGGCCGCACTCGACCTGTAAAGTTGCATACGGGGCATCACACTAGAGAACGTGTCACCTTTGGGAGGCCCGTCGCACCTGCTCCAATGCGTAATTCACGCGCCTCCCGGTTGGGATCGATTCCGGCGCCGCGAGGCCAACGCTGCACCCTGTGCCGCACCCTTCCGCCGCACGCTATTCCTGAGAAGTGCCCGTCATTGAACGACAGTCGCGCGATCTATCGCAGCGCGGGCTGATTCCAAGACCTCAGCGAAATACCAAACGGTGCAAGTCCCTCCAGCGCGTTGTGCAATTCCCGCAGGCTAGCCACACTCGTCTGGAACACTGACTCTTGACCATGGCCAGCGTGCGAAAAACCACTGCGGCCGCTGCAAGCGAAGCAACGCTGAAGGCGGCGGACGAATCACTGGCGGTTGAGTGAAAAAGGAAGAGGCGCGGGCCGCGGCCCCGGCACACGAGGTCACCCCGCGACAGAGCGTGCCAGGGAGAAGGCTGCCGCCGCAGCCGCACAGGCCAATGTCGCCGCCAACAGGTTTTCGAGCAAGGTCGCCGCGGACATCCAACGCGCAGCAGCGGATACTTCCGAAGCCGCCGACGAGGCGATTCAGAAAGCCGCCGCGGCGCAGGCCGAGGCCACCGCTGCGGCCCACGAATCCGCACAGCGCGCGCAGGACGCTGCCGAGCAATTGGCCAGAGCCGCACGCGAGGCGCTAGCCAACGCCGAAGCAGCCGCACACAACTCGAAGCAGGCCGACGAGGCGGCGGCGCGCCAAGCCGCCCAGCGGGCGCCTGCGGCGATTCGACGGGCCGTGAGCGCCGCGGATGCAGCCGTGAGTTCTCTGCGCGCGCATGCCGCGCCGACGCCAATCTCACCGTGGCCCTTCCACACCGTCCCAACGTGAAATGAGACCGGAAGGCTCGGCGAAGTGCGAGTTCTTTCCAGACGGCGAAATGCCGCTTCGGCTAACCGTCATTCGTGTGCCGCAGACCACGGAGCGCTGGCACGGATGGAAGACCTAAAGTGAAGTGTGCGGCAACGCGGGGCATCCGGCTTTGAGGAGACTGCACATTGGTGTTTGGGGCGCGCGCTGCACCGCGATCGGCGTGCTTAAGATGCACACTTAGCATATGCGCGCCGCGTACTGCGGCATCGCCGCCGAAATCTCCCTCACCAAAGCCAGCGCGATCAATTCCCGTCGTGACACCTGAAGACGACGTGCTAGTCCGCGCCAAATCGCATCGGTCTCCCATTCGCAATGTTTCTGCCGGGTAACCCGTTGACTATCGCTGCTGCCGCGAACATGAAGCTTCCCACTCATTCCGTGATGCGGACCCGACATTGACAGTCGTTCGCCCCAGAGCAGCGCGACGAGCTGCCGATCGCTACACCACTCATTGCGCGTTAACTCCGTACCAAACGCATCGCATTCACGCTAGAGCCGACTTTTCATTCCGCGCAGGCTAGCGCCATGCAGCGTAAACAGCGCCGCCGAGCAACGCGACTTCGCCACGAGTTACATGCACAGACCTGCAAGGAGCGCTTTACGACCGACCGAGTGATGGTCGCGACCTTCAACGATAGTAACTCCGTTAAAGCGTAGGCGCCGATCGACTCAACAACTGCTACCTAAGGAGTATGGCTATGAGCGTGAACATGAGCACCAACAAAGATCTCGACCAGATTCGAGCAGCTGCGCAACAGCTGCACGGAGCGATCAGTGATGCCGCCGCAAAGCGCGGTGGCGCCATCAAGGCCGATCTCGAGGCCGTTGGACAAAAGGCCAAGTCGGTGACGGACTCTGTGCAGGCCTCCATTGGCGCACAGAATGAGGCCACCAAGAAGCGCATGCAGGAGGCTCTCGCGGACCTTGAAGCGGTCCAGAAACACGCCGCCGAGGCTCTGAAGAACTCCGGCCAGGCCTTTCAGGCCTCGATCAGGCAGACCCTCGCCGACGCCCGCGCTTCGGTGCAGAAGGTCAGCGAAGCCGTTGCCGCCAAGCGTTCGGCTGAATCCACCAAGACCCGTAAATAGGAGACTTCCATGCGTAATTACATCGCAGTGATCTTTAACGACAACGGCAAGGCCTACAAGGGTCTGCATGCCCTGTGGGAACTTGATGGCTACGGAGACATCACGGTCCACGGGACCACCGTGGTGCATCGTGACGACTGGGGCCAGTTCCAGGTCGATACCAAAGAGACGCACCCCGCCCTGGCGACCGCGGTGGGCGTCGGTGTGGGCGCCTTACTGGGCGCGTTGGCGGGGCCAGCCGGTGCTGCCGTAGGCGCCGCGGGCGGAGCGGCGATCGGTGCTGGCACAGGTGGCGTAGTGGGTCTGACAACAGATCTGGTGCGCGCCGACACTCGTGAGGAAGCGCGTGATGAGACCGCGTTCGTCCTTGGCGCCGGCCAGTCTGCCGTCATCGCCGATGTGTCCGAGGACTCAACGCTTCCAATCGATACGCGGATGCGCGAGCTCGGTGGAATTGTCCGGCGGCGTTCCTGGACCACTCTGCACGACGATGCGTGGTTCGGCAGCACCTATCTGTACCCCTACGAGTACGTCCCGCCGGCCTACTACTAGTCGGGGTGGAACCCGCACAAATGGTTGCCTCGGTGCCGAGTTCGGCGCCGAGGCGGCTGGGAGGATCGTCGCGTTGCGCGAGTATGTTGCAGCAGTCGGTCTCGAGACTGAAAGGGCCGTGAAAGCGGATACAACTTCCCACCGAACCCAGTGTGATCGCAGCCACGCGTGATGAAGTGCGGCTGCTGTGCAGTCGTTGGGGACACGTGCGGCATTTCAGTGTGCGAGTTAAATCGGACCGGACTCCGGTCACCGCCAGGAGAGTCATGATGGGTGCATTAAAGTCGGTGCAATCGATATTCGTGATCGCGGCGCTGCTGTACCTGGCAACGGGTGGAAGCACTGCGGAACCGGCGCCCAACGAAGACCAGGATCAAGACCCGGAATTGCAGCTGGGGCAGGAAGTCTTCAATGAGCTCAAAGCACGCACCGAAATCATCGAATCGTCCCCGCTCTATGATCAGTTGCGACCGATTGCAGACGCCATTACCCGTGCAGCCCAGCCGCGCTACAACAATCCGTTCAGGTTTTACCTGATACACGACGCTCAGCCCAACGCGTTCGCGACACCTGGCGGGAACGTATATGTCGTCGATTCGCTGCTGTATTTCGTAAAAAACACCGAGGAGCTCGCCGGAACCTTGTGCCATGAGGTGTCACACACGATCCATCACGACACCATGACGTTGATGGAGCAGCGGAAGAGAATCGCGGAGCGCGAAGTCGGCGCTGCCATACTGTTGGGCCCGACCACAGCCCACGTCTTGGCGATCGCTCTGCTCGGGCAGCTGCATTCGCTCAGTTATTCCCGAGATGTTGAGTCGCGGGCCGACCTCACTGGCTCGGACATCTGCGCCACCGCGGGATACAACCCCTGGGGCCTGGTATGGCTATTCCGGGATTTTGACAACGCCGATGTCGCGCAGCTCCCGCAGCTCCTGTCAGATCACCCCAATAATCAGAATCGGGTGAATGCGCTCGAGGAGCACTTCCGGCACAACCCGTCGGTCTTTGGAAAGTTCAATCCCGGCTCAAGCTCGGCCACGCGGTTCGCGGCGATGGAAAGAGCTCCTGAAGTGTTCTTACGTTGAGCGGGTCTTTGCCGACTTCCTATATCTATAAAGAATCGCGTCTAACTTAATACCCCTTGATGACCAGGTAGTCGGAACTTTCGCCATATCGGGGCCCTTTGAGGTCCACCCGCACGCACACACGCCCCGCCCCGCACCGCCGCGTTGATTGAGGACTGCAACGTTGCTCGCGAGCTCATCGCGCTCGGTGCGTAGCCCAGCAAGGTCGGCCGGCGTCGGCAGGACCCACCAGGCGATGAAGAGCGCGATCGCCATCGAGCTCGCAGTGACACCAAGCGTCCAAAACGCCACACGCGCATTGGCCGCCCGTTTCACCGCCTGCAGTGCCTCGACCGCACCGTGAGTCTCGGCGCACGCGGTTTTTAGCTCATCGACCAAGGCGCGGCGGATTTGCTCTCTCACCACCGCCTCCAGCCCCTGAATTGCTGCGCCTCGCCCCAGGTCACGGAAAGACCGGACTTGGACGAACCAAGATCTACGAACTGCACGCGCGCGGCCATTTCCCCATGCGTGTCCAGATTACGGAGGACTCCGTGGGGTGGCTCGAGGAGGAGGTTTAAGCCTGGCTTGCCCGTCGCATCGCTGCCAGACCGGCTCTTCCAAGACGCTCCGCGGAGCTACGTGCTTTGCGATAGCCGCAACCGAGGTTGGGCCTGCGATCGTACCCGCAATCTGCCTAAGTTGTCCAAAAACCGCCTTGGACGATAGTGGACGCGTTTTTTGCTAGAAAATTAGTGTTTTGTGACTACCTGACGGACGATTTCGAATCTGGGCGGAAGCCTGCGGAAGGGTCGGATGCCGCCCCCGGCCGGAGTTGAACCGACGACCTACCGCTTAGGAGGTGGTCGCTCTATTCACTGAGCTACGGGGGCGCCGGACAGCAGTTTAGCCAGGGATCCCGTGTGACTACCATCCCCTCCCCGGCGCATTGGGCGTAGCATTCGGAGGCGGGCACCTGTCCGGCATGAACTGAGCAACCGCTGCCCCGGAGGCCGTCATGACCACGTCCGTAAGTGTCAGGGGTTCATCTCCCCTCAATCTCGAGGTTCGGCATGTCGCTGCGACCCGGCCGATCGAATGGCTCAAGGCGGGTTGGGCGGACCTCATCTCGATTGGCTGGCCGGGGATCGCACACGGCGCTCTGATTGCGGTAGTCGGCGCGGTCCTGCTCATGCTGGCAAGCTCGCATCTTTACCTGACCGCCGCAGCGGTGACCGGCTACCTTTTGGTAGGTCCCATCATGACGACCGGGCTATGCGAGCTGGCGCGCCGTTCTGCGAGCGGCGAGCCCCTGGGATTTGACGAATCGCTGCAGGGACTGGCGCGCAACCCCGACGGGCTCACGCACTTCGGGGGCGTCCTTGCGCTCATCGCACTCGTGTGGTTTGCGCTCTCGGCGGTGCTTCTACAATCGGTGTTCAACGCTTATCCGCCGAGCCTGGCCGTCGCGCTCTGGGGCGGCCCGAGCTTGCTCACACCGCAGCAGGTCCTCGGCTACGTTGGCTGCGGCGCACTCCTAGCGGGCGTCGTATTCGCCGTCTCGGTCGTGGCCGTGCCCCTGATCATCGAGCGCAATGCGAGTGCCTCTGAGGCGATGCGCGCCAGCATCCGCGCAACCTTCACGAATCTGCCCGCCATGCTGGTGTGGGCGGGCCTCATCGTGGGGCTTACGGTGATCGGCTTCGTGACGGCGCTCGTAGGTTTCGTGGTGATCGCCCCGCTGCTCGGCTACGCCACCTGGCACGCCTATCGGGACCTGATCGCCTGAATCCCGATAACTCGCCAGGCTCAGTACTGCGCACAGAGAGCACGAAACCATCCCGCCGGGGGCTCGCTGACTGACCCATTGAGTCGCGCGCGATGCGCTGTATGCTGCACGCCTTGCAGCCCTGCATGCGCTGAACTCCAGAGGCCCCGAACGACGTCATGAATGACCTGGAACTCTACCGTCAAGCCAAACGTGCACGCTGGTTTGGCAATACGGCCAAAGCGATCGAGATCTGCTCGAGGGCCGACTCATTCAAATGCGATCTGCTGAAGTCGCGCCTGGTGAACCGCGGGCCTCACTACACGAAGATTCTCGCCCGGTATCACCGTCGTCTGCAGCCCAAGTGCTACCTGGAGATCGGTGTCGCCGACGGGGACACATTCACCCTCTCAAAAGCGCCAACCACGGTGGGGGTGGATCCTGCGGTAGATCGACCCGGGGTCTACCGGATGATGAGCGACGAGTTCTTCAACGAGCACGGCTCGCGCTTCCAGCCTGACATGGCGTTCATTGATGGCTCGCATGACTTCGACGACGCACTGCGCGACTTCATCAATGTCGAACGCATCATGACTCCCAAGGGCGTCATATTTCTCCACGACATTTTGCCGCTGGATGAGCGCACTGCTACCAAGGAACGACATACGCAGTTCTGGTCGGGAGACATCTGGCGCCTGCACCTGCTTCTCAGGGAGCAGCGCCCGGATCTCTCGCTGCGGCTGTTCCGGGTCCCGCCCACAGGGCTCTTGATGGTGAGCGGCCTCGATCCCGCCTCGAGCCGCCTCGGTGACGACTACACCGCGCTCGTCGCTGCCTACAACCAGCGCAGCTTCGCCGATCGCATTCGCTGAACCGATCGCCAGGCGCGACGCATACGCGCGCCGCTGAGGTCAATTCGCTCGCGCGATCCGGGTCGCCTCGGCGTCGGAAGGCTGACCCACTCCGCCCAGCGCCTTGTAGATCGCCACGACACCGAGATTGACCGCGGTCTGCGCTTCGGCGACCGCGTCCTCCGCCTCGAGCTGGGTGCGCTGCGCATCCAGCAGCGTAAGAAAGTCCGCCACGCCGGCGCGGTACTGCAGGTCCGCGAGTTCCTCCGCGCGCGCCGAGGCCTGCGCCTGCTCTGCCAGGCTCTTGAGGGCCGCCTGCTGCTTCGCGTACGCGACGAAGCTGCTCTCGGTATCCTCGAGCGCATCCAGCACGGCCTGCTGATAGGCGGCGGTTGCGGCATCGAGCTCGGCCCGACGTCCGTGCAAGCGCGCGCGAGCCGTGCCCAGGTCGAATGCCGGCCAGCTGACGGCCGGCGACACGGCCCAGGCACGAGCATCGTCCGTGCCGGCAGTGCTGAAGAGATGGCCGACGTCACCGGACAGGAAGCCCACGAACCCGGACACCGTCACGCGCGGAAAGAGATCAGCGGTGGCAACCCCGACCCGCGCAGAGGCTGCGGCGAGCCGGCGCTCGGCAGCGCGCACGTCCGGACGGCGGCGCAGCAGCTGGGTCGTATCGCCGACAGGCAGCGCCCTGGCGTACGGCTGGATCTGCGCGGGCGCGAGCTCGGCATCCAGCGCTCCCGGGCGCTGCGCCAGCAGCACGGCGAGACGGTACTTGGCCTGCTGTTCCGCCGCCTCGAGCGAGGGAATACTCGACTCGGTGGCCGCCCGCCGCGCCTGGGCGCGCTGCACGTCGAGCTCGCTCACGCGGCCCCCCTCGTAGCGCACGCGTGTCAGCTGCTCGGTCTGGCGCTCACTTTCCAGGTTGCGGCGCGCGACGTCGAGCCGCGTCTGGGTGCCGCGCAGGATGAAGTAGTTGCGCGCTACCTCGGCGGCGAGCGTGACCTCGGCCCCGCGCTGCAGCGCCTGTTGCTCACCGAGGTCCGCCTGCGCGGCCTCGGCGGCGCGGCGCACATGGCCGAACAAGTCGAGCTCCCACTGGGCATCAAACCCCAGCGTCGCAGACTCGATGGAATAGCGGGCGGTCCCGAACCCAGGCTGTTGCGAGTCGCTCTTCGACCAGTTCGCGGCGACGGGCACATGCGGCGCGAAGTCGAGCTTGCGCTCCACCAAGACCGCGCGTGCCGCGCTCACCCGCGCTGCCGCCACCTTGAGTTGCAGGTTGGTCCCGAGCGCGCGCGTGATGAGGCTATCGAGCTCAGAGTCAGAGAACTCCTGCCACCAGGCGGCCTCGGGATCGCGGATGTTGAAGTCCGGAGCCTGTGCAACCGGCACGGTGGCAGGCGCCACGACCGGCTCGTGGTAATCGGGCCCGGCGGCGCAGGCGGCGACCACGGCGGCGGCGAGGAGCGCTGCTACCGTATTCACGACCACACGGCGGCTCACGTCGCCTCCCCGCCCGCAGCGGCGGCCGGCAGCGTCACGGGCAACACGCCCAACGGGCGGCGCAGCCGCAGACGCCGCACCAAGAGATAGAACAGGGGCGTCAGCAGCAGCCCGAAGAACGTCACCCCGAGCATGCCGGAGAACACTGCCACACCCATGGCGTGGCGCATCTCGGCCCCTGCTCCCTCGGAGAGCACCAGCGGCACGACACCCATGATGAACGCCAGCGAGGTCATGAGGATCGGCCGCAGGCGCAGGCGTGCGGCATGCAGCACGGCGCGCAGGGTGCGCTCACCGTGCGCCTCGCGGTCACGCGCGAACTCCACGATCAGGATGGCGTTCTTGCCGGCGAGCCCGACC
>Ga0335083_10010937_pt1 | contig 10923 bp, 8 predicted proteins | sample Lox_Sample_42_FD_206716 | JGI IMG/M metagenome (GOLD analysis project Ga0335083, IMG submission 206716) | Soil microbial communities from Loxahatchee National Wildlife Refuge, Florida, United States - Lox_Sample_4.2 | ecosystem: Environmental > Terrestrial > Soil > Wetlands | place: USA: Florida... | reverse complement strand
GCCCGTGTCGCCGGAAGCCGGGGTGCCGGTCAGCGCGCCCGTGGTGGTGCTGAAGCTGGCCCATGACGGCTGGCCCGTGATGCTGAAGGTGAGCGTCGCGCCGCTGGGCGCGCCGGTGACGGTGGGCGCGAAGCTGTAGCTGACGCCGGTGACGGCGGAGGTGCCAGGCGTGCCGGAGATGCCGAGGGTCCCGGTGCTGCCACCGGAGCTGGAAGTGAGCGAGGCGCCGGCGCCGCCGCAGGACGCCAGCAGGCAGGTCAGCGTGGCAACGAGCAGCGCGCGGGCGATTTTCATGATGTTGCAAGTACAGCACGCGGTGCGACGGGCTTTCATCTGTCGGCGTTTGCGGACAGCTTGCAGGCGTTATGTCTTCAGGATTTCTTCAGGGACGCTCCATGGCACCCAGATCCAGCGCCGCGCCCGTCACTTTGCGCGGGGCCATCCCGCCGCGGCCGTCGGGCTGTTGCTCGACCCAGCGCTGCGCCAGTTCGGCGGGAGCGCCGCTGCCGGCATCGATGAGCGGCGATCCCGCCAGCGGCACGAAGCCGGCGCCAAGGCCGGGGTTGTCGCCCTCGATGAGTTTGCCGTCGTTCGTCACCGTGACCGTGTTGCCGCCGTCATGGCCTTTGGCCCAGCCGCGGCTGATCCAGTTGGTGCCGATGAAATGCAGCCGGCCCGCGTCTTCGCCCAGTTCGTAGCTGGCGCTGCCGATGTGCCAGAACACGTTGCCCAGCATCTCCACCTGCTGCTGGTCGCTCGGCAGGTCGAACACGTGCAGCCGCCAGACCTGCGCATGATCGGCGCGCGTGACCACGGTGTTGTAGTAGAAATGCAGCGTGCCGGTGCGGAACAGCTTGGGTGAATTGTCGCCGCCCCAGTGGATGAGCTTCGAAGACGACACGCCCGGATTGTCGTGGTCGCTCACGATGACGTTGCCATACACCCAGGCGTCGTTGTACTCGGGGTCCACCATCACCGAGGTCGAGCCGCCTTCGGATTCCACCAGGTCGAGCGCGCGCGCCGCGGCCACGATGTAGTTGTAGCGCACGATGGTGCCGCTGCTGCGATCCTTGAGCGAGGAGCCGACCGCGCCCGGCACCAGCTGGCCGATGTAGTTGCCCTCGTAGACCACGCGCGCGGCCTGCACGTACAGGTTGTGCTCCAGCCAGCTGCCGGGGTTGCCGTTGAGGTACACGAGGTTGCGGCGCAGGGTCACGCGCCGGCTGGCCTCCTGCTCGCTGTCGTTCTTGGTGTTGACGAAAATGCCGTTGCCGTTGCCGGTCACGTCGCAGTTCTCGATCAGCAGGTCTTCGACGGTGGCGGCGTGCACGCCCGCCGAGCCGTTGCCGAACTGGGCCGTCTTGCCATCCTGGGTGTGGTAGGTCACGTTGGCGCGGCCGCCCGTGATGCGCAGGTTCCTGAGCTCGATGAAGCTGGGCTTCTGGCCCCACGGCCCCCAGATCAGGATTGTCGCCAGCGGCTCGGTCCACTGGTTGAAATAGCGGTTGCGCACCACGTCGTCGGAGGGCACGGCGTTCTCGCCGGTGATCTCCGGGCGATGGCAGTCGGCGTCCGTCACGCCGTTGATGACCACGGGCGCCCTGGCCGTGCCCTGCGCGCTGATCACGAGCTTGGTGCGGTACGGTTCGGGGCGATAGTAGATGTTGACCACGTCGCCTGCGCGCAGACTCAGCCACGGCACTTTTTCCAGCTCGGCATAGCGCTGTCCGGGACCGACCGCGAATTCGCGCTTGCCCTTGAGCGGTTCGGTGGAACACCCCGCCTGCGGCAACAGTCCCAGCGTGGGCACGACCGCGGCCGGCTCGGCCCCGCAGCACGGCAGGGCCGTCGCCATCAGCAACGCGGCGGGCAGGTGTTTTGGCAGGCAGAAGCGGTTCATGGACGGCATAATACTGCACTGTGCAAAAGCCGTTGGCGGCCCCGGTTCCAGTCACTCGACGGCAAAACCGGTCAGGTGCCACAAAACTGAGGGTTTGGGCTGCAGAGAATGTGAATCGCAGCTATGGTTGCGGCCTTGGAAAGGCGAGGAGTAGCGGTCGTTATGTCAAGTAGGCGGCACGGCATCGTGTTGGGATTGCTGCTTTTGATGGCGTTGCCCGGCCATGTGCCGGCGAGCCTCGCCGCGGACAGCGCGCCTGCTGCGGCGGCCGATTCGGCGCTCCCCAAATCCGCCGTCAGCCCCGATTACATCATCGGCCCCGGCGACACGCTGAGCGTGTTCGTGTGGCGCAACGCCGATCTGTCGGCCCAGGTGCCGGTGCGGCCCGATGGCAAGATTTCCACGCCGCTGGTCGAAGACATGGTCGCCGTTGGCAAGACCACCTCGCAACTGGCGCGCGACATCGAGGATACGCTCGAGAAATACGTGCGCTCGCCGAGCGTGAACGTGATCGTGGTGAACGCGGTCAGCGCCATGAGCCAGGTGACGGTGGTGGGAGCGGCGACCAACCCGAAGTCCATTCCGTATCGCGACGGCCTCAAGGTGCTGGACGCGGTGCTCGCGGTCGGCGGTCTGACGCAGTTCGCCGCCGGCAATCGCGCCAAGATCGAGCGCGACGAGGGCGGCGGAAAGAAACAGGAAATCAAAGTGAAGCTCAAGCGTCTGCTGGAGGACGGCGATCTGTCGCAGAACCTGCCACTCAAGCCCGGTGATGTGCTGGTGATCCCCGAGAGTTTCCTGTGATGCTGGAGCAGTACGGAACCCTGGTGGGCCAGGTCCGCTCGGCCTGGCGTTTCCGCTGGCAGGCACTGCTGGTGGGCTGGTCGCTGGCGGTGGCCGGGTGGATCGGCGTGTTCTTCGTGCCGAGCAAGTTCGAATCCACGGCGCGCATCTACGTCAACGACTCGCTGCTCAAGCCGGTGCTGGATGGCCTGACGGTGGGCGAGAGCGCCCCGAGCCCGGTGGACATGGTGCGGCGCGCGCTGCTGTCGCGGCCGCAGCTGGAACGCGTCATCAACGAGACCGACCTCAGGAAGCGCGTCAAGGACGATCGCGGGCGCGAAGCGCTGATCGCGGAGCTGACCAAGAGCATCACCATCACGGCCGACGCCACGAACACCTCGACGCGCGAGCCCAACGTGTTCCAGATTTCGTACTCCGACTCGGATCCCGCGCTGGCGCTGAAAGTGGTGCAGGCCACGCTGCATTCGTTCGTGTCGCAGTCGGTGGGCGAATCCCGCAGCGGCGCCAGCGCCACGCAGAAATTCCTCAACGACCAGATCGCCGACTACACCCAGCGCCTGAACGAGGCCGACGCCAGGCTGGCCGACTTCAAGCGCAAGAACATCGGCGTGATGCCTGACGACAAGGGCGGCTACTTCGAGAAGCTGCAGGCCGCGATGAGCGCGCAGGACCAGCTGCAGTCGGACCTCGCGGTGGCCACCGCCAAGCGCGACGAGCTGCGCGCCAAACTGCTGGGCGGCACCACGGGGAGCGCCGCCGACAACAACCTCAGCGTCGAGACCAGCGTCGACGGCAAGATCCGCGACGCGCAGGCCAAGCTCGAGGAAATGCTGCTCAAATATACCGACCAGCACCCCGACGTGATCGCGCTCAAGGAGACCATCGCGCGGCTCGAGCAGCAGCGCAAGGATGAACTGGCCGCGATCCGCTCCAACAGCGGCGCGCTCGGCGCGCCACGCGCCTCCACCAGCCTGGTGGCGCAGAACCTGCAGATCGCGCTCAACCAGGCCGAGACCGACGTGACCTCGCTGGAATCGCAGCTGCGCGAGCGCAATCGGCAGGTGGCCGAGCTGCGCGCGCGGGTGAACACCGTGCCGGAGGTCGAAGCGCAGCTGGCGCAGCTCAACCGCGACTACGCCACCATCAAGGGCGAATACGACAAGCTGGTGCAACGGCGCGAATCCGCGCAGCTCTCGGATGCCGCGGGCCGCGTCGACGAGGACCGCTTCCGCGTGCTGGAGGCACCGGTGCAGGCGCTGATCGCCACCAAGCCGCGGCGCGCCATCCTGCTGCTGGCGGTGCTGGGTGTGGCGCTGGCCGGCGGCCTGGGCGCCGCCTGGGCGCTGGCCCAGATCCGTCCGATCTTCACGCATCCGGGCGAGTTGCGCTTCGAGGGCGTCCCGGTGCTGGGCGTCATCGGCGAGGCCGAGGACGTGCAGGTCGCCGCGGCGCGCCGGCGCGATGTCGCCAAGGTGGTGTTCCTGGCCGCGAGCCTGTTGGTGGCGGCCGCGGCAATGATCCTGCTGGCCCCGGTGCTCGAAGTCGCGCGTCGTTCGCTGTTTTCATGAAGGTCCAAGCAACATGAGTGTTGTCGAAAAGGCGATAGACCGGCTCAAGACTCGCGCGCCCGAACGCCCGGCGGATCCGGGGGCGCGCGATGCCGGCTGGAGCGCCGCCGCCGATACCGCTGGCGCTTTCCTGCCCGAGGCGCCCGCGGTCCACGTGCCCGCGGAGCTGCAGCCGGGCGCCGAGTTGCTGCGCTTCGCACGGCGCAGCACCGAGGGCGGAGGGTTCAGCCTCGATGTGCTGCGCGACGGTCGGCTGCGCACGCAGCTGCGCGCCCTGCGCAACAAGGTGCTGGATTCGGTGAAGGCGCGCCGCGACGCCGGCATGGCGCCGGTGGTGGTGGTGACCAGCGCGGCGCCGGGCGATGGCAAATCGTTCGTCGCGCTGCACCTGGCGCAGAGCTTCGCCTCCGATCTCGACCTCGAACCCTCGCTGGTGGATGCCGACATCGTGCGCCAGCAGTCCAGTCGCCTGTTCAGCGCCGTGGCCGGCCCGGGCCTCGCCGGCTGCCTGGGCAACGACAAGCCGCTGACCGAGGCGCTGTGCGCCACCGACATCCCGAACCTGCGTTTCCTGCCGGCTGGCACCTATTCGAACCGCGTGCTGGAATCGATCTCCGATGCGCGCTGGAAACGCGCCGTGGCCGAGATGCACGCGGCCGGCCCGTCGCGGCTGTTCGTGGTGGATTCCTCGCCGCTGCTGGCCACCACCGAAGCCCACATCCTCGCGCGCGGCGCGGACCTGGTGCTGTTCGTGGTGCGCGCGGGCGTGACCTTGCAGCCCTCGGTCAGGGAAGCCATCAGCCGTCTCAGCAGCGACGTCAACGTGGCGTTCGTTTTCAACGGCCGGGTGAGCGTCGGCGAAGAGGTCTATTACGGCTATTCGTACTATGGGGAACCCGGTGATGCGGATCAGAAATAGCGCATGGATGGGCGTCGCGGCGCTGCTGGCCAGCGTCGCGGGGCACGCGGCGGACGGCAACAACGGCTGGGAAGCCGACGTGGGCGCCGGCGTCACGCACACCGACAACCTCGAACGCACCGCCACCGATCCGGAATCCGACAACCTGGCCACCGGCACCGCCAAGCTGCTGGTGCTGGAGCAGACCCGCAGCCTGTTCGCGGACGTCGACGCGCTCGGCACCTGGCGCGACCTGCCGAGCGATGCCACGGGCGAGCGGTTCATGCCGAACGTCAATGCATTCGCGCTGTGGACCATCAGCCCCGAGGTGTTCGCCTGGAACTTCAGCGACAACCTGGGCACGATTTCCAACAACGCGAATGGCGGCCTGGATGACGCCAACCAGCGGCGCGTGAACGTCTACAACACCGGTCCCGACCTGCGGCTCGGCAACGGCATCAATGCGCTGACGGTGCAGGCGCGCTACGGCGCGGTGAACTACAGCGGCGACAAGTTCTACGACAACGAGCGCCTGAGCGCCGCGGCCGGCTTCGAGCACCAGACCGATGGCGGCGCGGTGACCAGCCTGACCGCCGAGCGTTCGCGCACGCGCGAGCGCCAGACCAAGGACATCAACACCATCGACAGCGCGATGCTGGGTTACACCAACACCGGCGCGCGCGGCACCGTGGACGCCAAGGTCGGCTTCTCGCGCCTGTCGCGCGATCCGGGCATCTACAGCCAGTCGCCCGCCGACAGCGCCAATGGCTTCAGTGGCGACGTGCGCCTGGAGCGCACGCTGACGCCGAACACCTCCCTGAGCGTGGACGTGGTGCGCCGCTATGGCGATTCGGCCGACGTGTTCGAACGCCAGCAGAGCCTGGAGCCGGACACCAATGTGGTGGGCAACGTGCTTGCCACGAACAATCCGATCCAGGAGACCAGCGAGGACGTCGGCTACGGGTGGATCGGGCGCCGCAGTTCGGCGACCTTGTCCGTGTCGCACTACGAACAGCAGCAGGCGCTGGCGCTGGTGCCCACCGACCCCGCGGTCAATGTCGATCGCAAGGGCACGGCGGCGCAACTCGACGTCGGGTTCTCGTTCACGCCGCGCCTGTCGCTCGACGGCAGCGCTGCGCGCCTGAACTGGACCGACGAGACCAACGACGATGCGCATTCCACGGCCGCAACGCTGGCGCTGGGCTGGCAGGTGACCAACGCCGTCGACGTGACCCTGAGCGCGCAGCGTTACACGCAGGATTCCACGCAGGCGGTCTACACCGAGAACCGCTACTACGCCGGCATCACGGTGCGCCTCACGCGCAACAAGCTCGACAGCACGCGCCGCCCCGGCCTCGACACCGCCGCGCGCCGCCGCGTGCAGCAGGAACGCTAGCCCCGGCGAGCCGCGCGCCGCAGGACACTTGCGGAGCGGGACGCGCCAGCGTGCATCGGCCATGTTGAACCTGCTGTTCTCACTGTACCTGCTGTTGTTGCTGCTGCGACCCCAGGAATGGATCGAGTCGCTGCGCGCGGTGCCCATCCTGCAGGTGCTGCTGCTGGCGTGCCTCGCCGCCTGGCTGTTCACCGGCCGCAAGGCCTGGCGGTTGCCGCAGTTTCCGCTGCTCGCCTGGTTCCTGGTGGCCACATTCGCCAGTGCCGTGGTGGCGGGCTGGCTCGGCGGCCTGCTGGTGCAGTACAACCGCCTGATTCCGATCCTGCTGATGCTGCTGGTGCTGGTCTCCGTGGCGCAGGAGCTGGCCATGCTGCGGCGGCTGATGAAGCTGATGGTCTTCTGCGCCTGCGTGATGGTGTTGCACGGCATGCTGCAGCTGCAGACCGGCGTGGGCTGGACCGGTGTGGCGCCAGCGGAAGGCCGCATCACCTATGCCGGCATCTTCGACGATCCGAACGATCTCGGCCAGCTGTTCGTGGTCTGCATCGCGTTCTGCTTCTACCTGCGAGGCTCGGCCGGCTCCGGTGCGAAGTTCCTGCTGCTGTTGTTGATCGGCTGGCTCTGCTATGGCGTCTATCTCACCAACTCGCGCGGCACGCTGCTGGCGGTGCTGGCGGTGTTCGCGTTGCTGGCGCTGCGTCGCTACGGCAAGGTGGTGATGGGCGTGATCGCGGCGCTGGTGATTCCGTTGCTGGTGGTGTACACGCGCTTCGGGCAGATCAGCGCCAGCGAGGAATCCGCCTCGCAGCGCGTCGATGCCTGGTACGCGGGCTTCCAGATGTTCCGCAGCGATCCGCTGTTCGGCGTCGGCATGGGCAACTTCACCGACTACAACTCCAGCTCGCTGACCGCCCACAACTCGCTGGTGCTGCCCATCGGCGAGTTGGGCCTGTTCGGCTTCCTGCCCTGGTTCGGCGTCGTGCTGCTCACCGGCCGCATGGTGTACCTGATGGGCACCGCGCAGCAGCGCGCCGCGCGCGCCGCGGCCGGTCCCGACCCAGGCATGATTGCCGTGCGTGGGCCGGCCCTGTCGTTCGCCGGAACGGCCAGGGCGACCAAGGCCAGCGGCGCGGCGCCGGCGGCCGCGTCGCCAGCACCCAGTCCCGAAGTGCTGCAGGAACAGGAAGCCGGTTACGGCCTGATGCTGGCGGCCGCGGGGTTCGCGGTGTCGTGTTTCTTCCTGTCGACCTCCTACAAGCACATGCTGTTCCTGGTGGTCGCGCTGGTGATGGCGCGCTACGCGCAGGCGCGGCGGGTCATGCCCGACCTGCCGGAACTGCGGTTCGGCCAGGAACTGCCGCGCGTGATCGGCATCGGGTGCGCGGTGGTGGTCCTGATGTGGCTGGTGGTCAAGGTGCTTCTGTAGCTGGAGTGGGGATGCGATGATGAGCTGGATCGCGACAATGGCGCTGCTGCTGTTCCTGGCAGGCCTTGCCGTGCTGGTGCGCGATCTGCGCCAGCGCAACGTGAGCCTGTGGCTCGGCCACTACCTGCGCGGCGACTGGCGCGCGCCGCCGGTGCCGGCCGGCACCACCCGGCACCTCATGTTCTGTTTCGTCGACCACTACGAGCCGCAATTCGAGCGTCCGCCTTACGAGATCGAATGCCAGCGCGTCCAGCGCTGGCGCGAGGACTACCCGAAGCTGTGCGCCGGGCACCGCGACGCGGACGGCCGGTCGCCGATCCACACGTTTTTCTACCCGCAGGAAGAGTACCGCCCCGAGCACATCAGCCCGCTGGTGGAGCTGTGCCGGATGGGCATGGGCGAGATGGAGGTGCACCTGCACCACGAGGATGACACCGACGCGGGGCTGCGCGCCAAGCTGCGCGAATTCGTCGGCGTGCTGAGCGAGCGGCACGATGCGCTGCCGCGCGATCGCGCCAGCGGCGAGCTGCGCTGGGCCTTCATCCACGGCAACTGGGCACTCGACAACTCCCATCCCGACGGCATCGGCTGCGGCATCAACGAGGAGCTCGTGATCCTGCGCGAGGAGGGCTGCTATGCGGATTTCACGCTGCCTTCCGCGCCCAGCCCCTGCCAGACCAGCACCGTGAACAGCATTTATTACGCCACCGATGATCCGAAACCGAAGTCGCACGACAAGGGCGTACGGGTGCGCGTCGGCGGCCAGCCCAGCGGCGATCTCATGATCGTGCAGGGCCCGCTGGGCCTGAACTGGCGCAGCCGCCGCTACGGCATCATCCCGCGCGTCGAGAATTCCGACCTGCGCACCAGCAGCCCGCCCACCCGCGCGCGCGCCGACGCCTGGGTCAACACCGGCATCCACGTCGAGGGTCGGCCGGAGTGGATCTTCGTGAAAGTGCACACGCATGGCGCGCCGGAGCGCGACGTCAAAGTGCTGCTGGGCCAGCCCATGGACGAGCTGTTCTCCCACCTCGAGTCGCGCTACAACGACGGCAAGGACTGGAAGCTGCACTACGTGAGCGCGCGCGAGCTGTACAACATCATCAAGGCCGCGGAGCAGGGGTTCGCGGGCGATCCGGGGCAGTATCGCGATCACGTGCTGACGCGCCCGGGCTACCAGCAGCGCTGAGCATGGGCGTGACGCTGCTCGCCTGCCTCGCGATCGGCGGCCCGCTGGCGGTGGTGTATTCCTACGCCGGCTATCCGCTGCTGCTGTTCCTGCTGGCGGCGGTGCGGCAGGGCTGGCGGGACGCGGCGTTCGTGTTCGGCAAGCAGGAGCGCCGGCGGAGCGCCCTGGCCGGGCTGCCGGGCGTGGCGGTGGTGATCTCGGCGTTCAACGAGGCGCGCCACATCCGGGCGCGCATCGAGAACCTGCTGCAGCTCGAGTACCCGGCGGACCTGGTCAGGATCTACGTCGGTTCCGACGGCAGCAGCGATGACACCGGGGCCATCATCGGATCCTTTGCCGACCCGCGCGTGGTGGCGCTGGACTTCGCGCACAATCGCGGCAAGGCCAGCGTGCTCAACGACCTGGTGGCGCGCGGCACGGAACCCATCGTGGTGTTCTCCGACGCCAACACCTACTTCGAGAAAAACGCGGTGCTGGAACTGGTGGCGGGCTTCGGCGATCCGGAAGTGGGCTGCGTGTCCGGCGAACTGCGCCTCAAGGCCGCCGACGGCGCCAACCAGGACAGCCTGTACTGGCGCGTGGAACAGTTCCTGAAATTCTTCGAGGCGCGGCTCGGCGCGCTGCTGGGCGCCAACGGCGCCATCTATGCCATCCGGCGCGAACTGTGGCGACCGCTGCGGCCCGACACCATCTGCGACGATTTCTGCGTGGCCATGAACGTGGCGGCGGCGCGCCGCCGCGTGATCTATGCGGCGCGCGCCTGGGCCGAAGAGGACACGCCGGCCAGCATCGGCGAGGAATACGGCCGCCGCGTGCGCATCGGCATCGGCAACTTCCAGGCGCTGTGGCGCCATCCGGAATATTTCTGGCGCACGCGCGCCGCCACCAGGGTGGCCTACCTCTCGCACAAGGTGCTGCGCTGGATCGCGCCGCACCTGCTGCTGGTGGCGCTGGCGGCTTCGCTGCTGCTGGCGCTGCACTCGCGGGGCTGGGCGCTCTACGGCGCCCTGCAGCTCGCGGCCTACGCGCTCGCGGCGTCGCTGTGGTGGGCCAGCGAGCGCCAGGTGAGGTTGCCGGGGCTGCTGCGCATGGTGGCCTTCCTGTTCGCGCTGAACTGGGCGTTCCTGGTCGCCTCGGTCCGTTTCGTCACCGGCAACTACCGCGGTTCCTGGGCGCGTACCCGGCGGTAGAGGCGGTCGTAGCTCAGGCGCATGGTGTCGATCGAGGCATTGGCCTGCACCCAGGCGCGGGCCGCGGCTCCGAGCCGCGCGCGCTGATCCGCGTCCGCGAGCAGCGCGGCAAGCCCGGCCCGCAGCGCCTCGCCGTCGTCGACGGCCACCAGCACGCCCGTCGCGCCCTCCTGGATGATCTCGGGATTGCCGCCCACGCGGCTGGCCAGCACGGCGCAGCCCGTGGCGCAGGCTTCCAGCAGCGCGATGGACAGGCCTTCGGTCTGCGAAGGCAGCGCGAAGATGTCCAGCGCCGGCAGCAGCCGGCTGACGTCGGTGCGCTCGCCGGCGAACAGCACGCGAGCTTCGATGCCGAGCTGGCGCGCCTGGGCGCGCAGCTGCGGTCCGAGTTCGCCATCCCCGATCAGCACCACGCGCAGCGTCGGGTGGTTCGCTGCGAGCACGGGCACCTGCGCCAGCAGCAGCGCATGGTTCTTCAGCGCGACCTGCCGGCCGACGCAACCGACCACCAGATCGGTGTCGGCGAGTCCCAGCGTGCGGCGCGCTGCCACG